>Ga0307509_10006289_pt1 | contig 16047 bp, 25 predicted proteins | sample 10_EM_MG_FD_202245 | JGI IMG/M metagenome (GOLD analysis project Ga0307509, IMG submission 202245) | Populus trichocarpa ectomycorrhiza microbial communities from riparian zone in the Pacific Northwest, United States - 10_EM | ecosystem: Host-associated > Plants > Roots > Unclassified | place...
ATAGGTGTGCCTTTCCATGGGGGAGGGCGACGAGATATCTATGGAAACGAGATAAAAAAATCCGGAGATCCTGCAGATCTCTGAGTTCTCACCTTCAAAATAATCGTTGTCCGAGAGCCCAGCTTCATCTAAAATTGTATTAAACTGCGGACGGAGTTGCTGTTGACCAAAAAAAGCACGTCGACGCATATTCGAAGGGGGGTGGAACTCTGGGTGGAAGTGGTAGTTGAAGGAAAGGCGATCCCGCTGGTCCTAACTCCGAAAGCTCCGGCTCCGACGCGACCGTGATTAGCCGAACCGACATCATCAATATCGTGACCCGTGACCGTGACTGACGTTTATTATCCTTACCGCACAACATCCAACTCTCGCGACGACTCAGGCTATCGCGTGTGCCTTGGCTAATCTCCTGACTGCTGTCGACCCACGATGTCACAGAGGGCAGACAAACCCGACGAAGCGAAGATCAACGAATACATTGAGAGGTTCGTCACGATCCACTATTTCCCTTCCCGCCGCCTTCTCTTGTCTCACGTCCAGGCCCACGTTCCGCAGGATCCACTATTCAGATCGATACTCAGACGACCAGTTCGAGTACCGACATGTGATCCTCCCGAAGCCTCTCTTCAAACTCATCCCGAAGAGCTACTTCAATGACGATGACTCTGGCACACTCCGCCTCCTTGCGGATCACGAATGGCGGGGAATCGGCATCCAACAAAGCTTGGGCTGGGTCCATTACGAGATTCATGGTGTGTTTATTGTCCCGCAGTCGCATAACCCAGAGGCGGTACCGACTCTATCGATAGCGCCTGAACCACACGTCCTTCTGTTCAGGAGGTCCAAGGACTACGATCAGCAGCAATATCCCCAGCAACAAATGCAATCCCAAGCCAATGGTAAACCAATAGCTGGAAAGAATGGTAGGAAGAAATGACGGTCGGACGAGTCCCTCCAATGGCCACATCTGAACCTCTTGAGGTGCTGATACTTCACGTATTTTTGCTGTCGGTGCAGTTCCACTTTGCTATCGTTCCTGCTTAGGTGACCCACCCCTGACACGGTAGATACCGTTGCGAGTCAGTTTTTGTTGTACTTTTTGCAATATGATCTACTGTCTAGACGTCTATATTTGGGAGAACAATGGACACATGCAAAAAGGGCTAAATTCTAGACACAGGTAAGTCACCCCAATCAACCAGCGGAGCAGCCCCCTCAGCAACCTGCAGAGAATCCCTGAATTTCTTGGGATCTCCGACGGCGACATATCCCGCCGGCAAAACACCATGTCTATCGCTCTCGTCGGGATACTGCTCTGTTAGTGCGACAAGGTGTTTCTCAATGGTTGCAGAGGCAGCTGGATCGTGGATGAGCTCCTTTAGCACTTGCAAGGTATCGGGGACCGTCCTAGTTTCCGGAAGGTTCTCCATCCAATCGACAGGCGGCTTGATCCCGTGCTTCTCTAGTACGGCGTCCACCTCCAATAATGCTATTGACGAGAGCTTCTTGGGCTGGGGTTTGCGAGAGACACAGTGGACAGAGAGCTTGGCCCTCCGGGAGGACGATTGATGTACGCTCGATAAGAAAAGTGCCAGGACTTCCTCTTTCGTAACATCTTTCACCGTATCGGCGTTGTTGTCACCTGAAGGATAGGTGTTAGTGAATGAGCTCAAAGTGATCAGGTCAAAATACACACGCCGGTGGAAGTCCAAGACCCCTGACTCGATGTGGGTCCAGTACCTGTTAGTCTCTTCAATCAGATTCTTTGCGCCTTCCCTCCACTTCCTCTCGAGTCCAGTCTTCTGCTCCAAGAACTCGCTCTCGGGCATGGTCTCCAACTTGGACTTCATAAACTCCAAGAAGGCTTCGACACGTTCCTCCAGGTACGTGGGATGCCGTTCGCTTTGGACCAAGATCCTGATGCCAAAATACACATTCCCGGGCAATGTCCACTGGGAGCAGTCAACGATATACCCCAACTGTTCTTGGGTGCGGAGCACGTTGAAAGCAGGTTCAGAGAGAATCTGCACCAGCAAAGAGCTAATGACCCGGAGTCGCGAGTCATTGTTGGAGCCAAGATGTACGTAGTATGTCAAGCTGGAATTGGGCTCGTTGGGGTTTGGAACCGGTAACGTCCAGACGTAATTCGATCCTGGATCCTCGTGAGCGACTTCGAAATCAGATTCTTCGCAGGGACCTACCTGGAGGAAGGATCCGTGGACGGTCAATTAGTTCTGAAGGTTTTGCCGGCGCAGGGTCGAGAAGTTTCTCGACAACTTCAGCGAGACTTGTCGCCTCCTGTTCCGAGCGGGTGAATTTGGTAGCGCTGCAGGTGAGGTAGTTCACCCACGTCTTTGTACATGTTACCAACAACCAGAATCTTCATGGTGACGTCCGAGAGTAATTTCTTGGCGTGGGCCTGTAGATCCTCCACCGTGACAGCTGTGCGCGGGTTAGTGGGGGTTCGGGAGAACGGGGCACTGCGACCTACAAGCAATCTCCGGGAGCTTCTCGTTCAACAGCCAGAGGTTCTCGGTGAGGGGATGCTTTCCATAATACTCGGAAATTTGATACGTCTGACCCAAGAAGAAGTTCTCCCAATTCCGTTTGAGCTTTTCGGAGGGGGGTCATCATCCATGGTCCAGACAATCACATGCGAACCGTACCTGTTCCTTCATGACGTTCAGCCGGTCTTGCTCGACCTTGAGATCCTTGATCTTTTCAAATATGTGACGCAAGAGGACTGGCAGCTTGTCGTTGTATCCTCCGATGACAAGGTTCGTCCCGAACGAATGAGATGCATAGTTATACGAGAGTCCTGCGAGATCGGCGTCGTAAGAGAACTCGGTCAAGGAATCACCAACGAGGTCCGTGAAGAGCCTAGATTTCACGTTCAGGGTGACAGAATGGTGTTGTGCAGAATTGGTATACCTTGTCATGACCGATGTCTTCGGCGAAGCGTTTGCGTGAGGACTGGACGTTCGTTAGATCCATCATCAACCCACGTAGTATTGCCGAAACACACCTGCGAATATCGATACAAACCTGTGCTTTTGGCACCCAGTATTGATCGTCTTTTTTGTACCACAACTGCGAGAGTGGAGTTTCACGGATTAGATGAGGGCGCTTTGCGGGCTGTGCGACATCCCGCTTGTCGACGCCCAAATTCTCTGGGAGGAATTCGTTCCGCTTCGGAAGATACAGTTCCGGTATGTTGTTCGGCCCCCTAGCCTAAAAAGAGGTTTACTCACTGTCGCACAACGTATTGAATCGGTTCTCACCCTTGAGGCGAAGTCTTCGTCGAACCTTTCGACCAAATACTTCGTTCCGTACCAAGGTTCCGTCTCCCAGTCCAGAGATTTACCTTCAGCTCCAAACACACGTTGGAATTCATCAGGTCGAGCCATAACGACCGCTCTTCCCTGATCGATGGTTAGGGTGTTTAACGTATCCCTGATTTCCCCCTCTCCTTCTCCGGACTCGTCCCATTCCGACACAAGTTGGGCGGAGCTCAGGACTGAATCGGGTTCAACGGGCCACACCATGTGTTCTGACACCCAGACTGCATAATTTTCCGGACGCTGTTTCTCGGCGAATCGGAACCTTGTCTCGTTAATGATGCTGATCTCCTTCTGATACCAGGGGGGGAACTCTGAAGATCGGAGGAGCGACAGGTACTGATAGACGGCGAGGATAATTTCACGGTAGTGCGCTGTGGCGGAACGTTATACTAGATCCCACCGAGCGGAGACTTAGCGAGGGACTCACAGAAACCCTCCTTGGTGAGATGCAAAGTAGCCTTGAACATGGCAAACTCCCGTGCCAGGTTCTGTGGCCCAGAGCTCAAACTTGTTAACCAGCCTTTTTGTTTGAGATAGGAATGCAGTGATCCGGGACCCTCGTGACCAACGAAATGAGCCAAGAAATTTCCAGGTTTGTATTTCCACTTCGCAGGTTGGTACGAGAGCGGAAATGACACTTCGATAGCGTGGAATGACATGATTGTTTGGACAGACACCATGGTCTGTTGCAAAAATGAGTCGTTTTCGGGAAGGAGTAACGTTCTTGACGTACACCCTTCTCAATTTGCCCGAACGGGTGATCGGGTATAGCTGGGAGGGGTTTAACCCCACGATTCTGGATATCGGAAAACAACCTTGAGACCATATCACTGAGCTCGTCCAGAGATTCTAGAATGTGGTTAATTACAATCAAGGTTTGAATCGAAGAAACCTTACCCTTGCCCACAACGCACAGATGCATCCGATTGGCACTGTATTCCTTTGTCCACCATTCAATTAGCCGTCTTCGGGTTTCCCTGCCTACCGGTCCTCCGTCTTCTTCACCAGTACTGGAAGCCACGGAGGAGGTGGGAGATGGAACGCGTGAGGAAGTGGCACTGCCAGTCGCGCGAACGGCGTCTTTCGCCGCACGGGATAAACTTTCCTTGTGACCAGTACCGAATTTGCTCCACGGGTGTCCGTCCTTGGTGAGGTGTTTATTCAACTGGAAGATTCGCCACATGTCCGATTGGTGGTTCTTCTTGTGCTCCGAGTCCACTGCCTTTAATTCGCGCGATGTACAAGACGGGGAGAAGAGTGGACAGTGGAAGAATGCTGCAAACCGAACGAGAGCGCCTTCAAGGGCTGGGGTTCCAACGTTGAAGTAATAATTGGTGTTAGACGTGCCGGTATATGCGTTCGACGATCCGTTGTTCTTCGCAAGGAACTACGGCAGTGGGTGTTTAGCCGGTGTGCGCATGAAGTGGACAAGTAGTTCGAACCTCAGAGTATTCGTTCTCCCGGGGGAACTTTTCCGTTCCCTACGACAATGTTAACAGCGTCTGGCTTCATTTGGATAAACGGTGTACCATGAACAACAGGTGCTCGCAAAAGTGAGCCAACCCTGGCATGTCGGGCTAGTCCCTGGTCAGCGCACCCCACACGGTCGAGGGCCGATACATAACGCACCGGGTCATACAGGTGGCCGACCGCGACATCCAAGCTCGCGGCGGATTTATCAGCTTTGATATCGTGGATGAGCATTGCCTCCAATCCGTTCTGGAGGCGTATCATTCTGTAATCTCTCTCGTCGCGCTCCGACCGGATGATGTCCTTGTGGTAGACGTGGTATGGGGGTGTTTGTTGGTCACCCTGACGCGAAACCCATTGGGACTGGGTCGCATATGTTGCAGACATGATCGCTGGAGTGCGAATGGCGGAGAGCCTGGAGCGACAGAGGAGAGCCGATAAGAAAGGGAACCATGGCGGTCTGAACATTTGAAGGGGACAGTCGCGGTCCGGCAAATTGCGCAAATTGCCGCCGGGGACAGATTACCTCCGTCCACCGCAGGCCCTTTTTTGCCAGAATTTCTGTCTGCAGCATCTACCTCGTACGGGGGCAAGACACAACTGGTTTCAATGGTCCTAATTGTAAATAAGGAGACAGGAAAGGAGGAATCATTGACACAAGCTGGACCGTTACAAATAAGCGAGCCCGCCATGCCAACGTTCAACTTCCGTCATATCCCGTGATTCTACACCATCTCACACCATGATTTATCTAACAATTCGTGCCTTGCGTGAACACCCATCCCAAAAGAAAAAAGGAGGGTGGGCTGTGGGCTGCACGGGAGTTCTCGGGCACGCCCGATTTTTGACTCCGAGACCGACCCAGAGGCATTCACTCAAACCGCGGCAAAGCGCTGGACCAAAATGGCAGGGCGGCCGCCGTCCCACCGGGATTCTACCAGAGTGCAACAGGGAATGATTGATGAAGAACGAATGCGCACTCAGTGAGTATCTCGGTTGTTTCCCCGCCCCTACCCACCTCCACAACGTCACCTGTTGCAGTATCTCCGTTCGATAAATCGCACAGTAAGTCCCCCATGGTATTAGTCACTCGATTCCGCCTACTCCTCACATAACTCAATCTCCACCGATCTTCCCCAAGTCGAAGGCTGACTGAGGCCCGCTGTGATTCCGAGGAGAATTTCAAGCTCAAGATTTGGTAAACTTCACAGAACAAATCTGTCCAGGATGATCATAAACTCATTACCCCATCAGCTTCTGCTGGCTCTCCTGGACTGCATTGACAAAATTGATCCAAACACTCGTTTGGCCCTTTCCCCATCTTTTGGGTACATCGTAACCAGGGTGGAGTGAAGAACGTGACACTTCTCACTCACAGTTTTTGACGCGTGCACTACCGGTTTATCCGTTTACAAATTTCCCATTCCTAATCATGGCGCAGTCGTTTTGTTAGAACCTCGTCGCAGTTGTGAATGAACGGTAGAGCTTGAACGAATACCGCGGGGTTTTTTTTTCGATCACCACCGCTGTGGGCCTCGCTACCCACATCCCTAAAACACTCTGATGCCTAGGTGTCTCGTAATCATCCGGGAAACCGATAAACCCCCTATCGGGGGGCATTCCTGGGGAACCTAGACCCCAAATCGGCTACCCTGTTCGGCACAAAGCCATCGCGAACGTTGCCGGTGGAAACGCGGCCATTGTCGGGACCACGTCCTTCCTCCGACACCTGGGCTCTGAACGCCGAGCGTGGCCACCGCTGGTCAGGTCAAGCGCTGGTGCTGCCCGGTGGCATCGAACTCTTCAACCTGGTAATACACGACGATCGGTCTCTCTTTGACCCCGGCTTTCTTTTCTCCTACCAAAGGAGTTAGTTTGTTAACCGTCAAAGTTTGAGAGCGGACCATCGTACTATATGAAGAACCCATTGACGGACCTGAATCGTCCTCGTGCCGAGCAGGTAGCTTTTTAGTATTCTATCGATTGCATGCTATTTTTGCGAGGTTATTTGCATCGGGTTCATACGTTACGGAGGGTTCTGGCGGTCTGATCTCTTCGGATCACTGGTAGTCGACCCCGCGGTCCATTTTTTCACGACGGCTACGAATGATTGTTAACCCTGTGAAAAACCTGCCGTTGAAAAGTCGGGTGGAGGTGTATGTGAGAATGACAGTACCAATCGGTGAGATCGCAGGAGACGGTGGTAACGTCAGCCAGCTTCCCCTAGCACTCGTTCCTGACGCATGGAGGACCAGCGAGGGTGCATCGGAAGGATGATCTGTGGTCCTGCTTCAACCACGTGGGATGGTACCGCCAACCCGGGGATGGGTGGAGATGGGGATTCCACAGGTCGGCGGTTCATCTAAGCGGGCCCTCGGACTGGGGAGAACATTTGGTTCGAAATCACGAGGCGATATGTCATTGGGGAGGCATGAGTTCGGGGATCACTGTTAGAATGTTAGACCAGTCGCTGCGCGTGGTTGCAAAGTTCAGGTACCTGCTGGGACAGTAATACGGCGGAAGGCCTGCCACGCCTGGACTCCGCGTTGCGTTTCCGCCCACGACTCCGAGAGGCTCCCGGTCTGCGCGATCGTGTCCAGGTGGGGGAAGAGGTGGATCAGAAAGTACGTCATGATCCCAACAGAATTTGGAGTGGTCGGGAACGGGAGTTCGTGGACGTACAACCAACGTAGGCTGCAGTTGCTCGCTCGGCTAAAGAGACTTTGGATCGGGATACGTCCTTCGTCCATGGCGGAGGAGTTATCGAATATCCGACTCTGCGGCGCATTGAAGTGGACTTCGAGATCGAGAAGGGACGGACAGTACTTTGATAGGAAGAAAAGACCGTCCATGGTGAATCCCGGGGAAGGGTGTATGCATCTTGGTCCACCAAGAATCAATGTCCTGAGCTTGCGTAAGGACGAGGCCAGTTGCGCCACATCGTCGTCTGCGAGATCGAATGCACAGGCGTGCGTGTGGCACGGAGTGTGGATTTCCAGGTTGGTGAGGTTGTGGAGGGAAAGAAGTGGTACCACTGTCGCCCCAGAAATACCCCACGGCCGACTGGCATTGATGCGCAAGACACGTAGGGTGTCTTGTGCGCCAGAGGCATGGAGAGCCGAAACCAGCCGGTGGGTAAAGTCTGGAGGGGGTACCAGGCCTTCCGCCCAGCTGATGGATAGGTATTTTAAGCCGGCTCTCATGTCTTTCAACAAGTCGAGCCAGTCTAGGTTATCATCGACCTGGGCATAGAGGCTCTTCAGCGAAGGGAACACATCCGCCACCCCGGGTAGCGTAAAGTTCGACTCTCTGAAGGAGATCCCCAGCACTCGAAGATTTGAGAGCCGAGATATATGGATCGCTGCGTTGCTCGAAATCTTGTGATACGTGATAAGGTCTTGTAAAGGGCCGGAAAGCCTGAGCAAACAGTTCGATAACGTCCGCACACTCGCTACGTCCAGAGGAAAATCCTCGAGGTGGAGTGCTTGGAGGGTTTCCATCGGGAGGGTTTCCAACATGGGCCCTGCAATTGGACCGGGGTCGCTCTCGAATGTGTTCAGGTCGATATATAGGAGGGATGGGGACAGAAATAGCTTGACCCACGCGCAATGTTCCCAGTCGATGAAGCATGTCAGCCTCTGTAAATTCGGGAGGAAGGAACCATTCGGGAAGTAGAGGTCAAGGAGCTGATAAACCCTCGTGGATAGTCCATCCCAGTGCGGCTCCTCGTTCACCTGCAGGTTGTAGATACGACACCGATAGTTCTCGAAGCGGTTCCACTCGCAACGTGTGGGAATGCGGGTGAGGTGCTGTCGGGAATGAATTACATGAGCTTCGAAAGATGAAAGTGGCTCACCAGTTTGCGGCGGTTCATTTCCCAGATGTCCGAAGGGAGGGTTTTGAGGAGATTAATCAAACTGTCCTGTGTCTCCCACAGCACGTCAAGCACTGGGTCAGAGATCGTCTTGCAGGTTAGTGCCCAGTCGAGCACGAAGCGTTGCGGGGGATGCCACGCAAACATATGCCTGGTGATCTCCCTGACCAGTTCATCTATCTCGAAGAGATGGTGCATTCTCGACGGAGCCTTGGTCTCCGATGGGTGTTCTTGGTAAGATGGATCTGGGCGGATCAAACAGAGGCGATGTCCGACGACGGCCCGTGGGCCGTGGCTGCTACCTTGCCGAGACACTTGGTGGTCGACGTTTACATGGGAACTAGAACGCTCGCGGGTGGAATCCGCGAGTGGGATTATTTGGTTGTTTATATAGATGTCCCACAGCACCCTGGCTTGTTGCTCATGGTAACCACCAACCCATATAAACCGTGAATGCGTAAAATATTCGTGCATGTGCATAGATCTTAAAATGGGTTGAACTAGAAGGGGGAGGATCCCCACGAAGGTGTGTGAGAGAAAGGAATACACGACGCCCAATGCAAAGGTTCCGACGGCCCTCCGTCCCCCGTTTGTGGAATGTGATTTCGACTGTAGTGCGATCCGTTCCGTGATCAATAAATGATACCTCCGCCGTCCGACGCTCGGGTATGTCAACGACCAGGTGGTGGTGGGAGCAATGGGAATGCTCCACCACCACCGCTACCACCTGAATTACTAGAGCCAGAACCGAACAGATCTGACACGACGCTCGACTGGGGGTTCTTCGTTTTTCCCGGAATGGAGATAGAGAATGTCTGGTTATCCTTCAGCGAGTAATCCTTCTTTGGTCCCGCAGGAAGATGCGGAGAAGGCTTGTCGGCGTCAGCCTCTGGAGGATTCATCCCGACTTTCCAACGCCTGCACCGCGGTAAATCCCAAAGCCAAAACACAGGAATGGGAGAGACGGCGTACTTGGTATAATCCTGAAGCGCGACATCTATGATTATCGGCGGCGAAGTAAGACACACACGGTCCCCGTCACTGGTTGCACGGACGTACTGAAATCGAAACTATCCGATCTCTCCAAGAAGCCCATACCGATGTATGCTTTCCGACCACCGTCCTCGACCCTGACGACGAAATAGCGTGACGAATCTAAAACGCCCTCGACGGAAGGTTTTGCCGGGTCATAAGGGGCGGTGGCGAAGACTTTGCTTCGGTCAGCCGAGGACGAGTAACATGTGGGGAGTCAGCATACGTTCGCCTATAGTACATGGTCAGCGGCGGCCGATACGGTCGAACGGCGTGACAACTGACCAGTATTTGGATCCTCAAACAGAATGTTAACACCGGCGCCCTTCTCGATAATCCTCAGTCGCCCCTTCCAAAGGGGATTTCCCAGATCGCCCCACTCCTGGGCACGGTGACCCTCATTCTTCTTCAGTGGAGGAATCTTGAACACTATCCACACCTCAACACATCATCCCAGCGATGTCCGGACGCGCAACATACCTGAGACCTCCCTGCACATGTACAAAATCGACTCGATCTCTTCATCGAAACCCTCCATGGTCGTGAGCAGAGGGGGAGATGTAATGGGGGCACGCTCCGATCAATCAGTCACTCGCCCCTCCACCGCGAAACTTGGTTTCACACCACATCCTGCTCGATATTGACTATGTCCACTAGAACCCTGCCAACCCCACCTCCTGAGGGCCCCGGGGCGACCCCAACAGAGGCCGCCCAGACCGCGCCACCGACGGCAGGTACAGAGGAGGCCGCCGCTCCCACAAACCCGCCACCGGCCCAACCACAGCCAACACAAACATACACAATCTACAGACAGGCTTTCCCTCTTTTTGCTAACAAGGCCATTGACAAGGACTGGCCTGGGTTGGCCGCACTGGCAGAGTTGCACGATCTCCGTGTATGTCCCAGATCCCATGCCTCCAACCGCCGACCCCCTAATCTCATCCCACGGGATCTACAGACAGAACACGACGACGACGTGTCGCGGCTGTTGCTCACGGCTCCGCTCGTACTATCGTATTTGATCTTGGACGACGTGTACGATCTCAACGTCAGAAACGTTGGGCACTTGCTGAATCTTTGCGACCAGACCTCCCGCCCGGTTCGCGTTGACTCGCCTCCCCCCACCACTCCAACGCCACCCCGTGGTGGAAGGTCTCTTTAATTTGTTAGCATCTACGTCCGAGAGGAAGTACGCTCAAGTCTACAACCGGGCAAAAGCACTTGCGGAAACCCTAAGTGCGGATGCTGATCTGAGCATCTTTGGACCGTCCATGGTTAAATCCTTTACCAGTGAGAACAGCGCCATTCACGTTACGTTTTGGTACCACCTCTTACCACAACTTCAAAAGTTTCGTTCCGACGTCGGGCGTTTAACTTGATCTCGAAAGCCTACACGAGCATTCCCGTATCGCTCGCTGAATCTTATCTAGGCCTTCCCCGCGACGAATTGTTACCGAGTATGCACCCACCAGGTCCCCCAGTTCAACCCTCTGACCCCCCCCACAGATGTTACCAGGCTCAAGTGGAAGCATAATCCTACCACGGACATCCTGACTCCCGCTCGCCAACAGGACACGGCCGCGCGACACGTCCAAGGAGTCGCCGCTGGTCCTTCTACCTTGCTCACGTTCGACATCGTTACCAACGGTGTCGCTCTTTTGGAGTCCTAAAAGTCGCTAAACATCCCGACGCTGTAGTATTACACGTATCAATCCCATCCGAGATTATAATCAGGGTATCGTAGTGTGGATCCGGGCTCATGGCAAAACCCCTCCGGCGTGTCCCAACGGAAATCGGGTCACTATGGCAAACTTCGGACTACCCGTTTCCACTCCTGTGGGCAATCAGTTCACGCCACACTGCGGAAGACATCTGTTCGCCCTTACGTGGTGATCTAAGAGAGTAAAGTCCTCCGTTGTGGTCGCGATGAAAGCCATGTACCGTCCGACCTTGTATAGTTCTCGGTCACCCTGCGCCTCGGCGGTGTGCGCCGCCTTGAACGCGTGGATCTTCAGTCCAGATCGCGGGTTCAACGCAAAATTCCTGCTCTATCAAGCAACGACTGTCAGGAATCGAGCCAAAAGTTCAGGAGCAAGGGAAGTCATACAAGGTCGTCCACGTGGATGGTGTTTTTCGCATTACTTTTCACAGACGAGGGGTTCAGATTCCCTCGTATCGTCGGAAGGTTAAAGACATACTATTGTTTCAAGTGATTCCATATTATTTGAAGTGGCTTGACAGAGTGCGTGTACTGTTTACCGTCCCTCATGGAGAAAACGGTGAACATTGAGGTTTTATCTAGCACTGAACAACCGGAGGTTAGCGCCAGAAACAGACAACACGACCTCCACACACACCAAACGAAATCTAAGACTGCGTTAGGAACAAAAAACAGTTCTCTGAATCATCTGTCGCACGGCTTGCCTTGTAGTTCTTATCGGAGCCCACCATTCCAAGCTCAACAAGTTTGGTCTCAAGCCATATCCAGCTGGTTTGCGACCTAAAATGCAGGTCGATGTGAAAGTCGAACCTCACGTCTGGTTCACCCGCTCGTACCAGATGCAGATATCGTAGTGAGGGTATACCATCTCCAGGAATTCGTGGAGCCCCGGCCGTGCGCATTCAGCGGGAGGAAGCGCTCCAGATGTGAGTGGTTTCGTGTCAAGTATCGCTGGTAGTGATTCCGCATGAACACCAGGAACGCCAAAACTAAAACCATGCTGGTCTCACTGTAGTCGATGTCAAGAACGAGAAGCCGTTTTCCGGGACGCGGGGGGTTGATGATGTTCAACTGCAGCTTTGCTGTATGCTCCCGGACCTTTCGAAGGTTCCGCTGGTCGTTGAGATACGCAGCGGCCGCGACGGGGTCGATGGCAAGGTCGACATCGAGGTCATTGACAACGTCTGGCAGATTTAAGAGTTCTAAACCGCAGTGACGCGTATCAGACCCCTTATCTAGATCCAGCGGGTAAATCCAAGCTCACCATTCGGGTCTTTGATTTCGTGTCCTTGAGGCGTTCCCACCAGCGTAAACTTCTTCCCGCTGGTGAGATTAAGATCTCCTCTGCGCCCAGGTAAATCAGCGCCGCCGTCTCCATCGCAAAAACCATAGTACGTCCATGGGGGGTGAAGGCACATACATCCGTACTTGATCGGGTGGAAGCTTCCCTTTTACGAGTCCCAGAATCTTCTGCCTCTCCTCTGGCACGGTCGTTGATTCCCTCAAAGCGACCTTGAGATCGAATACCCTGCACACGGGACGATCCCAATGTCAGCGCCCCTTCCAGGGGCTCACGGGATGATGTCGAGAGTGAACCGAGCGTTCTGACCTATCCGATTCGGCGATGTCAAGGGTAAAGCTTTTCCCTGACCAAGTGAAGGCCAAGTGAATCCACTTCTCTTTCTCCTCAGGTTTCTCACCAGGGGTAACCTGGTTGCATGGAGCTCTGATCAGGTATGCTTCTTCACGTGCTTCGCGTGAGTCCCATCCATACCTCAGTTGAGAGAACCGTCGCGTCGGCTACGACTGGTACGGTATCCGGTGAAGGTTGCGACAACGTCGACATGACTGGTAGAACGTATTGGCTTCGTGTTGGGAGCCGATGTGATCGGAGATTTGGCTTTCGGGATGTCGGACCGTCATCTCCCCGACGTCCGGCGCTTGTGTGTAAAAATCAAGTATAGAGTGTCCTGATCGTCAGCAGACAGGCACAGAAAGGGAAAAAAAGTCCGGGGCAGTGTCTACAGGAAAGTCTAGGAGCGTGCGCGTGAGTCTATCTACCGTTAGATAACAACAACGACAGTACCAACAACAAACAACAAAAATAGGTGGAGAGATGAGACACTGGGTGCAACACCAGCGTTCCCACTGGTAGAACCGGTAGCGGTCGGTGTGTGATCTGTGCCGGTGACGGTGAGAGTGCTGCTGTGGTGCAAAGAACTTGAAACGGAGGACGGGAGGCCGTCGACCGTGTACACGCGGACGTAGTTGATCGTAAAGTAGGCATTGTCATAGCGGGGACTGCCCGCGCCAATAACGTTATCATTGTACTGTGCGCATATTGTGTCAGTCTTTTATTCGCGGAATGCACGAAGGGCTTACGCAAAGCCCGGTAGTTCCATTGTTATTGCTGCAAGTAGAGTTGTAAACCGAGGGAACGCCAGCCCAATCCCCGCAGAGGGTGATGTCAAGGATAAGCTATCGAGGGTTGGTGAGCGTCGGCGAAAGAAAAAAAAAACACGGAAGCGCACGAACCTTCTGGGCTGTGAAGTACGTAGAAATATTACAAGTGGATGATGGGTATGCAGCGGAAGGGAGACCCCACGTAGTGGTATTGATAGTAGGTCCATGGTTCTTCACGTTGTCTGGCAAATTAGCACGCTAGGATGCGGGGTTAGTCGAACGTTCTTCATAGGCTGGACATTTCGCTCACGTTCCAGAACCAAATGCTGATGTTTCGGGGAGGAGGGGTCAGTACCGGACGAATCAAGATTAGCCTAGAACCCTACTAAATGCCTGCAACGGAGGTTAACGCAGTCCCCAGTCAAGAACCGGATACACCGCACCAGAAACATCGAATTGGGTGGCCCACACACCACCCTGCGCATTTGCGAACGCAGGTCCAGCGCTGTTCAAGTTTGTTTCTGCAACGGTGCAACCCGTACCGTCAGTACAATTGGGGCTGAGGTTAGTGCCCGTCTGCTGGCTGTTGTTTGCCTTGGTGCAACCAGTCAGAGCGTGGACAGCCATCTGATTGTGGTTCATTAAGTTGACGCTGAAAAAACGTTCCATATGGGACCCCTGAGCAGCATGTGGTATGGCGGGAGAACGTACATCTCAACGATATCGATCTCTCCTCCAATCGGCCAAGCCTCCCCTACGCCGGTGTAAGCGGGTCATACCGGTAACTTGTGGAGAATTCACCGTACCCATGGTCCAGAAGGCTAGCGAGGTTGATGGTGATCAGCGCGTGAACGTTGGCTTAGCGAGAGAAGTTCACTTCACCTGGCCAGACGCTGCATCCATAAGGCACGTGTGAGGCATCAAGTAAGAACACGCTTCCAACTGGGAACGAGTCCTTGCTCGTGATTCGGACCTAGAGGGGCTCGTAAACGGAAAAATTCTTGGTTGAAAGTGCTGGTTGGGCCAACCGTGTTTCGTTTCTCGTTCCATGGGACATTCGTGGAATTATCGACCCTGAGGATGGCCTTTCCGTTGCTGTCGACATACGCCAGGCGGTCGTTTGTTGCAACAGACTGGTTTACCCAGATCGCGTCTCCCTGCGTTGGGTTCAGTGCCATTTGCCGATCGGACACTGCGGGGAACTCACGTTCGTAAGGTTGTCATAATATCCGTAGAACTCCCAGCCATCGAAAAACGTCTGTCCTTCCCATGCACGAACAAGGTTGTAGTCCGCATGCGCAGTTGGAACTTCCGACAGTACCACGGCCGCGAGTGCAATCGAAACGGCGGCAAATCCCCTCTTCATCTTCACGGGGGTTGGGTGGCGGTAACGAACAACAATGGGGACGCGTCTGCGAGTACGAACGAGCGTATTGAGGGAGGGTGTGGACAAGGGAGGAACGAGACGGGTTGGGCAACCTCAAGTCAATGGCCAAGGCTGTCTTGGGTATTCTTAGGTATGTCCACGGGTTTAGGGTTCACGTTCATTCGCGGTGCCGGAGAACGCGTGGTTAACGGGGTTCGCCCCGATCAGACCGAGAATATTTGGACGAAAGGATACACCGTCTACCTAGACGACAGTCACGATAAGGCTACATATACTGAGGAACGAAGCAGAGGTTGTATGCTACAGGTGAGGATTAAAATAAGGCTATTAGGGCCATAAATGGAATCGGGAACGTGGAGCGAAAGGAAGATATTAGGGGTCAAGCGCGCGGCGGAGTGGGAAATTGGTCAGAGGCCATAGACCTGGTAATCGTAAAGCGCAGCGCCGCCCCAAAAGCTCGGGATGCACGCACCAATTGGCGCTGGCCCAGAGCCCCCAAGGAGGATGGCATTGGTCGAAGATGAACTGGCGGCGCTCCACTGGGCAAGCCCAGAAACATTAGGGTTGCCGTTGGCCAAGAAAGCTTTATAACGTGCTTGGATCTCTTGAGTTAATTGGGTCTGCTGGGGATTTGGGTTGCTCGTGGTTCCAAACTATAGCGATTGCGTCATTCGTGCGGTTAAATATCGGGGCGAAGTCCGAGACTTACAACGATCTGGATATCGTCCTGGTGGCAAACAGCACCGTTGCTAGTGCAGAAGGGGATCCCCCCGTTGGTCGGGTATGTGGCTCCGAGAACGTACATTCCAACGTACGCAGG
>Ga0307509_10006290_pt1 | contig 16047 bp, 21 predicted proteins | sample 10_EM_MG_FD_202245 | JGI IMG/M metagenome (GOLD analysis project Ga0307509, IMG submission 202245) | Populus trichocarpa ectomycorrhiza microbial communities from riparian zone in the Pacific Northwest, United States - 10_EM | ecosystem: Host-associated > Plants > Roots > Unclassified | place...
TGGTCAGCGAGTTCATCACCGCATGTTTAGAGGAATCTACTTTACTCGACGAGGAGGGTAAGTTTTTGTTATCCTCCGGACTTAGCTCGGGCTCACGAATATTCAAAGAATTTGTACCTTGATCCGACGGTGCCTGTGTGGGGAGGATCCGAGAATTCGACAAAGTTCATTGATTCGGGTCTGTTCGCCTCAGGGAGGAGGCAATATCCTACGTACTGGACACACAGACCTGTTAACACAGCTACCAATCGTTAATCGAACAGAACAAACGGAGTTGTTCCGTGACAAGTGGGGAGAGAGATGGGTGGTTCCGGGGGAGGTCAACCTAGACGGGAGAGAGTGATGGGAGGATGAGGGCTCAGGGAGAATTACTTCAGTGCATCCTGGTGAAGAAAAGGAGCTAGAACGGGGTGGAAAACATCAGCGACAAAAATACGATAAGACAAAACAATGGTCAGGTATATGGTAAGTTCAGATAGGAGAGTAGATCAAAAGATCGAACGGGGTAGCAATGGAGAAGGGAAAGCGCGAGCGCGACGTCTAAGGACGATAATGTACACGGTTAGGAAGGGGAAAGGTGGATGGAAACACAGGTGACACTCATGACACGAAAAATGAAAAGGAAAGATGGCCCAACGCTGATGAACACGGAGGGAGCGTGTTAATCCATGGCATCCATAAATGCTGTCGCGACGCCCTAGCGGCTCGAAATAGTGCGGGAGGGGGGGGCTTCACCACCACCCCGTTGCCCCAGGACTCGGTACGCCTGGACTCTGGTACAACAAGACTCCCTTATTCTTCCCGAACAGCCCTACGGGACTGCTATACAGATCCTGATCCCCGAACCTCCTCAATTCCTCGTCCAATACGGCCCTGGGATCGTGGGGGTCAAACACGTTCTTGGATGGCGAATTGAAGGGAGAATCTCCTGTGAGAATCGAAAATCCAGGTCGCTTGCCCGGTGTAACCGGGGGTGGAGGGAAGTATTGAGGCGGGAGCAGGTTTGAGCGCGGCGGACGGGAAGGAGTCTTGGGTGCGTCGTGGGAGGCGAGAGTGGAGGATGAGGCTGGAGGATTAAGGTAAGTGGATGGACTCGTTCGTAGGCCGCGTGAAGCGGTTGGAGAAACCGGGGACTCGAGCCTTCTGCTCGACGAGGCTTTTCGTGGAGGCGTTGACGGAAGAGCAGGCGGCTGGGGGGGCTTCAAAGACTTAGGCGACAGTTCGATGGGTGGGTGGTTCTCCTGTCACAGTAGTTTAGCACGACGGTACCGGGGACCAGGGGTGGGAGGAATTTACCTTGACAACGGACGGCTTGTGTGGAGGATCAGAGTCCAGAACGTCACTTCTAAGCAGAGTGGCCAAGGGTTCAATGCCGTCTGACCCAAGCATAGCTGGTCCATTGGCGATTTCGACTGCATCATTAAGGTCCGTGTTTTGGGAACTAGTGGGCTCCTTGAGAGATGTCACCGGGCTCGAAGAGAACCCAGTACTTGGGATTAGCTCAGGAACTGGTTGCGAAGGTGACTGGGACGATGTTGCCGTGGCCTGCACCTGCAGTTGACCGTACGAAGCGGGCGGCTGCATCGCTGCGAAATACGCGGGATTAGCATAAGCGTAGGGATAACTGTATGCGCTGTAGTATGGTTGCAGATGAGGGTTCGCGACCATCGATGCCGTATGAGGATGGTAGTACGGGACTGGTACCACAGGCGGTCGTTCCAGCTTAAACCTCTTTACTGGTGGGTCGTTCGATGTTTCCGCCCTTCGCTTCCTTGGCCGGGACTTGGACTTGGCGTTGTTCATGTCTTCACATAACCTGCGATCGAAGCCTCCGCCCTCAAAGCATGATAGATCCTTATCGAGGATCGCCCAGAGCGACTTGTTCTGCCCTCGCTGGACTTTACGGAACACGATTGAGGTGCTCAAGACGTGACGAATGGAGTTCATCCAGATCGGATCTGTTCGCTTATAATATGGATATACCTTGGATATCCACTCGTAAATGTGCTGAAGACTGAGCCGACGCTCCTTTGAAGACAGGATCGCTTGTCCAATGAGAGCGGCATACGAGAGGTCTGGTTTTTCCGCTGGATAGGGACCAGGTGGGATGACATATGGGACTTCGTCGTCATCGTTCGATGGAGGCCCGGGAGACGATACCACATTAACAATGGGGGAAGAACACCTCGGCGGGGTGGAAGGAGGCGGTGAGGAAGGCGGAAGGGGAGAAGTAGAACGGTAGGGTGCCTGGGAATCATTGAGCAACAAGGGTCGGGCATTTTTGTTTACACAATTACCTTGAATTTTAGTCTCGATGACTGATGGGTACCCTGGAAATACACAAGGGGCTGTTCCGGGCGGATTCGCGTTAGAGGCGTGTGGCATTTACAACGAGGACCGCAACCCACCTGTGTCTCAGACTCTTGAGATGATTGTTCGCACTGGGGATCGCATGAAGTAGAGGTGGAAGGTCCGGACGGTAGGGTGGCTGGTTGGGGGGTGGGGGAGGGTGGACCCATGGCGTTGCTGTCTCGTCTACCGCGCTTTTCCTTCCTCGCAAGCTTGTTCTGTCGCTCGATGATGGCCTCCATCGTGTCTGGCTTGTGCAGTCCAGTGTTGTGCCGTGGCTTGACGGGTGTCTGCGGAACGGCGGGCGCGTTCCCGTGTGAGGAGGTTCTGGATCTTGGTGGACGCGAGGGTTGACCATCTACCCCAAGGTTTGCAAGCCCAGTACGGTCTTCGGGAAGCGGAGGGGACGTGGACTGTGTCGTGAGGAAGTCGCGCATCTGAGAGGAGTGTCTCTGGAGGTCTTCTCTGGTCATTCCGAGGTGTTTGAGTAATTGGCCGATGGGCGAGTCTGGCGGATTACGTCGCTTTTCAGCCTGGCCCATAGCTGAGTACCGCCCGTGTCGTCGTCGCAGTCGTCGTCAAATGGATGAAGGTGGGGAAAAGAAAAATCTGGCAGAGAAATAAGACGCGGCGATCTGATCACTTGGGAAGTTACTCAACGGCATCCAATGGTCTACCACAATCTAAAGGGTATCCCTCGTATTTTTTTGGTCATTTTCCCCCGCCGTTAACGTCCTCCATGATCAGCCCTCATCAAAGGCATCCGAGCCTGCAAGGTGAGACCCGCACCAGATCCTCTCTTACGACGATGACGACCAACTCCGTACACAGACCGTAGCAGATGAGCGAGCCCTCGTCAAGCAGGAATCGGCCGCAATCCGGGCGTCGTTCAGAGAGGAAGACTCGTATATGCGCTACAACAATGTAGCAAAGCTTCTCTACATCCATATGCTCGGGTCCGAGGCTCACTTTGGCCAAATGGAATGCCTCAAACTCGTCGCGAGCCCAAGGTTTGCCGACAAGCGGTTGGGGTACTTGGGGATCATGCTGCTGCTGGACGAAAGCCAGGAGGTTCTCACTCTCGTCACAAACTCCCTCAAAAAGTGCGTGTTTCCGATATCTTGGAACGAGGTGCGCCTCTCACACGCCCCGCAGCGATATGAATCACGCCAACATGTACGCGGTCGGTTTGGCACTTTGCACATTCGCAAATATCGCTTCAGAGGAGATGTCCCGAGATTTGGCCAACGAGATTGAGAAACTCCTCGGATCGACAAACACGTATATCCGGAAGAAGGTTCGTGACATCCCCCACACTGCGAGGAATCGCTCCCGATCTCTTTCCGCAGGCGGCCCTCTGTGCCCTTCGCGTAGTACGCAAGGTGCCGGAGCTTACAGACCACTTCACTGCAAAAGCCAAGAACCTCCTGGCGGATCGAAATCATGGCGTCCTGCTTTCTTCAATAACACTCATGATCGAGATGTGCCAAGCAGACCAGAATGTCCTGAATGAATTCCGAAACGTGCGTTATTCCCACCCAGAGAAGTGGCCTCGACCAACACCTTCTTATTCAGGCCGTCCCCGTACTTGTTCGGCACCTCAAGGCACTTGTCACGACGGGGTACAGCCCCGAACACGATGTCTCCGGTATCACCGACCCCTTCCTCCAAGTCAAAATTCTCCGCCTTCTCCGAATCCTTGGAAGAGGTGACCCCCAGGCAAGCGAGACAATGAACGACATCCTCGCCCAAGTCGCTACCAACACCGATTCCACCAAGAACGTCGGCAACTCCATCTTATATGAGACCGTTTTGACCGTCCTGGAGATCGAGGCAGATGGCGGCCTGCGAGTCATGGCAATCAACATTCTAGGAAAATTCTTGAGTAACAAGGACAATAATATCAGGTGGGAAGCAACGATAGTCCCATCGTATCCTGTGACTGATCGTCATATTTCCCAGATATGTGGCCCTGAACACGCTCAACAAGGTTGTGTCTATCGACACCAACGCTGTACAACGGCATCGCAACATCATCCTTGACTGTTTGCGGGATAGCGATATCTCCATCCGGCGGCGTGCACTGGAACTGTCGTACGCGCTGATCAACGAATCCAATGTCCGGATCCTCATCCGAGAACTGCTGGCTTTCCTCGAGGTTGCGGATAACGAGTTCAAGTTGGGCATGACCACACAGATATCCCTTGCTGCTGAACGGTTCGCTCCCAACAAGAGGTGGCACATTGATACAGTCCTCCGCGTCCTGAAGCTGGCAAGTTTTCTCGTTTGTTTCAGACTACTGTCCCTGATTCCCGGCGCAGGCAGGAAACTACGTCAGGGAAGAAATTCTGTCCGCTTTCGTCCGCCTTGTAGCACACACACCAGAACTCCAGGCGTACACCGCGTCGAAACTCTATACTTCGCTGAAATCTGATATCTCGCAAGAGTCTCTAACTCTCGCTGCTACTTGGGTCATCGGTGAATACAGTGAAGTTCTGCTTCAGGATGGCTTGGTGGACGAGGATGCTCCAAAACCGGTATGCCCAAGTCCTACATCCATGGTCCAGGCTGATGAATATCGCCCTTCCCCCAGATAACCGACACTGAAATTCTGGATCTGATCATCTCCATCCTCGACTCTCCATACGCGAACTTCCTCATCCGTCAATTCGTCCTCGCTGCGATCACGAAGATGTGTTCCCGACCGACAACGGGCCCCGCCCAGCAAGAACGCATCATTACCCTCATTGCCGGATATACCACCAACCCTGAGTTGGAGATCCAGCAACGTGGCGTAGAGTTTGCCAACCTACTGTCGTTGGGTGATTTGAAGTCGGGCGTTTTGGAACGTATGCCAGCGCCAGAGTTGAAGGCTACCGTTATGGGACACAGTCCGTTCTCTATTATCCGGACTCCATCTCAGTTATTGAATTGGGTGCAGGTAACAGCGAGAACAAACCCGTCGGGTCCACGCAAGGTGGTGATCTACTGGGCGGGGATGATATCGTAAACTCTCCCTCGGGCTCGAACGGAATCCCGCAGGTGGCGACGTCAAACACTCAAAACCTACTCGACGAGATCTTCGGCAACTCTCCATCTGTCGAGTCAACGCCAACGGCCCAATCCCCCGTCCAGGTCACTCCTGCATCGCCACCACCAAAACCACGGAACGCGATCGACGATATCCTGGGCCTATTCCCAACTTCCACCGCGACTCCACCGCCAAACATCAACACGACAGTGCCCACGCTCGGTGGGTTGGGAAGCGACTTGACTTCCCCGACGTATGGTGGTGGATCGCCGATGCCCACGCCGATACCGCAATCCGCTTTCTCGTTACCTCAAACTCAGTCCCCACTTCAGCAGCAGCAACAGAGACTAACGGCTTACACTGCATATGAGAAGAATGAACTGAAGGTCACGCTGACCCCACAGATAAACCCAAACAGACCTGGGATTGTCAATATCTTGGCGCGATTCCAGGTTACGGGACAGAATGTGGCCGCGGGGCTTTCATTCCAAGTCGCCGTACCGAAGGTTTGCTTCGTTTTCTCCTAAGCTCTTCAGCTCTTCATTGGTAGTCAGCGGGCGTTAACGTTCGTGCTTGTCCCGTAGACTCAGCAGCTGCAGATGCTGGCGATATCAAATCCGAACGTGAATCCCGGAAGCGTTGAGACGCAACAGATGCAGATTAAGGCTCCCGCTGGCGTGCGCTCTTTTTCCCTATTCCTGATCCCCGATAAGCTCACTGACGGCGTTCCCCACGTTTACAGTCCCAGGTCCGACTGAGACTGCGTCTTTCCTATCTAATCGGCGGACAACAGATACAAGACCAGGTCGATTTCTCCGGATTCCCCCCAAACCTCACAACTGGTGGACAGTGATTTTACGACCCTCACGATAGTAGTACCGACCTCGGTATCCTATGATACTGTACTCCCTACTCTCCCTTCTGTTGTACTACCCCACGCATTGTCAATTGTCGGATCCTGGGGTGATAAATCCTTTTTCTCACTTTTCATCCGAGAAGGCGGGAAGAAAACGAATATTTTCGTACAGAAGTTATGATAGTAATAGAAAAGAGTAAGCTCCACACAAGTCCACGGAATCTTCGCTCAGCGGTATGAGGGCGCCTTCCGCCCCAAGGTACAACGAGTTGTAAACACCCCAGTACACAAAGTTTTTAAAGACGACTGGGACAACCGAGCCATGTGTAACTTTGATCAGAGGGAAGGCCGACGCCGACTTTGGTGTCTGGATATCATGCGTGCAGACGGGTGGGCGAGTACCAACTCTTCAAACACACGTACAACCCCGTCCTAATCAACAAAATCACGTTCAAATCCCATCGCAAATCCCCATCGAGCGGCCAACAGCACGCGGAGGCCTGTACTTCTACTCGTCAGGCGGCTCCTCCATGTCCGGCCATATTATCTCCACTTCCTCTCCTCTGGCAATCGCCTCGGCCGCCCACTCACGGATAGTCTGACCGGCTCGCATCGCCCTTAAGGCCTGATCGTTGGTAGTTCGGTAGTGAAACAAAGGCCCTTGGAACTCGTTCCGCTTCGGCCTGGTTTCATAGTACGACAGACTTAATTTGGCTCCGTCCGGGAATGATATCCACCGCATGCTATCCTCCTTCGCTCCACCCTCCTCCACCAACTACGTCTTCACATAATTGTCCCTGTATCTCTCAACCAACGCCTCGACATTCTGCGACCGGCGTCGGCGAATCTTCTTGATGTGAGTGATGATCGATGAGGAACACCCCCTTCGCGTCCTTGTAGCCGGAGTTGAACGTTGAACATGTGTCCGTCGCTCATGCAGACGATGCTGTAACGTTTCGTCTTCGCGAGCCAGTCGTTGATTGGATACTTCAGTCTGATGTCTTCGACCCCCCTGTCCGGGATCTCCAGTCTGTCCATCATGGCATGGGCGTCGGAGTAACTGAGAATATAGCCAGCAATCTGTAGCATCTGAAAACTTTGAGGCTTCCGTGTGGTCTCGGGTGGAAGGAAATTCTCACCTTTCGGTTGTGAGATTGGAGTTGAGGAAGAAGGTGGGGAAAATCGCGCGATCTGGCCTGTGGTCCCCCTTTCCCCAATCCACGACGTCATCCCATCTCCTCCTGGGTCCCGTTCCATGACCCAACCCAAGTCTCTCGAGTCCCTCATCCAACATACCTTTTCCCAGGGAGAGTTGATCGGTCTGCTTTTGCATAACTACCTATGTCCCTTCTGCGACTCCGAACCAGCCCCTTTCAGCTGGGAATTCGAAGTGTTCAAAAACTCCTATTGGGGGAAAGGTCTGGAGTCCTTGCAGGAGGAGGAGCTGGTCGAGAGAGATGACAACCCCATCGAGGATCCCACACTCCCCGATCCGCTCCCGTCCACCCGTTTCGTTATGTCTCCCTGGATCCTCGCTGCTGCCTGGGGTTTATCAAGTCGGAAAGTTCTGGTACGTTCCGAGTACCACAAGGCTGAGGAAGCGGCCTTATTGACCAATGAGGAAGGCAAAGGTGTATTTATTGTTACTGGGCAACATGGCATCGGTCCGCCCCATTCCCCCTCCCCCTATCACTCACAGAATCTGACATCTGATCAGGAAAGTCTGTGTTCGCCCTTTGGCTCCTCGTGTGCCGTCTGGCACTCAAGCTCCCCACCGCTCTCCAGATCAATGATAGTTACGCTATCCTTTTTCACGAATCTGGTATTTCAAAGTTCACCTATCTTGATGGCCCCCTCCCCCACGACATATTAACCCCCCTATCCGACGACCATACCAAACGGATTTGGGCGCTCGTGGATATTGGCCTGCACTTCCCAGAACCTGCCAACGTCCTCAAGTGTTCCAGAGCCTTCTTCATTATTGATGCAACACCTCCCTGCTCCAAACACCCCGGATGGCTTGATGAATTCACCCACAAAACATTCTGCATGAAGCCTTGGTCGCTGTCGGAGGTCCTTCAAGCGTAGGTGGATCCAACTTCTGGCGATTTGCGAAACTCACATTTTCCGCAGCCGGCCGATTATAGGAGAGATGCCCCGGGTTGTAGTACAGCGAACGAGAGCTCCACCACCTTTACAACAAGTTCGGCGCATCTGCCAGGAATCTGGCCGGGTACGCATCTGACCCGGGGTCTTATGAAAGTCACGTAAATGAAGAAATCTCGGAGATGCACCCCGAATGCATGCGAAAAATGTTCTCCCATCCGTACTCTGGCGGTTCCTCCCGCTACATTGGGGTTATCGAGCCCTCACCGACCGGACGCGACATCTTCGAAATAAGGGTTGCTTCACAACATGTCTTCGAACTTCTCTGGAAGGTATACCACCAACACCTGCCAGCCTCCGATATGACGCACTTCCGCGATCTATTCCAGTCCAGCACGATTGCGACTGCCAGGTGGACCTTCGAGATCCAGATGCACCAATTCCTCAGGAGGTAGCAAACAATCCGCTTGATCCCTCTCATCCTCATCCAGGGCGAACCCGAGGCGGCAAACTTCATCTATGATCACCATACTGGGGAAAAGCCGATGAAACTCCAGCTAGCCGGATCAGAGGAATACCACTTTGCTAGGGGGGACAAGGTCTACACAAACCGTTACTACAGGCCTGACCCCGCCGACTTTCCCGCCATCGACTCCTTCCTCCTAACCCGCCCTTCTCACCTTTTTTCACCGATCGTCGTCGTATTCCACATCGCATGGGATGCGAGAGAACACCATGTGAGCAAGGGCGGCTTGTGTAGCATCGACAAGCTGCCACTTCCCAAAAACACTCGTCAGTATCACGTTGTTGTCTCCCCCGAAAATCTCTTCCCGAAGATAAAGGTTCTCAAGGCACATTTTGAGGGGGAGGGGAAAGGCGGGGAGCAGCCGTCTAATAGGTTTCAGATATTCAACTGCCCCATCCCGTTCAGCAGAAACTTCGGCGACGATAATGTGGCCCCAGATGCTCGGAGGGCGGGAGGGTAGCTAGAGTGCATATCTCGGGAGTGCTGTAATATGGTCTGTATAGTATCCCGGAACCATACGGTGCACGTAGCGCTCAGAGGGAGGCTCAGGCAACGCCGCACGCCCTCCTTCGAGGAGCCAGAATATTCGAAATTGTTCTCCCTCTTGTGGATATCATCTTTGTGCTCACATACCCTTTTCTTTTGGTTCTCCGGTCTCGCTTCCTCCGGTATCTTATGGTTCTCTTATCTGGCGTTCGCTGTGTTTTTGGCTTAATGGATCTCTCTCTCTGGGTTTCTCCCGACATTTCATGCTCTGGGCTACTGGTTCTTCTAGGATGCATCGCCTAATGGATCTTGGGTTCCCTATCATATCTCAGCAGTACGCTATAATAAACTCGCATTTGTACTCTACACGCAATACCATGGATTACACCCCCGATCCTAACCGCGCGAAAACCGAGTAGACAGGAGAAACAGAGCGAACGTGAGAGATTTTCGGGGTGTCCTGTTTGTAATATAAGTCGCGTGAAGTCTTGAGGGGTAAGAGAGAACAGCATCCGAGCGATCCAGAGATCAAGAGCAAGACACAGTCCAACAAGAGGGAACAAGAGGGGGAGCAAGCGAGGGTGATCAAACATCAGCCCATCCTCCTTCGTCCAGTCGATAAGAGGCTTCGCTTTCTGGTCTGTCGGGACCATCCACGAGTTCCACGACACGTTCCCCCGCTCGTCCTAGAAAGGGTAACCGCAAGCGGAGCGAACAAGGTTGGTGTGATAGATCGTCGCGTGTGACAAAACAACCATTCGGAAAAGGATCCGCGTCGCTGACGCATGAGAGAGGATACGACCGTAAATGGGCTTCACCGCTCCACCGGCAACGAATGTCGTCGTCGCACCTGGGCCAGCTACGGCAAAGTCAGGCTCCGTCAAACATCTCATTCACGTTGTACTTGGTTTGTGGGGAGTGTTGTGATCTTTGGGCGTTGTTGGGCGAATCGGGGTGACGGAATACGAGCTGGGTGACATGAAAGCTACGTTGAACTCTTCCGAGAGCTTGTATAACTTGGAGAGCGTCTATAAACTGGTCAGGACGGAAGGATATCCATGTCATCCTGGAAAGGAACCACGAACTCCTAAATCTCAGGCACTGTCTACGCTCAGCACTAGAAATACAGGCGACGGTTTCGGATTGGATATTTTATCAGGTCAAGCCTTTGAAAGATCAGGATTGAGATCCAGGTCATGTCTTGCTGTGGTATGTGCTCCGTACAATATGGATTAGCACCGAATCCGTGCTGTCGTCAGACTTCGGTGAAACGGCTTAAAACAGTTGGGGCTACAACAGACGACGTTAGGACACATGGTGACGATGATCCACGGGTTTACTGCATACCTCTGCCGACGGAATGAGTTTCCCCAAGTTGTCCAAGAGGCGCCTCCGCGTTGAGCCTTCCTTTCCGCATCTTCTCTTCGTTGGGGAGATGGTGGGAAGAATAAGGGTGACGGTGGTTGTCCCGGGAGCATCAGGTCTAATATGTTTGGTGGGGCAGAGGTGAAAGAGGTGAACGAGCTGAGACTTTGCGCGTGTGCGGGGAGTTCAGGATACGGCAAGGAGGCTACACTCGCCGTTGAGCGTTCGTCAAACGGAACGTGAGGGCGAGCTGACCGTATTTCGTTCTGTCGATGGATTCAATCCGTTCGTCTCCCTCCCAAGAAGGGAGAGACGTTAGAACTCTTCTATTGGCTTGACCAGTTGATCTCATAGACGGTTTGTGGATTGCTGTAACCGTCGTGTTGTCCGCGATGGTGATGGTGGCATTTGGGAAGACGACCAGGCGTGCGACTCAGATCAGGTCTGGAGGACTCGAGAGTTTGGCTCGATCGGAGTTTGAAGTTCACCACACTCACCAACGGACTCCCTCGTCCAGACTCGGCAGAATGTCCGCTCCTTCCTCTCCTCGTCTCGTCGATTCTTTCACTGTACCAAAAGAGATTCTGCAAGAGTTCGCGGACCTCGCAGAAGAAGAAGACCACGACCCATTCGCCGACACAGCCAAGACACGACAAATCGCTGCACGTCAATCGGATTACCACCTTCGAAGGTTCGGCCGTTCCGCCCACGATAGCGCTGATGCTTTCGCTGCCCAGCAAGATGGTACAGAGGTTGAGGGAGGTTACAAAGAAGCGATGAGGTTGCAGAGGTTGGAGAAAGAAGAGGCGAGGGTGAGGAAGCTTATCGAGGAGAAGGAGAAGCAGGACAGAGAGGAAGGTGGTAAAATGGATCTCGATAGGACTCCTCCCAGGGCAGAGCTCGATGAGGCCGAGAAGATTTTGGCCGAGGCTGCTGCCGCTGCTGCGAGTGCTGGGAAGAGGAAGAGGAGGTGGGACGTTGGGGATGGTGCTGGAGAGACTACGGATGTAAAGATGGAAGAGGCCGAACCCGCTGCCGATGCCGCTCCCAAGAAGCGACGCTCTCGATGGGACGCTGCTCCTACCGATTCCACCGAGGCACCCAAACGTTCTCGATGGGATCAGACTCCCCACCAAATCCCCAGCGACGCACCTATGGTTCCCATTATCATGAACGCGCCGGGTTTCATGCAGGACGACAAACACAATCGTTACCTCACTGACGACGAACTCGACGCTCTCCTCCCGACCTCCGGCTACGCGATTGTCACCCCACCACCCGGATACGCACCCGCTGTCGCTCCCCGAAAACTCCAGGCTACCCCCATTACGACCATCGGAGGATTCGAGATCAAGGAAGGTTCTGATGCCGCCGCTATGGCCGCTGCCGCAGGACTCGCCCCCGAACTCCCCACGGAGATCCCTGGTGTTGGAAACCTCGCGTTCTTTAAGCCGGAGGACGCTCAATATTTCGCCAAAATTCTCAAGGAGGAAGACGAGACGGAGTTATCTATTGACGAAATGAAGGAGCGCAAGATCATGCGCCTCCTCCTCAAAATCAAGAACGGCACTCCTCCAGTCCGCAAAACGGCTCTTCGACAGATTACAGACAAAGCCCGAGAGTTTGGAGCTGGCCCGCTCTTCGACAAGATCCTCCCCCTTCTTATGGAGCGTACTCTTGAGGATCAGGAACGCCACTTGCTCGTTAAGGTTATTGATCGTGTCCTCTACAAGCTCGACGATCTCGTCCGACCTTATGTTCACAGGATTCTCGTTGTTATCGAACCCCTCCTTATCGATGAAGACTACTATGCTCGTGTCGAAGGTCGCGAAATTATTTCCAACCTCTCAAAGGCTGCCGGTCTCGCCCACATGATCTCCACAATGCGACCCGATATCGACCATGCCGACGAGTACGTCAGGAATACCACCGCTCGCGCCTTCTCCGTCGTCGCTTCTGCCCTTGGTATCCCTTCTCTCCTTCCCTTCCTTAAAGCCGTATGTCGGAGCAAGAAATCCTGGCAGGCTCGGCACACCGGCGTCCGTATCATCCAACAAATCGCCATCATGATGGGATGCGCCGTTCTACCCCACCTCAGGAATCTCGTCGACTGCATCGCCCACGGCCTTTCGGATGAACAGCAGAAAGTCAAGACGATGACCGCTCTGGCCATCGCCGCCCTCGCCGAAGCTGCCGCTCCTTACGGTATCGAATCGTTCGATAACGTCCTGAAACCCCTCTGGACGGGTATCCGCGTTCACCGAGGAAAGTCCCTCGCGGCATTCCTGAAGGCCATCGGTTTCATCCTCCCCCTCATGGATCCGGAATACGTGTCCTACTACATCAAGGAGGTTACAATCATCCTCATTCGAGAATTCCAGACCTCAGATGAAGAGATGAAGAAGATCGTCCTCAAGGTTGTCCAGCAGTGTGCCGCGACAGAAGGTGTCACGCCTCAGTACATCAAGCAGGATATCCTCCCCGACTTCTTCAAGAGCTTCTGGGTCAGGAGGATGGCGTTAGATAGGAGGAACTACCGACAGGTTGTTGATACCACTGTTGAACTGGCCCAGAAGTCTGGCGTCGCGGAGATCGTCGGGAGGGTCGTGAACGACTTGAAGGACGAGGCGGAGCCGTACAGGAAGATGGTCATGGAGACGATCACGAAGGTCGTCGCCTCCCTCGGCGCTTCCGACATCAATGAGCGGTTGGAGGTCCAGCTCGTGGATGGCATCATCTATTCGTTCCAAGAACAGACGACGGAGGACCAGGTCATGTTGGACGGTTTCGGAACCGTCGTCAACGCTCTCGGTGAGTTCACCCCGTTACCTCCGGACTGTCCACCACTAATATTCCGGTTCAGGTATTCGCGTCAAGCCTTACCTTACACAAATCGTCTCCACGATCCTCTGGCGTCTTAACAACAAGAGCGCAAAAGTTCGTCAACAGGCCGCCGATCTCACTTCCCGCCTCGCCGTCGTCATCAAGCAGTGTGGCGAGGATCAACTTCTCAACAAGCTTGGATTGGTGCTGTTTGAGCAGCTTGGTGAGGAATATCCCGACACGCTCGGTAGTATCATTGCTGCAGAAGGCGCTATCGCGAACGTTGTGGGTATGACGCAGATGAACCCACCCGTCAAGGATCTTTGTGAGCCTACCCGTGGTCCCCTGGTGAAAGGTTGAAACTAACTCGTTTTCTTCAGTGCCTCGGATGACGCCAATCCTAAGGAACCGACACGAGAAGGTGCAAGAATCCACGATTAACTTGATCGGTCGTATTGGTTCGTCCCCCCTCACCTCTCACTCGCAATTGGAACTAACGCCTCTTTCAGCCGATCGCGGTGCTGAGTTCGTGCCAGCTAGGGAATGGATGCGAATTTGCTTCGAGCTCCTAGATCTGTTGAAAGCGCACAAGAAGGCCATCCGTCGTGCGGCGGTCAACTCGTTTGGTTATATCGCCAAGAGTTTGGGTCCTCAGGACGTTTTACAAGTTCTGTTGACGAATTTGCGTGTGCAGGAGCGGCAGAGTCGAGTGTGTAGTACGGTCGCGATAGGCATCGTGGCTGAAACTTGCGGTCGTGAGTGCCCCTTGTCCGTCCTGCGTTCTCCCATGACTGACAGATCATATCTTATCCTTCAGCGTTCACCTGCATCCCCGCCATTCTAAACGAATATCGAACGGCAGAGCTCAATGTCCGAACCGGTTGTCTAAAAGCCCTGTCGTTCGTGTTCGAGTATGTCGGACCGCAATCCGCGTACTATGCTGATTCTGTTGTGACCATGTTAGAAGACGCGCTCACCGACCGCGATCTCGTACACAGACAGACTGCCAGCACGATCGTCAAACATATCACCCTTGGTGTCGCCGGGTTGGGGTGTGAGGATTCGATGTTGCATTTGATGAACCTCGTTTGGCCGAACTGCTTTGAGACGTCGCCACATGTGATCGGGGCGGTTATGGATGCGATTGACGCGATGAGAGTCACCCTCGGGCCCGGGATTTTGTTGAGCTACGTGCTTCAGGGTTTGTTCCATCCCGCCAGGAAGGTTCGCGAGGTACGTATCATCCTCGTCTCCTTCAATAACTCTCTTGACTGATGTGTGTTCGCCTCAGGTGTACTGGCGCGTTTACAACTCGTTGTACCTTGGAGCGGAGGACGCGCTCGTGCCTTTCTACCCAGACCTCGGCGAGCTGAGCGAAAGGCAGAACGTGTATGATCGACACCCCTTGCAGATGTTTGTCTGAACCCTACGGAACTAACGTCTCTTCTCGATCGTTACCTCCGTAGACGTGTCCGTAGCTTACTCTTTTCTATTACTATCGTAACTTCTGTACGAAAATATACGATTTTCTTCCCGCCTTCTTAGATGAAAAGTGAGAAAACGTATTTATAATCCCAAGGTCCGACAATTGGCGATGCGTGGGAGAGTACAACAGAAGAGAGAGTAGGGAGAGTAGGGAGCACAGTCTCGTAGGACACACTGTAAGAATCACCGCGTCTGATATACAGCCCAACGACTTGATTTCACACACAGTTGGAGTGTATTAATTCAAGCGAATCCATGTCACATGCCAGACGCAACCGGCGATGACTTTAAGGGTTTACACGACTGGAAATGATAATATTGGTTCTGGACCGCAGCACCGCGCACGCTCGTTCGCAGTGTACATCCGGATAGAATAATTCAATCGCTTCGGATACCACCAGAGGATGTGTATAAGCCGGTGTTTGATATGGGCAGCTGGCAACTTCATCGTGGTCGGAGGAGAATCCAGCGACCACGATGTTGTCTCCCGACTCAACCCCGGGCCCGTAGCACGGCACGGAACGTGATGAGTATGGCGACTCTAGGCCTGAACGAGAAAAGAGACGGAGCGACGTGGAAATAAACCTGGTCGAACAGATGTGAGAGAAAAGGCATTGGGAAGTTGTGGTACAAAAAGACTGTATAAAGACGGAAATTATGGTATGCACGGCATATCCATCTCCTGACCTGCCTTCTACCGATGAAGTCAGGGCATGGGGTTTCTCGTGCCTGGAGATTGCGGGAGACGCGTGTGGTTGAAGAGTTGGGTGACGATCGATAGGATCGATGGAGCTCGAAGGGGAGGCGGGGTGGAACCCGAGGGCAAGTGAAGCACGGAGTTGGGAGAACGAGGAGCGAGTGTTATGGAAGCGCGGCTACGGGCATGGTAGAGGGAGAACGCAAACGAACGTCGAGTGGGATTCTGTGGACGCATGAGTGAGTTGAACGAGTTGATCAATTTGAAGGACGTACGTGTTAAGATATCCAACGCTCCCCTGTCCACATCCAGCAATATTCTCT
>Ga0307509_10006291_pt1 | contig 16044 bp, 15 predicted proteins | sample 10_EM_MG_FD_202245 | JGI IMG/M metagenome (GOLD analysis project Ga0307509, IMG submission 202245) | Populus trichocarpa ectomycorrhiza microbial communities from riparian zone in the Pacific Northwest, United States - 10_EM | ecosystem: Host-associated > Plants > Roots > Unclassified | place...
GGAGTTTAGACTTGGACGAAGGCGTATCGCTCCCACTCGAGGAAGTAGAAGAGGACGACGAGCCGCCAATGCTAAACGTTGTCGATTTTCTGCGTTGGTCTGAGTCTGCTTCCTCTTCTTCGTGCTGGTCCTTTTGGTTATGCTGTTGTGGACCCTGCGTTCCCCTCCTCCGTCGCTGAGGCGGCACTAACGCCCCGCCCACCCCGGTCGAGTTCGACCCACGCATATTCCTCTCTTTGATATCCCGCAACAAGTCCGCCACAGGAGGCGACAACGATCTAGTCGTCTTTCCACTCCAACTTCTTCCTCCCTCGACTCCATGCTCATGATCATGGTCATCGAAAGTCCTAGCCCTTGTCTCTACGCCAACCCCCACCCCGGAAAACTCCGCGCTGCCTACTTCTGAGCCCCAAGGCCAATACAACGAGGAAGAAGAGGGCGCCGTAGCAGTCGCAGTCGCAGGTGAAGAAATTGAAGAAATCGGCGGCGTCGTAACCTTAACCCCCACATCGCCAAGTTCAGAAAACGGCGGTGTACTCGCCACCATCCGCATCTCCATACCCGGTGTCGACGAACCCCTTGGTGTTGAAACAGGCGTAGGCGTACCGGATTTCATATTTTCAAGCTCCACCACAGTAGCGGGATGCCCATTCTGCATGCCCATGTATGATGGGAAGTGTCGTTCACCACCTCTAACAGCGGAAAAGCTAACCCCAGCAAGATCAGGGGGCAACACGTCCACATTCACGTCGTGTGCGGCGTGTAGGGAGCCATCATGATCGTGATCGTCTTCGTACACTTGTGTAGGCGTTTGCACAGGTGTCGACTCCACACTTGTACATGCCGAATTGTCGGGCGAAGGGGTTCCTATCATCGCCATCGGAGAAGTACCAGGAGAAATCGGAGAAGTGCCAGTTGAACCCGAACTCTCTCCCACAACCTTGGCTACCGCCACCGCTGCCGCACCCGCAGGCGCGGCGTAATTCATCCGACCTAAATTCAACCTGCTCAACCTCGAAAACGTACACTGCTTCAACGCCGCTTGGTGTTGTTGATGCTGCTGCAGTTGCGCTTGTTGTAATTGCTTTTGCTGCTCCTGTCGCTGCAATTGCACTTGGTGCTGCTGGTATCTGTCCATCGGCGCTTGAGTGGGAGTCCTACCCTCGTCGTACTCCCCCTGCTTTAAGTCCTCAGTAGCCGCGTTCGCATGTGTACGCGGCCTATGATACCCAGAAAGTGGAGAGTAAGGGGGCGAAGACGAAGGCGCGGAATACGATGAAGGCGAAAAATAAGACGGCGGGGAAGAAGGCGAATAATACGCCGGAAACGAGCGCGAAGCAGAGATCTGCGGCGGAGCTGGGAAGGCTTTCTTCCCTCCCGCCGTTAATGAGTTTGCGGGGTTGGCATTGGGATTACCAGGGGGCGAATACGCGGCTATCAATACCCGAAGGTGTTAGCTGGTTGAGAACGTAAAAAAAAGAGAGAAACTCACAAGGTGCACTAACCAACGCCCTCCTCCTCTCCCTCTCCTTTCCGCCGCCGCCACCACCACCAGAAACACATCGAAACCCAACCCAATAATTCCCACCCGCATTGTTATCCCACCACTCCCTCGCTTTCCCTTCCCATCCCGCCCCAACGCCTCCACCCTCAGGTCCCCTAGACCCATCCGTCGAATATCGCGCAACAATCCACATACCGCGCACCCTACCCCCACGTACACTCTCTTCATAATCCGACATACGGATGTCGAATCTGAAACGATCCCACACAGGGGTAACCGGGGTCGAGGAGGAGTTACCAACGTCGTCGATAACCCGTTTTTCGTGATCCTGAACCCCAGCACCCGACCGCCTGAACCACTCGGGCAACGCGCCCAAGCTCCGTTCATGCTTCGCTAGGACATCATTCGTCGTATGCCAATCGTCGAGCGTGAATCGCACTGCGACAGTTTTCTGATACGCTATGTTTCGAACTAGGATGGTTCCTATTATTTTGAGAGGGCGTGCTGCGGGGCGGTTTGGCGTGGCTGGAGGTATAAATTCAGGTCAGCGTCAAAACAAAAAAAAAGAGACAATGGGTGAAAAAAGACGAACCATCTCTAACAAAGCCCAAGCTCTCCAAATACACGTTCGCGTCTCCAAGATGTGCATCCATTCGAGGGATATACGAACTCTTCTCATCATCAATCTGTACATCCCCCTCCTTCCCCACTGGCGGCATCTCTGGCTTTCCACTGGCACCCGCACTGGCACCCCCAGCGGGGCCATTAACGCGAGGAAACCAGTGCCCCTTCCCAGTCCCAAACCCGCGCCATCGCATAACACCCCCCCACCCCTCGCCCTCCGTCCCAGTCCCCTCCGTCTCCGTCTCCGTTTCTTCCCCTAGTCGAGCGCCAGCCGGTAAACTCAAGCTAGCGGGCCGGGCGCTCCGGTTGAAGACGCGTACTGTCGCCAGCCCGCCATCTTCCGACGAAGGGAAGTGAACGTTTTTGTGTGGAGCAGGGGCGTGTGCATGTGCATGTGCGTGGTGTGCGTGGGGGTTTCTATGGACGTGTGGGTGAGAGTGATTGTGGTTTGTTGAAGATGATGATGAGGATGATGATGACGGCAGAGGAGGTTGCGTTGGTGGCGATGAAGGAGCGCCCGATGACGAAATGGAGCTCGGAACGCTGGGGGCGCTCGCCGCGCGTTGATGTACCGTGTGATGTCGCTCAGGTTCCAGAAGACCTTGCCCCTGCTCTCCTCCCCTTTTTTCCTCTCCCTCTCTCTCGCTACCCTCTGCACTTGCCCCAGCCCTCTGATGCAAATCAGGCCACAGGATACTCGGCACCATCGACTGGCTCGGAAACGGAATATTCGGACTCGAAGAGCTGCTTTTTAAACTCGATTTAAGCGGACGGCCGTTCGCTAGCAGGATGAGGGGCGTAGAGGATGCACGTTGGAAGGTGGGGCGTGTTGGATTGGTTGTGTTGGATGTGGTACTAGATGTGGTGTTGGATAAGGCGTTGGATGATGTGGTGGTTTCGGAGGATACACGCAGGTGCGTTTGCGTTTGCATTTGCGTCGGTTCCGTCGGTTGCGGTTGTGGTTGCGACCCCGACTTTGACACAGACGGTGGGGTATACGGAAAAGGGTAAGCACCCTGCCTCCCTACAGCCCCTACACCACCGCTGCTACCACCTCCAGGAGAAGCAGCAGGTACTGCAACTCCTACGGGCACAGGCGAATGTAAAGGCGACGAACGCGGGAACGGAACGGCGCCAAATGAAGGCTCGCGTTGTTGTTTGAGTTTAAGCTTCAAAGGGGGTAACCCTGGGTGTCTTTCTTCCTCGTCTTGGTCTTGTTGGTGTTGGCGCACGTGGGTGTGCATGTGGGGATGCAGTGGGATGTGCGTATGGGTTTGGTGCGGATGTAGATGTGGTGCTTTGGATCGGAGAGGCTGTGGGTGTGGGTGTGGGTGTGTGATACTCGGAGGAGCGTCGGCGTTAATATTGGCGTCAAAGTGGGAGCTATTATCAGAATCTGAAGAGATTTCATCTTCCGAGGCGGACGCATCGTCGTCGTCGTCGTCAGGTTGGCCAAGTTGGAAGGTATGCTTTTTGGACACGTTCGTGGTTGTTCCATTCGCAGTCGCCGTCTCCCCCGTTGTCGACCCCAATGCAGCCTGCCCACCCGGAGACGCGGTACTAGCGCTCCTCCTCCGCGGGAGGTGGTTATTTAGCGGTGTCGAATGGATATCATAGTGGTTCGCATTCGTCCCGTTGGTATTCGTTCGGCCGTTCCCATTCGCACCCGCACCCTCATCTAGGTGGGGGTACATATACGTATACGACCTCCGGTGGCCTGCCCGTCCGCTTGAGTAAGGCGTCGGTCGGTGTTGTGGTGTCGTCGGGGAATATTGTACATGGGTCGACGTTGGTGAATACTGTAGGTATCCCCTCGTCGACATTGGAGACCGCACGTCGCCGCCACTACTAGGAGAGGTGGGAGTTGGGGGTGTAGTGTTAATTGTTAGCCGAGGTGGGGTCCTGGGCCTAGGTGGTACTCCGGAATCAAAATTGGGAGAGGAGACAGGCTGCGGCTCTGGGGGAGGTAAGAGCGGGAGTATCTGGTCTGCAGGGATCGAGTAAGGCATTTTTTATTTTTCGTACTCCGAATATCGGATAGTGTTCGTGGATGGGATAGGAAAGGTGGAACCGTGTAGGCTGTATGGCAAAGCGCAGCCCGAGCCCGAGTACAACAGCCTAATAAACCAACATCATCCCGTCAATGTCGACCTCCATCTCAGAATAATAGTTCCAACTCACCTTGTTCGTATACTCTGCAATAAATTTTACAATCAAATGAGAGAGACAAGAGTGAGACAAGGCTAGAGATAGAAATCGGTGGTGGGATGACGTCAATTCGTGATCATACAACTCGTGCGTGGGATGTGCGGCAAGAAAATTTCAGGGCTCTGTCCTGCTTCCGCCGATAGTCGTGCAGTGGGGAGGAAAGACGAGGACTCGAGAGGGCGGCGCGTCCTCGCGTTGGTGGATGGTGGAGGGAAGAACAGGTGAAGAATTGCTGCCGAGAAAAATTCACCAAGGGGTTGATAACGACCCCAATTGCAATTTTCAACTGCCGTACAATAATACGCAGCCTAGTTACCCCTCAGTGGAGCAGGGTGGAGGGGTGAATAAGGGGGCTCGCGCGGACGCGCGGGTGAGGTAAAGAATAGGTAAAGGTGAGTATGTAAAGCGAACAAAAAAAAGAAAAGAAAAAAGTGGGAACGTTGTATATATTGATTGAATGGATGGAACGTTGGTGAGTGACCAGAAATTTTGCAACAAAAAAAAAGGGAGAGAAAGAAGAAAATTTTGATAAGATAACGCCTTGGTTGCCGTACACACCCTATCGTATCGCGCTTCTCAATTCCGGCGGTCCCTCCCTATCTATCGTATCTGCGTCGTATAGGAGGACGGTGACGATACCCCGATTCGAATTCGAATTCGAGGAAGGTAGAGAAGGGTATGGAAGGGTAAGGAGGGAAAGCAACTAGAGAGGAAAGGGTTGATAACCCACTAGCTTCAAATTCAATCGTGGAGTGGGAGTGGGATACTACAAGAAGGAATTCGGGTGTGACAGAATCCAGACAGGAGTATGTATGCGCAGTCGCGTTTGTGGTATGGTATGTATTCAAATAACCCGATGCATTGATCATCATTCGTCGTCCAGAGCTCGGGATCTCGATTGTTCTGATCCCTCTATGTATGTAAAGAACATTGACAACGTGTATCGTCGTATCAACGCATTGTCCTCCTAAACTCCCAACCTCCCAAGCGTTTTATTACTCATCCCCTAGATCTCCTGCATTCCTTCTTATGTTTCCTTCTTTCTGACATTCCAACTTCTTTTGTTAATTGCTTCTGACTGGGTAGATATGCGCTCGGCGCCGCCCCAAAACCCCCGTCAAAACACCCTCAAATGCAGACCCACCGGTCGATAACCGGCATCTTAAATTTTCCATCATATTCATCCCCTTGAGGTGTCAAAAGGTCAAAAGTCACCTTTCGTTTCGGACTCACATCGCCGAAACAAAAATTCTATCGAGAAAAAAAAGGTCTCTTTCCTTATTCTCACCAAATCGCCAATCTCCGACTGAAAAAGCTGTGCTATCGCTTTCCATTTCCTGGTAGATCAGGAGAAAGTGATTGACCGAAAATGGACGTTTTCTTGACACGATCGTGATCGTGATCGCACTCAAAAAACGAGGGTTCGTTTACCAACTTGGAAGGAGGGTAAGATCCAAAGAAGGAAGAAAGGAAAGGAAAGGCAAGATGCTTCTGGCGGCACCCTCTGTGAAAGACCGATAAACATATGGTGTCCGCAACCCCGGTACGCGTCACCGACGGCAAAGTGACCAATCGACGCAGTAAGTGAGCAGGCAGCACGATGTAATTCCGCTCTCGGAAGCATCCTAATCACTGGCACAGAATCACCCCACGAAATCTCCGGCTCCCCTCTATGCCACTCACCAACATCCTTGACCAACGTTCTCGCGTCATCTAGCGCGTCATCTATCGCGTCATCTATCGTTCGGTTAGCAACAAAATTTATGAAACTAAAAGCATAACACCTACTCCACTTCCCTATCTTTACCTAACCCACTATCCACCACCCTCTTTTCCTTCTTTATGTAAAATCTTCCTCATCTCATTGTCATGATTTGAGTTTTTCTCGCCATTGATAAGCAAATACTATCTGACATAGATAAGGACTATCCTCTTTACTGCGTCCGTGTACTCATCCTCGTTGCCGACGGAGATAATTATTACGATTCACACCCGTACCCACGCGCCACGCACAGGCGGTGATCAAACATCTCACCATCAGTGGACATTTCATATCAAACTTTTAATGTTAAATTTTTTCATCGGAGCGAAACGCCGCAAGGCCCGTGGATAAGTATATGCCGAGGCACATCCAGGTCGACTGGATGATTGACTTATATTCATCCTATCTATGTCGTTGTCATCTCCCACGGTGATAACTTGGTGATAACATAGCCGTGACAAAACCGACCCGCAATCCCGCATCACGGTAGGTGTCAACGTTCAACGTCAACCGCTATCGATGTCCTTCAATAAATACCGCAAGACGATTCAACCTGGAGCCAGCCAGACCCAACCCAACCCCCTTAACCAACGAGTGTAGAGCTCTTACATGGTGACCATATTGAGGACTAGCGGGATATGTAGTCGGTGGCCTGTGTTCCACACAGTAAAATTTTAGGAACACAATTATTTACTTCAAGGGCTGCTCGCGGCCAACCTGTTCACGTCTTCCAACATCCCCTCTGAAGCCACGAAGCAGAGTTTGACGTTGTCCCCGTGGAAAAGAAATTGTGGTTTGTGGACTATAGAAGAGAAGTGAGTACGTGAATGGGAAACGCCGACAAATCGACCCTCTGGGGTAGGTGGAATCCCACAGTCGTGTCTCAATCAATACATACATACATACATATTGATATGCACCCTCATCGATCACCAGCCTGGGTTTAACTAACCAAAATAGACGACGGGAACCCAAATAATGATATGATTTGCGCCCACTGGGGTCTAAGCGCCTAGTGCATTGGACTCGAGTTCGAATTAGAACCCTGTCGATAACATAATTCAGTCCCGTGGCGTAAAGAGATGTGCGTACGCTAATAACGAACATCAATGTAACAACACGTAGGCCCAATTTGAACAAATGAGCACATCGAAGTGCATACCATCGTTTGTTTGAGGTTGGATACATATGGAGGCATTTCGATTGGCCATCGTTCGGTATTACTTGCTTGCTACCTTCCAGATTTTTGTCAACATTCATGGTGTGGCCATTGGGTGTTGGGCATTGAACTGTAAAGGGATGTCAAGGTGAAAGGATCCGATTGGGGAACGACGATCAACCGATCGATCGACCTTTCCGGCCTGAGGCAACTACCAGACGCGTCGAGGTATACTACGTTAATTGAGAAGTACACGTCTAGGGCGAGTATCCAAGATGTTCCCCAGTTTTTCAACTCATTTCGTACTGTAGTAAATATCCAGCATCCCCACTGGCAACGAAACGGATGAAAATTTGACTACGAAATGGTAGACCTCCCCAGCATTGAGCGAGTGGGTATCGCGAGCTAGTAAAATGAAATAACCCTGCGCCTGAACTCCATACACACGGCATTTTATCGATCCTCCAGGATCTCACCAATAATAGAACAACGAACACGGGACCAGAAATCCGTTCATTGGAAAAAGAACGTTAGCGTTCTGGAGGCAGCTGACAGGGAGTAACGTGAATTCGATAGAGACTTCAAATATAACAAATGGCACAAATAAGGATTCTTATTGCCACCTCCAGGTCTAATGACCCGGTGCAACAACCCCATGCTATAGTGTAACTGGCACAACTCAGTATTTATAGAATACACCTCTACCACACCCCCACACGGCGTGAGTCATTCTAGCCAGTAGCTACCACCAACGCTTCGAACTTCCAATAACATCCGTATACAATAAGCAGGAAGTATCTGAACGATCTATCCATCTAACTATCTCACCGTCCAGGTGCGAGCTCTAGACCACCTCGACGAACAAACTCGCACTCCAAACTCGAGCCCGAGGCCGGTCTCGTGGGCTTTCAATACAACACGTCTCGTGTCTCCAGGAGTAGCGGTAATGCGCCCTTCAACGGGGGCGATGATCAGCGATGATCGAAGTAATCTTCCAACCACAATCTAATGAAATTCAACATTCGGTAGGTTGGAATCTCTATCGGGTACAAATAGAACCCCTCGGAAACTTCCTGGGGGGGAAGGAGAGGCTCGGAGTATTACGGGGGCTTTCGGCATGGGAAGGTCGCAGAATCTCATGGTGGCAGAATCCATCAGCCAGTTGTGCAGAAATCAATTATCAGAACAGGGTAGGTTCAACCTGTGACTGTAGTACATTGATAACCAATCGGTGGCGGAAGTCAAGAGTCTTTCCTTCTTGTTGGGCTGATAAAAATCTTGCTTCTTACTAATGTGTACTATTCCAACCAAGTTTAACTTCCTTTTTCTACAACAATGGGATCTTATCGGCGGTTTGTTGACTGCCCTATATCTTATCTCCCCGCATTGCCCTGCGATGGCTATGGCCACGGGTTCAGTTGCGATCGAGTCCGGGTTCCGAGTCCACCCGCGCCACCGAAACACAAAGATGCTCCACTACTAGTAGCACCAGACCAGGAGCGGAACCAATATCGTAGGCGCTAAAACAATAATCAGCGGAGAAGTCCGAGTTGAGTCCACCCGCCTACGTATGTAGATGGAACAGACTTCCGCGATCGGTGGATCTGACGCCTCCGTCTCCTCTGTTTTACCTTTCTCCATTTAGGGGAATGGTCCAAAAAGTAAGCATTATCACCTATTTCGGGAACATGAAAAATGGTGCCTGAATATTGAAAGCCAAATGGAAGCCATTCATGATCGACCATCATATCGGCACCGCTTGTCAGATGAGGGAGGCTTGAAATCGGAATTGCTGGTGGTGGTGCGTCAGTCTGAATACATGCAAAAGGGCTCAAGCACATCATATAGAACCTCAGTGGATGCCCAGAGCATCCTTAGGACTCGAACGTGCGCACTGCTACTATTGCGCTACAGGGTAGATGGTGGTAAAGTTCGACTGGCTTCACGGAGATATGGTACGCTTCGAGTTTTCGACGTTGACGTTTATTGGTTTACGTTCAAAAGACGCTTCTGTACATTTTCGAACTCTATCATTGTCAATATGTCAGAGAATTGCACGTGATAGTAGCAAATGCACCAAAAATTCTGTAACCCGTTGCTTGCACTTGAGCTTGAACAATCCTACTTATTATTCCCTCCTATTGCAGCACACTAGAGAGAGAAAAACACCTGCACCTATAATGTCCCCGTAGGGAAATCCACATTGCATTTTCAAATCTCAAGCACTATTATACCAACAACAAAACTCTGCACCACATGCATCGTGAATAATCAATCCCACCATGGCATTTTTTGGACGGCTATTAAATCACGCGAATTTCCTTTGACCTTGCGGAAAGGAACCATGGATTATATCGACAACTCTCAGTTTCCACTGGCCAATTTTCCAGTCCGATCTATCACCATCGCACTGACTTAGCGAGAAACGCACATCGATGTCCTTGTGTTGTTGATAAAGATCAGGGCCCCTATACCCTACCTTCCATTCGATCAAGGAGAACAATGCTTTGGATGCACAACGCTTTTCTTCCCTCGTCTGGTACATGCGTCACGGGCAATCATCACTTTTGCATCCGCACTCTGGCAAGTAGCTTCGTTAATTAATTCAGAACACATTTTTCAATATATGCCGCTTTTCAATAAGGTATGAGGAGTAAAATAACTAACCGAATACCCCATCTTTGACGGCGTGAAAATCTTGCAGGGCATTTAACTATCTTGGCAAAAGTTCCCTGACAGCAAGTTCCCATTTTCTCCGCAGCATTCAAGCCATCTCATAGAACGCCACATGTTTAAAACTCGGCGTTCTATTGTGGCTACTGGTCAAGTGGACCTCGGGCGTGGTCAGTGGCGATAGGTCGAAATAAGCCTGATTTTGAATTGCCGCGAGTCCATCTGGTCGCATATTGTCCTTTTGACGTTTCGTCGTGGAAATCGAAGCAAAATGGCGCAACCTGGAGGCTATACTCGATATCGAAGGTTGGTTAGAGCACCTGGTACATGCACATGGCCGGTGATCATGAGTAACAAATTGAGGCGTCGGGTATCATCTCCCCGAATTTGAGGTTCATCCAAAGAGGTGTTAACCTTTAAATTATTCAAGTCAATATCATCGCTATATCTAAGTCTCTCAGAAGGACATATTCTAAAATTTCATGTGGAATCCAATGATTCCAATCATGTGTAGATGTCCAGATTGAATGGCCCATTAGGACGAGTGGTGACTCTTGTCGGATCAGCCTTGTGCCGCAGAAATCTCTATTGCTCGCTTACTATGTGAATGGTACGTTTGATCACCCCCTGACGCAATTCCCCCTTACTGATCCTCTGTTTAGAATGAGATATCAGATTAGGTCACCTGCTCTGCATTTCTTTTCGCCGTGTCATTGAGCAGGTTGCATGTTGCCACTGGCGTTCATTGATTCATTTCAATGCTGCTTTCGATGGGCATTATTTATCCTACATCGCACTTGGTCGGGGTGTGCCTCTGGAACTTCACTCCGCTTGAGGTATTACCGCCTATAATTCTCTAGAAAAGTGGAATTATAGTATTGATTTCAGCTGTACATATATATCTGACACAGAAACAGGTCCATTAAAATTTTATTTAGAGGATGCAGAGCCTGAGGGGGATGTAGTCCTGTATTCAGCTATTCATAGCAGAAGGAAGTCATTTCTCCTTGCGTGCTTGAAGCAGGTCAATTTCATCACGATTAACAATCCTCAAGTCAATTCCTTGATCAACCAATTCCAGGAGTAATCCTGCGTTTTGTTCCGGTATATCATAGAAGTCGCTACGTCGATCGTTGACAACCACCCTCGTCGATAGGCGTCGCCAATGAGGTGCAGGGGCAAATATTTGAGGTAGGGATTCCCATGGAAGACCACGTTCGGAGATACATTCTAGTAATTTGAGGTGAGGGAGGTATGATGGTGATTGTGCGGAGGGACATAGCTAGCTAAGGAGTTTGTCGGTTGGAAGGTATCGAAAGGCACGCAGTTCAAGTGATTCAAGGGAGGATAAGTGAGAAAGCAATCCGGTAACTTTATGGTAGTCAACCCCGTCTATGGTCATTTTGAATACTTTTAGACGGGAAGAAAAACACCTGATGAATGATATCATGTTGTCCAGGGGAAAGTGTGCATAGTGATGGATCCATTGTTTCAAAGAGGGTAAACACAGTGAATCGAGGATTCCAGAAACCATAGTTTCGTCCGAGATTTCTAATAATTCTATGGAGTGAAGGCAAGGGTGAACGATCCTTGTGTTGGGAATGGGGAAGACATCGGAGGAGGGATTGATTCTTTGTAGCTTAAGGGCCTCTAGAAGTGGAGCTCGTCGGATAAGCTCTAAGCATTCATCAACCCCGATATTGGCCATCGAAGCCACGGTGAGGTCATCCCATCCTATGTTAACGTATCGTAAGTCAACGGTTAAGAGTGTGAGGTTTGTCGGGCTAGGCTCGCTTGTCATAGTAAATGCTGAAAATCCGGATGGCCTGGCAAGAGAGTCGCAGAGAACGAGGGTTGGTCCTCCCTTCTTCACTATATTGCATACATTAAATTATACCCCGATCATCTCAGGCTTCAGCTACCCATCAAACAGAAGAAAGGATCTGCTATATTTTATTCTAATGACTACAGTGACACACCCTACCTCATTTTCATTTATGACGCTTATGAGATAGCTGAATATCGCCTTGTCTCTTTCTAGTGCTTGAAAGTCCGGTCTGGTCCGGTTATTTGCCCCCCAGTGGCTCTAACCGAGACCGAGACCGGTTAGTACATTCTCGGAAACCCGAATTAACCGGACCGAACCGATTATAGTCCGGTTAGTATCAGTTAGTCTGCGGTTACATAACCGGTTTTAACCGGTTATTTACGTGTATAATATATTAATATTCTAATTCTAATTACAAAGTTATATGTGGTGATGTAGAACTGCTCCGAGGAGCTCACGCACAACTTTCGGGGACACGAGAAAGCCGCTACATCCCTTGTTGGTGGAGGGGAGAGGCCTGGTGGTAGTTCGCGGGGTGTGTAGCATTCGCGTGGGTCCTAACATGGCGCATTCAGCTGGTGGTGGTGGAGCCTACATCCCTCGTTGGAGGGGAGAGGCAAGGCAGCAGCCGATACATGTTCGCGTGGGTCCTAACGTAGCACATTTATCAGTTGGTGGTCGTGGGGGAGGAGGCTCCGAGGAGCTTGCACACCTGGCTGGGTCTCCCACACCGTGGGTCTCCCCTCGCTGTTTCCCTCTACCTGTACTTTCGGCAACATGGTGGCGGAGCCTACATCCCTCATTGGAGGGGAGAGGCCTGGTGGTAGTCCATAGGTGTTCGTGTGGATCCTAACTTGGCATGTTCAGGTGGTGGTGGAGCCTACATCCCTCGTTGGAGGGGAGAGGCCAGGTGGCAGCCGCAGGTCGAGGTCGAGGTGGTGGTGGTGCATGCAATTGTGCCCAAGCTTGGCCCTTGCTGGACTCAGCAAGGGCATTCGCAATGGGCTCGACGACGTGGACAGTGATGATGATGAAGGAAAGAGAATGTGGCGACGTGGCATCAATGTCACAGACGTGACGTTTGGAATAAGTCACAAATATTTCAGTTACCCATAACTCTGTTAGTTCTGAACTAAAAATTATAACCGGTCCTAACCGGTTTTTGTCTGATCTTAAATATTTTGCGATACTGACTAACCGCTAACCGGACCGCGGTTACGGTTAGCGTCGGTTAGGATATTTTTGCGGTCATGAACGGTTAGGGTCCGGTTAGGTCTCGGTTAATTTCCAGTTAACTAACCGGACTTTCAAGCACTAGGATTCACACCCGATCGCGTTTTCCCCTGGACAACATGATATCATTCATTGGGTATTTGTCTTCCTATCTGAAAACATTCAAAATCAGTATAGATAAGGTTGACTACCATCAACTTACCAGATTGCTTTCTCACCTATCCTCTCTTGAGTCCCTGGAACTGTGCGCTGTTAGGCACCCTTTAACTGGCGAGCTGATTAGCTTGCTATGTGCCTCTGCCCAATTCGCCCCTACATCACGTTGGCAATCCTTGAGGGTGAGGGTCAACAATGTATATCCCCGTTTGTTCAAGGAGAAAACCACCAAACTGCTCCTGGAATTGATTGATAAGGGATTTGACCTTCGTGTTATTGGAAAAGGCGACATTGATTTGCTTCAGGAGCACTTGGCTATGCTTGCGCGATTGAAAAAAAAATCCGCAGACACTCACATTGCCCCGTAAATTTTATTTTGTAATGCGGAAACATATCAAGTACCCTGAAATATTTACATGTTCCCCATACATTTAATTGAGTACGCGAACATCTCTTCACCTATCGAGAACTTTTTTATGCTGCCGAACATAGAAAGAATGTGTGGACGCAAGCGGATAGTTCCGATCTGTTCCGAATCGGTTTTTGACACGTGACATTCGATTTTTGCTCAAGGCCGCTCCAGTTCATACGTTCAAGAATCAAACGCTCACATTCCAGTCCCTCCAAAATCTCCATTCCTCGCGTGTACGAATGGGCCATCCGCTGTACATCCAGTATCCTCCGGCCACTCCTTGACGTGAGGCTATGCAAACCGCACTCGGAGCAGCTGCATCGTCTCCCTTAAGCTTTGGCTACAGTCGTTGGGATGGCGAACTAGAACTGCACTATGTTCTTGTTGGTGAGATGAAAGGTCGTTTATGCGCAGGGATCGAACCTCAGGCCTCAGGCCTCAACTTTAACAACGTGGCATTGACTTCAGGTCGTAATTTAGCATTCGTTGCCGTTGTAATAGCCAGGAGATGAAGTTATCCTATCTGTACCCTGGTAAGCCCCTATTATTCCCATCAAAAAAGCCCGTTATTGGCTCAAGCGTTCTTGTGACAGCTATTGTAATCATCAACAAGCTTCTTGCTTTCCTTCGTTCAAATTCAAGCTAACGGATGCGCTGGATGGCTTTGAAGCTCCTAATTCCTCTCTAAATACCTCCATAGAATGGATTCACGCCCTACGTGGACGCATGGCCACCCTGATTAGCCCCAAAACAAAAGCAATCATCCTCATAACGTTAAAAATCAGACAGGAGTCACCTGTTCTCCAGCCCTAATCGCCACCTTCGCAACTCTTGCCTGCGAAAAAAAGGCATTGCTCTTATTGCATAGACTTTATCATCACAGGGCCGCCACCTCATACCCTCTTCTCGTCTTCAACCGCTCCTAGACCTCATCTGTGGTGCTGAACCTTCCATACGCCTCTTCTCCTTTTCCAAATCGTGCTGTTTCTCAAGACATCTCCTTAACCCAATCGTAGCCACCCCCCAACTCCTAGCTTCTATCAAATTAATTGTCGACACTTCGGGTCTGTCCCCTTCGTCCTATCCAACTTTCCCTTGGGTCTCTACTCCCATCTCTCCGATATTTTATGACAGACACGACGAAGCAGCTACCCGTTGTTCAATGCGAGATTGCCGCATCGATGGCGAGTTCGTCGGCTATCTATTGCTCCCGTGTGAAAGCGGGGGCTATCAAGAGGTTAGTGGAAGAGCTTGGAGTTGTAACACTGCCCTTTTCCTTCTCTCAGGAAACGTGACGACGGAATGATGTGGATGTGGATGCGCTAATTAGGCGTCGTCAGAACGAGCCAGGGAGGCCAAGGAAGATGGTAGATGTCCGCGAGTGTTTTTGGGAGGCTGCTGGAGCGACATCTCGTTGGTTTTATTTTTCTGTCTCATGCTGTAATTCGGTTCGTTACGGGTGTTGAATATTAGTTGCTGGGAAGGTTTAACAATCGCGACAGCTCCAATTTTAATCGAGTATCAGCCCCCACAATGCAGTTGATGGCACGTGTACTCTGGTGCTTGTGATGTGACATGAAAATCCTCAAGGTTCCGATTCTCCATCATCTTCCACCCCTTTCCTACATTTAATTCGTTTTGACTCCTACGTAAATCCTACGGTATGGGTCGTATTGATATCACGGTATACAGTAGAATACTGAAATTGTTAGATTCAGGCTTTATCCACAGCGAGATCAAGGTATGGCAGCATTGTGCAATCGATGCAGCACGAAGGTTCTCCGACCCGAGAAATGCGTGGTTTTGGATGGAAAGCCTTGCGCCGCTTGTACCGAGGATATGGAGCTTGAAAAAGAGATAAAGGAACTCGAAATCATAATTGAGAAGATGTACATCAGGCGTCGCGTGCTTCGTACGACCATGAACGAAAATCATGATCCCTTCATCCACAAATTCCCACCCGAAATCGCCTCTCATATTTTCATGCAATGCTCCCCGCCAAGTGTGTCTTTTGACAAATATGATGGCACTAATCCGTTATATTTCGGTGCGGTGTGCCAGAAATGGCGGCAGTTGGCCTGGGGAACACCAGAGCTTTGGACCTCACTCCACATTGATTGTATTCGGAACTTGAAATATAACAATGATCTATCCAAACTTGTTGACGAATGGTTGGAACGCTCTGCTAGCCTTCCATTGACGATTGGCTTGGTCGATATTTTGAACGTGCACTCGGCGAGGTGGTGTGATATGCACTTCGACCTCCCATCGCATCAACTGCACCGCCTTTTTGGTTCATCACGGGAAAATATACTCCATCGACTGGTGATCTCTCGTTCGTACTCAGCCCCAGCGATTGCGACCTTCGCAGGACACCGCGTAAGCCCCGCACTAGTCCCTGAACTAGCCCAAGATAGTATGAGCAGTTCTCGAGGGTGTCATTTCTCATGTGTGCCTGCCACTGCCTGCTCACCCTGCATTTTGG
>Ga0307509_10006292_pt1 | contig 16042 bp, 12 predicted proteins | sample 10_EM_MG_FD_202245 | JGI IMG/M metagenome (GOLD analysis project Ga0307509, IMG submission 202245) | Populus trichocarpa ectomycorrhiza microbial communities from riparian zone in the Pacific Northwest, United States - 10_EM | ecosystem: Host-associated > Plants > Roots > Unclassified | place...
CGGCGTGAAGAACCCGATCACCGCGACGGTCGCCGGCAACCTGCGCCTCACCGGCGAGGGCGCGAGTGGCGACGTGCGCCACATCGTGCTCGACTTCGGCTCGCTGCCGTTCCCGGTGCTCGAAGGCCAATCGATCGGCATCATCCCGCCGGGCCTTGACGCGAACGGCCGCGCCCACCACCCGCGCATGTACTCGGTCGCGAGCCCGCGCACCGGCGAGCGCGAGGGCTACAACAACCTGTCGCTGACCGTGAAGCGCGTCACCGAGAGCGACGCCGGCGAGCCCATCCCCGGTGTCTGCTCGAACTACGTCTGCGATCTGCAGAAAGGCGACACGGTGCAGGTCACCGGCCCGTTCGGTACGAGCTACCTGATGCCCAACCACGCCGGCTCGAACCTGCTGATGGTCTGCACCGGCACCGGCTCGGCGCCGATGCGTGCGATGACCGAGCAGCGCCGGCGCCTGCGTGCCGCGGGCCAGCCGCTGCCGGGGCGGCTGATGCTGTTCTTCGGCGCGCGCCGGCCCGAGGAGCTGCCGTATTTCGGGCCGCTGGCCAAGCTGCCGGCCGACTTCATCGAGACGCGCCTCGCGTTCTCGCGCGTGCCGGAGCAGCCGCGCCGCTATGTGCAAGACCGCATGCGCGAGCGCGCCGCCGAGGTCGCCGAGCTGCTGCGCGGCGACACCTACGTCTACCTGTGCGGTCTCAAGGGCATGGAGACCGGCGTGCTCGAAGCACTGCGCGATGCCTGCGCGAGCACGGGTCTGGACTGGCCCTCGCTGCACCAGCGCCTGGTGGATGAAGGGCGCTTCCACGTCGAGACGTATTGATGTCATAGCGCATTCGCCGCCGCGCGCTTTTACACTCCATCGGATTCGGCCACGCCGGCCCGACGGAAGCCACCGATGGAACTCGTGGAGCGCGACGCCGCACTGCAAGTGCTCAGAGACTGTCTGCGTTCGGTTGCGTGCGGCACCGGTCATACCGTGCTGTTGTCTGGCGAGGCCGGCATCGGCAAGACGAGCCTGCTCAAGGCCTTGGCCTCGCAGCAAGACGGCCCGGGGCTGTGGTGGGGGGCGTGCGATGCCTTGCAGACACCGCACCCGCTTGCGCCGCTGCAGGACATCGCGCGTGCCACCGAGGTCGGCTTTCGCGCGCTGCTGGGCGCCGACAGCAGCCGCGCGGCGCTGTTCGAAGCCGTCCTCATCGAGCTTCAGCGCCGGCGGCAGCCGACGCTGCTCGTGATCGAGGACGTGCACTGGGCCGACGACGCGACGCTCGATCTCCTGCAATTCATCGGCAGGCGGATCGATCGAGCCGCCTGCTTGCTGGTCATGTCCTTCCGCGACGACGAGCTGACCAGCGCCCACCCGCTGCGCCGCGTGCTGGGCGAGTTGCCCGGGTCTCTGGTGACCCGGGTCGAGTTGGCCCGGCTGTCGCCCGCTGCGGTCGAGCTCCTCGCCCGGCGCGCGCTGAGGTCTCCGGCAGGCGTCCATGCGGCCACGCAGGGCAACCCGTTCTTCGTCACCGAGCTTCTCCGGCAAGGCGTGGACGGCGGTGTGCCGCGCAGCGTGCAAGACCTCGTGCTGGCGCGAATCGCGCGGCTCAGCCCCGGCGCGCAGGCGATCGTCAGGCTCGCGTCCATCGTGCCGGCGAAGATCGAGCGCTGGCTTGTCGAGAGGCTGGGCGGGATGGACGTCGCCCTGCTCGAGGAGTGCCTGAATTCCGGGCTGTTGATGGCCACGGCGTCGGCGCTGTGCTTCCGGCACGAGCTGGCGCGCAGCGCGGTCGAGGCGTCGCTCTCCGAACCGCTGGCGCAGTCACTGCACGCGAGTGTGCTGAGTGCACTCGTGCGCGATGACGATGGAGGAACGCTGGTCTCGCTGGCGCGGCTCGTCCATCACGCGACGCGGGCCGGCGACCAGGCCGCCGTGCTGCGCGTCGCGCCCGACGCCGCACGTCAGGCGCAGCAGCGCGGCGCGCACCGCGAGGCCGCCGCCCACTGGCGGACGGCGTTGCAGCACGCGCGCCCTGCCGATGAAGGTATCCAGCCCGACCAGGCCGCCTGGCTCGACGCCTACGCGCGCGAGTGCCAGCTGACCGATCAGTTGAGCGAGGCGATTGACGCGCGCCTGCGTCTGGGCGAACTTCGGCAGCGCGCGGCCGACCGACGGGGCGAGGCCGAGAATCTGAGCCGGCTCGCGATGGTCTATGTGCTGGCGCTGCGGAACACCGATGCCGACGCCGCGAGTCGGCGCGCGATCGAGCTGCTCGAGGCGCTGCCGCCTGGCGTCGAACTCGCGGACGCCTACCGCGTCGAAGCGCAGCTGCGCATGCTCAATCGCGATTGCGAGGCGTCGGTGGTCTGGGCCGACAAGGCGATCCGGCTCGCGGAGCAGTTCGGGCTGCGCGAGGTGCAGGCCGCTGCGATCAACTCGCTGGGCGCCGCGACCATGTTCATCGACTACGAGGCCGGCTGCGCCCACTTGCATCGGGCGCTTGGCATCGCGCTGGCCGACGGGCTGCACCCCATCGCCGCCAACGCCTACAGCAACCTCGGGTCGGCCTCCGGCGAGGTCTTTCGGCTGCACGAAGCGCAGCGCCACCTGATCGACGCCATCGCCTTCGCGGGCCGGCACGAGATCGACTTCTATCGCAACTACGGCGTGGCCTGGCTGGCGCTGTGCGAGATGTTTCTGGGCCGCTGGGACGACGCGAACGAACATGCGCTCGACATCGTCCGGCAGACCAGCCACCGCAGCACCGCGCGCGTGATGGCGCTCGTTGCGCTGGGGCGGCTGCGTGCGCGCCGCGGCGATCCGGGCGTCGGCGAGATCCTCGACGAGGCGCTGGACCTGGCCTTGGCCAGCAACACACTCCAGCGTCTCGCGCCGGTACGGGCGGCGCGTGCGGAGGCCGCTTTTCTGCGCGGCGACTTGCACGCCGTGGCCGAGGAGGCGGCGCCGGCCTTGGCGCTGGCGGCCCGACATCGCCACCCCTGGTTCACCGGCGAGCTGGCCTACTGGATGCAACGGGCGGGCGCACTCGACGCGGTTCCGCTGCCCTGCGCCGAGCCGTTCGCGTTGCAGCTCGCCGGCCGCTGGCGCGATGCCGCGGCAAACTGGGCCGCCTTGGGCTGCCCCTACGAGCAGGCGCGCGCGCTCGCCGAGGGCGATGCCGAGGCGCAGCTCGAAGCGTTGAACCTCTTCGACGACCTGGGCGCGCGCCCCGCGGCAGACACGCTGCGCCGCCGGCTGCGCGCCGCCGGCCTGCGCGGCCTGCCACGCGGCGTGCGGGCATCGACGCAGGCGAATCCGCACCAGCTCACCGCGCGCGAGATCGAGGTCTTGGCCTTGCTCTGCGAAGGCTTGAAGAACTCGGAGATCGCCGAGCGCCTGTGTCGCTCGGTGCGCACCATCGATCACCACCTGGCCGCCGTCTTCGCGAAGCTCGGCGTCGCGTCTCGCACCGAAGCCGTGGCGGCCGCGCTGCGCGAGGGACTCGTCGCCACCCAATATGGGCGACGCGGCCCGGCAATCTAGGCAAGTCCGCCATGGGCGCGGCCGGCGCGCGCTCCTATGCTGATCACGACGGCCGATTCCCGCCGTTGTCAATCAAACAAGGAGCTCACATGCCACGCTACATGGTCGAACGCACATTTCCCGACGGTCTGCGAATCCCGGTCACCGCACAAGGCGCACAGGCCTGTGGCGCCGTGGTCGAGACGAACGCCAAGAGCGGCGTGACCTGGGTTCATTCGTATGTGAGCCAGGACCTTCGCAAGTCGTTCTGCGTCTACGACGGCCCGACGCCCGAGGCGATCCGGGAAACGGCGCAGAACAACAACCTGCCGATCGACAGCATCACGGCGGTCAGCGTCCTGGACCCCTACTTCTACCGGAGCTGATGACATCCGCCCAGCGCGGGCGGATGCCTTCTTCTCACACCGGCTGCTTCGTCGTGCGCAGATAGGGCTTGATGGTCTTGAAGCCGGGGAAGGCCTTCGCGGCTTCTTCGTTCGACACGGCCGGCGTGATGATCACGTCCTCGCCGTGCTTCCAGTTCACCGGCGTCGCGACCTTGTGCTTCGCGGTGAGCTGCATCGAGTCGAGCACGCGCAGGATCTCGTCGAAGTTGCGGCCGGTCGTCATCGGGTAGGTCAGCATCAGCTTGATCTTCTTGTCCGGGCCGATGATGAAGACCGAGCGCACGGTGGCGTTGTTCGCCGCGGTGCGGCCGTCGGAGCCGACCTCGTCGGCCGGCAGCATGTTGTAGAGCTTGGCCACGACCAGGTCGCTGTCGCCGATCATCGGGTACTTGACCTTCGCGCCTTGCGTCTCCTCGATGTCGCGCGACCACTCTTCGTGGCGCCCGACCGGGTCGACGCTCAGGCCGATCAGCTTGGCGTTGCGCTTGGTGAACTCGGGCTCGATCTTGGCCATGTAGCCGAGCTCGGTGGTGCACACCGGCGTGAAGTCTTTCGGGTGCGAGAACAGGACGGCCCACTGGTCGCCGATCCACTCATGGAACTTGATCTTGCCCTGGGTGGTGTCGGCGGTGAAGTCGGGGGCGGTGTCGTTGATGCGCAGTGACATGGTTCACTCCTCTGTTAATTTGGGAGCTTTTCAGTCTAGGCCAATCGCAGCAGCCGCTTAGCGTTTTCTTTCAGAATCAACGGCTGAACCTCGGGTTTGAAGCCAACCTCGGCGAAGTCCTTCATCCAGCGGTCGGGCATGATCAGCGGGTAGTCGCTGCCGAACAAGATGCGGTCCTTCAGCTGCGTATTCGCGTACTGCACCAGCTGCGGCGGAAAGTACTTCGGGCTCCAGCCCGACAGGTCGATCCAGATGTTGGGCTTGTGCACCGCCAGCGACAGCGCCTCGTCCTGCCACGGCCAGCTCGGGTGCGCGATGACGATGTCGATGTCGGGGAAGTCAATCGCCACGTCTTCTAGCAGCATCGGGTTGCTGTTCTGCAACCGCAAGCCGCCGCCGCAGCGCATGCCGCTGCCGATGCCCGAGTGCCCGCTGTGGAAGATCGCCGGCAGCTTGTATTCGGCGATCACCTCGTAGATCGGCCACGCCATCTTGTCGTAGGGCTCGAAGCCCTGCACCGTGGGGTGGAACTTGAAGCCCTTGACGCCGTATTCCTCGATCAGCTTGCGGGCTTCGCGCGCGCCCATCTTGCCCTTGTGGGGGTCGATGCTGCCGAACGCGATCATGATGTCGCTGTTGGCCTGCGCGGCCTCGGCGATCTCTTCGTTGGGGATGCGCCGGCGGCCCATCTGGGTCTCGGCATCGACCGTGAACATCACGAAGCCGATCTTCTTCTCGCGGTAGAACGCGAGCGACTCGGCCATCGTCGGCCGCTTGCTGGAACGGAAGTACTTGTCCGCGGCGCGGTCGTATTCCTCGCCGTAGTTGTCAAACGGGTTCCAGCACGACACCTCGAGGTGGGTGTGGGTGTCGATCGCGATCAGGTCGGCGTGGTTCATGAAGCTCCTCGGGGGATCACAGACAGCTGAAGTTGTCGGCCGACTCGATGCTACCGCTGCCCTTGTAGCGTGCCACCTTGGGGTAGGCGCAGAGCGGCCGCGTGCGCGTCGCAGACCACGCGGCCGGCAGGTCGGTGTTCACGCCGGCGGCGTTGCCGGCGCCGCGCACGCTCGCGGTCACGCTGTCGGGTGCCGTGCCTTGCTCGACCCAGGCGACCAGCGGCGTCAGCATGTCGAACTGGTCGGTGGTGGGGCCGCCGGAGCAGTGCGTCATGCCGGGCACGCGGTAGAAGCGCGCGAAGTTGCTCGCGTCGCCGCCATTGGCCGTGCGCAGGCCCTCGTACCAGTTCGTCGTGTCGTCGCTCGAGAAGATCGGGTCGCTGGTGCCGTGGTAGACCATCATCTTCGCGCCTCGGTTCTTCAGCATGCCGAGTTGGGTCGGGTTTGGCGGCGTCATGAACGAGAGCGCGCTCTCGGTGTAGGTGGTGTTGGTCGCCTGGATCTTGGCGAGCATCGCGTCGAGGTCGCCGGTCAGCGCGAAGCTGGCGCCGTTGAAGGTGGCGGGATTCTCGGGCGGTGTTTCCCAGATGATGGCGGTGGCGCCGGAGTCGAGCGCCGGCGGCGCGGTGAAGTTCCAGAACGCGGTGTTGCCGCTGCCCAGGCCGGCATCGAACGGGAAGCTGGCGTAGATCTTCGTGCCGGCCGGCGTCGTCATGCCGGCGAAGCGCTTGCCGACGACGGTCTTCTGTGCCGCCGACAGGCAGGTGCCGTCGCGTGCGCCGGTGCAGGTCGGCACGTCGCGGTCGAGGCTGAAGGCGGCTTGGCAGGCGGTCGTGTCCTGCACCAGCCCGTCGGCCGTGCCGTCGAGTGCGTCGCACTTGGCGAGCACCGCGTTCGAGACCAGGGTGCGCTCGGCCGCGGTGAAGCCGGTCGACGGGTCGGCGGCGTTGCTCGCGACCGTTGCGTAGCTGCGATAGGCCGCCATGTTGGCGATCGCCGCGAGCGGCAGGCGAAAGCCCGGGTCGCCGACGAGGAAGCCGTCGTACTGGTCGGCGTAGCGCGCCGCGGCCACCATGGTGTGGCGGCCGCCGTTGGAGCAGCCGCCGAAGTACGAGCGGTCCGGCGCCTTGCCGTAGGCGGTCTTGATCGCGGCCTTGGCCATCGGCGTCAGCGAGCCCGCGGCCTGGTAGCCGTAGTCGAGGCGCGCCTGCGGGTCGAGGCCGAAGAACGGCCCTTGCGAACCGAGGTGGCCCGCGTCGGAACTGATCACCGCGAAGCCCATGCTCAGCGCGCTGGTCAGGGCTGCGCCACCGTTCACGCCGCCGGTGGCGGTGACGACGCTGCCGTCGATGCCGCCGTTGGCCTGGTAGAAGAAGCGGCCGTTCCAGGCATTCGGCAGGCGCATCTCGAAGCCGATCGCGTAGGCATTTCCGTCGACCGCGCTGGTGCGTGCGTTCATCTTGCCGGTGATCTGGCAGTGCGCCGGCACCGCGGTGCCGGCCACGGTGAGCGTGCCGGCCGCGATCGCAGTCGCGGCGGTGATGGTGGTGTTCGCAAACGAAATCCGGGTCGCGAGGTCGGTGCACGAGGCCAGTGTCGCGCCGGTGGCGGCGCTCAGCTGAGGCAGGGTGTCGTCATCGTTGCCGCCACACGCCGCGACCAGCGTCAGCAGGGTCGCCGCGCCGACGGCGCCGGACAAAAGCTTTCGGTTCATCGTGATGTCTCCTCGTTTGAATTGATCTGCACACTGCTTGCGGCAGTAAGTTAAATTTAATAACTACTTTTGGATTTGCAGTCATGGATTTCCCGTAGCGCAATCGGTGCGCGATTGCCCGGCCGATGCGCCGTATCTCTGCACCTGCGGGGGTGGATCGTCAAGACGTTCCTGAGGTGCGGGTAAATCCGTAGAGGCACAGCACCCATATGTTTATTACAGTTAATTATTCTGAGAGGCTTGCCCATGTCGACTCCGTTCTCCGCCGCCATCGGCCTGCTGGCCCAGCTCGACCTGCTGAAGATCGAGCACGCCGGTGCCATCACGCAGGTGCGGCTCAACCGCCCCGCCAAGCGCAATGCGATCAGCGATGGCCTGGTCGCGCAGCTGCAGACTGCTTTCATCAACCTGCCCGAATCCACGCGCGTGGTCGTGCTCAGCGGCGAAGGCGATCACTTCTGTGCCGGGCTCGACCTGTCCGAACTGGGTGACCGCAGCGTCGCCGAAGGCATCGTGCATTCGCGTTCGTGGCACGCGGCGTTCACGCAGATCCAGCTCGGCCGCGTGCCGGTGATCGCGGTGCTGCACGGCGCGGTCGTCGGCGGTGGGCTCGAGCTCGCGAGCGCGGCGCACATCCGCGTCGCCGAGGCGAGTGCGTTCTACGGGCTGCCCGAAGGCCAGCGCGGGCTGTTCGTCGGCGGCGGCGGGTCGGCGCGCATCCCGCGCCTGATCGGCGTCGCGCGCATGGCCGACATGATGCTGACCGGTCGGGTGGTCGACGCCGAAGAGGGCGGCCGCATCGGCCTGTCGCAATACGTGGTCGAAGACGGCAAAGGCCTGGAAAAGGCGCTCGCGCTCGCCGAGAAGGTCGCCGCGAACGCGCCGTTGTCCAACTTCGCGGTGGTGCACGCGCTGCCGCGCATCGCCGAGATGGGGCAGGACGAAGGCCTGTTCACCGAATCGCTGATGGCCGCGATCGCGCAGGGCGACGACGCGGCGAAGAACCGCATGCGGGCCTTCCTCGACGGCAAGGCGGGGAAGGTCGCGAAGTCATGAGCCGCCGCGCCGGGCCGCCCCAAGCAAGGCTCATCCCCTCGGGGGATCGGGCGATGTATTCGTCGACCGAGGGGTCGTCATGAGCGCGCCGCGCTACCGCGAGTTGCCACTGGGCGGGTCGCTGGCCGCGCACTTCACGCCGCGGGCCGATGGTTCGACCCTGATCCATTCGACCGAAGAACTGCAGACTTATCCGGGTCGACTGACCGACCGCCTGTTGCACTGGGCCGAGGTCAAGCCCGACCACACGCTGGCCGCGAAGCGCGTCGACGGCGGCGACTGGCGCCGCCTCAGCTACGCGCAAGCCTTGAGCAGCGCGCGCGCCATCGCCCAGGCGCTGATCGACCTGCGCTTGTCGGCCGAGCGGCCGGTGGCGATCCTGTCGGACAACGACCTCGAGCACCTGCTGATCGGCCTGGGCGCGATGCTCGCCGGCGTGCCGTTCGCGCCGATCTCGGCCGCGTACTCGCTGGTGTCTCAGGACCACGGCAAGCTGCGCCACATCCTCGGCACGCTGACACCGGGGCTGGTGTTCGCGTCCAGCGGCAGCGCGTACGCGAAGGCCATCGGCGCGACCGTCGCGCCCGACGTGCCGGTCGTGCTGACGACGGGCCAGATCGACGGCCGCAAGACGTTGCGTTTCGACGACCTGCTCGCGACCGTGCCGACCGCGCAGGTCGATGCCGCCCACGACCGTGTCGGCCCCGACACCATCGCGAAGTTCCTGTTCACCTCGGGCTCGACCAAGCTGCCCAAGGGCGTGGTCAACACGCAGCGCATGCTGTGCAGCAACCAGCAGATGATCCTGCAGTGCTTCCCCAGCCTGGGCCACGTGCCGCCGGTGCTGCTCGACTGGCTGCCCTGGAACCACACCTTCGGCGCCAACCACAACGTTGGCCTGACGATCTACAACGGCGGCACGCTGTACATCGACGACGGCAAGCCGACGCCGGCGCTGATCGGCGAGACCTTGCGCAACCTGCGCGAGATCGCGCCCACCGTCTACTTCAACGTGCCCAAGGGCTTCGAAGAGGTCGCGAACGCGCTCGAGCACGACGCGCAGATGCGCGAGGTTTTCTTCAGCCGCGTCAACATGTTCTTCTTCGCCGGTGCCGGCCTGTCGCAGCCGGTCTGGGACAAGCTCGACCGCGTCGCCGAAGCCGCTTGCGGCGAACGCATCCGCATGCTCACCGGCCTGGGCATGACCGAGACCGCGCCGTTCGCGGTCTGCGCGAACGCCGAGGAGGTCAAGTCCGGCCACATCGGCCTGCCCGCGCCGGGCATGGAACTCAAGCTCGTGCCGCAGGGCGACAAGACCGAGGTGCGCTACCGCGGCCCGAATGTCACGCCGGGCTACTGGCGCGCGCCGGAGCAGACGGCCGAGTCCTTCGACGATGAAGGCTTCTACTGCAGCGGCGACGCGGTCAAGCCCATCGACCCTGCCAACCCCGGCCGCGGCTTTGCGTTCGACGGCCGCACCGCGGAAGACTTCAAGCTGTCGACCGGCACCTTCGTGTCGGTCGGCCCGCTGCGCGCCCGCGTCATCGCCGCCGGCGACCCCTGCGTGCAGGACGTGGTCGTGACCGGCATCAACCGCGACGAGGTCGGCGTGCTGATCTTCCCGCGGCCCGACGCCTGCCGCGCACTCGCCGGGCTGGCTGCGGGCGCGAGCCCCGCCGAGGTGCTGGCCGCACCGCCGCTGCGCGCGTTCTTCCAGCGCCTGGTCGACGGCCTGTACGCGAGCGGCACCGGCAGCGCGACGCGCGTCGCGCGCGCCGTGGTGTTGCTCGACCCACCCAGCATCGACCGCGGCGAGGTCACCGACAAGGGTTCGATCAACCAGCGCGCCGTGCTGCAGCACCGCGACGTGATCGTGCAGGCGCTTTATGACGCCCCCGGGGAAAACGTGATCTTGCCGGCGCGCTGAGTTCACTCACATACTAGTAATCCAACCGATCCCACCATGAACATCAACGGACAAGCCGCCCTCGTCACCGGTGGCGCCTCGGGCCTGGGCGCGCAGACGGCGCGCGAACTCGCGCGCCGCGGCGCCAAGGTCGCAGTGCTGGACCGCAACGGCGACGGTGCGAAGGCCGTGGCCGCGGAATTCGGCGGCATCGGCATCGCCTGCGACATCACCGACACCGACAGCGTGCTCGCGGCGCTGGCCGCCGCAGGCAAAGCCCACGGCCCGGCGCGGCTGGTGATGAACATCGCTGGCATCGGCACCGCGAAACGCCTGATCGCCAAGGACGGCACGCCGATGCCGCTCGAAGACTTCAAGCGCGTCGTCGAGGTCAACCTGTTCGGCACCTTCAACGTGATCCGCCTCGCGGCGGCCGAGATCGTCAAGCTCGAACCCTTGACCGACGGCGAGCGCGGCGTGATCGTCAACACCGCGTCGGTCGCGGCCTTCGACGGCCAGGTCGGGCAGGAGGCCTACGCGGCGTCCAAAGGTGGCGTCGTCGCGCTGACGCTGCCGCTCGCGCGCGACCTTGCACAGTTCGGCGTGCGCGTCTGCACGATCGCGCCGGGGCTGTTCCTGACGCCGCTGATGGCCGAGCTGCCGCAAGCGGTGCAGGACTCATTGGCCGCGAGCATCCCGTTCCCCAAGCGCTTGGGCAAGCCCGAAGAGTTCGCGCAGCTGTGCGCGGCCATCGTCGAGAACATGGCGCTGAACGGCGAAGTGATCCGGCTCGACGGCGCCCTGCGCATGGCGCCGCGCTAGAAATGACCACCCCCACGTCGCTTTGCTCCTGCCCCCCGAGGGGGCGCTCGGCCGCCTTGGGGCGGCCCGGCGTCGGCCGAGGGCTTTTCTAGATGGCTCGCTCGACGACCTATACCGTGAACGTGACCTTCGGCGACTGCGACCCGGCGGGCATCGTGTTCTTCCCGAACTTCTCGCGCTGGATGGACTCGGCCTCGCTGTCGTTCTTCATGCAGTGCGGCGTGCCGCCGTGGCGCGAGCTGGTGAAGACGCGCGGCATCGTCGGCACGCCGCTGCTCGAGATCAACACCAAGTTCACGAAGGCGGCGACCTACGGCGAGACGTTGACGATCACGACGCATGTCGAGGAGTGGCGTGCCAAGGTCATCGTGCAGCTGCACCGCATCACACGCGCCCGCGCCGACGGAGGCGACGACCTGATCTGCGAGGGCCGCGAGGTGCGCGCCTTCGTCAAGCGCGACGAGCATGACTCGGACCGGCTGCGCGCCATCCCCGTGCCGGACGACATCCGCCTCTTGTGCAGTTGATGAACTTGCTCGAAGACTGTTCCCGAAACCGAATGGAGACAACCATGACCCTGAAGATCCGCCCGCTCGCCGTTGCCATGGCCGGCCTGCTTGCCGCCACGCTGGCCCAAGCCGACGTCACCATCGGCGTGAGCCTGCCGCTGACCGGCCCGACCTCGGCGCTCGGCATCCCGTGCAAGAACGGCATCATGCTGTGGCCGACGACGGTGGCGGGCGAGAAGCTCAACGTCATCATCCTCGATGACGCGACCGACCCGACGGTGGGCGTGAAGAACGCGCGCCGCTTCGTCACCGAAGACAAGGTCGACCTGATCCTCGGCTCGGCCGCGACGCCGATCGCGATCGCGATGTCCGACGTCGCCACCGAGTCGCAGACCGTGCAGCTGACGCTGTCGCCCATCGTTCTGCCCGAGGGCAAGGGCGCATGGTCGTTCCGGCTGCCGCAATCGACCGCGGTGATGGCCATCCCCATCGTCGAGTATTGGAAGAAGACCGGCGTCAAGACCTTCGGCTACCTCGGCTACTCCGACGCTTACGGCGAGAGCTGGCTGAAGGACATCACCGCGCTGGCCGAGAAGAACGGTATCAAGCCGGTCGCGGTCGAGCGCTTCGGCCGTGCCGACACCAGCGTGACCGGCCAGGCGCTCAAGCTCGTCGCCGCGAACCCGGACGCGATCCTGATCGGCGCCTCGGGCAGCGGTGCGGCGATGCCGCACAAGGGCCTCGTTGAGCGGGGCTATGCGAAGACCAAGATCTTCCAGACCCACGGCGCGGCCTCGCTGGACCTGATCCGCGTCGGCGGCAAGGACGTCGAAGGCTCGTTCGTCTCGACCGGCCCGGCGATGGTGGCCGACCTGCTGCCAGAATCGAACCCCAGCAAGGCGCTGGGCATGAAGTACACGGCCGAGTACGAGAAGGCCTACGGCAAGAACAGCGCGAACCAGTTCGGCGCGCACGTGTTCGACGCCTACATCGTGCTGCAACGCATCGTTCCCGAGGCGCTGAAGAAGGGCAAGCCGGGGACCAAGGAATTCCGCGCCGCGCTGAAGGACGCGCTCGAGACCGTGGGCCGCATCCCGGTCTCGCAAGGGGTGTTGAACTACACCGCCGCCGACCACTTTGGCTTCACGCCCGACACCGGCGTGCTGGTCACGGTGGCCAACGGCGAATGGAAGCTCCCGCCCGCGAAGTGAGGGTTTGTCTGGAGGGCGCGGGGCCGTCACGCGGCGTGACGCCCTTGTATCATCGCGCTCCATGTTGACCGACCGGTCGGTCGATAAAGTTTGAAATCACCCGGCGTGCCGTCATGGACTTCTCAATCGCCAGCATCCTGATGCTGGACGGTGCCACCAACGGCGCCATCTACGCGTTGCTTGGGCTGGCCACCGTGCTGATCTTCGCGATCACGCGCGTGATCTTCATTCCGCAGGGCGAGTTCGTCGCCTATGGCGCACTGACGCTGGCGCTGCTGCAACTCGGCAAGGTGCCGGGCACGGTCTGGCTGCTGGTGGTGCTGGCGCTGATCGCGGCGCTGCTCGACCTCGTCGCCGGGCTGCGCCGCGGCATTCCGCTGAACACCGTGCTGTTGCGCGCGCTCAAGTCATTGATCGTGCCCGCCGTGGTGCTCGCGGTCACGCTGTGGGCGGCGCCGCGGCAGCTGCCGCTGCTGCTGCAGAGCCTGCTGACGTTGGCCATCGTCACGCCGCTGGGCCCGCTGGTCTACCGCCTCGCGTACGAGAAGCTGGCCGACGCGACCGTGCTCGTGCTGCTGATCGTCTCGGTCGGCGTGCACTTCGCACTCACCGGCTTGGGCCTGGTGTTCTTCGGCGCCGAGGGTTTTCGCAACCCGAGTTTTTGGGATTCGCGCTTTTCCGCCGGCGCGCTGACGCTGTCGGGCCAGGCCGTGATCATCTTCATGGTGTCGATCGCGCTGATCCTCGCGCTGTACCTGTTCTTCGAGCGCACGCTGCGCGGCAAAGCCTTGCGCGCGACCGCGGTGAACCGGCTGGGGGCGCGGCTGATGGGCATCTCGACCTCGGGTGCCGGCAAGCTGAGCTTCGGCCTGGCCGCCTTCATGGGCGCGCTGTCGGGCCTGCTGATCGGGCCGACGACGACGCTGTTCTACGACTCGGGCTTTCTGATCGGCCTGAAGGGCTTCGTCGCCGCGATCTTCGGCGGCCTCGCGAGCTATCCCGCAGCGGCCGTCGGTGCGCTGTTCGTCGGCCTGCTCGAGAGCTTCGGCTCGTTCTACGCGAGTGCGTTCAAAGAGGTGATCGTGTTCACGCTGATCATTCCGGTGCTGCTCTGGAGGAGCTTCCAGCACGGCCACCACGACGAGGAGGAATGATCGTGCGCAAGATCGCCCTCGTCGTCTTCATCCTGGTCCTCGCGCTGCTGCCGCAGCTGCCGGTCCCCGAGTTCTGGATCACGCAAGCCAACTACATCGGCCTGTACACGCTGGTTGCCATCGGCCTCGTGCTGCTGACCGGCGTCGCCGGCCTGACCTCGTTCGGCCAGGCCGCCTTTGTCGGGCTGGGCGCCTACACGGCCGCGTACCTGACGACGGCCCAAGGCGTCTCGCCGTGGTTCACGGTCTGGATCGGCCTGGCCGTCACCGGCGTGGCGGCGCTGATCCTGGGCTGGATCACGCTGCGCATGTCCGGCCACTACCTGCCGCTCGCCACCATCGCGTGGGGCCTGAGCCTGTTCTACCTGCTCGGCAACATCGACGCGCTCGGCAAGTACGACGGCCTGCTCGGCATCCCGGCGCTGAAGTTCTTCAGCACTGAGCTGAACACCGGCCGCAGCTTCTACTACCTGTTGTGGGTCATCGTTGTGGCCGCGGCGATAGCCGTCACGCACCTGCTCGACTCGCGCACCGGCCGCGCGATGCGCGCGGTCAAGGGCGGCACGACCATGGCCGAGGCGATGGGCGTGAACACCTTCCGCATCAAGGTCACGGCCTTTGTGCTGGCGGCGCTGCTGGCCAGCGTGTCGGGCTGGCTGTTCGCGCACTTCCAGCGCACCGTGAACCCGTCGCCCTTCGGCCTGAACATGGGCATCGAGTACCTGTTCATGGCGGTGGTCGGCGGCGTCGGCCACGTCTGGGGCGCGCTGATCGGCGCCGGTGCGGTGCAGATCCTGAAGGACCAGCTGCAGGTGCTGCTGCCCAAGCTGCTGGGCGGCAGCGGCAACTACGAGATCATCGTGTTCGGCGTGCTGCTGGTGCTGGTGCTGCAGTACGCTCGCGACGGCATCTGGGCCTTCGTCGAAGCCCGGCTGCCGCGCATCAAGCGCAAGGTCGACTGGGGCGACGCCGCGGCGCTGCCCGAGCGCGCGAGACCAAAGCGAGGCGAGGTCGTGCTCGATGTGGCCAAGGCGCGCAAGGAATTCGGCGGGCTGGTCGCCGTCAACGACGTCAGCTTCCAGGTGCGGGCCGGCGAGATCATGGGCCTGATCGGGCCGAACGGCGCCGGCAAGTCCACCACCTTCAACCTGGTGACCGGCGTGCTGTCGGCGACCAAGGGCCAGGTCACGCTGCGCGGCGAACGCATCGACGGCCTGAGCTCGCGCGAGATCGCGCGGCGCGGCGTGTCGCGCACCTTCCAGCACGTGAAGATGATCGCCGGCATGACGGTGCTCGAGAACGTCGCGCTGGGTGCGCACCTGCGCGGCGGCAGTGGCGTCGCGTCGGCGATGCTGCGGCTGGACCGCGCCGAAGAGCGCCAGTTGCTGAAGGAAGCCGAGAAACAGCTCAAGCGCATCGGCATGGGCGAGCGCATGCACGAGCTTGCCGGCAACCTCGCGCTCGGCCCGCAGCGCCTGATGGAGATCGCACGCGCGCTCTGCGCCGACCCGACGCTGCTGCTGCTCGACGAGCCCGCCGCCGGCCTGCGCCTGAAAGAGAAGCAGGCGCTCGGCGACGTGCTGCGCCAGCTGCGCGGCGAGGGCCTGTCCATCCTGATCGTCGAACACGACATGGACTTGGTGATGGGCCTGGTCGACCGTGTCGTCGTGATGGAATTCGGCACCAAGCTGATCGAGGGCACGCCGGCCGAGGTGCAAGCCAGCCCGGCGGTTCGCGCGGCCTACCTCGGCACGGAGCACTGAGATCATGACGCCCCCACGCTCACTTCGTTCACTGCCCCCCGAGGGGGCGCGCGCCTCCCTTGGGGCGGCCCGGCGGGAGTCGCGATGAGTAACGTTCTGCTCGAGGTCAAAGACCTGCACGCCGGCTACGGCCGCGCCGAGGTGCTGCATGGCCTGAACCTGAAGGCCGACGCCGGCAGCGTGATCACCGTGATCGGCCCGAACGGCGCCGGCAAGTCGACGCTGCTGAACGCGCTGATGGGCGTGCTGCCCTCGCGCGGCGCGATCGCTTACGCCGGAAAGTCCATCGTGCTGCAGACGCTGGAAGAGCGCGTGATGCAAGGCATCGCGCTGGTGCCCGAGACGCGCGCGCTGTTCGCGACCATGCCGGTCGAGGACAACCTGCGGCTGGGCGCGTACCGGCAGGTGCTGCTG
>Ga0307509_10006293_pt1 | contig 16040 bp, 7 predicted proteins | sample 10_EM_MG_FD_202245 | JGI IMG/M metagenome (GOLD analysis project Ga0307509, IMG submission 202245) | Populus trichocarpa ectomycorrhiza microbial communities from riparian zone in the Pacific Northwest, United States - 10_EM | ecosystem: Host-associated > Plants > Roots > Unclassified | place...
GTCAATAAATATTTCAATGGAACTCTTTTTGACGAAAGTCGATAACACCAAGAATGATTTTTTTGGTAGCTATAATCTTGGCTAACCAAAAGCTTTATCTCTTCATTATGTTTTGGTGATTCATTTATTTTTCTCAAACCAGGAACCAAGATGAAAACAAAAAAAAAGTTTTGGACCAAAATACTTACCTAAACTAAAAGAATCAAAGAATCAAGAAAGGAACTTTGACGAAACCCAAAAAAAGCGAGGGGATCAAATTTTGTTATGACATACTTGACTTTTTTCTTCTTTTTTATTATGGTCTCTTAACTTTTAATTTTGTCCAAAAAATAAAATCAAACAGATTTTTGTAAGATTAAGAATCAATTCAATAGCAAAATATCTTTTTAAGATTACGATAATCTGATATAAAAAAAAAGAATAAATCAGAGAAATAAAAAAAAATAAATTAAAAAAAAACACAGGTTAGCCTTATCGATATTGGGCTACCAAACCAAACATATTTTTCTGAACACACTTTAAAAGTATTAATTCGGGAGCAATTATATATATATATATTATTTTTTATTTTTTTATTTTTTTTTTTGTACTAGGTTATTTCTCCGGTCGCTTCCCCTTCGTGGCATCGTCAATCACCCTAAAACGGATTTTACTACCGACGAGGATTCACCCTATGATCACCTCACATGAAAAACTAACCCCTTGCTGCTATACCCAACTGTCGTTGCTTGGGAATCATAATTACTCCATAGTTCACCTTTCGTAAAAAGAGAAAAAAAAAAAACAAAAATTCCAGAGTTACAAGTTCTAACCCATTAATCAAAGAGTGGAAGCACTATCCAAATTTTAAATGTTACCACCTTAATACATTAGGCAATAGTGGAGCATGTATCTTTTGCTGAGTTGAGTTGAGAGTTAAGAGGGAGTGAACTTTGAATTGAAGGGAAGGAGGAAGGCGAGTGAGATGGCAAATGTTAATCCTAATCTGAGGCTTCGAGGTTTGTTCTTATGGTGGAGAAAGTGGGGCAAGAAGGACTGGGCAATTGCAGCCGTCGGTTTCTCCATCATCGTCTTTATTCTCACTTACTTGTCCCGGCCCTTACCCTTAGATCCCGCGGCCACCACATCCACAACAGACAATCTAGTAGGCCTGACCCTGCTACACAATGCCAGAGATAGAGGCGCCCGTATTCTCTTCTTTTCTCTTCTATCTCTATTATTCGATTCGATTCGATCTGATCTGATCCAATCAAATGATATTTGTTTATTTGATTCTTTTGTGATTGCAGTTTGTTTAGATGGGAGTTTGCCTGGCTACCATTTCCGTAAAGGATTTGGATCTGGCTCTAACAGTTGGATTCTTCACATTGAGGTATTATTATTAGTAATATTAATTTTGTGTGTGTTTATTTTATACCTCTTCTTCAATAACTGAGTGATAACACCCCCAAGGGCGGAGGGTGGTGCAATACGATAGCATCATGTTTGCAACGGAAGTCAACGGCATTAGGATCCTCCAGCTACATGGACCACCAAGTCCCCTTTTCTGGGATATTAAGCCATCAATCCTCTCAAAATCCTGGTCAACTTCTTTTCCCATTTCTAGTAATTAGCTAGCTAGAGAGCTCCAGTTCATCACTAATATTATTTAATCATCATGTTCCCTTCAGATTTCTTTAACTGGAATAAAGTCAAGATACGTTACTGTGATGGCGCATCTTTTGCTGGCCATTCACAATATGAGTTTAAGGTAAAGAAAAGATTATCAACACCCGCATCCTACTATAAAGAAACTAGCCTGTCTTTTTTTTTTTTTGGTTTTCATATGACTTTTTTTTAATCTTACAGAATGGTACCAAGCTTCTATTCAGAGGCCACCTCATCTGGGAAGCCCTTATGGATGAACTGTTATCAATCGGCTTATCCAATGCCAAACAGGTAGCTTCTCCATCCTTTAAATTGTTGTGTGCAAACATGTCCTGTTTTGGACATTTGTCAGTGGTCTCTTCACCAGTTATAATACTACCAGAGGGGGGAATTTCTGTTGCACCCACCTTTTCTTTCTTGCTTTGTGCTGTTTTTATTTGTTTGAATTAGACAATCTTGCTGCCCAGCATTTTTTTCTGACTACTTTCCATTCTTGCTAATGAATTTTGAAAAATTTGCAGGCTCTTCTTTCAGGATGCTCTGCTGGTGGATTGGCAACTCTTATTCACTGTGATGACTTTCGAGAACTTCTGCCAAAGGATGCAACTGTCAAATGTCTTGCTGATGCAGGTTTTTTCCTTGATGAGTATGTTTTTGCATGCAAACTACTGTTTGTTGTACCAATACTTTTAGCTGGCATGACCTGTGACTTGTTTGATGCCTGGATCAGTTTTTTGTATCGTTGTGGGTTGTGTTGAACATTTCGTCTCTTTTTTCCTCATCTTCTTCTCTCTTACTTTAACCGCTCTTTGCTACACGAGGTTAGCAATTATAAATTTTCTCCAGAATTAGTATATGTAACTATTAACTATACAGCACCAGAGGATGTGCAAAGTCCTGCATCTTTTGTGTTTAGCAATTACCACTTTTCTATAATGCTTCTTTACTAGTCTTTATATGTTCCAAGTGACTAAATACACCAAAAAACCCAACCTCTTACTTTCTTTATTGCAGGAAAGATGTTCTTGGAAATAACACCATGGGATCTTTCTATCAAGATGTTACCCAGCTTCAGGTTTTACTCATTCTTTAGTTATGCCCTTATCATCTTCCATAATTTTAAGCTAGATGGGATCACTGCTGCCTTATTCTTCACAATTTCTCTCTATGTTGGTGGTTAACATGCATGATGTATTGGACTTATGTGATGGATGAAGCTAAGTCAGTGTCATATCAATGGTAAAAAAGATTTGACCATTTATTAATTTGATAAAAATATCTTCAAAATGACAATTTTTTTGCCATTTTGAGTTTGAAGTCAATTCATAGGTTTCATTGACTTTGAAAACTTCAATTAGAATATGTACTTTAGTGCCTTCTATCATCTTGAACTAGTGTTGTAGCTACAAATTGTGATCTTTTAGGGGGTTGCATGTTTATATTTTTGGTGCTACTGCAAATTGGCAATTACAATTAGTAAATTGTCATTGTAAATTACAAGTAAAAAAAGAGGAGGAAGCAAATTCACAAGCCGTCATGGCTCACATAATTTGTTTACTTGTCCTGCTGCCAGGGCGTAGTGAAAAGTTTGCGGAAGAATTGTATAACAAGAATGGACCCATATAAGGCAGGTTCTTTTCCCCTTTTCTCTGGGTATGTGGTTTTGTTTGTCAAATTGTTATGAAGTTCGTGTTGCTCCTTAATCATGCTTGTTGCTCGTGAATTTTAATGCCAGTGTCTCTTTCCTCAAGAAATCATTAAAGAAACAAGGACCCCAATTTTCCTTGTCAACCCAGCTTATGATTTTTGGCAGGTGATTTCATTCACAAAAAGTATCTTCAATTTGTCATAATTTGCAACTTTTTCATGTTCCATCTTGAACCTTGCTAATAGGATAAAATAAATTTAGATACAACACATCTTGGTACCAGATGCATCAGATCCTCAAGGCTATTGGAAAAGATGCAGAATGAACCTTCGCTATTGTAATCCTAGCCAGATGGAAATACTGCAAGGTAATTAGTTCTTGCTTTAAAGTCCAAAATAATTCCTGTCATTATGAATCTCAAAACTATCATTAATCTATGAAAGATCAAACAAAAGAAAAAAAGAACAAGAAAAGATGTGTTGTTCCAAGTAGCCTAAGTTGGGAGCGAGCATTTGAAGCCATGCATTTATGGAGTTGAAAATTAGTCAAAGCAAATGAACACGGCCATCCAAACATAGTTTTCTTTTGTCTGTGATCACTGATCATAAAATATATCTACACTTTTTCATCTTGAACATGTCCTGTGTGTTTAAAAGTGGGAATGATGTGATAAATGATTAAGGTCATTTGAGATGTAACCATATTGGTATTGTTAGGATCAATTTAGAAGGTGACACGGTGAGATCATGAAATAGGGTGCCCATACAATTCATGTTTCATGCAGTCCTTCACAGACTTGATATATACCAAGAGTTTGGTTCGGTTCAGTTCTTTGTATTTTTCTCCGTATGCCCTTAAGCAATGGTTAACGTTTGGATTGTTAGTTTATTGTACACATGTTGAGAACTTCAGATTAGAACTGTCTTTCAGGTACAGGGTGGATAAAACAAGTAAAATGGAATCTAGCTAGCATGAAATTCCTTGCTCATTGTGCCTGTGACATTTATTAGGCATCTGAACTGCCTTGCCTTTTCTTGTCGATGATGTGGTTTCTGTTTGTCGCTTTCCTGCTCCTGCTTGTTATCATGTTCAGGTTTCCGTAGTTCTATGCTGAAAGCACTGAGTGATTTCCAGCAAAAAAAGGAAGGGGGGCTGTTCATAAATTCTTGCTTTAGTCATTGTCAAACATGGATGGCTGAGACATGGCATTCATCTACATCTCCTAGAATCAACGATAAGGTGAGAACATTTTATCATCTCACATGTTAGGTTGGTTTACATACAATCAAAATGCTTCTGTATGATTCCGTGTCACCGTGGTTTTGAGCTGCCATTGGTGCCTGTTGCAACTGAAGTTTCATTCCAAGTCACTTTTAGTTTCCTTTTTATTTGTATCTTTACATTTTCTTAATATGCTGCTGATTACCCTTGCAACCCTTGTAACAGACCATTGCAGAGTCAGTAGGTGATTGGTACTTCAACCGTAACATGGTAAAGCAAATTGACTGCCCTTATCCATGCAACCCCACTTGCTATAACATGGATTTTACTTGATTTTGATGAAGCTCCGCAGTGTGCACTATCAAGCTTTTCTTTGGGTAACTCTTAACTTCTGATCTCCAATATCTCCACTTAATTCAATGGCAACTCTCAAGTGCTTTTTCTCCGAAGCACGGCCAGCAATATTGGAAACAAGGCGGGCAAAACTACTGATGTAGTTGATGACTTGATTCTCATTGTTTATGGAGAAGACAGCACGGTTTTTAGTTTGCACTTGTTCACACTAACCAGGTACCCTCTATTGTTTTCAAGGAAGCCATGGTCAATGGTATCAGAACACATGCTTGTGTACTTTGCTCTATTGGCGTTGTATATTCTTGATAAAAGTACTGTTACCCCACTCTATCCAATCTCTCCCTCGTTATAATATGTTGAGATGCTTTTCTTGTTATTTATTCGACTCCCCACGTTGAAGAAAAAACAAATCTCAGTTTTCATTTCTTGGTATAAAATATTGAGTTGACCTTTGAAGCAAGTAAAATGGATTGTCATGATGGCCCCTCAGTTGACCTTTGATTTATATCTTGGGAAATTATCTCAACATTTTAGGTTTAGTTTTCAACATTTCCTTGCAAGTTTAATTGCTTTTAGTCTATCTTCATATTTTAGTTCAATTTTGTTTTTTTATTGAAATTAAAGAAAATATCTTACCCCTACATGATTTATTAAAAGAATTGTCACATGATTTTAAGGTTTTTTTTTCATAATTACTATTTAAAAAGAATAAATTAGTATAGCTTTGAGTTTTTCACATGAGGATATTTTACGGTTGGAAAATGAATCAAAATATAATAATATATTTAAAACAATTAAACTCTTATAAGTACATATTGAGTTGATTCCCTTGATATTTCTAATTTTCCATCGGTGGTTGGAATTTGGGATGATAAATCAAACTGGAGCCAAATCAGTCTCAGAAATTAAAAATCTCAGGAGTTTTTCAAAATGTTTTTTTATTTAAAAACATATTAAATAAATGTTTTTTATTTTGATTTTAATATATTAATATCAAAAAAATTAAAAATATTATTTAAAATTAAAAAAACATTTTATTTATCAGAAAAAGAGGATCATCACCATAGCTTGTGTCCGCACATTTTTTTTTTTTTTTTTTTTTTTTTTTAACTAGTAGGTCACCAGATACCTAAACCACACTGCCAACTGCCGAAATAAAAATATAAAGGTTTTTTAAGAACGTCGTGCATCATGCTTCGAAACCCCAGTAATTAGGAATGTGGTTTTGATTAATTTTTAAATAATATTTTATATTGAAATATATTAAAATAATTGTTTTTTATTTTTTTAAAAAAATTATTTTTAAGATCAGCATATCAAAACGATTCAAAACATATAAAAAAATTAATCTTTTATAAAAACACAAAATTTAATTTTTTTAGGAATTCCCAAACATTATCATCTGAGTGAATTATAAATTAGACCTCTAGTTTTATAAAATAAAGTAAATAGTTCCTTTAGTTTCGAAAACTAATTCTTAAATCTATTTGTAACTTAATCTTTTTCATGCATTTCATAATCTGTTAATTTTTTTTATTTTGAAAAATAGAAGAAAATGTAGATGATTCAGAAAACAATCATTAAGAAAAGAAGACGTTTCTCGAAATAAAACAATATTAAATCAGTTAACGATGATCAAATAAATTATTAATTAGTTCTTAAAACCTAATAAATTATTTAATTCGTTTAACTAAATTAGAACTAGTTTATAGTTTACTCGGCTGGCCTACATAAAAAAATAAAAAGAAAAGAGTAAAAACACCTCAGATGACCATTAAGTCATTTAAAACTATCCTTTAAGGGTATTTAAAAGTGTGATAGCGGTTTTTTTAAGGTATTTTTTATTTGAAAATACATCAAAATAGTATGTTTTTTATTTTTAAAATTATTTTTGACATCAGCATATCAAAACAATTTAAAAATATAAAAATAAATAAATTTAATTGAAATACCGTTTGGAATAGAGTTATAAACAAAGTCTTAGGAAGTGTTTAAGAGTGTAGTTGTAGTTACTTTTTAAAGTGTTCCTTTACTTAAAAATGCGTCAAAATAATTTTTTTATTTTAAAAAAATTATATTTAACATCAACAAATTAAAATATTCTAAAAACATTAAATAAAATTAATTTTTTTTAAATTATTCTTTTAAAAAAACTTTTAATTATGCTTCACGTCATCTCAAACGATAGGATCAAATTTTATTCACATCTTGAATCTTGAATAGAAGGGGGAGGGGGAGAGAGAGCGAGAGAGAGAGAGAGAGAGAGAGAGAACGGACTCATTAAATAGGAGTAGTTGACTGCCTCTCGCACGCCAAGGCCAAAGAATTTCACTACAAAAAATAAAAATAGAGAGTGAAAATGACAGATGTTAACGAATACCTAATAAAGATATTCTTTGTAGCTTGGACTAAGTATACAGGTTTTTGTTGTCTAATCATCGTAATTATTTTTTTTTCTATTTAATTAAGTTGTTTTACTGCTAACACTCATTTTTGTTATGATGTAATGAGATAAAAAAATAAAATTATTAAACGATAAAATAAATTAGATGACGAGTTTGACACGTCGATCTGAATTAATTTAATAGGTTATTGTTTTAATATTTTAAAAAATATCATCTTGATTTTTTAAATCAAATTATATTTTTACTATTAATTTAAAATACATATCAATCCATTAAATTAACAAGGTTCATTGAATCCAGACAGTTTAATATGAAACTCTTAATAAATAAAAATTTAGTTAGAGAGGTTGACCATTAATTCATCTAGTATTAAAAGTTATTAATTGATAAATAATTTTTTTTCTTCTTGAAAAACATTTAAAAAAATATTTAAATATTTATTTTTATGTTTAAAAGATTTTTAACCCTAACTGCAGCATTCGAGCCAATTATTTGTATGAGCTAAAGCCCAGCCTTTGCATCCAGCAAAGCCTCCATGGACATTACTTCTTGCTGTTCTCTCTTATTTAGTTATGGTTTGTTTTTACATTTTAAAAAGGTTTTTAAAAAATTTTAATTTTTTTTAAAATTAATATTTTTTAATGTTTTTAAATTATTTTTATGTATTGATATTAAAAATAATTTTAAAAAAATAAAAAAAAATATTATTTTAATATATTATCAAATAAAAAATATTTTAAAATATAACTGCAGGCATAGTTTTAATATCAGCCCTGAAGTCATCATCCCACTGTTTTTTGTTTTTTTTTTATTTCTTTTAAAGAACTAAAAAGTCCGAGCCCGTTGTTTCTCGAACAGAGAATAGGTTATGGAGCGGGTTGTAATTCAAGGGAAAACGCGTTACAGATTAAAGACAAAATCAATCATGGAACTCGTTGACTATCACCATCATCACCGTCATCATCATCATCCCAACTGCAATGCCTTGCATGCATTTTTATATTTATTGGCTGTTGAAAGAGTACTGTATCTTCTCGATAGAGGATGACCTGCGCCATGCTCGCACTCACGTATATCTTATTACTTCAAGTGTTTGTGACGCGCATTAAGTTATGCAAGCAACTTCTTCTTATCTTAAATGTGATGGCTGTTTGAAGATAACCTCATCATTAAAAGCAAAGAAAAGCAACAACACTTGCGTTAATTACCAATTCAATGGTGATCTTCACAGACTGATGGGAAAGTTGATAGCGAGCTGACTTTTATTACAGCATGGCAAAAACCTAATTGGTATTTTACAATCACTATAATTCAGGCAAAAATGAGATGAATTTCAAGAAAAATGGTCAGTCCCCCCTCTTGTTTTCTAGAGTATTTACACAGACGAACGCCATATCCTACCTTCCAAGGAAATAATGATAACAGAAACATCGTCATGGTACCTGCGACGCTCTCCTTGTGGAATCTCAAGCAACTCGTGGAAGTCCATGCCTGCAAAATATCAAGCCATTTACACGAGATTTTGATTTGCTTCATAGGATTTCAGGCCGACAATGTCGTAACTCTTACTTACCAGCATTCCTGGCTGCGCGAAACAGAACTTCTTCGATTAGATGCTGCGCTGGATCTCCCTCGGGAAATGCAGCAATAAAAGAGCCAACCTCCAATACAGCTTCTTGATTGGTGAAGTATTGATAGAGCCCATCGGAGGACAATATTAAGAATCTGTCCTTCGGACTCAGTCTGTGGTGGTATAATGATGGAGTACATGTAACGTATGGAGAGGTTCCGACGTAATCAATCCTGAACATCTCCAAGAGTATATCATTCCACTTTGGCTGCCAAAATAACACCAGAGGCAGAGGATTCAATGACATAAGACAAGGTATTAGCAAAACAGATGGAATCTATACATTCTCGATCCCGATTCCTGACTAAAATGGAGTGATTTTTGCCTAATTTGTTGCATTTTGAATATAAAGAATCTTGTATACCTGTTTGAGAAAGCCAACCCCGAAGGCTCGAGTAACCTTCAAATAACCTTTTACCCTGTCATTCATTACTGCAGAAACATCTTCAGGATGTTCCTTCTTGATCCTCTCAACTTCCTGATATTCAGAAAACGCACGTTTTAGTCTGCCTTGTCAATAGAGAGAAAGAAAACTCAAAATGGGTTTAACAAGAGGCATGAAACCGAATACCACCTTATCTACATATGTGGTGTGATCCATAGTCAGCTGAATTGAATTCAAGTTACGCAGCCTACAAAGCTCGTCACCATCGAAATCTTCAATTCTATCACGCTTGCTTTCCTCATTGATAATCTCCAAATCCTGGATTCCTTTCCTTAATCCAGGAACGGTTATGCCTTTCTGGGCCAGAACCGCACGACTATCGCCAACATTCATTAAGTAAACATCTTCTCCCTTCATCAGCATCACCAGAACACAAGAACCCATCAAAGCCAATTCTGGATTGTCGGTTGCCATTCTATCAGCACTCTCAAAATAGGCTCCCTCTGTCTTCCTCAATGCCTGCGAAAGCGCTCTCAAAACATCATAATGGTTAACTCCGTTAGAGTAGCAGTTCATTTTCTCTTTCAATTTCAAATTCAACTTCTCTTCCCATCTCTTCGTGTCACCACCTTTAGTTGTACGCTTCAAATTCTTTCCATGCTTTCTCTTCAGATCATCATAATAATTTCCTCCTAACGGAGAATTTTCTTGATCAATTAAATGCAAAACGCCCTCTGCTTTTGTTGCTGTGGATTCAACGTTGTCATTATTATTCCACAGCAACTCTTTAAGCTCCTTATGGATGTTGGTATAAAGATAAGAAAGCAAATAATCAGGGGCATCAGGTCCATTAAAACCATCATATATCCCCACAAAAATCCACCCATGTTCTTCTGATATCACTACATGTACTCTATCCTCACCAGCTTTCCCTTGTGCCCATTGTAGATTCTGGCTCCCAATTGAGAACTCACTCGCCAAATCCTCATGACCAGTATCATCATCAACAACAACAACTTGATTAATCACTTTGACATATCTAGTACTTGTTGATTCTTTAACTCTTATGGGTGCCACCGTAAGCTTTTGGCCTCGTGAGATAGTATTAGATATTGCTCTTTTTAAAGTCTTTATTAAACCGGCCTGTTGTTTCTTGGGTTTAACTTCAACTTCATCAATACTAGTAATAAGGGCAGCATGAGACAAACTACTACTCTGCAACTGATTAGTGGTACTATAATTAACAGTACTGATGTCCTTGTCTTTTTCTTTATCAAACGGACCTGAATAGAAACTAGCAGGATCAATGGGACCTGATAGAAATCCACGCTCGATAGGACCTGATAAAAAGCCACGTTCTATAGGACCTGAATAACCTGATGATGAGAGGACACCGGAGCCACGAGGGACAGGCTGAAGAGGGAGGGAAGCGAAAGAATCAGAGCTTTCAAAAGTGGATGCTCGATCCAAACCAGAGCTGTTGGAGCAGAGAGTATCATTAAGAGAGGTTGAGGATGTTGTTGATGTGTTGGCGCTTAGAGAGGCTCCGGAGATGGACCGAAACGTTGTTTTTTCCAGCTCAGAGTGGATTTTGTTGTTGCTGCTGCTGCTGCTGCTGCTGTTGCTGCAGAGTCTGGAAGCTGGGTGAATGTGTGGTCGGATGTAACAGAAGGAGTGACCTAGTCCCTCCCGGCCATAATTATCAATGGAGATATTATGGTGCCGGGCTGAGATGTCCCCTGCCCTGGCAAAACAGTGACTCACTTTTGTGACACAGTTGCCCATTAATCGAAACAATTAGTGACTGCGTCTCAATAAACTTGGAAGTTGATGGTTGATTGTATTTGATTGTTCATAGCAGGTAGCTAACAAGCTAAACTGGGTTTTGCAGGAGAGGAGGAAGAAGAGAGGAGAGAAGAGCAACAGCAGCAATGGATTGAACACTACTATTCCATAGGAATTGTAAAAGGAGATAGATAGTGGGGGGGGGGGATCAGTTGACTTTTGAGGGCATTTAGGTGGTTAGTTTTGTTTAACAATAATTATTAGTTGTTGTTTATTTGAAATTATTTTTTTCAAGTGTTAATGGAGAATTTGACTATGGGAATCGCGTGGAGAAAATGATGCTTGGTACTCCTCCTTCTACTAATAGTATTTTATGTAATAGAATAAAAGGTGGGAAGAATCATCAAAAGTCAAACCTTTTTTTTTTTTTTTTTTGGGAAATAACACGCAAATGGTTCCCAATCAATTAGTCTGCAATAGAGACTTTATTATTGTTTGTTATTGAGAATGGTACAAATGATGCGTTCCGACCCCATGTGAGTTATGATCTCATATGAAACTCAGAATTGAGAGTGGAATTCATGCATAAACAACAACACTTCATGTCGTGTGATTGCATTTCATGTTTTTGGAAAGTGTTGTCCATGTCTTTTTCTTTCTTTCTTTCTTTCTTTCCTTTTCTGTTGGCCAGCATGAGATCGATTATATTAATTTCATATACAGTTATGATCTGCCAAGGATTATCTGCCAAACCACCATTTCATGAAATTTTAATTTTTTTATGTTTTTAAATTCATGTAATGTGTTAATGTTAAAAATAAATTTTAAAAAATAAAAAAATATTTTTACAATGAATTTCCAAGTAAAAAATACTTTGAATCGCAACCGCAACCGCAACCACACTTCCAAACAGGCGAGATCATGCTTTTCCTTCATTACCTAAAAAACTAAATGGCGTGGGTGTTTTACTGTAGCTCAATTCACAGTAAAATGTGTCTTGGGCTGCAGTAAAATTACCTTTGTGTTTTTTAGTCCAAAAAAATTAAGCTTTTTCGGTGGAGGTGTTGATGTTTTTTTCTTTTTGTACAGTAAAAATACTCTTTTGTCCTTGAGGTCAACAAAATATAGAACTAGTGATCAAGGGTTTTCTTAAATTTGCATAAGTTTCTTAACAGTAAAAATACATATTTAACTCTAAAGTCAAAAAATTATTGTGCTGCTCGATAAGTGTGTTTGGGGTTTTCAAATTTTAACGTACAATGCAGTTGCATCTTGAACCTTGGAAGAGACAAAACATAAGCTTAACATTTTGGGGTATTTGTGTACTTTTATATAATTATTTTGTGTAATTGTCAAGGTCGGGGGGGATTTTGACATTTTTCTGATGTTTTTAATGCTTAAAGCTGCTAGAACGTGCTTGGCACGCCCCCAACATGTGGGTAGCGTCCGTGCCATTTAGGCGACGCGTGTCTCGCCACCTGATGGACGTAACTAGTCTTTCATTATCTTCGCAGATGCGTTGTCGTGTCCTCTTTCATTTGGAGTGGGGTGTGGCAATTTACGGTGGTCGAATTGTCGCCGGTGGTAGTTTGGTTTTTCCCCCTTCTTTTCTCTCTCCTAACAAGTAATGTACATCATTGTCCTCTTTGTTTTTTACTTTTCAATTTCATTCCTCATTCTATTAATTTCTTATTTTGTTCCCTTTTCATTTATAGAAATTTTTATTCTTTTCAATTTAGTCATTCAATTATAATTTTTTGTATATTTGGTTTTTCGTTTCGGTCCTTATTTTTTAAAATTTTTTATTTTGTCCTTGACACTTTTGTTGAAGTTTTTTTTTTCTCTTTTAATTTCATCTTTCAATCAAATTTTCAGTTGTTTTTTTTTTTTTAGTTTGACTCTCATTCTTTTATTTTTTTTTTACTTTTATTATAGCTAATTTTCAATTCATTGAAACCCTCCAATTAAAATTTTTTATCCCTCTAATTAATTATTTTTTGATCATTTTGTGTAATTAATTTTTTTTCTAGTTTGATATTTAATTTTTTGGAAATTCAGCTTTGTACAATCTTATTGTTATGAATTAGTTTTTTTTAATATTTTTTTGTGATTATCTTCAAATTTTTTATAAGGGTTTATCTCGGTCTCATGATTTAGGTCACGATTTTTGCATGTCTCTTTTTAAAAGATAAGTTTTTTTAGTTGTTTTGATCTATTTTATTTTTCAAAGTATTATTTTAATTCATCTATAATTTTTTATATAAAAATAAAGTTTATTTTTTAAAATAAACAATATTTATTTTTAAATTATATTGTTGATGTGTTCAGCGTTGCATAATATTTTTTATAGTATGAGATTATTTAATTAATTTTATTTGTATTTATTTTTTAAATTGTGAGTTTTTTAAAATATAATTAATATGTTATAACCTGTCACAACGAAGCGTAGGTTAAATAGCTAGTATATTATACTATGCCCAAATTATAATATTTGATATTTAAAATATTCCTCAACTTACTTCCTCCATTCGTTGAAAGGAAAAGCCACCTTTAAAATTTACGAGGGAATTTTTTTTATTTCATTGGGGGTCAACTTCGGCATTTTAGAATATTAATTAGAGCAACTTGCAGTGTATATACAATATCCATAATATCTTTGCACAACTTGAAAAGTTTCAGGCACTACCATTGACAAACAATGTCAAAGTGCATCCGAGGGAATTGTTTCTCTCATGATTCGTATATATTGACTAATTAATTAATTACTTTTGTTTATTGTCATTTTGAGGAAATTATTTGATATATACACAAGTCCAATGACTAATTAGGAATGGACCAACAACTAAAATACCGAGTTAGTAACTTGTCTATATGATTATGATGCCATTAATATATATTATGATGTCATTAATAGATATTCGCCTTTATACCGAGTCAGCTTTACAAGACTTCTAGCTTAGACCTGTTTAGGCTGGTCTTTTTTCTTTTTTATTTGGGCAAAAATCTTTCTATTGTTGGAAGGTCTGATATTTGGACCAACCGAAAACCAGTTTTTTTAAAAAACAATTAGCACAATAATCTAAAACATGTGGCAGAATAATATAATTTAAAAAAACATTGATAAAATAACACATTTTTACTTTATTATTATTTTTAAACCTTGCCTTTATTATCTTAGAACCCGTTTAGCTACATGGTGGCGTTCACGTTTCCTGCGGCTAAATTGTGCAAGCTATTTGGTTAAGTAACAACTGCTTATTACTATACATGGAGCTCATGCAATACAGCGTTTGAAACGCAGGAACAAAGGAAGCAGCTAGGAGCTGCTTCCTGCACGTTGCAAGAAAAGAACCATGCTTCATTGTTCAGTGAACAGTGGATGCATGGCTCCACTGTTCACTGAACAGTTTTTTTTTTTTAATCAGTGCAGTTAATTAATTTCACTCGCACTGAACGTGAACAATAATTTTTTTTTTGTTTTTTTTAAAAATTAGTTTAAGGTGCATTACATTTACTTGTACTATAATCTCAATTTTATTTCTGATAATATTTTACCTAATTTTGTAGTTTTTGTCGGATGAATTTTATACGTAATGGAATTGTAGATAGTTTAATGAAACAATAATTTTTTTATATATATAAAGTATAATTTATTTCACAATATAATAACAATAGTTAACTCCATAATATTTAAATTAAAAACCATCAATATTTATATATATTTTGTAAAATTATTTTATAACCTCAATTTCAAAAGCACTTTTAACCAAACACATTAAACTATTTTTTCTTCAATCTCAATTTCAACCACAGTTTTAACCAAACACTTATTTTTTCAAATCAACCTCAACTAAAAGTATTTTTTATAAAATAACTTTTTTCAAACCACAACCATAACAGCTACCGCAATACCAAATAAACTCTTAGTTTGATTCTTCACCTCATTATTTTGTCTAAAGACCCATCAAACTTTACTAAAGAAGAAAATCAAAAACCATGGTGTTCTCAAAACCTGCAGCCTCTCTCAGCTCCTCCTCCTCCTCCTCTATTCTTTCAACACCAAAAATCGACATCTCTACTCTCGAAGCCTCGGTCAAGCCAAGTTCAATCCAGCCATGGTCTTTTTCCCAGCCTCATGGGACTTCCCCACCGGCCCCTGTGCATCACCTTGATCCAGATGGCCACTCGGGCCAACTCACCCCACTCATCTCCCAACTCACTAGCCTCACTATCCTCAACCCTGTAGACAACAACTTCTATGGCCTTATCCTCTCCTCCATCTCCTCGCTTATCCACCTACAAACCTTGACTCTGCATTCCGACTCGTTCTCTGGCGTAGTCTCTAACTCAATCGCCAACCTTAAATCCCTTGAATCTTTAGACTTTTCACATAATTATTTATATGGGTACCTCCCAAAAATTTAAATGTTGCGATTTTGAACAACATTTTAAAAATGTATTATTTTACTTATATATATATATATATGTTAATTTGTTCGTTCTTTTTATTTACCCCAGAAACCTCAACAAGTTCGGGAGGAAGGGTACCTTTTCTTTTTCCACAACTAGTTTAACGGAGCCTCTGACCAAATGGGTGTTTTCCTTTTCACCTAGGCCACCCAGAGGCCCACTAATTCTGTATTCTCTTACTTTACTTTTGGTTTGGGCTTTGTTTGAATATTAAACCTGGCCCATTTGAAATTCATCGCATCGACCAGGCCATGAATAATTGTGAATGTCATATGTAAAAGCTAAATGATTGAGCCTTTTTACTATACATTATTACGCGCACTGCCTGACTTTCTGATGACCTCTCTTATCGTTGAAATCTACACTAGCAGACATTGCATCTTCTGTTGCTATAGACGATACATTGTCTGCTGTTATAAACGACATGTAATTCACCCCTTAACTTTAAATAAAAAAAAAAAAAAAAAGGAACTAACAGAGCCTTCTTTATGGGCC
>Ga0307509_10006294_pt1 | contig 16038 bp, 23 predicted proteins | sample 10_EM_MG_FD_202245 | JGI IMG/M metagenome (GOLD analysis project Ga0307509, IMG submission 202245) | Populus trichocarpa ectomycorrhiza microbial communities from riparian zone in the Pacific Northwest, United States - 10_EM | ecosystem: Host-associated > Plants > Roots > Unclassified | place...
ATTCGTCGAAGGCACCAAGTTAAGCGACGTATGGCTTGACCTAGAGGAACGGGAAATCATTTCAGTCTTGCGCCAACTTGCTCACCTCGAGTCGAAGATGATGTCGATTGCTTTCCCGGCTGGCGGAAGCCTGTACTATGCAAAAGACCTGGAGAAGGTGCCCGGGGGGCCTGGCATCCCGCTAGAGGACGAGCGTTTCTGCGTCGGTCCAGATACAAGACCATCTCTGTGGTATGGCAGGAGATCACAGCTCGATGTAGATAGGGGACCATGTAAGCTGCTCTCTGCCTTTTTTCCATTAATCCATTGAGCTAACTGATAACTATGGACGAGAGCGCCGAAGCAGCACTCGTAATAGCAGCGCACAAGGAACTGGCTTATCTAGAGCGGTTCGGTCAACCGCTATTGCCGTTCCAGCGCATAAGGAGGGAAGGTTACCGGTACCAGGAGCAGCCGCCGTCGGATCACATCGAGAACTTGGACCGCTATCTCCTCATCGCATCGTCACTCGTCCCTAGGAACCCGGCCCTCAGTCATTTCTGCATCCGCCATCCCGACCTCCACCAGAGCGACATCATCGTTTCGAGGTCGCCCGACTCTGACTGGCACGTCGTCGGCCTGCTCGACTGGCAACACGCCTCGATCCTGCCCCCGTTTCTCCTTGCCGGCGTACCCGAACACCTTCAGAACTACGACGATCCTAACTCGCAATCTATGACACAGCCTTCGCTACCGGAGAATTTGGACGACTTGGACAAACCCGAGAAAAGCCGAGCGAAGGAACTCTACCATCGCCGCCTCGTCCATTATCACTACGTCAAGAGCACGGAGGAGTGCAACAAGCTCCATTACGCGGCATTGACGGGCCACATGGGCGTGCTCCGCCGCCGCCTCTTCTGCCACGCCAATGACCCGTGGGAGGGCGAGACTCGCGCTGAAGGTTGCGCTGATAGAAGCCACGGAGAACTAGGAGATGCTTACGGGGGGAGGCGCACCGTGTCCAGTCTTGTTCGACGCCGAGGATGTACGTGAGACGATGAAGCTGAATGAAGTACAGAGAAGAGCGGACGAGACTCTGGAGGCGTGCCAGAACATGGTCGGCTTCGGGCCGGAGGGCTGGGTGCCCACCGAGGACTACGAGGGGACCATGGTACGCTGCAAGCAGCTGAAGGAGGGTGCCTTGGCAGCAGCCATGTCGGCGGAGGAACGGGCTGAGATCGCGGCGCACTGGCTCTTGAACGACATGGATGAAGAGAAATACACGTAATGAATCAAGCTATATATTCCGCGTTGTTGTATCTTATCTGCTGTACTTAGTCAGCTGGCCCGTTCCCCCAATAATATCGGCAGGAAACCTTATGTCGAGGAGGAGACCGTTGATGCCGCCGTCCTTTAGCTTTAGCTTCCTAACAGGCACGTTCATTTCCGATGGCACTTATTTGGAATCCTTTGCGCTAGCTGTAGCGTATGCATGGACCCTGGATCTCCGAACAAGCACTCGACATTTTAGGTGACCGAGACTATGTAAACAAGCAGCAAAATGATTTTTAGGGAATACAACAGACTGAGACGGGAACAACGAAGATACAGGGGTGTGCTCTTGCCAAGGGTAAACATTTTTCCTGCTGATGGAGTCCGTCTATGGAAGGCTGAAACCTGGGACTATTCCCGAGGACGTGGGGAGATTGGGAATGGGAGAAAATTGGAGGACTATCCAATATCCGACCACCACCAGTACCACCCACTTGAACCGAGGATATCCTAAAGCGTGGATCAAATGATGATGTGACAATTAAGTGAGAGAAAGTTAACGGTCATCATCTGAATAATAACCAGCGGGCAATTGTCGTTCCCAGTTTTGGATAACTATGGGGTGACCAGAAAGCTGTCGCAAAGCCACGAAAGAATGTATGGCTTTTTGCACAGGTCCAACTGGCTGAAGCCCTTCCAGTGAAAGGTTTTTCAGCGCAGGTAATACCTCCATGGTTCTTGCCTCGCCGAGCTCTTGGAGAGCGACTGCAACAGGCGGGGCCAGAGTCTTAGATACATACAGACTCTGTACAGCGATAAGCAGATGGAATAGCTCCAGCCACAGTGAGGAGTCCATGTCTGGGTCATCTTTCCACCTTTTGTCCTTTGACCAATAGCCCTCACGGATCTCGAGTTGCTCGATGTGAGAGAGGAGGGGTAATTGCTGGCTGAATATCTGAGTCATCGATGAGAGCTGCCAATCTAGCCTTTCGCATCTGACTTCCATCTCGAACCGAGCTTGTGATCCAAGGATGATCTTGACCATCGATCCAGTAAACTCCATAAAAGCTTGATTGCATGGCACGAGACCGTCTGTACGATGGATGAAATCATGGAGTCGCGGAATGTGAAAGATGAGGTCCATGAAGAGCACTACGGAGAGCTGGTTGAGTAGGGGGGTGTCTATTCGGGCGATAAAGTCTTCGAGGTACTCGCTAACCCCATGGAAGAGTAGACGAGTGAGAGCGGGGAGGGCAGTGCGTGTCAGGGGAGGCCGATTTGTTTGGATAGGGCGGGATAGAGGGGATCGGAAACCAATGGAAAGGAGTCCGAGATTGGGCAATGCGGCCAGGCAGGTGGCCATTACCTCGGGTGAAATGTACCCAGAATCCGGGATGTCGAGAATGGCAAGAGACTCAATCCGAGTGGCAGAGAAAACAAATTTGGGAAATGACAGAAGTGGAATGCCCGATAGGATGAATCCTCGCAGATGTGGGGCAGATCCACCCAAAAATGTCTGAGGAATGACCGGGACCGACTCGGCGAATGAGCTCGATGAACTAAGATAGAAATATCTCAAAGTAGGGAACGGTTCTTGCATCACAGCGGCTAATTTTTCCAACGCGGAGCCATCGATGTCGCGGATGTGGACCTCTGATATGCGATCATGATGTTCGAGTGCTGCGATGACGTTCGATGAACCTTTCTCATCCACCGCCCAGTGCATGCGTTCGCAATATACGTCGATAGGGAAGGGTGGCCAGATACCCAGCGACGCTCTTGTAGGTGTCGCGTTGGTGCAGACCACTCGCAGGTCAAGACGCCGAGGCGATCCAAAGATGATATTTCGCCATCTTCGACATACTTGTGCCATCGTTATACACCTCCACGTGAGGGACATGGCCAGGGTATGATAGAGGAGATCATCTTTGTAGAAATCAAATATTTCTAGGAGAGCGTCGTCGGGGAGCACGTCAACCGTCACCTGACCTATGCGGGGCCTGTAAGCGGTTGTTGCGGAAGCTGCAGGGAACACCCACTCTGAGGTCGTTCTTCCCTGGGACTCTCTTCCTGGCGATACATGGAATGCCCAAGTTCGCTCATCACAGAGCCCTGAGCGTCATCATTTAATGCCTCGGCGGTGCTAGACAATCTGCCGCAAATACACGCTAGTTTGTCATTTTAGAAATGGAGGCTGTCAGTTACTCTGAACGTACTTTAAATTGTGGGAGGTCATCTGTAAGGATATCGTATCAGATCAGATGGTGCGATGGCAAGGCGTGCGGAAATGCCGGCGCCTCGTTCCGATTTCCCATCAGCCCGTGACTACGGTCCGGTAACACTGCGCCTCTGTTCTCCATATAACACAAATCACTTGTGGAACGATTAAGTTACCATTGATTCACACCGACACCGTTTCTCCGTCGACGGCTCCTATTCATCCACAGCTCCAAGTTGGCATTCCTCCCGGTTTTCCTCTTCCCAGACGAGTAGTTGGGGGTGCCGAGAAACCCTCTCTATACTCTACACCCTTCCTCTTATCACGCAACTTTGCCACTTCTTGGGTCATATCGAACCTACTTCGGACCGTAGTCCAGGCTTTCAGAACATTCCAAAATGGTGACGAGAATATGATGGCGTGACCTGATCCGAGTCATCCGACGGTCCAAATGCCACGACTCATGGAGAAGGTATTCAGTTGGCAGCCTGGTGAGTCCCTCATGGGCCACATTCTTTCCATAGAACAGTACTCCCATTTTTGTTCCCAGCTATCCTCACATGTGAGGACAACGTATGCTACAATACTCGTGTTGGTGTTCCTTTTACTCCATCCCTTTCCAAATCCCCGTATGGCCCTTCCGAGCATACCCCGGAGACGTTGTCGCATGCCACCACATACTCATCTGGCTCTTCAAGCATATTAACCTCTTTCTCTCGTGTCAGATAATTGACATTACCGCCCCACATCAGCGGCGGTAGGGTCTGCACGAGGACTCGGGAAGATTATGGTGCGTTTACTTTTTATTCTCATACTTTTGACTAAGTTGATGACAGCTACGCACATCAGTCGAAAAATTGATACACTATGCACCAACTGTCACATGGATAAAGTTTCTGAAGTGGGTGGTTTGAACGACGGTCTTCTAGGATGCGATTTCTCAGTTGGAGCATTTATGAAAGAAGAGTGTTTGATAATAGTTGTGACGAGTTCAGAAGGTAGGCAACCTTTTCCGTGCATCTTCATGCATTTATCGAACCTTTTTCCTGTCGTGCCCCAAAGCAGCAACGTACTAGCAACGTTTGTAACCCCACGGGGGTGCGATTATTTGGCACGCATTTTTTACAGAAACGTGTTGCAAGGCCAATTTCGAACGTGAATCGTACCCACTGTCTCGTACTACCAGTACTGTAACACATCCCCCTCCACCCGAGGAAGAATGAGAATCTCCTTGCTCCTGTCTCCGCATCCGCTATGGCCACACCTTCATTTCCAGAGTTCCCAATGATGCACAATGCTACTATCCGGTTGTGATAAGAGGGGAGATGGTGTGGACGTGGACAGAACGGGCGGGCAAGAGCATACACATTATTCATCAAGCGGACCCGGTTGCAGGCAGCGATTCCGGCGTTGGACAACTACGGGACGATCCAAAAGCTCGCGGGCAGTAATGAATGATTCCATAGCATCCCGCGCAGATCCGGATGGCTTGAGTTCATCCAAGGAAAGATTTTCGAGCTCTGGTAACACCTCCATCGTCCTTTCCCCAGTGAGCTCTCGCAGAGCAGCAGTGACAAGGGGCTCCAGAGTCGCAGACACATACAGACTCCGCACAGCGCTGAACGGGCGGAAGAGTTCCAGCCATTAGGAGGTGTCGACCTCGTTTCTCCACAATAGTTTCGTTAAAGAAGTGTCGCGGACGTCAAGGCGCTCTACCTCAGAAAGGAAATGCTCGTTGCATACCTGTGTCACAGAGGGAAGCCGCCGATCTGGCTCTTTACATATTATTTCCAACTCGAAACGAGTTGATGATCCAAGGGTGATCTTGATCTCATAACCGCGAAACTGTATCTGAGCGGGATTGAGTGGCCTAAGCCTTCCCGTGCGACCGATGAACCTGTGGAGTTGAGGGATGTCGAAAATGAGGTTCATGAAAAACATTATGCGAAGCTCGTTGAGATGGGGAGCATCGATCCGGGCAATGACACCTTCCAGGTACTTGCTGACACCGGTGAATGCAAAGGACGTGAGAGCGGGTAAGACTGAGTGGATCCTTGGAGGCAGAGGCATTTGAAGAGGGCTAGACGGAGAAGATCGAAATTTGATACGAAGGGTTTCAAGATCTGGCAACGCGGCTAGACAAGTTGCCATTGCCTCGGGAGAAACGGAAGTGTACCAGGAATTGGGAATACCGGAAAGGGAAAGGAGGACGATGTGAGTGGCATGCAACACAAATCTGGGAAGTGCCGGAAAGGAAACCCCCTGTAATGTGAATCTTCGTAGACGCGGGGCATATCCTCCAAGGAATGCATCAGGAAGGACGACCGGCGACTCCTGGGGGAGAGTGCCGAGATAGAGATCCGTTATAGCTGGAAATGGTTCTTGCATCGCAACCACCCATCTTTTAAGGGAAATTCCCGCTTCATCGAAAATGTTGAGATCGGATATTCGATCTCGGTGTTCGAGTGCCGCAGTGATGTTTTCTCCGCGCTTCTCGTCTACTGTATGAGATGGGAGGCAAATTATGGCAATGGGAAATGGAGGCCATATATCCAAGGATGTCTTCACAGGCGTTCTAGGATCGCAGGTAACCCGCAGGTGCAGACGCTGGGGTGATGCAAGGATGATAGCCTGCCATCTTCGACACACATGTGCCAGCGTCGTCCACCACGACACGGACTCTGGAAGAAATATAACTGCCCTTCTATACAGATCAAATATATCTAGAAGGGATTCGTCCGGGAGGGCGATAATGGTCACCTTGGCTAAATTAGCTCAGTCAGTGGTTGTTTATTGGCACTGCAAACGAGGCATACATTGACCTGGTCCTTCACGGGACTCTTCCTGGACATTGATGGAATTCTCTGCCATCACTTGGACGTACTTGCGGGTAATCATGGGTGGGAATCGATGTTCGCTACAGTACCACAATAGGACAGGCACAAGTTCTGCCAGTTGATCGCGGGATGATGTCAGTTGACTCAGCTAGTCGGCGGGTTCAGTGCCGTTCCCAACGGGCCGTCACCGCGTCACCTGACGTTCTGCTGCTCGGCCATCGGCCATCTTCGCACATTCCCAATTTCTCGTGCTATCCGCATGTCTTCATTTAGCTGGCCCTTCGACTGATTATTCTCGTCAGAAGTTGGCTTCTCATTGAGGACGACAGGGGGGGTGATCAATGCGGCCTTTTTCAAGTATGTTCCCCCCCTATTCCTCCGATCACCACACGACCGACTTACCGTCTTTTTTGAAGCGACGACCAAACAAAATGCAAACCATGTCGTCCCATCTATCAATATGCATCCTCTAGTCCAACCCGCTTACGATGTCGCGAAATTGCGCCCCACCACGGACCAAAAATGTCAAAAGAGGCCTCGCCACGTTGTAACCCTGCGTTTTTCGCGTTCTCGTATTTATCGGTCTTATCCCCCCTGGCTTGGACCATCTTCATCCAGTCTTGGCATTCCCCCCAGATCCCCTTGGTAAGTCCGATGTGTCGAGTACCAGACCGCCAGAGGGTGACCGTCGAAATGCCTACCCTTCTACCCACGCAACTTACCAACTGCGATGGCCCCGAGGCCAGCAAATCTACTTCAAATGCAACGCAAAGCTTTCGGTACATTTCGCAACGGCGACAAAAAATCATGCCTGGTTTGATCCAACACGTAACTATTCACGTTTGGCGACACTCGGAGAGGGCACTGTCGTGGTAAGCCTCTCCTTACACATCACTCTATTCTCTGACATTTTGTTCTCTGCCTTCTGTCATTACACAAACGACGTTTGCTGTGTTGACGTCCTTTTCGGCCCAGTCCTCTCTTAGGTTTATTGTCACGCCCTCGAGTACCATTCAACTTTCATGCGGTACACGGAACCTTGTTGCCCAACTACAACATCAACTCAAACCCGCCGAGCAATATCTATCCACGATTTGGAGATTTTCCCTGTATGTTCCTCTACGTCTCCCTGTAGCAAGACTGCTGACTTGGGTCCTTTTGAAATGTCCGACCATCAAGTGCTCGTATCATCGTCTCCATCCATTTCCCTACCCAAACTCTTTCCCAGCCTGCAGATTTCTTCACCATCCTACCTGTTCAACCGTGGCTCCCTCCAAATGTTCGGTAAATCCTCCAACTCGCATCCCAGTAGCCAGGGCGTGGGGGATCACCCGTGGCAACTAACAACTGCCGATCATGAACTTATACTTACCTACGAACGGACACTTGTACGTAACAGCTCGCCTGAACCTGAGCCTTGCCATCATCTAGAAACGCGTAGTCCCAAGCACAATCTGGGGGCCGGACGGATGTGACCACAAGGTCCCCTGTGCGCTAGGACACGCTTGCGCCAAGGAATGTTTCTGCCACTATGAAGAAGGACGCTAGAAGCCGTCGCCTGAGGAACCGGGATGCTCGACAGATGCGGTTTGTGCTGTTTGAGGTTTTTTTTTGGGGGGGTCACATTCGATCGGCTCACATGTACGATGCTCGAAGCCTGAAGGCGAGAAAGCGGTCCGTTGGGGTCTGGACAATCATACAAGTAGGAGCTACAACATTTCTTTAACTGCTTGTGTCGTGTCATGCTTAGAACATGCCATGCGTCGTGTTGTTGTGTAACACAATACATGTCCTCAGGAGACACAGCTTATACGGTATGTCACAAAACCCACGAGATGATCGGTTGTCTTGAGTTGATCGGACAATGGTCGCTCATATGGACGAATAAATGAAGCGAGTTTTTTCGTTGACGAAAGTAATGCATAGAACTAGCAGTTCAATTGTACAGGCGGCGCGGTAGGTACATTAACAACAGGTGCATTTAGTTAGTTAGCGCCGGATGCAACTTCCGACCCCAGAACGACGGCTTAGAATCTCAAGGCGATCAGGACTACTGTAGTACGCGGACCAGAAGAAGAATGGTTTTGTGGATCACTGGGGAATACATCGAAAAAACAAGGATATAATAGCCGGAAGATGAAGGAAAAGTGGGCATGGTGGATAATGAGTGTTGCTCAACAGCAACCATTAACAGTTCCATAAACCGCAGCGAGATGGCGCAAAGAAGGAACCACGCGCAGAGGAACTAATTGCTATGAATGGGAATGCCGTGTGACACAGATGATGCAGAACGTGTATGGCATGGACAGTGAGGGGGATTATCTTTCGTCCTCGGAGTTGTTATTGAACATCCATCCTTGGTAATCCAGGGCTATGTCGTGGTTCCTGTCGCTCCCATCGTTGAATAACTACAGGTTGGTGAGATAACTGTCTGGCAGTAGCGAATGACTTGATGGCTTCATGAACAGGTCCGGATGGCTCAAGTCCTTCCAAGGAAAGTGTCTGCAGCACAGGTAATGCTTCTGTGGCCATTTGCCCGGTGAGATCTTGGAGAGCCCCTGCAACAGGGGACACCATCCCCTTGGATACATACAAACTCTGCGCAGCGACAAGTAGGCGAAATAGTTCCAGCCACTGCGAGGAATCCATGTCTGGGTCCTCTTTCCACCCAACACTCTCCCAAGGAGGCTGGGAAATTGTGAGTTGTTCTACGCGAGAAAGGAGAGGTAATTGTTGGCTGAATATCTGCGTCATCGATGACAGTTGCCAATCCGGCCTTTCGCATCTGATTTCCAACTGGAACTGAGGTGGTCCTTCGGGGGGAAGGGGTGGTGGTCCAAAGACAATCCTAATCGCCCTGCCAGAAAACTGTATCGCGGCTCCATCGAAGGGTTTAATGCCTCCTGTACGGTCAATGAAATTGCGTAGTCGTGGAATGTCGAAGATGAGGTCCATGAAGAACGCTATGTCAAGCCGGGTAAGACGGGGTGTATCTATTCGAGCGACAAAATCTTCAAGGTACTCGCTAACGCCAGAGAATTCCAGACCATAGAGAGCAGGGAGGGCTGCACGTGTGAGGTGAGGCGGAGTTAATTGGAGAGGTCGTGATGAAGGGGATCGGAACCCAATGGAAAGAATTCCGAGACTGGGTAATGCCGCCAGACAGGTAGCCATAACCTCGGGTGAAATGTACCCGGAACTCGGGATTTCCAAAAGCCAAAGGTCAACGATGTGAGTAAATGATAAAATAAATTTGGGGAATGACGGAAATGGAATGCCCGTCAACCCAAATGATTGTAGATGCGGGGCAAATCCACCCAAGAATGTCTCTGGAAGCACCGGCACAGACTCATCAATTGACGTCAACGCGAAGTCAGTCAAAACCGGAAGTGATTCGTGCAGCACAGTGACCAATTTTTCGAGTACAGGACCACGGATATTGTAGATGCAGATCTCGGATATGCGATCACGGCATTTGAGTGCCGCGATGAGGTTTTCCACGCCATTCTCATCCACTTCTTGAACCAGGAACGGGAGCGATACGATGATAGGGAAGGGTGGCCAGATATCTAGTAATCTGCTAGTGGGTGTCGTCCTTGTGCAGACAAGTCGCAGGTCCAGACGCCGAGGTGATCCAAAGACAACACGCCGCCATTGTCGACATACTTGCGTCAGCGTTTCCCATTTCCAGACCTCCGTGAAGGTAGTTCGATTTGAGAAGTCCTTGTTGTCTTTGTAGAAATGAAATATTTCTAGGAGAGCATAATCGGGCAGGATGCCGATCGTCACCCGGCCTACGGTGCACATGGCGAAATCGGTCAGCGGTTGCTGCAGACAATACACAGAATGCAAACCTTGACGATATCCCTCTCCCGGGATAGGTAATACAAAATGTCCTCTCATTACTGAGCCTTCAGTGTGGTCACCACTCAACTCCGAGGACCAGGCAGTGCTAAGCAATACACCCCTGTTAGTTAGTTCAGAAATGAGACCAATCAGTTTCCTTAGGCGTACTTCGAGTTTTGAGAGGTCATTGGTGCGGAAACTGTACGTACTAATAGAGTCCGTACTAAAGGGTGAACCGCTCGTCTGCCCGGCCACTGGAAGTGGGCTAATACAAGGTGCAGAATGGACGCCACCGTGACACAGCCCTACCACAGGCGGTGACCAAACCTTGTGGTAACCTTTCCTCCCCCATCTTGGTTAATCCACAAAGTCACCCTCCTACTGCCAGTATTCCGCCTCCCGCATTTGGTCTCCGGCTATTAGTATTCTCACATCGTCACACGCGAGATGAGTTATCTTGGTGTCCATGTTGTCCAAGTCGAAGAGGGTGGCAGGGAAGACGGTCGTCATGAATGACGGTTCTCAGTCGGGACGCTTGTGACAGAAGAGGGTTTGTATTGATTGATTTCTTGGGCCTCGGAGGGTACGCCCCTCTTTTTACTCGCTCTCATTCCGTCTTAACGGAGTAACGCATCAGCTCCAATATTTTCTACTATCTAAGCGTAACGCCATTTACGATCAAGACCGACACACTCCCTGGGCACGAGTGGTGAGTGGAAGTTCGCCCTAGCCCACCCTCTTATACTCACGTACGTCCCCTGAAATATCCCTCCCACATACACACAACCATACGCGCATTGACTTTCACGGTAGTATCCACCATGAACGCACATCCAATGGTTGTGGTGAGGGCGGCATACCACTGGCACACCATCCAGTCTCATTCAAGAATGGTGAAGAGATGGGCTTACAGGAATATGTGATGACACAGGCGCAGAGCCCCCGCGTCTCGGAAGAGGTTATACGGGAAATGCTTGGTTCTGTGGTGGGGGCTGCTCCTCGCACTGTGATATCGGGAGAGCGATCGATTTGGACCCTTTTTACGTGTGTTCCTCCCGTTTCCTTGATGGCCCATGCACTGACTTGTTCACCGTTCTGAAATGGCTGCCATAAAGTGGCTGTACTGTCATCCCAGTCTATCTTCCTATCCAATCACGTTCTCGAGGTGGCAATTTCATCACCACGATTCCCGGTGAACAGCGGGTCACTCCAAACTTTGGATCGTTTCAGGTTACAGTACCTGTCGGTGGCCAAGGCATGGGAAATCGACCCTGGAAGCTACCCGTTTCCACTCGCGGACTGCTATGCGTCTTCAAACGCAGAATTAGTCGCACCAGCTCGAACGGAGTCGGAGCCTTGCCGTTATCCATACACCGCGTCTGTAGGACGGCAAGGCTCTGGACTACGCGTGGCTACATGGCATCTCGAAGCTCACTCCGGGGACTGGACAAGCGAATCTGCAAAGTTCGCAGTGCGCTGGTACGTGCGTGAAGCAGGGAACCTTTCTGTTGCCATGGAGACGGACTCGGGACAGCGACTGTCGCCGGAGGGAATCGAGACACTCGACGGGTCCCTATTTCTGCGCGTGGCTAGCTCACACTCAATCTGCCCAGGTGGGTCTACGGAGGCGGGTGAGGTGGACTGTGGGATCGGGACAGTTTCCCATGCTAGAATTCACAGCAACTTTTTTTTAGCGTTGCGCTGGTGCTAATTTAGCCTGACAACGTACGTATAGTATCTCACGAACAAGCAGGTGCGTTTGATCTAGTTTGGATTCATGACGGGCACGCTCTGAGGGACGACTACCGTAACACTGAACAGCACGCGATGCAAAGAAAAAGCATCGTAGCAGGAGTGGGAGGTCGGGCCTCAAATTTTGCAGAGACCACGCGTCGAAAAACCTGAGGAAATATTTGTCGCCAGGCTTTATGAAGACGTTGACACTAGTTGGTACTGATTGTAACTTCATGGAGTACGTATGTTTCGGACGGGTCAAATTAGTAAAGATTCAGTCCTGTGTTCTTGCCACTGGCAGCTCCATCTGAAAAGGATGAATGATGTGTCGGACAAAGACGGACATTCAGTCTTCTACAGACGAAAGCGATAGCGTTTAGTACAGGAACTACGATCAGCAGTCAAGGATTGAAGTGAGAAAATAATATGACTATCACGAGCCAACGACCATAAAACATAGTCCGGGGCGTTGTCAAACGTACAAGTAAAAGGCTATGACGCTGTCCGAATGAGAAGTCAGGAGAGAACAAACCATCGTGGCATGATTGTCCTCCAACATGCCCCATCAATCCTCACTACACAAAACCATCTCGTTTGTGAACCTTTTGTACTTCTCTCAAGAGAGTCCCTTGGTGAGGACGTCCACAAGCTGGGGAGTAGTCGGCACGTGGTCGAGGGCGTTGTCAACCTTGTGCCGGAAGGACTGGTGGTCTTTGGCACGGTAGTTCCTAGCGGTGGCGATGGCGGACTAATTGTCGATGCGAAGGGAAATGGGAAGAGTGATTGGCTGGTGTAAGCTCGCGAAGAATCGCCTAAGCCAGATGGCCTCCATGGAGGCATGCGTGCCGGCGCTGTGCTCGGCCTCGGTGCCAGCAGTAGACTTGTGGTTGCTACCCCAGTCAACGTCGATATAGCCAACCAAGGTCTCCTTCGGTGACTCCAGAGCGGTGAACTAGCTTGTGGTCGGCAGTCCCGCGGAGGTATTCGGAGAGGCGGTCGAGAGCGTGCAGGTGCTCAAATCCAGGGTTAGCTGCGTGACGACCGAGAGTCGCGACGAGGTGGGAGATGTCGGGGCGCGCGCCCAACATGGGGTGCATGGGTGCGCCAAGGACGCGTTGGAAGACTTTGGCGTCGAGGGTGAGCGTTTGGTTGAAGCCGAGCTCTTCCGCCCGATCCGCCCGAGTGAAGCGCCGTACCTCAGCCACTTTGTACGTTCGCGTGCTCCACAGGGCGAATCCGACCGTAAGAGGTAACTGAATAACGAAGGCCATCGTCTCGCACAGGCGGGCGGACCATGCATTTTGGACGCGAGGCGATGGGTGTGGTCTGCGTGTCAGTGATAATGGGAACAGGACCAGGAGTGGTGGAAGTGGAAGGGTGAGAGGACGTGAGATTGATGGGTGGTGGTGCCGCGTCGTTGGCATCGATGGTAATACGCTTGAAGGTGCTGCTGGTCCCTCCCCTCGTCGAAGATAACGTCGCGGGACTCAATAAGGCGTCCCGATGGGCGATGGAAAAGGCGATAAGCCTTGGCGCTGCTAGCCAATGAACGTGCAGATGAGCGACTTGGCAGACAGTTTACTGTGCATCTTGTCCGGGACGGGCACGAAGGCACGACAGCCGAAAATGCAGAGTCGTGAGACGTCGGGCTTGTCGCCGCTCCAGGCTTCTTCAGGAGTACATTCCTCTGAGATCGTGTGTCGGAGAGATGTTGTGGGGGAGGACCACGTACTGTAAGGCTTCCCACCAGTAGGTGTCGGGTAGCTCCGCGTCAGCAAGCATCGTCTGGACATGCTCGACGACTGTGCGGTTCATGCGGTCGGCCACTCCATTGTGTTGTGGGGCGTCAGCGCATGTCAGCAGTGGTCATCCGGTGAGTAATCCCTTGTTCTTGAGGAACCACTGAACCTCTTTGGACATGTATTCGCTCCGTCCGAGGAAAGGACTTTAAGTTGGTGGCCAGTTTGGAGCTCCTCCCGAGCGACGAAGGATGCGGAGATGTCAATAGTACTTGGCCATGTCATCGACAAAGACTTTGTGGGACTTGTTGTCCACCCAGGTGGCAAAGTAGAGATGACCCTGGTGTGGGCGTGTGGTAAACTGCCGTCTGCGTCTGAATTAGTCTAATTTCCCATCACGTGATCAGACCTTTTTGCTGTCAACTGGTCGTTCGACGGCGACACCCCGCATTTCACCTGATTCAATTCCTTGTGTTTTGGCTCCAAGTTATCCTCATTCACGACTTGGTGTTCCTCCTGGATTCCCCCTTTCGGAGATTGGCTGAGGGTGATGAGAACGAGGATGAGAACGATCTAAACAATAGTAAACATCCATCTCATGCCTCGCAGCTTGCCCACTGCCGCAATCCCGAGGCCACCGGGAATACACTCCCAGCGCAAGTCAACGCTCCAGGTTTCTCACAGTAGCGATAATAAATCGATGCCGTGGTTCGATTCGAGACACCATGACCTACGTACATTTTCACCCACACTTGGGAGAGATATTTGACCCGGTGAACCTCTCATTCTTTCCTTATTACTCGACGCTTCGCTCTTGACCCTTCTTCCATGCTACAACAGCCCGTACTAGTGTTGGGAACCTTCTTGGGGCCAAGTCTCTCCCAAGCGCCCTGTCGTGTATCCACGTCACGGTCACATTTCATTTCCTCATTCAATGTCTGTTTGAGCCTATAATCCCACTGGCTAATGAATCCACAATATTTCATATGACAATGTTACCTACCACACGCACACCTTTGACGACAGACGAATAGAGTGAGTTGGTTGGTTTGCTCTACCGGTTCCTGGCTAATAAATGTTTGGAAAATGTTCTGAAGAGGTTAATGGGAAAGACCGACATTGGAGATCCGGATTCTCTGATGAATTGCTTATGAGGGAAGGGAGCACGACCATGATTTCGACGGACTCATGAGGTGCGCAGGTTCTCTTCGACTCGATGCGCGTATTAACTCCATATCTGTGCGTCTTATCGTTGGTTGCTGAGGTCACACACACTCATTATGGACTAAATGCGGGGGGCACTCGATCAAGGCGTATCCCTTGTGTGCGGTATCCACATACTGGCCCCGAGTGGCCTAGTTGATTTGCGTCAACGGCCATTCCTGCGATGACACTATTTTCAGCCTGAATGTCCCAATTGATACCGTACAATAGTATCTAGTGGGGACACAGACACGGAATTTTGGTTCAGAAGCATGCCCAAAAGATGTAATACAGGAAACGATTGACTGGTCCGGTGGTGGCAACTGCGCCGTCGGGCGGGGCCACTGATTTGGACTTTTCCTTGTATGCTTCTCCCTGCTTCTCAAGCCGCATGGCTGACTTTTGGCCCCTTGAAATAGCTGACGAAGGTCCTCGTCTTGTTATCCTCACTTATTTTTCGATCATCCGATGGTCCTGCGAACGTATCTCTTGTCCACCACTCCATGGAAAATCGTCCACGGCAACGACCCGCCGCTAATCGGTAGTAGTTCTTTTCCATACACCTACGAACGCCGAGCTGTTCCTGCCTAGCTCGATTTGGAGCCACAGGCGGAGCTGGAGCCTTACCGTCACATAGAAACGCATGGGTGCGCGCCGTCCCGAAGCGTGCTTTGGTTCCTGGACAGACGCAACTCCGAAAATTTCGACGCGCTGGGACATGCGCCTGCCAGGGGACTTTTCCCTCACGATGACGCAGGGCAGCTGTCGTTTCAGGAATTGAGGAACTCGATGGGGCGATGTTTGTACTGCGAAAATCTTGCTCGTTTCGCTTGGGTGCGAATGTAGGTGTGAGGGACCATAAGAGTGACCCAGCTGGGATTCATTTTTCATGTGATGCAGTGGCGCGGGGAGCTAAGTTCCATGTGATGTATTTACAGTATGCCACTAGCAACGAAATTATTATTCGTCGTTGACAATTGGTACCTCTCATGGGGAAGAAATGGAGGCGTTTCATCGTTTACAAAGGAACGTCGTTACCATTTTATGAAGTATATCCCGTAGAAGATAAATGGCGCATTTTTAGCGATCCTTTTGGCAAGATTATATCATGCGCCACGAGAAGTTGTATTTGGTGGTCCTTGTGCAGGTACGACTGCAAAGGATTTAAACACGTTGGGATTGCGTGTAGGTATGAGCCCTGGATCTCTGA
>Ga0307509_10006295_pt1 | contig 16037 bp, 11 predicted proteins | sample 10_EM_MG_FD_202245 | JGI IMG/M metagenome (GOLD analysis project Ga0307509, IMG submission 202245) | Populus trichocarpa ectomycorrhiza microbial communities from riparian zone in the Pacific Northwest, United States - 10_EM | ecosystem: Host-associated > Plants > Roots > Unclassified | place...
AAACGGACCCCGTGCCGTTGACCTCGACATTATATTTTACGACAATATTGTCTTCGACGCCCTTGGGGGAACTCGTTATGGGAATAGGGATCTCGTCATACCTCACCCGCGTGTACAAGAGCGAGAATTTGTGCTGCGCCCTTTGAATGAGTATGCACTCAATATCCTTTCCGTTCTTGAAATTCAATATTTTCTAGTATGATTCCAGGATATCTCCATCCTGTTCTGAAGAAGACCGTAGCAATTCTTCTCCAGGAAATACATGATCCTGCTAGTTGTCCAATGAACAAAGTACTTCCCATTCCGCGTTACCCACTCGCGCTCTCGTCCCCGTATCCGTCCATCCCGTCTGTTCCCGAAACCCTTACACACTGGTCCTATCCCTCCGACCCGTTGATGAGAACCTCATCTGGAAACACTCGTAAAACGCACATTATGGCGACACTGAATGTAACTCCGGACTCTTTCTCCGATGGAGCAAAGCATAACGCCCTTCCTGCTGCACTTCGCTACGTATCTTCATCTGTTGCTGCGGGAGCCACGATCATTGATATAGGTGGCTACTCGACACGCCCTGGCGCCGCTTTTGTGAGCGTAGAAGACGAAATCGCGCGTGTCTTGCCAGCAATCAAGGCTATGCGGCACTCGATCACTCTGAAAACATTCACATCACCTCAACCAAACAACGTCAACGATGTTGCGTTATCTGACGACCTGATAAAACGCGTCGTTAATATGCCAATCAGTCTGGATACCTTCCGCTGGGAGGTCGCTGAAGCTGGGATCAAAGCTGGCGCAAACTGTATCAACGACGTGTATGCCTTTACTGGGCCCGATTCGTGGCCGCTTTCTCCAGCTGGCACAGGGAAGGGTGAACGAGAAGCGCTGTACATGTCCAAACTCAAGGCTGTAGCCAGAAAATACGCCGTGCCCGTTGTATTGATGCACTCACGAGGAGACGCTGGGAAGAACAAAGATTATAGTGAGTACGCGTACGCCGAGGATAAATCTGGGAAGGGTTCCGTGCTCGAGGGCGTACGTGTCGAGCTCGGGGCGAAAGTCGACCAAATTGTGCTTGGGAAAGGAGGCGTGAGGAGATGGCTCGTTGTCACTGATCCTGGAATTGGGTTCAGCAAGACTCTGGATGGTAATCTGGAGCTATTAAGGAGCGCGAGAGATGTTGTAGCTGGCGTCAAGATTGGAGATAGTGAGTACTTAATCGTTCTTGTCTCCAGGATGTGTTGACTTTTTCCCTCAGAAATCGTCCAGGAGTCTCACCGAAATCCACTCCGAGGCTATCCCCAACTCATCGGGGTGTCGAGAAAATCGTTTCTCGGAGCCATCCTCGCACAAGACCCCGAAGGTCGAGAAACGGAACCGAAGGAACGTACATGGGCAACTGCCGCTGCTGTTTCCTGCGCAATACAACAGGGAGCTCTGATTGTTCGGGTTCACGATGTGAAAGAGATGGCAGACGTTGTAAAGGTGGCAGATGCTCTCTGGTAAACCTGATAGTGCCCATATTAAATGGTCGTCGTCTGGGTATTCTGCACTCGGAGACAACAAAATGTAAAATCCAGGCGTCATAATTCACCATGAGAATTCTCGTCAAGCTGATCAAGAACCAATATCACTCCAGGCCGCCGCCATATTGTGTTTTGAGGACTCCTTCGGTTTCACGCCTCTGGCCATGTTTGCTTCTCATCTAAGTACACTATCTTTCTTCCTGTAATAATCTGTGACTCCAGGGCCTTTCCGTTAAGTATGGTGAACAAGCGCACCTTTGTTGATGTTCATCTTCACTTAAACCTTCCATCTCCCCCCATAAATTCCTCCTTGCCATTAAAAAAAATTCCGAAGTTCCTCGGTACACCTCTGTGTACTTATTGCGGCATGCCAATACCGACATTCTCTTGTCATTCTCTCGCGAATTTCGAACATTGAAATTGGTATGCTAACTACATTAATTACATAAGTAACTCAGAGTCAAAGGCTGCGATCACGTGCGCATGTTCGGCAATGACCGAAACTCTAAACTATCAAACTGTACAGTTTCTAGCCATTTCTCATCATCGACCCCATCGACAACGCCAACCTCAAGAACAATATGGGAAAAGGTACAATACCCGCCTTCCTCGTCGCTCCGCACATCGTTGACAGAATATTGATGGACAGTCCACGGATCCCTCGCCCGCGCTGGCAAAGTCAAGTCGCAGACACCGAAAGTTGACAAGCAGGAGAAGAAAAAGACACCCAAAGGTCGCGCTAAGAAACGCATTCTGTACAACCGCCGGTGCGTACTGCAACCTTTCTGGAACCCAGAGTTTTGATCTGAGCGTTATTTCTCAACAGTTTCGTCAATGTTACAACACTACCAGGCGGCAAGCGGAGAATGTGAGTCCACTTTCTAACCTTTGATCGGCCAATTCTTCTGCGTGGTTCTTGTCCTTTGGCACCCGGCATTTTGAACGATGAAAACACCATTTGTATAGTTCACTCTGAAACGATCGTGTGGAACACTAGCATCTTACGTCTTTCGCTCCTATCTGATTCTCTTTACATCCTAATTTTCTTGATTGCTCTGCAAAATTTGCTGACACGCTTTCTTACCAGGAACCCCAACCCCGAGAAGTAAAAAGCTTAATCACGAAGGTCTCCAACAGGGCGATTGCATACCGTTGTTACATTTGTTACGGCGCAGGGGAGACGTGGATTGGCCATGCCAATACTGAGCAGTGGGTTGGGCACTGTCTCTTTTTTTTCTTTTTATTGCTTTTGCATCATCATTACCCTGCGTATGCTACATTACATGCATTTATATGCCCAATCCCACCTATAGTCCAAGCTCTTTCCCTGCGAGAATCCGACGTATTACTCCCAGCGCACCCACGCAGTTGTGCAGTCCCTGATTGATAAGAATTCTTTGGGACTCGAGGTGGTCTGGCTGTTAATGCAATGAATTGTGATTGTCGTTTCGTGCAGTGCAACCGGAAGGATATGTCATATAAGCTTACCCCAACTCATCAGGCGCAGGCTGTGCAGGCGACCGAGCATCCAGTGAAATCAACCATGCATGAATTTACCTATTCGACTTCTCCGCTTGCTGCAAAATCACCTCCTACATTGAAGGCCACTCGCCTAGCCACTACCAAATGATAACAGAGCTACCGTACGACATCTGGCGTTACATATTCAGTTTCTTGCACCCAAAAACCATCCGACAACTCCGCGTTGTCAACACTCTGTTCTATAATGCTTTGCTCGATGACTATCACAGGATAACAGAGATTGGGTATCCTTATCCAGGTATTTATTATCCTCCTCTTCGGTATGTGAATTCTGGAATTATTTTGGACCTGGTGTTCGAACTCTCTGCAACCCACAGGGATACTGAAAGTGCCAAACGAGCCAGGGTGCTCATAATACGAAGGGGGCCCGTTTACCCTACAAAGGACAAATCAGTGGGACCTAGGGAGTCATCTTGGAAGTCGATAAAGGCAAAATTCAGTCGAATGCACCGTCGCGTCGTTCGCCACAAACCGGAGACAATCCTTGATAAATTACTGGACGCTGTGCCGGGATTGACATCACTCACAACACTGGACGTCTGCATTCCCTACAGCTTGGACGACCATTCTTTCTATTGGACGAAGTTAGATGTGATAAAAGCGGGATGGCCTATTTTTGCGGCCAATCTAACTACTCTGTCCCTCGATGTGCCATTGGAGGAAATTCACCTCGTTTTACTGTCGGATATTAAGCTCTTTCGATTGGAAATATTTTCCATCTTCCTCTACACTTTCTTTCCAGCCTCCAAACCACATGGACTCATTCGAAACGCATTGTTACCTTTTCTTATCGATCATGGCCCGACACTCAGGTCATTAAAATTAGAGGCACTAGAGAGGGTGGATGTTTCCTCGATCTTGAGCGACCTACAATATATGCCCTGCCTCAATAGCCTGCATATCTCCCACCCCTTTTTGAGCTTGGAGTCGACGAACCTTGTAGGCCACCACCAGTTCCTAGAGGCGCATCAATCGCAACTTCAGCATCTCACCCTCGATTTCACGTCGCAATCCGATTCCGTCGATATAACTGACGAGTTCTTCGATCAAGAGTGGTGTCGCGTTCTCCTTCCTGAACTTCAATCCCTCTCATTTCGCCTCTTGTGCCTCCCAGTGTCTTGTTCCGCCGCCGCTATACCGTACTTTCAACAGCACATACTTACTGTCAAATCTCTACGGATTTATCCGCTGATTTTTTCATACGACCAGGTTGCTTCGATCCTTACAGGACCGAGCCCTGGAGGATATTTTACGGGAATCACGATGCTCGACATCCAAGTCTGGTGTTTTAGCCCCGCTCTCTTGGCTCTCCTCGCCGAAAAAACCCCTCGGCTCAGGACATTGAAACTCATGATATCCGTCATTGGGCCTGATAAACAGTCCAAACCTTGGAACAGGGTTCCAGAAGTGAGTCGGCTTTCTTTTGTGTCTGTGCCCTGGAAAATAATTATTTGCATGACAGTTCTGTGAAGCCCTGCAATCAAGCTGCTTTCCCGAATGGGGCTTGTATGAGTTGCAGCTAGGGCACCTTCATGGGCCGCTACTTCCGTCATTGCGAAATCGGTGCAAGGTTGCGTTGTTCCGCGCTTTTCCAAAACTGAGGGTGTTTTGTGGATTGGGCGCGGAAGAAAGGTGGCCAGAGGAATAACAGACGGAAATGACCCCGGTATTCAGTATACTAGCGACTGCCTTCATTTTTGATGATTTTGATAAGTTTCCATGCTTGATTTGATGTAAACCAGTCACTTAGATTTCAATATCGTGGTCAGAACTACACGCTTCCTGATTTACCTGGTTGAGATCGCTTGTGATAGGTAAGTTGTATGGACGGGAAAAAACAGTAGATATCGGCTTTCCCGCGTAATGCAAGGTCAACATGTACAAGGAGAGCTTTGAAGTATATTCTACAATAGAAGACGAGCACCAGCTCTCAGGTAGGACCACACAGAGTTTCTAGTGGTTGCAGGAACCGCGATCTTGCCTAAGCGCAAGCCCATCATGATTGTTCAAATAATAGCAATCTCTTAGCATACCTCATACTAAACGAACAGGAATATTTAAATCTCGTCTAGAATAGGATCATCATTGCTTACTCCCCATGTAGACCCTCACCACTGACCGAGAGGTGGCGGAACATGGATCCCGAACGAAGGGTGGGGGAGGGTCTGGTTGAAGGCCGAAAAAAAAAGTGACCTCTCAGATTTTGATGGAGGAAGTGGTCACTGACGCACCCGACGGGCCGAAGGAACCTCGGATGGTTCTCCTAGAGTTCAAGATGTATTTTAGTTATTGTAATTAATTTCTTGGCTGTGGTAGAGAGGGGGAGAACTTGAAGTTGAACTTGGCCCCCTCATTATCCCTCAAACTTGTCAAGTAAAAATTGCAAAGAAATCATGGTAATGATTATATAAAGCTAGTAAAAATTGACGCCGGTAAGAATTGGCTACATGTAAGTCCTGGTTATGTTAAGAATCATTTTTCAGTACAACCTCCAAAAAAAAAACGTCACCGAAAAAAAATGTATTTGTGGAAAAAAACATACTCTATTAGGAAGGTGGGGGGTCAGGCCTCAGGCGGGGCTCTGAAAAAAAAAAGCGAGTGTTTGTCTCTTTTCCACATTCTGCGGCACTGCCACCCCCTAGCCACCCCCTTGCCGCTGGTTGTCCAATTCCATACAAACCTGAGCGCCGGAAGATATACAACAACCACCTCAAATTCTATCAGAATCTCATCAAGTTGACCCTTTACAAATCAATTGTCATTTGTTTTATTAGGTCTGTTTCAAGAGACTAACTCTTGACTTGCTCTTGACGGGATTTCTGTTCAGTTTGATTGTGACCATCAGTGACAAACCGAAAGGGGTAATGACAGCACATTGAACTTTGAAAGTCGCTCGTTGAATTTCGACAAGTGATGACAACAGAACTTCCATGCGAAATCTGGCTTCATATACTCAGTTTCTTGGACTCAAAAACTATCCGACAACTCCGCTTCGTTAACACCTTGTTATATAATCTTTCGCTTGACGACTGTCACAGGATAATACAGGTTGGGTATCCTACATTCAATAATAATGCTCCTCTTCGGTACGTGAACCCTGGAATTAATTTGCACCTGGCTCCTAACGCTCTGTAAACCACAGGGATCCTGGAAATGCCAGACGAGCGAGGGTGCTGGTAATTCGAAGCGGGCCTATCTACTACGAACAACCGCGAAGGTCCACGCGGCCAATTTGGAAGTCGATTAAAACAAAATTCAATCGAATACGCCGTCATGATGTTGGCCACGAACGGGAGATAGTTCTTGATCAATTACTGCATGCTGTTCCAGGCTTGGCATCACTCATAACACTGGACGTCTGCCTTGCCTACAGCTTGGACGACCATTCTTTCTATTGGACGAAGTTAAACGTGATAAAAGCCGGCTGGCCTATTTTTGCGGCCAATCTAACTACTCTGACCATCGATGTGCCTCTGGAAGAAATTCACCTCGTCTTACTGCCCCATATTACGCTCCTTCGGTTAGAGAAACTTTCTATCATCCTCCACATTGCCCATCAGACCTCCGAACCAAACGACCTCCTCCGAAATTCATTATCACCCTTTCTGATCGCCCACAGCCCAACACTCCGATCATTGAAATTGGATGCACTAGAAAAGGTGGATATGTCCTCAGTTTTGGCTGACCTACGGCACATGCCCTGCCTCAACACCCTGCATATCTCCCACCGTTTTCTCAGTTTGGAGTCGACGAGCCTCGTAGGCCACCACCAGTTCCTAGAGACTCATCGATCGCAACTTAAATATCTCACATTCGATTATTTTGAATGGGGATTCCCTTCTTTTAACACACCAGAGGAATTTTTCAACCAAGAGTGGTGCCGCGTTCCCTTTCCTGAACTTCGATCCCTGTCGTTTCGTCTCCGAGTCTCGTACTCCACAATGTCTTTTGAAGACGGAGCCATTACATACATTCAGCAACATATACCGATTGTCGAGTCTCTCCAGGTTTTATTGCCTTTTTCGTATGACCAGGTGGCTTCAATCCTTACAGGACCAAAAGGTGGAGAATATCAACTCACAAAGCTGGGAATACTTGATCTTGAGATCTGGTGTTTTAGCCCGGCTCTTTTAAGCCTCTTCGCTGTAAACACCCCTCAGCTCCAGTCATTGAGACTCAGGCCGACCGTTCTTGGACCTGATAAACAACCTGAACCTTTTGGGGGGAACAGGGTTCTAGAAGTGAGTCCACTCCCATTCTCTGGCCTCTATCAGCATATCGAAATTAATTATTTTGCAACAGTTCTGCAAAGCCTTGCAATCCAGCTGCATCCCTGAATGGGGTTTGTACGAAATGACCATATTGCCACTTAACCGCGATTCCCTGAGTGCCTCATTGTTGAATCAATGCAAGGTCGCGCTGTTCCATGCTTTGCCGAAACTGAAAAAAATATGTGGATTGGGCCCGACAGAGAGGAGCGAGGGACACCAATGACCTTGTTAGTGTTATTGACTACAGCGACATAAATATTCAATCATTTTGACACTTTCCCTTGCTTGACTTGATCTAAATGATTCATAGTGAGATTTGCATAGCCAGATCTATGCGATGTGCAAGAGCTCCTAGTAAAGCAGACTACAAAAGAGTAAGTCTGAGGCAGGTACACATTCCGCCTCCAGTGTGTGAGTGCGTGAAAACAATCCCATCATTTGAATAATACCATCCCTCAGCATACCCCCATAATTGAGCAGGTATCATGCATGTTATCCCGTCTGAGGGAGGATGCGTTGCATCCCCATTATATCATTATATTATTGGCAACCCATGCTGGTTGTCCAGAGGGGCAATACACACGGCGCGGGCCAGAACGTGTCCAGTTAAGTAAGAAAAGGGGCCTCTGGCATATAAATAAACGAAGAATGTTTCGAGGAGCATTGGGAGTAGAGGAAATGCGATCGGTTCAATGGGTTATACTACTTTACCAGTTATTAGCAGATAGAAACCTTCCTCATGCCGACTCGGAATTGGTGTATAGCATGAAATATGCCAATCACGCATTCTCCCTGCATCGTCCGCACTGGAACTGAGTTTGTAGGGACTAATACACGTCGCTGTCCAGAGCCTCCAGGACTGCAACAGGATGGAGAGGAGCCTCAGCATTTTTAAACTTCGTATCAGCGACTGAGATACAGTAGATTACTTAATCCAGACCAATGCGACTTAATTATGTAATCACAGCGATTGACACGGAAGTTAGTACGAGGCTTACAAGTTACAAACAGGCGACCATCTTGTTGTCGGAACATACCCATTCTCTCTGTTTTGTCGTCGTGAACCACCCCGTAAATTGAAGGGTACTTACTAGTTAAGTCTCAACAAATGATGATAACAGAACTCCCATACGAAATCTGGCTTCACATACTCAGTTTCTTGGACCCAAAATCCATCCGACAACTCTGTTTCGTTAACACTTTCTTGTATAATCTTTCACTCGATGACTATTATAGGATAACACAGGTTGGGTATCCTTTTCCATTCGTCACTGATAATGCTCCTCTCCGGTACGTTAATTCTGGAATTCATTTGTACTAGGGTCCCAACTTTCTTTAAACCACAGGGATCTGGGAAATGCCAAACGAGCTCGGGTGCTGATCATACGAAGAGGGAGCATTTACCCCCAATCACCTTGCAATCGATTGGGATCTAGGCGGTCAGTTTGGAAGTTGATAAAGGCAAAATTCAGTCGAATGCGTCGTCACACCACTCGCCATGAACCAAAGGCATCTCTATTAGACGCCGTGCTAGGATTGACATCGCTCACCACACTGGATGTCTCTCTCCCTTACAACTTCGAAGATCCTTTCTTCCATTCAGCGAAGTTAAACGTGATAAAGGCTGGCTGGCCTGTTTTTGCGGCCAATCTAACTACTCTGTACCTGGATGTGCCACTGGAAGAAATTCACCTCATCTTATTGTCCCATATTGTGCTCCTCCAGTTGGAGAAATTTTCTATTGTCCTCCACACTTTCCATGCAACCTCCGAATCATACGAACTCATCCGAACATCGTTATTACCCTTTCTTATCGACCACGGCCCAACACTCCGATCGTTGAAATTATTCGCACTTGAGGATCTGAATATGTCCTCAATGCTGACCAGCCTGCAGCACATGCCCTACCTCAGCGACCTGGACATTGCTCACTTCTTTCTTGGCTCGGAGTTGACGAGCTTCATAGGCCACCATCAATTCCTAGAGGCTCATGGATCGCACCTTCAACATCTTACCCTCGAATTTATGGAACAGCCCTCCCTTTTTGATATCGACATGTCCGAATTTTTCAACCAAGAGTGGTGTCGCGTTCTCCTTCCTGAACTTCAAACTCTCTCGTTTGGCCTCTCACCGCGCTTCGAAGTGCCTCATGAAACCGCCATACCCTACTTTCAGCGACACATACCTACTGTCAAGTCTCTCACAATCCGTTCTTTGAATTTTTCGCACGACCAGTTTTCTTCGATCCTTACAGGACCAAAGCCTGGAGAATACCGACTCACGGGACTAGGAACCCTTGACATTCAAATCTTGTGTTTTAGCCCAGCTTTTTTGAGCCTCCTCGTCGATAAAACCCCTCACCTCCGGTTGTTGAGACTCAAGGCATCCATTATTGGACCTGATAAACAACCTGAACCTTGGGGAAGGAACAGGGTTCCAGAAGTAAGTCGACTTTCATTCTCTTCCCTTTATCTGCCCGGAAAATAATTTTTTTGCATGACAGTTCTGCGAAGCCCTCCAATCGAGCTCCTTTCCCGAATGGGGTTTGTGTGAGCTGCAGATAGAGCACCTTCATGGGCCGGTAACCCCCTCATTGCGAAATCAGTGTAAGATTGCGCTATTCCGTGCTTTGCCAAAACTGAAGGAGTTTTGCGGGTTGGGTCCGGAAGGAAGTTGGCCAGAGGAAGAAGAGATGGAACTGATATCGCTGCCGAGTATACCGACTGTGTCGAGTTAATATTCGATACGGACGTGACTACTTGTGGATATCGGCGTATAATGCAATTAGTCAGTATAATACAGTATATGGGAGTACAATGATGTGAGCAGTATCTACAAGTCGAAAAAAGGCTATTTACAACCACAGGCAAGCAATCGCTCAGGTAGCTCAGGCAGGCCCAGCCTCTTCCATCTCCAGTAGATGTAATGGTAATGCGGGGCCGTGATGCTGAAGTAGATGACATTCGTTCGAATAATACCATCCCTCTGCATCGCCCCATAAATGAGCAGGAATCACGCATGTTATCCCGTCTGGAGGAATAGTGCACCCCTATATAGACCCAGTCTACTGGTTCTCCAGATTGGCGATACTTACACATGATGCATATGGCGTGGGCCCAATCGAGTGGGGTATGCTCAGGCGAAGAGTGGTACCTCTGGGGTATAAAAACGCGAGGGATATCTTTACAGGCGCACTGGGAATGGATGAAATAATTATTTGTGCAGTTGGTTCTTGAAATGCTTAGAGCAGATAGGGGAGATGAAGGTCTTCTTTTCAGAGCGGTGCAGGTCAGAACGCAGTGTGCAATGTTCAGGTCCGGTTCGCGCGACATTATAATCATATATCCTCGGGTCCGAAACCGTGCTGGTAGGGCCTCGAGCTCTGAGTGTACTCGCTGCAGACCGGACAGTGGCAAGGGCTACAGCAGTAGAACCCACGAGATTGACAGGAGCCTCTCCATCTTTCTTATCAGGACTAGGTGTACCAGCAGGGAGCCTGACGATAACATCGTTACAATTCTCAGCATCAACAGGCCCACCTTGACGCGAAGGAGACACAGAGAACAAATCAGAGGCAGGAACAAGAGCAGAGTTACTAGATTGGATTGGGGTTGAATTTGATGAGACCTCTTGCCGTGAGTCTACAGAAGCAATGGTTTCTACTCCTGTAAACGAAAAGGCCAGTTTCACCCGAGTCGCTCGAAGAATTTGAAAGTCATCCATGTCGTCGAATTTATTCAGCTCCATGGGTGGTTCGTAAGGATCTGAATTTGATATAAAGCTTGGGAGAGCTGAAGTATCCTGAAAGTGAGAACCTTCAAGGCCAGATGAGCTAGATGACTTTGAGTGTGCATAGTTCAGGGCCCACTGGTCGATAATCAAACCAAGTAGGGGTTTCCCGATAGAGGTACAGGGCAGAGGGCTATAATGGGATGTTTTGTTCGTAGAGGGGTTCGAGGGTTTTCTGCGCGGAACACTCGGATGGAGCGCCATAATTTCTTGAAGAGCATGGCGCCAGTGAGCAAATCTGTAATGCGGGTTTCTTGTAGGTTAGCAAGGGGCGCTCTATAATGGATCGCCATTCTTAAGTACAAATTGTGGGTGCTATGGCCTCGCAAGTTTATTCTTCTGCGATAGACAAGATCGTGACGTCAGTAACCAGTGAGATCACAGTAAATAATAAACCGCCCGTTACAAGGCCTTGTTTTGGGAGGAATGTAACCATGGCAGCTGCAAGGCGATACAGGAGGGCTCTCTGATGTAAAGGTGGATTAAACAGCACTCTGCTCATGTCGTGGAGGTTGTTCGAAAGATGAGGTCCGGCGATCTCCGCTCGATGTCATCGTTTTCTCGAATTGACATCATTTGACAGAAAGTGACAATCGAGAATCGAGTGCGTTCAAGTGATCGGCGCAGGCACAAATGCTCTCATGCTGATATAAATGTGAATAGTGCCATTGGCAGGATTGACAACATTCAAAAGTGCCTAAAGAAGGGGGTATCGCGGATAACTGCATGTCGTGTTGAAAAGAGAAATGGAATGCAATAAAAATAAAAATAATAAAAAAGGTGCAGACGCATGCGAAAAAGTCCTAAAAAAAGCGGGTTTGAAAAAAGGCCAACGGCCGTTGAAGAGAGATGGTGAAGAATATAAGAAATAGAAAACTTCAGAAGGCGTTGTGTGTTGGTCTAAAGGTTGGTTCGCAAGCGGTTTGGGAAGTGGTGTGTGTAACGCTAAATGGATGTCAGAAGCTGGTGTCGCGGAACTAGTGTGTCGTTCCCTAGCCTCAAGGAGGGCCTGGCCCTATATCGGAGTCGAAGAACGAGATTTGCATGGCAAAACGATAAGAAGGTAGAGGTGTCCCAGGAGCGTGAATGTAGAAAGTGTAGATATCAGGTTGCGCTGGTTATGAGAGCGATATGAGGGTCGCCGAGAAGATTGCCATGGCGAACAGAGATATAGGCAATGGGAAGCGACTGGCACCTCCTACAGACCCGCTCGATACTGGGGACGAGGTAGGAGCGGCCGTTGATGTGGGTGTTGATGGTGATGGTGTGGGTGATATTGATGTCGATAGCCTGGACAATGTGTTGGATGGGGCAACAGAGGAAGACTTCACAATGTTGGAAGGAGTAGCATCAGGCGGTAGTGATGTATTTGGCAAAGTACCAACAGTGATGGTTGACGTGATGGCAGAAGCTGTCGAACGGGTAAGAGATGCGGGTATGGGGATATTCGATGTAGCTGCAGGTATTGGATTGTCGAATGAACCAGACATTCCTACGAGACTAACGGCAGAGAGTTGTAAGCTTAAAGTCAATTAAAATCTGGATGCACAGATACGCACTTGAAGAAGGGAGAGAACCCGGAATAAGGAGTGCTATCATTCGCTTTTAATGTTGTCGACGTGATGGCAATGTAGCTAATGGGCATTTTAAAAGGACGTTGCAATAAAATCGAGGAAGAATTTCTTACTAGCTGTCCGAGTTGGGCCCAGCTGCCGGGTTAGGCTGAATTACCGGTAAGAAAGGAAAATCGCGGCATGGAATCCTGAAAAATACCTTGAACGTGATTGAATGTGTAGAGGTAACATCGACAGGGGGTATCCTTTGCACCAATTTCTGTGACCAACATGAATGTGAGGATGTTGGGGTGAACCACCGCTACGCACCTGCTTGCCCGTGAACAGTCCAACAGTTGACACACCGATTGCTGACAGCAGTGGTCTCGAGCCATCGTCGATCCAAGTGATCGTACATGATTCACCACCACGGCAAGTAGACCCTTGTGAAGGTTGAAAGACCTAGAAAATCTTCCCATTGAACAGAACCCAAAAAAAAAACACGAGAACGCGCACGTATAATCCAGCGTCGACGAGGAGCGCAGCGTCCATAAAGATGAGTGCCAGAACCAGGGCCAAAAATGTGGGATACATTTCGGAAATTCAAGGAGTGTGATATTTTGAGATTTGTTCAAAAGAGTGTGGCGAGTTTCGGGTCAATTTGAGTATTGTTTTTTGTCGAGTTATTGCGATGTAAGAACGTTTTTGCAAGGCATACGGGTAGGGTAAAGGAGGGAAAAGAGACCAGCAACTAATTCTGGACGTGAAGCTCGTTGCAATATCGTTCGTAACGGTTCGTTGGTCGTCGTCAAGAAAACACTTTCCAACTTTGGCTAAGCTTGGCTCCGCTCCACACCGCCTGATCTTCTTCCGGCGTGAACTCCATCTTTCCCACCACAACAACGCCTCCTCGAATATGTATCTCGACTACATTTGTTGCACACCTTCAGGCGAGCACAGAACATCTATATCCATGATGATGAATGTGGCTCACTCCTCCATTGCTCTTTAATTAGCTTTCTGGACGACCCTGACTCAGCCGAAATTTTGTCTACTATGACCAGAGGAGATTTTGCTCAGGAATTTTTGACGTTCCGATGGAAGAATAATCCACATCTACCTGCGATTTGATCTCTCTGCAATTTACTCATGTCAGTCCATCGGGGACATGGACGACACGCTTCGATTCATGGGCTAGATTTCTGAACCAACCACTGGTGTTGCTCTTGTTTGAATCATCTTGATCCTCGATGGAGAAGCTATATATCACAATCATGATAGAGGTAAATATGCTCCAAACAAGATATTTCAAACAAGTCCCATCACAAGTGAATGCCGGCAAGGAGGTCTCAACTGAGAACTGGAAAACCCGAACAGGGAAGCCATGGTTTGGCGATTGTATTCCTGGCTCCTTCATATTGATTATGGAGGCGAGAGCTCATGCGCCCCATAAGGGATCGCTGCAGTGGTCATGCAGCGCCGTAATCCCTAAACTTGGTGTGGAATTTCAAGTAAGTTTCGGGTCCATTTCTCGATAATATATTGTCGTGGTCCGTCGACCTCTTCAGCTGACGCACACAACAGTAGGGTCAATAACCACCTGTCAAAATTGAAGTGAATTGGCCATGTGAGTACCACTCACCTGGCGCTTGCCATCTCTGCTGAGCTTACCATCTTTGCCGAGTAGGGTCCTAGTGCTGCAATTGTTATCTCCTCTCACGGAGCTACATAACTCTAACCATCACCTTGACGGTCGCCATGTCTGAGCACAGCTCCAACCAGCTTTCGCCCTCTCTTAGATTAGGAGAAGCAGCGACGATGGTGAGTTTTAATTAGAACCCCAAGCTGAGTGGGAGAGGAAGCCAACCTTGGTCGTGACAGACTTTCCTGCGAGATGAACCATACCTCACGAGAATACACGTCGTCGCTGTTCATAGCCAAGAATCATTATTCGTTCCTCCTCATTGGCACGAGACACACGAGGAGTTCTTCCGCGTTGTAACGGGCCGGATGGAGGTCATGATCGGCTCAACCACGCGCATCTACGTGCCGGAGGATGGTGATATCCGGATCCCGAAAGGTGTTGTCCATAGTTTGCGTTGCTTCTTTGGAGAGGAGACGATCTTTGAAGAACGAACGGACCCGATGGTGAGTGCACATAGATTGTGGCGTCATTTGAAAATATAACATAATTCGTGATCAACGCTATGTAGGACGAGGAGAAAGAGTTATTCTTTCGCAATCTTCTCGCAAGCGGGGAGCCAGCGACGAACCCTTTTGAAGTAATGCAAGCTTTTTATCATGGCGACGTGCGTCCAGCGTTTCCGGGACACTTTCAGTGGTTGGAAAGTATGGTGAGTAATAATACCCAGGTAATGGAATGAGGGGTTCATCTGATCATCGATCTGCTTTTGTCCCAAGTTTGTAACGATATTAGGAGGCTACTTGGCACCGATGTTGGGCTACAAGCTCAAGTATCCGAATTTGAAGAAGGTATGAATATGGTCAGGAATCGTTGTTGTCCTCAAGCAGGTGATGCTTTGTTGTTCTAATTCGGTTAAATTTTTTTTAAATTTCAAACGCCATATGCAACCAGCTATTTTTAACTTAGCTCAAGTCTGTACTCCTGTCGATGTCGAAAATTATGACCCAATTAAAATTCCTTGGTAATAAAAGTAAGGTAGCGTCTTCTCCATTCTCTGGAGGATCTATAGGTCATCACCACGTCGTCATGAAGTAATAATACTCAGTAAGATAACCGTCGTGGATCAAGCAATAAATTGGGTGGGTATGAACAAGGTCGGATAAATAGTGAGGGAGTAGTATGAGCCTCGTCAACAGAACAGACGATTGTCAAACGCAGAAGACGAAAGTACACTTAGAACATGGCGACACCGACGAGGGCACCGAGGGCAGCGCCGGCCCAACCAGCACGAACGGATAGAGCACCGGCTTTGCTGGCAGTAGCTGAAGGGGTGGACGAAGTGCCAGAGGCCTTGCGGCTCGTGGTAGGGGTGGCGCTGGCCGCGGGGGCTGTGCTGGCGCCAGCAGAGGCAGACTGTGTGGCAAGGGGGGCAGTAGACTGTCCGGCGATCTGGGAGAGGACGTCGGCAGAGAAGACACCAGTCATGCTGTTGAGACTTTATTTCCAAAATAAGAAGATGCTTTTTAAATGGCTGATGGGCTATGCTTACGTGAACTTCGCAGAGAAAGCAAGAGCAGGGAACTGGGGTTGACTGGCATCTTTAAGGGAAAGCGATTCAAAACGGATGAAGCTGAAGACAAAATTTAGAAAGAAAAAAATAGCCAAGGCTAATTATTGAACTGACTATTCGTTGCCGTTGGGTCCGATAGAC
>Ga0307509_10006296_pt1 | contig 16036 bp, 10 predicted proteins | sample 10_EM_MG_FD_202245 | JGI IMG/M metagenome (GOLD analysis project Ga0307509, IMG submission 202245) | Populus trichocarpa ectomycorrhiza microbial communities from riparian zone in the Pacific Northwest, United States - 10_EM | ecosystem: Host-associated > Plants > Roots > Unclassified | place...
CAAGTTGGTGTCGCAGGAACGGAAACCCCTCCGTATCCAGGATGAGATTGTCAAGCAACATATGACTCTACCTCAGACCGATGCAGGAAAATTCCTTAACCAGGCATTGGCTGCCCAAGAGAAGAGATTCAGGAAGGAACTGGAATCTCTAGAGAAGCAATTTCGGGAGGCCATAAGGGCAAAAGATGGTGAAATGAACCGGATTCTTACGGGGGAGCAAGCAAAAGCTCAGGAGAAGCTCAAAAAGGCCGAAGCTGAACGGAGATTATTGGAAGGGTTGCATACGGCGGAGACAGAAAAGGCAGGTCCTAGTCGTCCCCGGACACGACGTGAAAGGCCCCACACTATGTACGATCCATCCGCCGCTCCCCGCCTGTCTGTTCCAGGTGGTCATCCGGACTGGCACCATGACACCCATCCTCCTTAGTGTCCTTTTCGATACCGCCACCCGTCCCGTCCGGGCCCATGGACAGTCCAGGGACGGCCCAAGGACGGATCGGCTGGGCACCTGGGTCCACTGCCAAGATGCCGCAGGTAGGTTTGTAAGTAATACCCTGGAGGCTAGTTGCTCTTCGACATATCTGACCATGAAGAGTTCAAGTCGAATATCTTCGGGATCGAGGTCTTTTTCCAATCTAAACCCCTTTCTTTCCCCGCGACTTCTGCGAAGATCGTTCAAACTATGTTTAATATCGGGGTGGCTGGCACCACTCACATGTTGGAAGGAGTACACTACCAGTGTAAACCCAGTACTCCTACTAGGATGGGTAACCGGCAATTCTTCGTATTTAGTGAGGGTTGATTGCGCATAGTGTGTAAAACATAATATCAGTGCTATATCTTGTGCAGTGAGCGAGGTCTTGTAGTTAGCAGGTCGGGGGGACGGAAATAGGGAGTGCATTGGGCACATATTGACGAGGAGTGCGAAAGAGAGATGGGGCTTGTAGAACAGAAGGATTCCCTTTTCTCAGATCTAAGATATCGCTCTAACGTGGGGAATTGTTTTATTTTTTCCGATTCTTTTCTATTTTCAGTGTCAGTCAATCTTGGGTAGAACTATAGGAGAAGTTTAGCAAGGTGCCAGGCGCCCCACGGCAACAAGAGTGGCTTAAATTACCCGACCTGAATTTCGTATTGTACTGGGCATGAAGAGTGAATCTGTCGAAAAAATCCTCTGGCTGCCTCAAGGTCCCCTCAACCACTCAGAAAACACTACTTGCTCCACCCATTTGGCCGAGAGTTCGACCGACTGTTTTCCTTCGCCGAAAATTAGTGCAAGTGGCCTTCATCGAACTATACGGTAAACTGAGGGAGGGCGCCCCGCTATATATACCCTTCCAATGTTACATGATACACACCCTCCGACCCAAGGAAAAATTGAGGATCCATATAATCACTGAGGTGTGTCACACAACAGAAGGTCAGGAGAGCAAATCATATCATTAAACAAGGTGAAACCCCTCCATCCCTGCTCCCCCACTTCTGCGCCCCCCAGGCTGCGGTATAGTGGCAAAAGGTTTTTGGATTCCATGGGTATCGACCGCCGTCGATATCCCCTAAAGGGCTGAAACATTCGGCCGCATTTAAAATGTTGATCACTAATATATTCTTGAAATGGTGATATGAAAAACTCCGTGCTGGGGAAGGGGTGTAGTGCTCAGGAAAGGGCGGGGTCGGCACTTCTCAAGATGACAATGGTGACAGAGAGATTGTCCATATCGGTCTGCTCTCGGTTACTCGTATAGTCGTGTTTAACATTTTAAATGGGCCCGAATGTTTCAGCCCTTTAGGGGATAATCGCTAGTACTATATATTAAGATGTCAGCGTGGTGGGTCGGGTCATAGCATGAAATTGTCCGGGTGGGCAGGAGGGGAAACTGATTGGCCGGCTAACAGTCATTTTAGGGCGCGAGTGATTTACTGTGAGGCTTGGGTCGAATTTTCCTTATTGCTCATAGTCTGAAGCGTCTAAAACGTGGAACGGGCACTTTGCACGGTTGCACCCTGTAATGCCTCTCTTTAAATAAAAAAAGTGTTATAAATAAGGAAGGTTGCTTCTGAAAGTCCTATGTGCAATACTTGTTAGGCCTGTGGTTTCTATCTTTTATCCTTCGCATCAGTGTTCTAAACTGCTAGGTGTTGGAAATGATCCGTGGTCGGCTGAGTACCGTAAACGAAAAATGTGCTATGTCGTTGGACTTGCCTCCTCTGGTAAGGTCTGGCATTTTTTTGCTTTTATACATCTTTCAGCGCGGCTGAACAGCCCTTTTTTTTGCAGTGTTTTTCGCCCCTTTTCCAAAGTAGGGAATTCTGGACTACATAGCACATTTTTCGTTCATTTTAGTTTTTACGGTACTTTAAGCGGTGGGCAGAATAAAGTGTTTGTAGGCCGCTTGATGGGTAGAGATAGTGCGGATAGAACTTCACTGAAGGTGAAGAACAAGAGAGAGATTCAAGGTCAAAATGAGAGTTGCGTGAAGAACAGCTTCGCTGGTTTTGGTTTACTGTGTAGAAAGAACTTATTGAGTGGAGAGAAGATGAGAGAAGCGAAATGAAACAAAGCGCAAAGAAAACGAGTGGGCCCCATAACCGATGGCAACCAAGTCAACCGTATGACTAAGCTTCGGCGAACAACCCAAGATATCCAACACTAGGGGCCCCACAGGGACGGCGGGGATAGTACCAAGAAGATGGGCCGGGACGGGACCGCTAGCCGTGGTCCTGTGTAATGCAAATTACTCCGGGGACTGCCAGGCAAGGCTGGGACCGCCGGGGATGGCTGAGGACGGCCAGGGGCTGCAGACAAATTATGGGTGATATACGTTGATGCCATGTAACCGACAACAATAAACGGTATATTATGACTGCAAGAAAGAGAAGGTGAAATAAATCATCAAGTGCTACAAGTATTAAGATAAGACTAAAACCAGCCATTCTGCTATAAGCCTTATTTTTTCTTTTGAAGACTTCCATAAGTCGCTTTAACAATAGTCACGGTGATGTCGCAACAATGCGAAAGAAAGGATGCAGCCGAAGTTGACTAGCAGCATACTGCCTGGGATTTTCCAGAAGAGTTACCGGGAGACTTAGATGACCCTCTTGGATCCGGATATCTCCAACCAATATTAGAACTTTCCGACGGCGATGCTGCTAGTGCCTTCTCCAGCGGGGATATGCCCACTGCACTGCTGCGGATTTAAGCCGGTGGTTTTTGAGTTCTAATTTGGCGAACACTTTTGGCTTTTTTTATTTCTTAAAGATGTATTCTTCCTTCCTTATTAGTTTACGCATATGGCATATGACTCGCCCGATCATAAACTATGAGCGAGATCAAATCGTGAGCTTGAAGTTTCTGAGAATACCAGCCCAAGAGATGTAACAGCAAAACACCACAAGGCCCTGCCGGGCCCAGTAGGGCGTCCGGTCCTACCTCCATCTGCCCTAGTCCATCCATGGACTCGAAAAAAGACGGACTACCACCGGCGGTCCGTCCGGTCCTACCCCCAAGACGGACGGACTGGACTGTTCTGAACACTGCTCTCAACCTGTAACAATGGAAAAAACTTTTCTTTTCACATACACGTAGAAGTATGGACTGTGAAAGGAATACATCGACTCTATCTAGATATAGGAAATACAAGGTACAGGCATTGAACTAAAAATTCAAGAATATGGGACTGTCTGTGAGGTGTTTCCATTGTGAAGTGATAATACAGAATGATTCTTTCTCTTGATTGTGCTTTCATTGGGGGTACAGGGCATTTGCGGAAGAAAGTAGACATGAAGAGGGCAATTGCTGAAGGGGTGCGAACGATATAGTTATGTTTTTCCTATATACACCTGACTTAGCCTCAGTTTAGCAAGCAAGTGGAAGAGAAGTAGTTGCACACTGTCCACTCCAGTTGCTATTCGGTGCCGTAACTTGATTATCGCAAATGGGGGGGGGGTGAGAGTAGGATTTGTGGATGGTCTTTGGGATTAGGCTTTGGCACCCACCGGGGGGATACTGGTGCATAACCATACTGTTTATTAAACTAGGTCTTTAGTTCAAACAAATCACGGCTATACAACAGTTAACATCTAGCTCTCCATTGCCCTTCACGGGTGGCTAGAAATACTTGAGCTTTATTTTTTTCTCCATTTGTATCTGAATAACTCCTGCCTCTGTACTTTAGATTGTGTGGCGAGAGAGGGGTAAATAGGGAATTGTGGGCAAATTAATGAAAGAATCGATCGGCGGAGAGAATACTCAACTAGATAACATGGAAAGGAAAGTAAATATAATGGATATTGGAGTTATACTTGCTTATTTTAGTCAAGTAGAAATTTCCCCCACTAAGGCTAAAACTCTTGACCTTGAACGTAAAGTGATAAATCCTGGCTTGACTACACAAGCAAATCATCGCGAGGATTCAACGGCTAGTTCCTTGGACAGTAAGACAAATTTTTAACTTGGGGTTCTGTCTGAGGGCTTACTCTGGGAGGAAGGGGGAAACGGGAATTAGCCCAAGGCGGGCACTTGAACCACAGGAGGTTAGGCGAACTTAAGAGGGGAGAGGCAGTGGTGATAATGGGCGTGTTGTGGAGCTGTGGCGGTCCATAGGGGGATGGCACACAGATTATCAACCTTCGAAGGCAGCCAGGGAGCAATTCCTCGCTCTCATGGGGGGTTCGGGCCCGAGGATTCCGGAGGCTGGAGAAGAGCTATCGCTCCTAGGTGCCTATTCTCAAAAGCCCAAAATAGTGGCGTTTGGCCGTATTTATCTGGTTTGTTTGGGGTGACGTCCTCCCGCGAGAGTAGCAGTTGAATGACTCCCTCGTGTCCATCCCGAGCAGCCCACCAGATTGGTGTCCGACCGTTGATATTTGGTCTGTCAGGGTTGACGTCGTCTCGTCTGAGTAGTATTTGGACAACTCCCTCGTGCCCCTCGGAGGCAGCAGTCCAGAGCGGTGTTCGGCCCTTGTTATCCGGTTTGTCGGGATTGACGTCGTCTCGTCCGAGCAGTATATTCACCACTCCATCGTGCCCTTCGGAGGCGGCGGCCCAAAGTGGTGTTTGGCCTTTGTTATCCGGTCTGTCGGGGTTGACGTTGTCTCGTGCGAGTAGTATTTTCACCACTCCCTCGTGCCCCTCAGAGGTGGCGGCCCAGAGTGGTGTTCGTCCTATATTATCTGGTTTGTCGGGGTCGAGGTCGTCCCGTCCAAGCAGTATATTCACTACTCCATCGTGCCCGCTCAAAGCAGCCCACCAGAGTGGCGCCTGACCGTTGTTATCTGCTTTGTCGGGAGTGACGTCGTCCCGTCCCAGCAGTATTTTCACCACTCCCTCACGCCCTTCGGAGGCAGCAAGCCAGAGTGGTGTTCGGCCTTGGTTATCTGATTTGTTGGGGTCGACGCCGTCTCGTCCGAGAAGCATTTCCACCACTCCCTCAGGACCTTTCCAAGCAGCGCCCCAGAGTGGTGTCCGGCCTTGGTTATCTGGTCTGTCGGGGTTAACGTCGTCTCGTCCGAGTAGAATTTTGACAACTCCCTCGCGCCCTAGGGAGGCAGCAATCGAGAGTGGTGTCCGGCCGTCGTTATCTGGTTTGTCGGGGTTGACGTCGCCTCGTCTGAGTAGCGTTTCCACCATTCCCTCGTGCCCAGTCATAGCAGCACCCCAGAGTGGGGTTCGGCCTTGGTTATCTGGTCTGTCGGGGTTGACGTCGTCTCGTCCGAGTAGTATCTTCGCCACTCCCGCGCACCCAATGGCAGCAGCATACCAGAGTGGTGTTCGACCTTTGTTATCTGGTCTGTCGGAGCTGACGTCGTGGCATCCAAGTAAGATTTTCACGACCCCCATGCACCCATTCGCAGCAGCCCACCAGAGCGGTGTTTGGCCGTTGTTATCAGGTTTATCAAGGTTGACACCGTGCCGTCCGAGCAATATTTTCACCACTCCCTCGTACCCTCTCCCAGCAGCATGATGGAGTGGAATTCGACCACAATTGTCTGGTGTGTCGGGACTAACGCCGTCCCGTCCGAGTAGCACTCTTACTACCCCTTCGTGCCCATTCCAGGCAGCCCAATGGAGTGGTGTATTTCCCATGAAGTCCATTTGGTTAATATCACAACCTTCCATCTCTACAAGACGAGCTACAATCTCAACAATCCCGAAGAAGGATGCACAATGTAGACCATTAAACATGGAAGGTTTATCGAAATCAACAGCATACCAATACATCCTCTGTGCTTTCAAAAGAATTTTAGTGGATATGTGGTGACCGTAGCCGTCAAATAGCCTGAGTGCAAGCTGTTTCGTGCAATCCGAAAGGTCTCTTTTTGCGTGCACTCCCCAATAGATTGAAGAATATTCAAGAAATGGTGCATCATGGAGGTTGGAGGAGAGACTGGTCGGAAGGGCCCTGACTTGCTCGGAATTCAGATAACTTAAGCAGATTTCTGAGAGTTTTGAATGAGCCGTACCGAAAAGCTCGGGATAAGCCCGGAGGTACTCTTGAAGAGTGAAGTGGACTAGCCGGACTGTGGAACCCTCCTTTTCTACTACAACAAGTCCTTGACAACAGACGAGCAATGTACCTATTGAAGGAACATTGTCGGTACTGAGATTCGGCGATCCTATTTCAACCGCAAGAGCATGGCACAGTTCATCGGCCTTTAAGGGCCGCTCCGTATGAGATATCCACATCAAAGCAGCCATGCCAAGCCTCGCTTTCTCCCCACCCTGCCCCTTTATCCGATCCATCGTTGCGCCATAAGCATCCCCTAACCCTAACCCATCTGTCATTGTACTGAGCTTCAGTCGCCTGCGATAGATAGTTGTTTCCTGTAGGATCGCATCGATATTTAGTGAGACAAGTAGAAATCTAGGCAAATATCTATCAGTGGATGCTTGAGGTAGTTTCTGCAGTGCGGTTGCCTCTACCTACATATCAGAAACGTCTTCTGGAATTTTCTTTAGGATATCTGCCACAAGGCTACTGTCCATCGCATCTGGAGTTGTGTCCTTTGCCAGCCTGGTATGAATATATCTGATAATATCATCTCTCCTGGTACTTATGGATAGACTTGTCACTCTTCCAGCAAGCCGGCTTTCGATCTCGGGTCGGATATGTGGTCTTCCAGTCACGAATATTCTAGTGCCTGGAGAGTTTTTGAGAACCTGGTTCAGCGAATCGAGAAGCTTGACTCGATCCTCTGGCACACATTCGTCTAGAGCGTCAAGGCAGATGAACGTGCGCTTTTGAGAAGAAGCAACCTGCAGCATTCTCACAATATCGGTATCACGCGGCCTCCGTCCACCAATGAAATGTTTCTCCTCCTCGTAGGCCTGCGCCATTTCTCGCGGTACATCTACTAGCCCGACCACCAGCTGTTTGAGCAGGGCGCCTAGCATAGTCGTGGATGACTGCTCTTGGGCGGCGAAGTCAAAGTAGAAGCATGCAACGGCGATATTTTGTCCTCTGGCCTGGTCGCACAAGCTATCTATCACCAACGAGCTAACGCCACGGCTGGTTAGTGCTTGCTGTTTTCTTCTATTCCACTCGGCTCGCCCTTTTTACCTAATATATGTCTTGCCGACTCCTGGGTTCCCATAGCAAAACAAAACTGCGTCACCTGTTCCGCCTGTCCCATTACCGGCGTGCCAGCTTCTAAACTCCTGGGTTTGTAACAGCCATTCCCCTATATTTTCGACGCGGCGGCCCTGGATATCCTTATGGCGAGACTTGGGATCTAGTGGTGAGAACCAGGCTAGGATCTGAGATCGGTCATCTTCAACTGGAAAGTTATTCGACACGTGAACCGTTGTGTAGCTGTTTAAAGAGTTGATGTTATGACTGAAAGACAGCGACATATCCCCTGGTTCGCAGGTTAGGAGATTGTAGATGATCGGTGGTGGAGTTAGTTGACTGAGAAAATTCATGGAGGCAGAAGAAGGAAAGCGGGGTCTTTTGTGGAACCTCCTTGATTCCTCAAGACTGTCCAAAATTTGTGCCAAGAGCACATCGCCTGTACAACCGTGTCTAGAACGTCCTCCTTTGGTGCCGGACAAAGGCGTCACCACAACGAACACCACCGGTAACCACAAAAAAAAATATGAAATGAACAGAATTAAGAGTGGCAATTTCATATTGTTACCATTTTGCATGGCCTCCATTTGCATCCGGTAGAGCCTGAGGTCCTTTGGGCATCTCAATCCACCAATAAAATACCCCCAGGGCTGGAGCCCCCACTTATCTTTTACTGCCTGAAATATTTCATCAGCATTATGGGGCCTACTTTCCTCGCTTGAGAATCACTTTCAGAGTACTCCCTTGGTAAGTGCACAGGCATCCTCAATTGGACTGAGATCTGGGATGTTGGGAGACGAAGGCAATGTTGTAGTGTACAGTGGCTTCCGCAAAGTTCTCATAGCACCCCAGGTAGATATATGGGGCTGTGTCTTGGTGCAAACGATGCACAGTGAAACCTCCGATATTTCCCACATCCAAGACTTCCAACCTTCCAGTAATTCCAGCATTTGCAGAGTCACGACATTTGACATATGGGAAATCCCTCCGAAATTCTCTACCTCTTATAGTTTCCAATTCCAGGACATTCCACGGACCTTAATTCTAGCAAAAGTAGTTTTTTATCATGCTCCACAGTGGAAAATAGTCTTTAGCTATGTCTGCCTTGGGCCTTGGCTGCACTCTCTTATTTGAATTCATACTCTCTACTCAGTTCTTTGTACATCTTATCCGGATTCTACGAAAAATTTCCTTTTCTTTTAGCCATCACGGTATATCACTCGAAAACCAGTCATGTTCAGCCGTCCTGTGCCAAGACCCCTCTCCTCTTTCCACCCCCCCTTTATTTCCAGCTTTGTGCCACCACCTACCTGCTGGAATTATCGGAGGTCACTGTCTGACTTTAGGCAATGATTCACATAACGCAAATCTCAGCAACTATCATGGCTCCCCGGGGTAAATTGAGGGTTAAACTATGACTAGTAAATTGCTTTACTGAATAGTGTTGTTCTCACCTCCTCCCTAAGCGAACTCACAGGGACTATGATGGATGCTGAAATTTATGTCAATCGGTGCATAAAACCAGAGGCCATATTACATCATTAGAGCCAAGACACAGCCCCATGTATGGTGGGCGCCATCTAATTATCCCATGAACCGCTGAGACTTTCCAGTCGAAATTGCAATCTGGAATACTAGCCTATTAGGGTAATCAGGATAGGGTGAACTCTAGGTCCTTGAATGGCGGTAGTGCTCAGAACACCGCAAAAGGCATTCCGCTCATCATGGCCATGACTGGAATGACTTAAAGTAAGGTTGCCGTAGTAGATGTAGTCACGATTACTTGAATAGGCTAGTATTCCAGATTGCAATCTGGACTGGAAAGTCTCAGCGGTTCAAGGGATAACGTAGACCACTGGCATTTCAAAATGAAATGCATTACATAAGCAGAATTATAGATATTTTAGAGCATTTTTGAATTTTCAAAGCCTCAAGTTCAATCTGCAGCAGATGTGGTGTTCTTTACGATAAGTTATTCTGATCTTTAGTATCATACCGGTATGCTGATGCAGCTCAGTGGTCAAGTCTCTTTTCGGCCCAGCTGCCACGTGTCCAACTCGCACCTTCTATCCCCCCATGAACCCGCAGGCCCAGCTACTCGTACCGTACAGCCTCGTTCGCAAAGTTCTCGCGGATCAAGAGGTATCATACCAGGGAAAAATATTGGTACAAGCGTCTGCAGAAAACCTGAAGTGCAAATTCTTGTGCCGGTACATGAGTTGTCCCCAGACTTTTGCTAAGATACCTACCGATCAGCGAGAACTTTGCGAACGAGGCTATACCGTGCAGTATCATACTCGAGTACTCTAGTACAAGTGTACACGTACATAGCCCTCAAGCCTACTGTATTGAGCTCTCTCTTTTTTTTTCTTTGAAAAAAACAAAATCAACCCAGATCTGAGCAATGGTGTGCCAATAATATACTCGGAATTATTATTATTTTCAGAGATTTGCGCACACCACCTCCGTATGTTCCTGCATATGCACAAGAAAGCATTAACACAGAGGTCAACAACCCATGAGCCCAACAATACATAATAGTCTAAGAAACTGTGACGTGGATCCTGCCTTCATGTTTCATATCGTGAAAGGATGACTTCAAGGGTGAATAGGTAACTTTCGCGCGCATCTTCAATCATCTGACTACTTAGTTCCAGGTCAACGCTCTTCATTTTATTTGTTGTCAAGCCTAAGATACATATGCAGGAAAATGCGGGCCCAGGAGTGTTCACAGACGTCAGAAAATTACGAGTACCGTATGTAGCTGGAAGACTAAAACTGCTCCCGGGAGCGCTTCTCTCCATGCCTGGTGGCTTACTTTGTGAACCGCCCTACTCCAGTACAGGTACCGTAAAAACTTGAAAAAGTCCGTATGCAGGCCCACATATTGTCGCACTCTAATTGGCCAGCACAATGAGCCCTGACCACACGGGTGCCCTGCGATTGGCCACAATCCTTGCAGGATGGCTTTGGCTGGATTCCGCTTTTTTCGAGTTTTTACGGTAGATTACCGTATGAGATGTTCTCTCTTTTCCACCCACGACAATACGCGAGTGGGGGGGGGGTTTCACTCGTTGTGACGAAGCACTACTCGAGTACTGTATTAAAAATAACTAATGCTGCATGCCGCCCGACCGAAGAAAAGGTCGGGTTATAGCGAACTCCTGCTGGTGAACAAGCTGCACCTTATATAACAGAGATTCAGCTTATTGGAGTTCTAGCAAATGTTACATTTCCCTGCTAGACAAGAGGTGGCGAATATTTTTTCTTTTCCATGCTATCATATCTTTTTAATTAATGCTTGGCAAACCACCGAACTCGAAAATTCACAGTACTGGTATGTCTGATCCTTCCGAAGGGAATTTTCAGTGTTAGTTATACTCCCCCCTCCGGTTGCTATCTAGACGGGTGAGATATACAGATTACGATCCTCCGTTTAATAGCTCTATTCTAGGGCTCAGTGACTTCGCCTGAAAAACAATCATGAAATATCGAACTTTTATTTGTGAAAAGTTGCTTAGCCATAGCATTGGGGAGATCATGAATTCATAATAGTACTTGGGTACTTGCAGTTTTCAAAAAAGTCTGGGTGCCTCGGTGCCAAGACCCCCAAATTTACATCTAAACCCTCCAGTCTGAGGCGAAGGCATCCGGATACTTTTGAAAACCGAAAATACTCAGTACAGAGGGGTGGTCATTCTCCGTTGTGAAGGTAACTTTGGAACACTAGAAAAGTATGTGTTCCAACCCAGAGCCACGCGCAAAGTGCGCCATATGCTGTTTGGTTCTTTAATTCTTTTACTCCATCGAATTCAATAGCTCTGATTTGGACAAAATTATTGAACACATGTTGCGTTGCAAGCGCTGTACCACTACTCTCTAACGCGAGATAGGCGGATTGAGCTGGCGTGCCCCGGGATTGCACGCCTGAACTGTAACGCCTGGCTTCTCACGCATCTCTTGCTTTTTTATGCTATGGAATATGATCGCTGCTCTATACCATGTACTTGTATTCCTGATCAGCCCTCGCACGGAAGGGCGTGAATCTGAATGTCCCACCCTTCCATGGGATAACGCAACCAGGTTCTTGAGGAAAAAAAGGCTCCTGGAACTGTGGGCGGAAAACTATAGTAACTGAGTGCAGTGCCCATACCCATCTACGACCTTTGATGTTGAACGCAGTACCTCTTGCCTGGTGTGAGTGCTGAATTGTACCAACCTAGCTTTCCCCCAAAGCAGGCCAACCCGTCTCCAACCCAGGCTATCCGACGGTAAGTGTGGCTGCTGTGACGCTGGCGCCTGGCCCCGATGCTAATGTAGAACCGCCCCCCCACTTCTAGGACAACCACCACAACCACCCCCCAAAATCCTAAAGCCTCCAACCTGTTCCTCGTATTGTGTCAAAGAAGATCAGAGCTCACAAATACCCTTATCCCACACCTGGACGACCAGATTATCTTGCGATAGATTCTCATTCATCAGCACACAGTCCCCGGTTCTCCTACACTCTTAATAAGAGGCCCTGAGAGTCCCTGTTAGAGAAAGGGAGTGCGTGCCCCATTGAAAATTTACCCTAATGTGCTTTGGGAAGAAGGAGAAACCCCTGCCGAATGCAGCCCGGGAAAAAAATGACGGCCCGCGTCCAGCTGGCCAGCCCCAAGCATCCGGCCAGCGGCCAGCGTCTGGAGGACAATCAGCATATAACCCCACGCCTCCAGCACTTCCCGTGAACGCGACTAGAGACCGCCCACAACCATCCCGAGAGCGCCGCCGGCCTCGGTCCCGTAGCACGTCTCAGCTCAGGCCAGAATCCGACGAGCGGCGAGCGTCCAGAAGACAATCAGGACTTAACGACCCGGACAGAGGAATCACCATAGCCGTAATGGGAATCACGGGTAAAATCCGAAGCCTGTTCAAAATCTGCATTGATTGGCTAAGATAAGTGATAGGCGCAGGTAAAAGCTACTTCATCAGGGAGGTCACTGGTAACCCGGAGGTCAAAGTGAGCGCTGGTCTTTACACTCGTAAGTTAGTCCCCTGCTGTAGTTGGACTCGAATTCTGACAGGAAGAAGACACCAGCAGGGTCCAGCCTTACTCTTTTGACTACGCAGGAACGAGAATTACACTAGTTGACACTCCTGGCTTCAATAATACGGAGAGAACCGATACCGAGGTCCTGGAAGAGATCGCTGATTGGACCACGGCAACCTACAGGAAGAAGCGACTCCTCTCTGGTATCATCTACCTCCACCCCATCACCGATACCCGCATGGAAGGTTCTGCCGTGAGGAACCTTAGGATGCTCAAAAATTTGTGCGGCGAGGAAGTACTAGTGAACGTGCTTCTCACAACAACACAGTGGTCGAAAGTTGATCCGGCAGAGGGGCAGGCTCGCGAAGATAACCTCCGGGATGAGGGTTTGTGGGGCGGGCTTATTAGCAGGGGCGCCACTCTTCAGAGATTCCACGGCACCAGGGAATCCGGATTAGAGCTTATCCAGAAGTTGATGTCGCAGGAACGGAAACCCCTCCGTATCCAGGATGAGATTGTCAAGCAACATATGACTCTACCTCAGACCGATGCGGGAAAATTCCTTAACGAGGCATTGGCCGCCCAAGAGAAGAGATTTAGGAAGGAGCTGGAATCTCTAGAAAAGCAATTTCGGGAAGCTATAAAGGCAAAAGATGCTGAAATGAACCGGATCTTCGTGTCGGAACAAGCAAGAGCTCGGGAGAAGCTCGAAAAGGCTGTAGCTGAACTGAGATTGTTAGAAGGGTTGGATGCGGCGGAGGTAGAAAGGGCAGGTCCTAGTTCTCAACCGGGCGGTTACTACCGGGCAGCAGCTAGAAGGTCCATTTCCTAGCCGATCTTTTTTAATATCAGGGCACCTCAGCACCAAGCTTCATTCAAATTAGCCCGAGGTATCCAGATGCTTTTGAGACTAGCTAAGTGCTCTCCAACAGTCCCCTGGCGAAGCCAGGAAGATTCTGTAACTTGAGCTACCCGTAGTCCCCACATGTTCGTCCCAGGCAGTCATCCGGACTATCACCAAGATACCCGTCCGTCCTAGGTGTCCTTTTTGGTACCACCATCCGGTCAGGTTCGTAATCTGTAGCTCGAAGGCCAGGTACTGCCCGACATAACTGATCACGAGGAGTTCACAAGTCGAATATCCTTGCGATCAAGGTCTATTTCCAACATAATGCCCTTTCTTCCCCGGGACTTCTGCGGTGGTAGTTCTGAAGATGTTCAGTATAGGAGAGGCCAGCGCCAATCACGTGTTGAAAGGAAACACTACCGGTGCAAATCCAGTGCTCCTACTAGAACAGGCCGGGAATTCTTCACATTCAGCAAGTACCAATCCGGGATTGTTTGTGAGATATAATATTGGGGCTCTATCGTTTGCGGTGGGTGAGTGTCTTGAAATTAGAAGGTTGGGGGGAGCGGGAGCCGGAAGTGAATAAGGGTATTGACGAGGACAGGAGGATTTCTTTTTCCGAGACACCTTGGTAAATCTCCGTCGCGTGGGGAATGTTTTTTCCTTTTCCGGTTCTTTTCTATTTTCAGTGTCGGTTAATCTTAGATAGAACTGTGGGAGAACAAGAGATGTTAGCAAGAGACCAGGTACTCTGCCGTGACAAGAGTAACTCAAATTACCAGACTTTAATTTTGTGCATTGTATGTGGCATGAAGGGTGAGTCTGTCAAACTCCCTCCGGCTGCCCCGAGGGTTTTCTCAACCACTCAGAGGACACAGGTTGCTCCATCCACTAGGCGAAGAGTTCGACGGGCTATTTTCCTTCACTGAAAACTAGCCTAACAGGCCTATATCGAAATATATTGCAAACTAAGGGAAAGCCCTCCCCTTTATATGCCCTTCCGATTTCACATGATACACAATGCCCTCCTCAAGGAAATGTCTATAAACCACACAACCACCTAGGTGTGCCATAACCGATACACCTGTAACTGTACAGGAGAGGAATTCGTACAAATATTATTTGACAGGGTGAAACTCCTCTATCCCTGCCCGCCCCCGCTTCTGCATCCCAAAATCGACCCTCGCAGTCAGTGATCTAGTATCAAAGCTTTTGGATTCCCGGGGCATCCCCCGCCGTGTGCCCCCTAAACCGCTAAAACATTCAGCCCCATTTAAAATTTTTGACACCAACCTACCCGCAGAATCGTGATATGAAAAATCTCGTGCTTGAGAAAGGTACTGCTCGGGATTTCCATTATGGAAAAGAGATTGTCCATGCAGTCCTGCTCCCGGTTACCCAAATGGGTTTGCGTTGCACATTTTAAATGGGCCCGAATACTTCAGCGGTTTACCGGATAACTACCGGTGCCATATATTAAGGCGTCTGTGTGATTGGTCGAGTTATGGCTCACTATTGTCGTAGACGGACAGGCAAAGAAACTAATTGGACAGCCAGCCCTCATTTTGGGTGTCCGGGTGATTTCCTGTGACCAGGGTCGGACCCTCCCTACTGCTTATCATGCGAAGAGTCTAGAACACGGACCAAGCCCCTTGCAGGCTTGCACAGTCGCACCATGAAATGACTCTATTTTCCAAGGCAGGGGGCTACCCCCCGACTGATGTAATAGTAGAAAATGTTATGCCAATCAAAGACAGAGGATGACTAAGGGCCCCTGAATATTTTTCGGTGATAATGTGCGTATGCATAATCACATATTTAATGTCGGCCGTGGTCTGAGGTTTGCACATCTGTGAATTTGTGATAACCAACAAATTTTGGGTGGCGAGACAAGGAGGAGTGCTGATCTATTAGGAAAGGTGGTAAAGTGGGGTGATTTGGGATGCCATTAATCTCGGGCAGTTGCACTAAGTCTATATATCTATATATTTTATCAAGTTGTATAGGGCCATGGTGAGACCAAAGGTGGGGAAGGAATGGGGTGTTTTGGGTAGTTCTTTTGAGAGACGCAATAGATCTCACTGCCTACAAGTGCTAGCAATTTCACCATGATCTGAATGGCTGCGTGCTTTGAACAATTTACTTGGGTGGTTAGGCGCAGTGGATCCAATCCTAAGGTACCGAACGGCACAAAACTTGTATTGATACGAACAACGATAATAGACGAAAGATATCAGAGAACAATAAAGAGTAAAGAGATCGTATGCGAGAACGAATGACTTTAACAAGACAAGACAAGACCGTAGAACCGTGAGAGAAAGATGTGATGAGTATGAGATGAACTAACTAAAATGAACAAAGGGAAGAACAAGCTGCTTTATATCCTTATCTGCAGAGTACCTTCCTTCCCGGCATACTTCCTGCGCATGCCGGATTCTTCTCCCACTTTCCATCTGATGGTCGTCGTTCTGTTTCGCTTTGCGAAGACATATCCGAGGTAAGAGCTGTTTGACCGAGGGTGCAGTTATGCTGGATACCTCGGATCGTGTTGATGGCCGCGGGTATCGCAGGTGTTCGGCTATTGACTGT
>Ga0307509_10006297_pt1 | contig 16034 bp, 18 predicted proteins | sample 10_EM_MG_FD_202245 | JGI IMG/M metagenome (GOLD analysis project Ga0307509, IMG submission 202245) | Populus trichocarpa ectomycorrhiza microbial communities from riparian zone in the Pacific Northwest, United States - 10_EM | ecosystem: Host-associated > Plants > Roots > Unclassified | place...
CGTCGAGTTCATCGACGTGGGCGACATCGTCTCCGTACCGTTCAACATCGCCTGCGGGCGGTGCCGCAACTGCAAGGAACGCAAGACCGGCATCTGCCTGAACGTCAACCCGGCCCGGCCGGGAGCGGCCTACGGCTATGTCGACATGGGCGGCTGGGTCGGCGGTCAGGCCGAGTACGCCCTGGTCCCGTACGCGGACTTCAACCTGCTGAGGTTCCCCGACCGGGACGAGGCACGCGAGAAGCTGCTCGATCTGACCATGCTCTCCGACATCTTCCCGACCGGTTTCCACGGCGCGGTCACCGCAGGCGCCGGGGTCGGGTCCACGGTGTACGTCGCGGGGGCGGGTCCTGTCGGTCTCGCGGCGGCGGCGTCGGCACAGCTCCTGGGCGCCGCGGTCGTCATCGTCGGCGACCTGAACCCCGAACGCCTGGGCCAGGCAAGGAGTTTCGGCTGCGAGACCGTCGACGTCTCGCGCGGCGACATCGGCGAGCAGATCGCCGAGATCCTCGGCGAGCCCGAGGTGGACGCGGCGGTCGACGCGGTCGGCTTCGAGGCACGGGCGCACGGCCCGAACGCCCCGGAGGCGCCGGCGACCGTCCTCAACTCGCTGATGGGCGTCACGCGCGCGGGCGGTGCCCTGGGCATCCCCGGGCTGTATGTCACCGCCGACCCCGGCGGCATCGACGAGGACGCGAAGAGCGGCACCCTGAAGGTGCGGCTCGGCCTCGGCTGGGCCAAGAGCCACCGGTTCACGACCGGTCAGTGCCCGGTGATGACGTACCACCGGAGTCTGATGATGGCGATCCTGCACGGACGCGTGCACATCGCCAAGGCGGTCAACGCCACCCCGATCGCGCTGGAGGACGCACCGCGCGGCTACGCCGAGTTCGACCAGGGCGCCAGCCGCAAGTACGTGCTCGATCCGCACGGGACGCTGGCGGGCATCAGCCCGGTCTGACGCACGGGAACGCGGGGGCCACGCACGCGTGGCCCCCGTTTTCCATGTCGGACGGTGATGATGTCCCCCACAGCCCGCGAGGGTTTGACCGGGCACTTAGCCCGCCAGGGATGAGGGAAGACCGAACGACAGGAGGCGCGTGGTGCTGGTGGTGTCCGAGGAAGTACGCGAGGCGATCGACGCGCGTCGACCCGTGGTGGCCCTGGAGTCGACGATCATCGCGCACGGGCTGCCGCGCCCGCGCAATCTGCAGGTGGCGCTGGAACTGGAGGCGGCGGTACGGCAGGAGGGCGCGGTCCCCGCGACGATCGCCGTGCTCGACGGACGGCCCCATGTCGGCCTGGACAAGGAGCAGTTGGAGCGGGTCGCCAACGAGGACGGGATCCGAAAGCTGGGCCACCGCGACCTGCCGCTCGCGGTGGCGGCGGGGGCGAGCGGGGCGACCACCGTGTCGGCGACGGCGCTGCTGGCGGCGCGGGCGGGCGTCCGGGTGTTCGCGACCGGAGGGCTCGGCGGGGTGCACCGGGAGTGGACGGTGACGCAGGACGAGTCCGCCGACCTGGGGCTGCTCGCGTCCACCCGGATCACGGTGGTGTGCGCGGGCGTGAAGTCGATCCTGGACGTGCCGGCGACTTTGCAGCGCCTGGAGACGCTGGGCGTGGCGGTCGCCGGATACGGCACGGACCGCTTCCCCGGCTTCTACCTCTCCGACTCCGGATACCCCGTGGACTGGACGCTGGAGACCCCCGAGCAGGTGGCGGCCGTGATGCGGGCACAGGACGCGCTCGACGCCCCGGAGTCGACCCTGATCGTCGCCAACCCCGTGCCCGAGGAGGAGCAGTTGGATCCCGCGCTGCACGCGCGCGTGCTCGCCGACGCGCTGCACGCGTGCGAGGCGGAGGGCATCACCGGGCAGGCGGTCACGCCGTTCCTGCTCGGCTACCTCGTGGAGCACACCGACGGTGCCTCGCTGAGCGCCAACCTGGCGGCCGTGCGCGGCAACGTACGTCTGGCGGGGCGGATCGCGGCGGCCTGGGCCGAGGAGGCGTGACGACCGGGCCGGCCGGCGCGCTCCTGGTCGTCGGGGACGTGATCACGGACATCGTGGCCCGGCATCGGGACCCGCTCGCCCCGGGCACCGACACGGCCGCCGTGATCCGGACCGTGCCGGGCGGCGCGGGCGCCAACGTGGCGTGCTGGGCGGCCCATTGGGGCTGTGCGGACGTACGGCTGCTCGGCCGCGTGGGCGCGGACGCGGCGGCGTGGCACGAGCGGGAGCTGGTCGCTTCCGGGGTACGGCCCCGGCTCGTCGTCGATCCGGAGGCGGCGACCGGGACGGTGATCTGCCTGGTCGACACGGGGGCGTCGGCCGAGCGGACGTTCCTCACCGACAGTGGCGCGGCGCTCCGGCTCGGCCCCGAGGACTGGTCGGACTCGCTGCTGGACGGCGTCGTACGGCTGCATCTGTCGGGCTATCTGCTGTTCTCCGCGCCCAGCCGGGCGTTCGTGGCCGCGGCGGTGGAGTCGGCACGCGCGCGTGGGGTGCCGGTGAGTCTGGACCCGGCGTCGGCGGGGTTCCTGGTGGAGCTGGGTGTGGACCGTTTCCTGGCGCTCGTCGAGGGGGTGGACGTGCTGCTGCCCAGCCGGGACGAGGCGTGTCTGCTCACCGGGTTGCCCGATCCGGCGGACGCGGCGGCCAAGTTGAGCCGTCACGTCCCCCTGGTGGTGACCAAGCAGGGCGCGCGGGGAGCCTTGGTGGCCCACTCCGGGACGGTCCACGCGCGCGTGCCGGCCGAGCCCGCCACGCCCCGGGACACCACGGGCGCGGGCGACGCGTTCACGGGGGCGTTCCTCTCGACGCTGCTGACGGGCGCCGATCCGGAGAAGGCGGCGCAGGAAGGGTGCCGTGCGGGGGCGCGAGCGGTGGAACGGGTGGGAGGGCGACCGCCCGGGCGGGAGTGACGAAGCGACCCTGCCTCCCGCACCCACCCGGCGCCGACTCCCGCCCGCCGCCTACGCCTTCCGCCCCCACGCCGAGATCATCGGCGCCGTCGCCAGGTCCATCGTGCCGGTGGCGACGTTGGCCAGATGGCGGTCGATGTCCTCGTCCGTGGCGAGGCCCGCGGTGACGAGCTGGTCGCGGATCTGGCGGACCGTGGCGGATTCCAGGGCGGCACAGGCCGGTGAGGTGACCGGGAAGTACGCGTCGGCCTCCACCCGGCGCAGACCGGCCTCGCGGAGCAGGCGCGGGAGTTTGCGGCCGTAGGAGAGGTCGGCGCCGCGGTCGGCGAGGAGGGCGCGGAAGCCGTTGCGGAGACGGTTCGCCAGTTGCTGCTCGGGGCCGTGTTCGTCGGGGCAGAGCAGGGGTTGCAGGGCGGGGTCGGCGTCCTCGATCAGGAGGCGTCCGCCGGGGCGCAGGGACTTGATCATCGAGCGCAACGCCCGTTCCCGGTCCGGGACATGGACCAGGACGAGCCGCGCGTGCACGAGGTCGAAGCCCTCCCCCGGCGGCTCCTCGGCGCCCACGTCATGGACGCGCACCTCGATCGGCGGGCGGGCCACCGAGGCGACCTGGGACGTGTCGATGTCGGTCGCGAGGACCTTCCCGGTCGGTCCGACCTTCTTGGCCAGCCAGGACACCACCGAGGTGCCGCCGACACCGACTTCCCAGACGCGCCAGCCGGGTCCGACGCCGAACCCCTCCAGGTGCCGGAACGTCGTGGGGTCGAAGAGCGTGGCGAAGGCGTCGAAGCGCTGCCCCGCCTCGGACTGCCGGTTGTCGAGGAGATACCCGTCGGATCGCGTCATGCCGCGATCATCCCAGTTGCCCCGCTTGTCGGAAGGGGGCGACGCTCCGGTTCGGAACGCCCTCGCACGGCTTCGTCCACAGGCGGGAACAAAGCGGAGGATTCCGTTCCCACAGGCTTACCCGCCGCTCACGTCGGCCTGGCAAACTGGCACGCCAAGGCGCAGAAATGCGATGCGAGGGGATCCACGCAAGGAGATCCGGATGTCCATGGCAGGGAATCTTCGGAAGGTCACCGGCCTGGGCAGGGTCGGCGGCCTCCGCAAGGTGGCGCGGCTGGCGCGACGGCGCCCGCGGGTCGACCTGAGCCACCACGCCCGGTCGCCCCTGGGCTCCTCGGTGGTGAAGTGCGTCACGTATCAGGACGGTGTCCGGGTCCCGGTCGGCGGCGATCTGGTGGACGCCGTCGAGCGGGTGCGCAAGAAGGACGACGGGTTCGTCTGGCTCGGTCTGCACGAGCCGACGAACGAGGAGTTCGCGGGCATCGCCGAGCTGTTCAGCCTGCACCCACTGGCGGTCGAGGACGCGATCGAGGCCCATCAGCGCCCCAAGGTGGAGCGCTACGGCGAGACGCTGTTCGCGGTGTTCAAGACGGTCTGCTACGTCGAGCACGAGAAGCTGACGGCGACGAGCGAGGTCGTGGACACCGGCGAGATCATGGTGTTCGTCGGCGCCGAGTTCGTCATCACCGTGCGACACGGACGGCACGGCTCACTGGGGCCGCTGCGCGAGGAGTTGGAGTCGAACCCCCGGCAGCTCGCCAAAGGGCCGGCCGCGGTGCTGCACGCGATCGCGGACCACGTGGTCGACGACTATCTGAGCGTCACGGACTCGGTGCAGGCGGACATCGACCAGGTGGAGACGGACGTGTTCGCGGAGAACGGCGCGCGGGCGGACCCGGGCCGTATCTACCAACTCAAGCGTGAACTACTGGAGTTGAAGCGGGCAGTGGTCCCCCTCAGCGGCCCGCTGGAGGCGCTGTCCACACGGCCGATGCGGGTGGTCGGACCGGAGATACAGGCCTACTTCCGCGATGTCTCCGACCACCTGCTGCGGGCGAAGGAGCAGATCGCGTCCTTCGACGAACTGCTCAACTCGATTCTGCAGGCCCACCTCGCCCAGGTGACGGTCGCGCAGAACGAGGACATGCGGAAGATCACGGCCTGGGCCGCGGTGATCGCCGTGCCGACGATGGTGTGCGGCGTGTACGGCATGAACTTCGACCACATGCCGGAGCTGCACTGGCGATTCGGCTATCCCCTGGTCCTCGGCGTGATATCCGTGGCCTGTCTGGCGCTGTACCGGGGCTTCCGGCGCAACGGCTGGCTCTGAACCGCCGGCGGGAACCGTCCGGCGGCTCGGCGCACAAGCACCCTGCGGCTCAGAGCACAGCCGTCCGGAGGTTCAGCGCATGGCGCTTCGGGCGTAGACGCTCTCGACCCAGGTGGCGAGCTGGTCCTCCGTCAGATGCTGGGCGAGGTCGGCCTCGCTGATCATGCCGACGAGGCGTTTGTTCTCGATGACGGGAAGCCTGCGGATCTGGTGTCCCTGCATCTCCTGGAGCACCTCGCCGACATCGGCGCCGGCGTCGATCCAGCGGGGCGTGCCCTGGGCCATCTCGCCCGCGGTGATCTTCGCCGGATCGTGGCCCATGGCCACACAGCCGACGACGATGTCCCGGTCGGTGAGGATGCCGCAGAGCCGTTCGTTCTCGTCGCTGATGGGCAGGGCTCCGACGCCCAGTTCGCGCATCAGCTGGGCGGCGCGGTCCAGGGTTTCATGGGCGGGGATCCACTGGGCGCCCCGGTGCATGATGTCTCCGGCGGTGGTCATGAAGTACCTCCCGGTGCCGGACGGCCGGCGCGGCACAGAACGTTCCGCTAGTCCCGGCGCCCTACATTCTCGCCGCGCGGCGGGGTGAACGCACCCGGACGGTGGGGACTTCCGGAGCGCCGACCGGAAATCCGGGACGGTACCCGGACGGCACTCAGACCTGGAAGCCCACGATCTTCCGCGGCACGACGCGGACGATCACCCGCACCTGGTCGTCCCGTTCGCCGGGCGGGTCGACGCCGAGGTACTTGTGCGAGAGCTCGTGCGGGAGCCGTTTGTCCGGGTCGGGGAGGATCTCGGCGGTGCCGCGGATCTCGACCGAGGCATAGGGGTTGGCGAGGTCGAACACCGACAGACTGACGCGGGGATCGTGGCGGAGGTTGCGCACCTTCTGGCGGTCCTGGAGGGAGGAGAAGAGGACGGTGTCGTCCTCGCGCTTGATCCAGACCACCGAGGTCTGCGGGGCGCCGTCGGGGCGGAGCGTGGCGACGCTGGCGAAGTTCCTGCCGTCGAGGAGGGCGCGGACGGAGTCGTCGAAGATCGGCATGACGACACCCTAACTAAATGCACGCGCATATAAAAGCCCTTGGGCAGGGTCGGGCCAGGCCCACTCACCCCTTGGACAACCCTCCCCACGCCGGGTGACGCGGGTCGTCGGCGCGCACCAGGACGTCCGCCGTGCCGGCCGGGTCGGTCTCGTCCTCGTAGCGTTCGAAGGCGGGCAGGGTCCAGTGCTCGGTCTCGGGGGTGCGGCGGCGCAGGGCGCCCGGGGAGAGGAGGACGTGGAGGGTCAGGTCGAAGGGGAACCAGTGCCGTAGGAGGAGGGGGCCGTGCAGCAACAGGATCGCTCCGGGCGGGAGTTGGACGTAGGGGCTGCGGGTGGCGCGGTCGGCGGCCGGGTCCCACAGGTCGGGCAGGACGCGGCCGTCGCCGTCCGGTTCGAGCGAGCCGAAGACCTCGCGCCACAGGGCCCGGGTGTCGAACCAGCCATCGTAGTAGGCGTCGGTGTCCTGATGCCCGTACTCCAGGCGCAGCGAGGCGGGGCGCAGGAAGCCCTCCGTGCCGACGACGAGCGAGGAACGGCCGCGGACGCGCAGCGCCTCCGAGACGCGCTCGGCGAGGTCGCCCGGACGGGCCGCGGGGGCGCCGTCGAAGGCGATGCGCGGCCAGGGGCCGCCGTCGGCCGGTTTCAGGTCGAGCAGGCGCTCGGCGAGGAGGTCGCCGAGCCGGTCCCAGGTGATCGCTTCCAGTCGCACAGGGCCCATGATGCGTCAGTCCCCGGTCAGGAGGTGTCGCGCGAGTGGCTCCGGCGGGCGGCGAGCAGGTGCGGGAGATGGGTCTCGCTCCAGGCGCGGGCGGCGTCCAGGAGGGGGATGAGGCTGCGGCCGAGAGGGGTGAGGGCGTATTCGACACGGGGCGGGTTCTCGTCGTACGCGGTCCTGGTCAGCAGGCCGTCGCGCCGCATGGCACGCAGGGTCTCGCTGAGGACCTTGGGGGTGACGGCCTTGAGCGGCACCCGGAGTTCGGTGAACCGGCGCGGGCCGCCTTCGAGACAGCGGACGACCATGCCGGTCCACTTGTCACCGACCCGGAACGGCATCACGGAGGAGGGACAGACGGGGTCGAACATGTCGGGGTCCAACGGGTCCTGCCCCAGGGCGTCCGTCACGTCGGTCATCCATCGAGGCTAGCGCCGATATCGTTGAAGTAACCGGTCCTCCGGTCCCTAACGTCCTGGTCGGGCGGCGAAGGACGCTGCCGGGCAAGGGGTTGGGCATGGACGGGATCGTCGTCTTCGGGGCCGGGGGCCGGGCGGGACGGGCGGTGACGGCGGAGGCGCTCCGGCGTGGGTACGGGGTGACGGCCGTGGTGCGGGATCCGGAGCGGTACGCGGAACTCGCCGCGGAGGGCGTCTCGGTCGTACGGGGTGATGTGACCGATGCCGGGTCGGTGCGGGAGGTCGCGGGTGGGGCGGTGGGCGCCGTGCACGCGGTGTCGCCGTTCAGCGGGCCCGAGCAGGGGTTCGCGTCGCTCGATCCGGACTTCTTCGTGAAGGCGGCGGACGCGCTGCTGGCGGGGCTGGCCTCGGCGGGAGTACGGCGGCTCATCGCGGTCGGGCTGTTCGCGGACCTCCTCGGGGCGGACGGGCGGCCGGTGATGGACGACCCCGCGGCGTTTCCGCCGGAGATCCGGCCGTTCGCGCTGGCCCACACGGCGGGCCTGCGGCGGCTGCGGGAGGCGGGCGAGGGTGCGGTCGACTGGCTGATGCTCACGCCGGGCGGCGGGCTGGAACCGGACGCCCCGCGCACCGGACGCCACCGGTTCGGCGGCGAGCGGGTGCCGGAGGGTGCGCCCGGGCTGTCGTACGCGGAGCTGGCCGTGGCGGTGCTCGACGAGATCGGGACGCCGAGCCGGCACCGGACGCGTGTGTCGGTGTTCGTTCCGCCCGAGGCGCGAGTGCGGCGGACATAGAAGACACGTGTGCGGCGGACGGAGAAGATCAGGACAGAGAAGACAGGAGAGAGGTGGTCGGTGGCAGGGAATGGATCTCATATGGCATCGCTCTCGACTCCCCCGCTCCGCAACGGACTTGTGATCGTCGGCGGACTTGTGGTCGTCCAGCCGCTCAGGAAACGGCACTGTGCGGAGTGTCGTCGAGGGCCGTTGGCGCTGCTGGTCGTGGAGGGCGGGGTGCCGCGGTGTCTCGACTGCGTGGACCTCGGGCACCTGGTGTTCCTGCCGCGCGGTGACACGGCGCTGACGCGCAGGGCGCGGGAGGAGAGCGCGCTGTCGGCGGTGGTCGTGCGGTTCAACCGGCGCCGGGGCCGTTACGAGCGGCAGGGCGTCCTCGTCGAGGAGGCGGGGCTCGCCCGGGCCGAGGAGCGGTGCCTCGCCGACGCGGAGGCACGGCGGCGGCGCCGGGTGCGGGACGCGGGGCGGCGGGCCGTGGAGGACATGCGGTTCACGGAGGCGTTCGCGGCGGAGATACGACGGCTGTTCCCGGGCTGCCCGCAGGAGCGGGCCCGGACGATCGCCGCGCACGCCTCGCTGCGGGGCAGCGGGCGGGTGGGGCGGAGCGCCGCGGGACGGGCACTGTCCGAGGGCGCGGTGGTCTCGGCGGTCCTGGCGTCCGTACGGCATGTGGACACGCCGTACGACCAGTTGCTGATGAGCGGGGTGCCGAGACACGAGGCACGGCGGCGGATCACGGCGGGGGTGGAACGGGTGCTGCGGGACTGGCGGGACGTCCCGGCATGACGGCCGCCAGTGCCGGCGAGCGGTGTCGTGGACGTTCGCGCATGGTCCGGCGATTCTCGGCCATGGTTGCGCGGGCGGGGATGGGTTCGACTTGTCGTGATGGTTGGTGGTGGGCAGGATCTCGGCTCTACGGGCGGGAGTTGGTGTCGGCATGATCGGTGAGCCGTATTTCGCGTTGACGGTTCTGGGGGTGCTCGCGACCGGGGTGATGGCGGGCGTGTTCTGTGCCTTCTCCGTGCTGGTCATGCGGGGGCTGGCCGAGTTGCCGCCCGCGCAGGGGGTCGCCGCGATGAACGCGATCAACAGGGCGGCGATGACTCCCGCGTTCATGCTGCTGTTCGCCGGTTCGGCGCTGGTGTGCGCGGTGATCGCGGTGGTGACCTTCGTGCTGTGGCCGGATCAGGGAACGGCGGAGTTGCTGCTGGGCAGCGCGCTGTATCTGTTCGGGTCGTTCGGGCTGACCCTCGTCGCGAACGTGCCCCGCAACGACGCCCTGCTGAAGCTGGACCCGGGGACCCCGGAGGCCGCCGCGTACTGGCCGTCGTACGTGCGTGAGTGGACGATGTGGAATCACGTCCGCGCGGTGACCGCGGGCGCCGCCGCGCTGGTCTACATGCTGGCCCTCGCCTGAGCGAAGTCCCAAGATCAACTGAGCGCGGGCTGAGGAACACCGGGAAAGGGCGGCACAAGTCTGCGGAAACCCCCGTGAGAAAGCGGTCTCGCCCACTCTGCGCGCTCGGCCGGGGGGCCTTATCGTGGCTGAAAGAGTGCCGCTCGATGACGCACGGCCTGTCGCATGCGGACGCGAGGAAGACCGCCATGGCCGATCCCAAGGGTTTTATGACCACTCCGCGCCAGGAGTGGCCCCGCAGGCCCGTCGACGAGCGGGTGCGGGACTGGGACGAGGTGTATGTCCCGGGCGCGCTGCTGCCGATCGTGAGCAAGCAGGCCGACCGCTGCATGGACTGCGGTGTCCCGTTCTGCCACGACGCCTGTCCGCTCGGAAACCTGATCCCCGAGTGGAACGATCTGGTCAGCCGGGAGGACTGGCGGGCGGCGGCAGACCGGCTGCACGCCACCAACAACTTCCCCGAATTCACCGGGCGGTTGTGCCCGGCGCCGTGCGAGGCCGGCTGCGTGCTCGCCATCAACCAGCCCGCGGTCACCATCAAGAACGTCGAGGTGGCCATCGCCGACCGCGCGTGGACCGACGGTTTCACGCCACCACGGCCGCCGGACCGGTTGTCCGGGCGGACCGTCGCGGTGGTCGGCTCCGGGCCCACCGGCCTTGCCGCGGCACAGCAGTTGACGCGCGCCGGGCACACGGTCGCCGTGTACGAGCGGGACGACCGGCTCGGCGGGCTGATGCGGTACGGCATCCCCGAGTTCAAGATGGAGAAGCGGCATCTGGAGCGGCGGTTGGAGCAGATGCGGGCCGAGGGCACCAAGTTCCGTACCTCGACCATGGTCGGGCGGGATGTCGGAGCGGCCGAACTGCGGGCGCGCTACGACGCGGTGGTGATCGCCACGGGTGCGACGGCGTGGCGTGAACTCCCCGTGCCGGGGCGGGAGTTGACCGGCATCCATCAGGCGATGGAGTATCTGCCGCTGGCCAACCGGGTCTGCGAGGGGGACCTGGCCGAGTCCCCGATGTCCGCCGCCGGGAAGCATGTCGTCATCATCGGCGGCGGTGACACGGGGGCCGACTGTCTCGGCACCGCGGTGCGTGAAGGGGCCGCGTCCGTCACCCAGTTGGACATCTACGCCCAGCCGGACGCCGAGCGCGACGAGGACGCGGAGCCCTGGCCGACGTATCCGAAGATCTACCGTCTGTCGGCCGCGCACGAGGAGGCGCGGGACCTGGAGACGGCACCCGCGGCGGACGCGGACGCCCGGCTGTTCGCGGCGTCCACACTCCGCTTCGAGGGGGATGCCGACGGGCGGGTGCGGTCGCTGCACCTGGTCGAAGTGGACGCGGAGCGGCGCCCGTTGGACGGTTCCGGGCGCAGCCTGCCCGCCGATCTCGTGCTGCTCGCCCTCGGGTTCTCCGGGCCCGACCGGGCGGACGGGCTCATCGATCAACTGCGGCTGGCGATGGCACCGCGCGGCACGATCACCCGGGACGCGGACTTCGCGACGAGTGCGCGGGGCGTGTTCGTCGCGGGGGACGCCGCCCGGGGCCAGTCGCTGATCGTGTGGGCGATCGCGGAAGGGCGGGCCGTGGCGGCGGCCGTCGACCGCTATCTGACGGGGAGTTCACAGCTGCCGGCGCCGATCGGGCCGTACGACCGGCCGATGACGGTGTGACACGGGGAAGCGTGCGGCGTGACGCGTGGCGGTGTGACGGACCGCGTCAGCGTCGCTGGTCCGTGCCCGCCACCTTGGCGGTCGCCAGGGCCACCCGGTTCCAGGTGTTGATCGTGAGGATCAGGGACAGGACATGTGCCAGTTCCTCCTCGTCGAACTGGGCGGCCGCCTGCGCGTAGACGTCGTCCGGGACACCGCCGTCGGCCACCAGGGTCACCGACTCGGTGAGGGCGAGAGCCGCCTGCTCGCGCTCGGTGAAGAAGTGCCGGGCCTCGCGCCAGACGGCGACCATGTGCAGCCGGTCCTCGCTCTCGCCGGCCTTGCGGGCGTCGTTCGTGTGCATGTGGAGGCAGTACGCGCAGTGGTTGAGGTGCGAGGCGCGGATCTGGATCAGCTCGACCAGGGCCGGGTCGAGACCCTCGCGGGCGGCGGCGTCGAAGCCGATGAGGGCGCGGAAGACCTTGGGGGCGGTGCGGGCGAGGTCGAGGCGGGGCGTCGTAGTGGTGACCTGGGCGTTTGTGTTCGTGTTCGTCGTCATGCGACAAATCTACGAGCCGGAAAGACCCCCTGTAGGGTGCATTTCCATGGCGAGATCGTGGGTCAATTCGGCGGAGCGGATCGGGGCCGATCTGCATCTGGAGCTGTCGGGCGGCGGTGGCCGGCGGGCCGCCCTCATCGACGCGCTGCGGGAGGCCGTGCGTGGCGGGCGGCTCGCCCCGGGTACCCGGCTGCCGCCGTACCGCTCGCTCGCCGCCGACCTCGGGGTCGCCCGCAACACGGTCGCGGACGCGTACGCGGAACTCGTCGCGGAGGGCTGGCTGACCGCGCGCCAGGGCTCCGGAACCCGGGTCGCCGACCGAACCCGCCCCCTACGGGAGCAGCCGACGCGACACGCCGGGAACGGCCCGGTTACGGCACCTCCACGCGCGCGTGCGCCCCGGCACGACCTGCGGCAGGGCACGCCCGACGCCTCGGCGTTCCCGCGCACGGCCTGGCTCGCGTCGTACCGGCGGGCGCTCCAGCAGGCGCCCGACGAGGTGTTCGGGCCCGGTGACCCGGCCGGCCGGATCGAGCTGCGGGAGGCGCTCACCGAATACCTGGCACGCGCGCGTGGCGTACGCACCGCACCAGACCGGATCGTGATCTGCTCCGGCTTCGCGCACGGGCTGCGGCTGCTGTTCGGCCAGGGCGGCGGAGGGTTGCTGCGCGGACCGCTGGCCGTGGAGGCGTACGGACTCGGCTTCCACCGGGAGCTGCTGCGCGCGGCCGGTGTGCGGACCGTGCCGCTTCCGGTCGACGAACACGGCGCGCGCGTAGAGGAGTTGGCGAAGGAGCGGGCCGTACTGCTCACGCCCGCGCACCAGTTCCCCACCGGCGGTCCGCTGCACGCCGAGCGCAGGGCCGCCGTGATCGACTGGGCACGCGCGCGTGGCGGTGTGGTCCTGGAGGACGACTACGACGGCGAGTTCCGCTACGACCGCAAGCCCGTCGGCGCCGTCCAGGGCCTCGACCCGGAGCGGGTGATCCTCCTCGGCTCGGTCAGCAAGAGCCTCTCCCCCGCACTGCGCCTGGGCTGGCTGGTCCTGCCGGAACGGTACGTAGCGGGCGTGCTCGCGGCCAAGGGCGAACGCGAGGCCTGGGCAAGCGTCCCCGACCAGCTGAGCCTCGCCGACTTCATCACCTCTGGGTCCTACGACCGTCATGTACGGCGGATGCGGCAGCGGTACCGGAGCCGCCGTGACCGCCTCGTCGCGGCGCTCGCCGCGCGGGCCCCGCACATCGAGGCCACCGGGGTCGCCGCGGGCCTGCACGCGGTGCTGCGGCTGCCGCCCGGCACGGAGCGCTCAGCCCTCAAGGCCGCCGCGTGGCAGGGCGTCGCGCTGGACGGACTGGCCGCGTTCCGGCATCCGGAGGCGGCAACTGCGGCGCCGGGGGCGGGAGTTCAGGACGGCCTCGTCGTGGGGTACGCGACACCCTCGGAGGCCGCCTTCGGTGCCGCGCTGGAAGCCCTGTGCGAAGCACTCCCGCCCGGCGAAGCCACCCGCGGCCTGTGACGCGCCCCTCCCCTGCGGCCAGTGCTCCGACCGCATGGGTTCGCCGGGTTGGTCGGTCTAACCTGGCTCCGTGACGGGGCAGGTGAGCACGGTGGTGCTGATGTGCGGTCTTCCGGGAGCCGGCAAGACCACCTATGCGATGAAGCTGGTGCGGCGCGGGTTCGCCCGGCTGTCGATCGACGAGGTGGTCTGGGAACGGTTGGGGCAGCGCGACGCCGGGCTGGTGCTGGGAGCCGAGGCGTTCAACCGGCTGAAGGAAGAGGTCCGCCGCGAGCAGCGGCAGGAGCTGGTCGGGCTGATGCTGGCCGGGCGCGACGTGGTGGTGGACTACAGCTTCTGGAGCCGCGCTGCCCGCGACGACTACAAGACACTGATCGAAAGCCACGGTTGCCGCTGGGAACTGGTCCACCTCAAGGCTGACCGGACGACGCTGGAGCGCCGTCTCGAAGTACGGAGCGGCGTGGAGGGCGCCAACGCCGTCACCGTGGACGAGACGCTGTTCAACCGCTACCTGGCCAAATTCGAGGAACCGAACGGAGAGGGTGAGCAGATCGTCATGCAGTCCTCGACTTGAGGATCTGAAGCCGTTCGGCGGAGAGGAGACGTCCGCTCCGGCGGATGCTCTTCTCGCTGCGGATGCGGGCGCGCTCCTTCCGCTGGCCGGCGAGGACGTCGGGGTGGCGTGTGTTCTTGTTGCGCCGGCGCAGGTAGGCGTGCAGCGCACGGGTCTGTGTGGTCAGAGCGCTAGCCGCGCACATGCAGGCCGAACCCCTTGCGGCCGGGCACCTCCAGGCCCTCCTTCAACCGCAGTGACGGGATCTCGTAGTCACCGAAGTTCTGGCGCCGGAACGGGATCGGCTCGGTCGTCTCCAGCGTCAGCAGCCGCTCCTGCCAGGCCTTCGCGGCGTCCTCGAAGTCGCTGCCGGTGATCTTGTCGGTGCCGTACAGCACGAAGGGCGGCAGCACCTCCACACCCGGGTAGTACAGGATCCCGTGGTGGATGGGGAACAGCAGGTCCTCGATCGGGCCGTTGATCCCGCGATCGGTGTAGTGGGACTCCGGGCCCCCGACGGTGACCGACAGGATCGCCCGGCGCCCCCGCAGCGTCCCCTCACCGAAACGCTCGCCGTACCGCGTCTCGTCGTGCACTCCGACTCCGTAGGCGAAGTGGAAGGAGAACACCCGGTCCACCCAACCCTTCAGGATCGCCGGCATGGTGTACCACCACATGGGGAACTGGAAGACGACGGTGTCGGCCCAGAGGAGTTTCTGCTGCTCGGCCGCCACGTCGGGCGTGAGCGCACCGGCGTCGTACGCCCCGGCCGAACTCGCCACCACCCGCAGCGGGTTCGTGGCGTGCGCCCCGAAGTCCGCCGCGTCCACCACGGCCTTCCAGTTCATCGCGTACAGGTCGCTCACCCGCACCTCGTGCCCGGCGGCTTCGAGAGTGGACACGGCGAGATCCTTCAGTGCGCCGTTCAGCGAACGCGGCTCGGGGTGGGCGTGGACGATGAGCGTCTTCATGGCTGTTCCCTTCGACAAGGTGTGTCGCCACAGATGCTCGGCCGCCGGGGTCGCGTGGCGACAGGGGCGCCTCTTCCGTCGGACGGGACTTCCTGGTATCGGCAGGGCCACCTTCAAGTGCCCTGACCGAGGCGATACTTGGAGGCATGGGTGTCGGGGGCGTGGATGTCGGGGGCATGGATGATCTTGCGGGCTTCCTGCGGACCCGGCGTGCCCGGGTCGACCCGGCGTCCGTCGGTATCCCCACCGACAGCCGTCGCCGGGTCGAGGGGCTGCGCCGCGAAGAGGTCGCGCACCTGTCCGGAGTCAGCGTGGACTACTACGTACGCCTGGAGCAGGGCCGGGCGACCCAGCCCTCCGGGCAGATCCTCGACGCGCTCGCCCGCGTGCTCGGCCTCGACGAGACCGAGCGCGGGCACCTCCACCGGCTCGCCCGGCAACGCAGACGGCGCGCGAGGACGCCGGGCGGACGGGTCAGGCCGGAGCTGCTGCGCGTCCTCGACCTGGTCGCCGGCGCACCCGCGCTGATCATGGACCACCGCCTGGACGTGCTCGCCGGGAACCGTCTCGCCGGACTTCTCCTCGGCCGACCGCTGCCGGGCCTGAACACGGCACGGCACATCTTCCTGGAGGAGGCCGAGCGCGGCCTCTACGCGGAGTGGGAGCAGTGCACCCTCGACGTGGTCGGGCATCTGCGTCTGGCCGCAGGCAAATATCCCGAGGACCCCCGACTGGCTTCACTCATCGGCGAGTTGGCGATGGGCAGCGAGCGTTTCCGCCGCCTCTGGGCCCGTGCGGACGTGCGCGCCCGCACCCATGGGTGCAAGGTGTACCGGCACCCGCTGGTGGGACTGCTGGAACTGCACCAGGAGAACTTCGCGCTGCCGGACGAGTCGAGCATGGAACTGCTGGTGCTGTCCGCGGCTCCCGGCAGCCCCGCCGAGGACGGGCTGCGCCTGCTCGGGAGCCTGGGCGCGGACAGCGATGGGGCGCATCCCATCCCGTCGGAATCAAGGGATTCGATCAGAACCAATGGTGACTGATAGCAAAATGAGCAGGTTCGTTAAGGAAAAAGCATTCAGCACAGCTGGGTCACAGGCCGGGTCATGAGAGCAGGAAATCCGCCTCGCCGGCTTTCGCCCCCTCGATGAAGGCCGTCATCTCGTCGGTGGTGTAGATCAGGGCCGGCCCGTCCGGGTCGGTGGACTGGCGGACGGCGATCCGGCCGTCGGCGAGCTTCATCGCCTCCAGGCAGTTGCCGCCGTTGCCGCCGCTCCACGGCTTGTGCCAG
>Ga0307509_10006298_pt1 | contig 16033 bp, 9 predicted proteins | sample 10_EM_MG_FD_202245 | JGI IMG/M metagenome (GOLD analysis project Ga0307509, IMG submission 202245) | Populus trichocarpa ectomycorrhiza microbial communities from riparian zone in the Pacific Northwest, United States - 10_EM | ecosystem: Host-associated > Plants > Roots > Unclassified | place...
TCTCAATAGCATCCTCTATTTATAGCTGATATGGGAGACAATCCTCTCCATTTTAGTCAATTATAGCAGCCACTTTTGCCACCATATTTAATGTTTCGGTAAACACTCTTGCAGCCATGTTTGACATGGCTGCCAACAACCATTTTGTGTCCATACATAACAAGATGAAGAAAGTAGCAACTCCAATCCCATCACGAAATTAATACTCCCAAAGTTAAGAACTCTGGAATTGTATCATTTACCAGAACTGAAAAGTATTTGTAGAGCAAAATTGATATGCAATTCTCTCGAAGAAATTATAGTAATAAAATGTGAGAAGCTGAAGAGGATGCCAATTTGTCTCCCGTTGCTTGAAAATGGCCAGCCATCCCCTCCCCCTTCTCTTAAATACATCCGAGCATATCCAGAAGAATGGTGGGAGTCAGTAGTGGAGTGGGAGCATCCTGACGCAAAGGATGTCCTTGGTCCCTTTGTAAAGTTTTGGTAGGAGGAGACTACTCTTCCCTTAATATAATATAATATAGAATAAAGCATCATCTTTCTCAATCTCTGTTTCAACAATTGATTCTCTTAACTTCTTTATGTTAATTAACATCTGATTTATTGGACTCGTTAAGCGTTTATTAATAGGAAATATTTCTTTTTTATATAGCGTGCTTACAATTACATAAATAACATTTTTCATTTTTTTTATTTGTTTCATTGTCTTTTAAGTTATTGAATTGTCATATATTTTTTTTTAACTCGATAGATAAATAATTATAACTTGAAGTTTGATAAATAATTATATTTTCATCCTATTGAGTTTAAAATACTATATTGATTTATCAATAAAGTAGCCTAATAAAATAATATATCTATTCACTAGTATAAGTCATCTAAAATCAATATAAAAAAATATATTGAAATAATATTTTTTATTTATTAAATTTATTTTTAACATCATTACATTAAAATAATTCAAAAACATTAAAAAAAAATTAATTAATTTTTTTTCCGAAATGGTAATGGGCATTTTTCCAATCTGGTGGGGTGATGTTGGTGTGCTTGGTGTTCCCTCAAATAGCTTTCCAAAGTTTTGACATTACAGTTAATTGCTCCAATTCTTTTGCACATTACCTATCATCTTTTAGATGAAAGCTAACACTCTTTTTTTGCAATAGGAGACCTGCTAGGCATCAGACCGTGCACCCACACTTTGTTTTTTTTTGCTGTTCTTCATAGAGTTCCATTGTCGGTCCTGATTTGCCAGCATCAGTCTCCTTCACTAGCCACATGCACATCCTTGCTTTTTATTTCATATGGCTCAACCATTATTTGCAGTCAGGATGTTTAATCTTAGGCCCTTTACGAATTGTTCTGGAAGCGTGCTAATAGCCTACTCCGTATGGTTGCTCAGTTCGATCTCAATGATAGAGGTGTATAAAAAGAAGAAAAAAGTGAAAAACAACTTATGCCTTGTTTGTTTGCAGGAAAACAAATTCTTGGAATTTATTTTTCTCATTTTTCCATGTTTGGTAATAATATGAAAAACTAGTCAAAGAAAAATTAATTACAGTTAAAATAAAAAAAAGTAACTTTATCAAAGGAAAGTGTTTTCCTTCTAATAAGGAAAGGAAAACACTTTCCTTTCTTTCATTACACCCATTTTCTCAAATCACGATCTCTCTCTCTTTTCAAAAACAATTGGAAGCAGGAACAATTGAAGCATTTCTCTGGAACAATTGATTTCTGGTATTTTTTTCCTCTATTATTTCCTTTATATTTTTATCTTCTTCGTTTAGATCTGTAAAAATTATGGCATAAATCCTTTGATATTCTTGATAAATATGCTACCTGTCATATTTTTTCCATAACATTTCCATAACATAGTTTTCTTCTTCATCTTACCTCGTCACATTCAGCTAGTTAAAACAAACCAAATTCATCAAGCAAGCCACGAAAAACACATTTTTTCCATGACAATTTTCTTCTTCATCACTCACATTTGGCAGCTCACATTTCTAACCAAACAAACCAAATCAAGTGCACAGAGAGAGGCAAAGGGGGGTAAGATTACTGTGAATTAATCAAAGCAAAATCCCCAAACTTCCCCAGTAAAAAGCAGCCCCTCCCTGTTACCTCGTCCCCGGATCTAGCCATCATATCCCGGGTGGAAGCACAAAGAGAGAGAGAGGCAAAGTAAAAGGGGGGGGGATCAGTGAATGTGTTGAAAATCAACCATTGCTCTTTTTTTTTTCAAGTCCCAGCGTTATTAGAACAAGTAGCCAGGGGAGAGAGGGAGGAGAACTGGGAAGGAGGAGTAGGTCTTTGAGGTCTAGCCCTCTTGCCCCTTGAATCTTTGATCTTTGTCCTGCTTCTTTGTGCACAGAGAGAGGAAGTTAAGGAATTCTTGGCGAGAGAGAACAAATGGCGAGAGACACCGAGAGGGAACAGGGGCATGAGAAAAACCGAGAAACCGAGAGGGAGAAGGAACAGGGGAAGGGGAATGATAGAAACCGAAAGGGAACAAGGGAATGGGGGAATGGGAACAGGGGGAATGGGAGAGGGGAACCGAGAGGAAGTTTAATAAGGGGAATTATAACAGAACCTAATAAACATAAATTTGTGTTTTATTTTGCTTTGATTAATTTATGATTAGTGTTTGATTATATTTGTTACATATGGATAAATTTGTGGAACTATGCCGGTAATTATATGGATTTCATTGCGCAATGTCTATTGATCATTGTATAATTTTCAAAACGGTTTTATCATCGAGAAATTGAATTTTATGATCTTAAATAATATATTTTAAGATCTTGTTTGTTTAGGGAATCAGATATCATTGCCATAACTATTATACATTGTCAGCTTCTTTCAGCATAATTTATTGTATTGATTGTGGAAATATTTTATATGCTTTTTTTAATATTTATTTCCCCAAATTTTTAGGTTTAGCATTTGCAATTCAAAGCCTCAACAAAAATCAACTTGATGTTAATGCGTTGTATACAGAAGTGATGAAAATTGAAGGCTTTGATGAGATCACTCTTGGGGATGCATTTAATCACTTGGTCCAAAATGAAATGTTGGCAAAAGCATTTATGGTAAAAATGCTAATTTGAGGAAAAATTGGGTTCAGAATTTTATTAACCAACACTACTACAGGCCTGCTTGCTAAGATGGTTTGATTATGTTCAAAATTTGGGTTCCGACTATGTTTGTTTTTTGACAAGTATGTTTACTTGTTTAATTCGGTCTAGCATTTTTATGTTTGTTAATTTGAACTAATATGTTTGTATATGACATCGAAACTTAATATTTATGCATGACTATGTTTGATGTTAGATATTTATATTTATTTCTTGATTCTTATTTGATATATATTAAAGGGATATTAAAGGGATAATTGCCTTTACCCGTAAAAAAAATTAATCTTTATCCAAAAAACCCATCAAAATATTTTTGTATCTATTTATCTTTTAAAAAATTCTTCATACAAAAAAAAACCCAAATATCTAACTCTTACCATAAACTAATTTGGCTTTCTTCATATGAAAAAAAACTTATTTTAAGCTTTTAAAATTGAAAAAAATATATTTAATATGTTTTACTTAAGAAATATTTCATAAGGTTATTTCTCTATAATATGATATGACATAAATAATTATATTTTATAAAATAAGCTATATATGAATATAGGATATAATAAAAAAATTCATCATTATACTTTTTAGATTTCATTCTTTTATTGTAAGTGATTAAATATTTATATTAAATATTTTATATATATTAGATAAACTTAAAAAAAAATTAATTCATTAATAAATTATTTTCCAGTTCATTTTGTATAACATAACCAAACACTGGAAAGTGTTTTCCAGTTCATTTTTCATAATACTACCAAACATCAGAAAATAATTCACTTTTCAGGAATTCACTTTCTAAGAAAACCACTTTCCAAAAGGAAACCACTTTCCAGCAAACAAACGGAGCCTTATAGGGAATTCGAACAACAACGGCACTGCTATATTATAAAAAAAAGAAAAAAAAGTGAAAAATAACTTGCTATTATCTTAAAATACTGCAGGTTTTATTATTTGTTTCTTGTTCGGTTAGAAGAATAACCAGGGTGGAATTCAGCTGATAAGAATTGGTTCCTTCACCAATAAACTAAACAACTATTTTCCTGTTACTCTATATCATCAGTGGATTGGACAGGAGGAGTTCTGTAGTAAGCTGTCATGGTTACCAGGAAGAATGTTGCTCTAATTCCTTCTGCCTTTAGTATAGGGAAGATGATGCCTGATCCAACCTGAAAATTGACAAAAATAAAAATTTAAGTTTGTCTAGGAAACTCATGGTGAGAATAACAGTTCAAACAAAAAAGCTTCTGATAGTAAGAGTAAAGAAAGCTGGAGATACAGACCAAAATTAGTCTAGCCGCAATACACATGCGTTTTGGTGTAGGAAATGGAAGCAATAAGCGGCCAACAGCATACGCAAGCATGGCAAAGCAGTGGAAAACCAATCTCAACGGGTCAGGGTTTAGACCAGACAGAAGAGCCATCAGTCCATCTGAGAACACGCCTCCAAGGCTCAAATAATTGAAGAATGCTTCTTTCATCTCCTTCCTTGATAGATCCTGATCCGATGAAGAGAATTCTGTGTGTAGGCAAATGTGTTTCTTGCAAATGCCGTTGGCTGCAACCAATAATAAGTTAATAGTATCTACCAACCGCATAGAAATATGGTTATGTTGTGTTTCACTCCGAGGAAGACTGGCCGAAGAAATATTAGCTAAGCATATTCATGCAAGTGCCGATACCATACGCAGAATGCAAAAGGATTCAAGATATTTGCAAATGGCAGCTCCATCACTAAGATCATTCAGAAGCCTAAGAAGATCTCGCAGTAGAACAACATCAGAAAGTCCCATATATAGTCATTCCTCCTCCAGTTACAGCATGGCGCATATTCAACGAATCCCCTATCATAAACGCACCAGGGGTTGGATAGGGAGACGCAGGCATGATTCTGTTTGGCATTGTTCTAATGTTGCCCTTATCAATTGCACATATCAAAGCATTGTATAGCTCAGATATTATTAAAACAAATCCGTGATCAAGCGTGCTCTATAGATTAATCAGAATATGCTTCAGTTCATTAACATTATAGCTTCTTCTACTTTTACTTTATTGATTTCTCTGTTTACTTATTAATTGTATTAAAAATATTAATTTGTCTATCGAAGTGCTAATGAGTAATGCAACTCAAAATCGTTTGATTTACTGTGCTCTTGAATATTGATAGCTCTTATTTAAGGACTTGGAAAGAAAGCACATCTCCTCTTGCTGATTCGTTGCCATGCATGAACTATTGATCCAAACCCTCTTTAACCATGTTGGTGATTGATTAGCTAGTAGTTTTGGTATAATTCACGAGCATTTTTGTGCTACAATGGGCCCAAACCCTCTTTAACCATGTTGATGATGTTTCTAATTAATTTGCAAGTGCTGATACACACACACACCACAAAACGTAATGTATATAGCTCACATATATTGACACATGAGCATAAACTACCCATGAATTGGAGGAAATTTATCATAACAAATATAAGGAGCTCAATGTTTCTCAAATATTGATTTGCGATTTAGGTATCACCAGTTAAGGATTAGAAATGATGATATTCCTAAAACTGCATTTAGAACTTGTTATGGACACTACGAGTTCCTAGTGTTGTCTTTTGGATTAACGAATACACTAGTAGCCTTTATAGACATGATGAACAAGGTTTTTAGGCCATTTATTGATAGATTTGTTATTGTATTCATTGATGATTTTTTAGTGTATTTTGAGGAGTGAAGAGGAATATGAAGAGCATTTGTTACTGGTTCTTTAAACTATAGTTTTGAAACCCGGACCGGCCCGGTGGGTCGACCCCGGACCCGGCCGACCCATGCCTAGGACCGGTCCGGGTCTAAGTAAAAATCCGCTGGGGAATTGGCCCAGCGAAACTTGGTTGACCCGGAACCCGGGTGACCTGGGTAAACCCGGCTGAGACCCAACCTCTCTTTTGTTTTTTTAATATACATGGATGTGAAACCACGTCGTTTTGGACTCTCATTTCCTATTTCTACATTTTCTCAGAAACCAAACTGAGGATATCAAAGAGCAGAGGATTTCAAAGTAAATCAGGAAACATTTAAGTACCAATCATTTAATAAAAAAATATCTTCGCACCAACAGAAAGAAATTGTAAAGCCCTTAAATTTCAATTCAAAGAAAATGAAAAGAACAAAAAATCAAAATTTTAAACAGGCATGAAAAACATATAAAATCTCTTCTTAAGCATCAAAAACTCTGTTTCGATGATCTCATGAAACATCAAAAGACTAGGATGATCATCTTAATATTTTAAGACCCTTTCGATGCTCTTTTCCTTAATATTTTCTCAAGAAACAAACGAAACCCATATGAGAACACCAATTTACCTTCAAGTCCAGGCGCTTTTCCCATCCACTTGGCACTTGCAAATCGAGGTCCAATTCTTGAGATTCGCTCTCTACATTATCACCACAACGTTCCTATCATCCGTGTATTCACTCAAAAGCCTTACCAGAGAGCTCACCTCAACTGCCATATTCACAAAAAAAGAGCTCATTTTCTTCTTCTTCACAACAGCAGTAGCAGGGCACCCTTGCTTGAAAACGCGCTCTAGCGGCTTCTCCATCAAATGTGCCCTAATCTCGACCCTTATCCTTTCTTGGGGCTTGGGGTCCTTTGAATTCTTGTGGAGGATTTTGTCGAGGCTTTCATTGGAGCTAGAGAGACAGAGGGAGAGTGGGTGATTTGTGTTAAAATTTAACACATGTTAATGTATATGAGAGGGGAGTTAGAATATAAATAGAGGGATAGATATATGCCATGTTATGATAGGAAAAAAGCGCCTCTGTCTCTAACTCTCTCCGGCTTCTTTTTTTTTTAGTTGACTCATGTTAACCCGGGTCAACCCATCTGACGCGTGACCAGATCATTAGACCGGGTCGACCACCGGGTTGGGTTTCAAAACTATGCTTTAAACTCTGAGATATCATCAATTGTATGAAAAGTTTTTGAAAAGTGAGTTTTGGTTGGAGAATGTTGGATTTTTGGGACATGTGATGTCGAAAAATGGGATAGAGGTTGATCCACTAAAGGTGAAGGCAATTAAGAAGTGGCCTAGATTGACTATAGTATCTAAGATTAGGAGTTTCATGGGTTGAGCACGATACTATAAGTGGTTCATGAAGAGCTTTTCACGAATTGCAGCTTTATTGACTAAGTTGACACAGAAAAAAGTCCAGTTTTAGTGGTCAAAACAGTGTAAGAAGAGTTTTCTAGAGTTGAAGGAAAGGTTAATTGAGACTTTGATTTTGATAGTACCTTCAGAGCCTGGTGGCTTTACTCTGTATTGTGATGCATTAAGAATTGGATTGTGTTGTGTTTTAATGCAAAATGATAATGTGATTGCTTATGCCTCGAGGAAATTGAAGAAAGATAAACAAAATTACCCCACACACGATTTGGAGATGGTTGCGGTAGTGTTTGCTCTTAAGATTTGGAGACACTACTTGTTTGGGAAGACATGTGAGATGTTTTCAGATTATAAGAGTTTTCAATATATCTTCCAATAGAAGGATCTGAATATAAGATAAAGAAGGTGGATAGAATTGTTAAGTGATTATGAATGCATGATTCAATATCACCCGAGAAAGGTGAATGTTGTTGCCGATGCCTTGAGCATAAAGTCTATGGTGGTTTGGCTTATATTCAAGAGGTGAGGAGGCTATTGATTAGGGAGTTACACAAGTTGTTGGATGAGAATGTTAGTTTTGAGATTGGGGAATTGGGAGCATTGTTGGCTCACTTTCAAACTAAGTCGAACTTGGTAGACCAGATTAAAGCAATTGATGAGAGATGAGCAGCTATATAAGATTCAAAATGAGTTAGAGTTAGGAAAGGCTCTGAGTTTTATTGTTGATGAGGATGGTTTTTTGAGATTTGGTTTTAGGCTTTTGTGTGCTTGAGATGGATAATTTAAAAAGAGATGTGATGACGGAAGCATATCAAACCACCTATAATGTACATCCTAGTTCTAACCAGATGTATAGAGACTTGAAATAGTATTACTAATAAAATGGCATAAAAGACATTACTGAGTTTGTATCTCAATGCTTGACCTATTAGAGGATTAAAAGCGAGCATCATAAGCCACTAGAGCTTTTACAATCATTGTTGATTCCTAGCTTTTACAATCATTGTTGATTCCTGAATGGAAATGAGATAAAATCATTATGGATTTTATGTGAAGTTTGTCTCGGAAAGGTGACAGTTGATTCTACCTTTCCCATGAACTATCTGAATGAAATTAATTACCTGGTGGAATATTGTTGGTGGTATCCGACATGATTAAAGTTACGTAACATGATCCATCATCACTAGTCTCTCCTCATTGCTGGAATCCGACATGATCAAGGTTTCCAAAGGGAGAGCCTTTAATTTGCTTCTGTCAAGTTGGAAATTTTTATCTTAATCTGAAACCATTAGAGCCCATGATCTGGACTTTTGTTCTACTTTTTAAGCCTTTGTCTTTGTCTTTCTGTTTAGATGGCATTGGGTCGTCTTCCCTGCAAAAAAATCTCTTATGAAGGTAGGAAATTTGAATTTTCTTTATACATTCAATATAGCTTGCTATCGAAAATACTTAAAAGATGATATCTTAATTTACATAGCTGATGTCCATTTATTCTAACTCTTCTCCAAATAATCATAGGATTTATGCAGTTTATGCATTCAGTCACGCCTTTTCTACTGAATGGATTAATTATTTTATTACGTTTGAATCATTTATTTATCTGTATTGATTTAATTTTTTTGCTGTAATATATATACTTTTTAATTAATATGGGTGTTCGAGCCAGCTTGCATGTACCTCGACTAATCTCACGGGCCTTGAAGTTAATGACCATATAAGCCTCCAGTAGTCCTAAGATTTGTAAGACTCGAACTGTTGATCTTTAAAAAATAAATCCAAAATCTAATCAGTTAAACTATACCTTTTCAGGTTTTATTTTTTTTTTGCTGAAATATTGCTCCTCTTGTGTATTGTTGTTGTCATTGAATTTTATTAATAGAGATAATCATTGCGTATTTAAAAGAAAGTGGTGAATGATTTTTCAAAAAGGGTTACATTTATGTTGATTTAATTATCTATACCTTTTAAACCTTTTAAGTGGAATTTTTGGGAATTAAACTTCAAATTGAGTTGTTCAACAAAATAAAAACAATAAAAATATTACATGTGTGCAAGGGATTCCGACTATATATCTGCTCTTTGTAGAATTTAAACCTTTTTCATTAGTCATTTTGCTTTGCTTTAATCTGCATTGAAAATTAATTTTTATTCTTTTAATATTAAATCATTTAATATTTCCTTTTATTCTTTTAATTTGTTTCAATATGAAATCGACAGTCCATACCTTCCCTGCAAAATTAATTTGGTTCAATCAAGAACATAGGTCACGACCTTAATTAATAATTTATCTTTGAAGATGAAGATTGTTACGATACAATTAATCAAGAAATATTTTGTTTTTGTATTTAAAATTGTGTTTGAATAAATTTTAAAAATTTATTTGTCTTGAAAAAATATATTTTTAATATTTTTTTATATGCTAATATTAAAAAAAAAAATTAATTTGATTAATGAAATCTCCAAGCAACTTATATCCATGCATTATGAAGAGGGAAAAAAAAAAGTAAGAGATATCTACTACCTTAATATGCTATTCTTTCTCATTCACGTGTTTACATTTTCCAGGCAGCTTCTTCAAAGTTTCAACATTAGGGTTCCTTCCTTCCTATATATTATAATATAATGTTTGGTAGGTAAGCGGCGGGTTCCTTCCTAATTCCTATCAAACAATACAATAATTAATTATTATTATTATTATTATTTATACAACTTTATTAATTTTCTAAATCATATAATCATCTCTGATCTGTGATTTCTCGTCTCTTTTAATCCTCAGGACGTACTAATCATCTTGTACCTATTTTCCTTTCCACATCTCACCAGTGCGAACTAGATTTATGTATACTGCAACTTTATTATTTTTTTAAACCATATATTCTTCTCTGATCTGTGATTTCTCTTCTTTTTTTTGGCTGATTACTGCTCAAGCAAACCAGCACTTGAATCCAGGTAAATTATTTGTACTTCATCTTCTTCATCTTGTTGGTGTTTTTGTTTTTATATTTGTAACTATGGTTTGAATCTTTTAACTAATCCATAATAAATGAATCGATCTTTTTCTCAGATTTGTCATTTTTTTAAACCATATACTGTATCTCACCAGTGCGAACTAGATTTATGTATACTGCAACTTTATTATTTTTTTAAACCATATACTCTTCTCTGATATGTGCTTTCTGTTCTTTTTTCACCTCCGGTACTAGTCATCTTGTACTTGTGGTGAGATGGAAGGAGTTCCCACCATCTGTAAAAAAGTTTATTTTTTCAATCAGGAAAGAAACATCATAGCTTGAACATGAACCCAGCAAACTAAACATAAGTTTGTATTGCTTCATATTGTTTGCGAATGATTTTGGATTCAGGAGTCAATATTTTTCTATTCAAGCTGCTGTAATTCCTAACATAGACAATATACAACAAGAGAACTGCATGCCTCGGCACTTTGGAAACTCTACTAGGTACTGATTGACTTCTAGCTGTTGTGTTTTAACACCATTAACTTTTACTGCTTAAGAGAGACTACCAATTATGGAAAGGTTTTATAATATGATCACTTCATTTTTATACAGGTCACAGATGGATAACCTCCAAGTCAGAGGATTGCAAAATCAAACTGCAGGCCTTGACACTTCCTTGCAAAGTCAAATTAGGGGTTTAAATACTCAACAAGTAAGAAGTATAATTGAATTATCGTCGTCTTTTCCCCCCTATGATTATGCAATAAACTAACTATCAATTTTAATAGCAAAGTAAGGGTAACAGCGGTGAAGTAGTTTCTCATCCATCCGGATATGGTGTAACTTCCTCCCCCACTCTTTTTTTCTATAGGTCGAAATGGTTGGATCAAGGGATCCATTTTGGAATTTTGTTGAAAAGAGGGCTAATGGTAGCATGACGTGTAAGTTTTGTCAACGTACATGGGACAATAAAATTTCCATTTCAAGGTTCAAATGGCATTTATCAGGAGAGAAAAGGCGTGGTGTTGACATTTGTCTTGGGGTGACTACAAAAGTTCAAGAAGCAGCCTTTCAAGCTATGAATGATGGCAACAAAAGACATAAAAGCACAGAAAGTTCAATTAATGTTAATGATTGTGGAATTTCAACTTGTCCACAAGAACAAAACATTGAGAATGAAAATATGGGAGGAGGTACTGGAAGGGTACAAAGAGAAGTTCAGGTTATAGAACCCGGAGTAGGGGAAGAGAGGATTACTTCACATGCAATAACAGGAAACGACGAAGTAAGCATGACCGGAATGAGAGCACATGAAGATAGAGTTTCCGAAGGGGCACTCGAGAGGAGACTGAGGACAGAACCAGTGGATCGACCGTTGGAACAAAGCAATGCAGTACTTGGCAATTTGGCAGGGGGTGCTGGAAGGATAAGAGTTCAGGGCATGGAACAAGGTCCCGGAAAAGAGAGAATTCAGTCGCATTTACAAGCGGAAAATGGCATGGAAAACACTGGTGAAGGATCTTTTCAGCATGATGCATTTGAGACTACCAAGAACAGAGCAAGTGCAGCTTCTGGAGCCTCGAGGAGATTCATCCCAATTTTGTCGTGACATTGGAAGATGTTATGATCAACCTTGTGCTCCATCAATAAACGATGATGTAAATAGGCATGATGCGCTGGACATGGTTAGAGTGACGACAGAACCAGTGGAGGAGGAGGATGTGGAGAATAGTGTTAGATCAGTAGTGCAGGCTGGCGCAGGAGATAGATCTTCTGAAAGTCTAAAATACGACAAGACTAGAGGAGTTCCATTACCTACTAACAATACAAAGCCAGTGAGTCGAGCATTTGAAGAGAATACAAAGGTGATATTTTCTTTGTTAATGGATGATGAAGTCTCAATCATTGGCATTTACGGGATGGGAGGAGTTGGTAAAACAACAATAATACTACATATCTATAATAAGCTTCTACGAAGACCAGATATTTGTGATCATGTTTGGTGGGTGACTGTGTCTCAAGATTTCAGCATTAATACATTGCAGAATTTTATTGCTAAACGTCTTGATCTAGACCTTTCAAGCGAAGATGATGTTCGACACAGAGCTGCCAAATTGTCAGAAGAACTAAGGAAGAAACAAAAATGGATTCTAATTTTAGATGATTTGTGGAACAATTTTAAGCTTGACGAAGTGGGAATTCCTGTCCCATTAAAAGGATGCAAGTTGATTTTGACAACTCGATTAAAAACAGTATGTAATCGGATGACTTACCACCACAAAATCAAAGTGAAGCCACTTTCTGAGGGAGAAGCTTGGACTTTGTTCAAGGAGAATCTTGGACGTGACACACTTTTACAAAAAGTGGAAGTAATTGCAAAAGCTATTGCAAGGAAATTTGCTGGTTTGCCTTTGGGAATTATTACAGTGGCAAGAAGCTTGAGGGGAGTGGATGACCTCCATGAGTGGAATAATACATTGAAGAAATTGAAAGAATCAGGATTTAGGGACATGAATGAGAAGGTATTCAAGGTGTTGAGGGTTAGTTATGATCGGCTAGGTGATATAGCACTACAACAATGTCTCTTGTACTGTGCATTATTTCCCGAAGGTCATGTGATTGAAAGGGTGCAGTTGATAGATTATTTGATCGATGAGGGAATAATTAAAGGAACGAGGAGCAGGAAAGATGCATTTGACGAGGGCCACACAATACTTAATAGACTTGAAAATGTCTGCCTATTAGAAAGTGCTAAAACGAGGAGAGGGAAAAATGGTGTCAAGATGCATGACTTGATTAGAGACATGACCATCCATTTACTGCTAGAGAGCTCTCAATACATGCTTAAAGCAGGTGCGCAATTAAAAGAGCTGCCAGATGCAGAGGAGTGGACGGAGAACCTGACGATTGTTTCACTAATGCAAAACAGATTTGAAGAAATTCCTTCCAGCCATTCACTAAAATGTCTAAATCTGTCAACTCTATTTCTATCTGATAATGAAGGGCTGGGATTGATTGCGGATTCATATTTCAAGCAATTGCATGGGCTCAAGGTCCTCCATCTATCTTGCACAGCTATTGAAAATTAAGACATGTTCCATCATTAAAGAAGCTCAGGGCACTGAAGAGGTTGGATCTCTCTGAAACTGTGCTTGAAAAGATGCCGCAAGGAATGGAATGCCTAACCAACCTAAGGTATCTTAGACTGAATGGATGTGGTGAAAAAAAGTTTCCTAGTGGGATATTACCAAAACTCTCTCTCCTGCAAGTCTTTGTACTAGAAGACTTTTTTGAGGGAAGTTATGCTCCGATAACAGTTGAAGGAAAGGAAGTAGGATCCTTGAGAAATTTGGAAACGTTGGAATGCCATTTCGAAGGTCTCCCTGACTTCGTGGAGTATCTCAGATCTCGGGATGTGGATGTGACCCAATCATTAAGCACATACACAATTTTAGTAGGAATAATTGATGATTTAGATTATTTGGTAGAAATTGAGTATCCTTTTCCAAGTAAAACAGTTGTGTTGGGTAATTTGAGTATCAACAGAGATAGAGATTTTCAAGTCATGTTCTTCAATGACATTCAAAAACTGGTTTGTGAAAGCATCGATGCAAGAAGTTTATGTGATTTTTTATCATTAGAGAATGCAACTGAACTGGAGTTCGTCTGCATTCAGGATTGCAATAGCATGGAGAGCTTGGTTTCATCTTCTTGGTTCTGCTCTGCTCCACCACCATTGCCATCATATAATGGTATGTTTTCTAGTATTAAAGAGTTTTATTGTGGAGGATGTAACAATATGAAGAAGCTGTTCCCACTTGTGTTGCTGCCAAACCTCGTAAATCTGGAAGTGATTCAAGTGATGCTCTGTGAGAAAATGGAGGAGATAATAGGAACAACAGATGAAGAAAGCAGCACCTCCAATTCTATCACGGGATTCATTCTCCCAAAGTTAAGAACTCTGAGATTGATTGGTTTACCAGAACTGAAAAGTATTTGCAGTGCAAAACTGACTTTCATTTCTATTGAAGATACTACTGTAAGGTGTTGTAAGAAGCTGAAGAGGATTCCAATTTGTCTTCCGTTGCTTGAAAATGGCCAGCCATCTCCTCCCCCTTCTCTTGCAAAAATCCATGCATATCCAAAAGAATGGTGGGAGACAGTAGTGGAGTGGGAGCATCCTAATGCAAAGGATGTCCTTCGTCCCTTTGTAGAGTTTTGGTAGGAGCATCATTTATCAATTCTATCCTTCTGGAAGAATACTAATTGATTGTTACCTTAAATTTGCTCTTATTCAATAATATATCATTTTATTATTATTCTTTTTGGATATGAATGATGAAAATTTCCCGTATTCTGCTATGAAATATTTCTTTTTTATATAGTGTGCTTGCAATTACATAAATAACATTTTTCATTTTTTTTATTTGTTTCATTGTCTTTTTAAGACTATTGAATTGTCATATATTTTGAAAAAAGAATGATAATCGAATTACATGACTTGGAATTTTGAATTATATTTAGAATAAAATTTCATATATACCTTTCCTCATACAAAAATTCATCCTATTTTTCTATATTCCTCAAGATTTTTTCTTCTGTATTTTTAAGTTTTTTCTGTCTTTATAAACAACATAAAAAATAAACAAAAAGGGGTTGTGTTTTTTTCATTTGATGTTTATTAAGATGTTAGCTTTAGTTATTATCATACAAATTGTGAAGGGTGCAAAAGCTAGCTTGTAGATTTTTTGGTAAGTGCTTAAAAACTGCATATTGCAGGGCCGCAACAAGGTTGCATTATACCTTCACCTCCATACCGAACTCCTCTTCATCTCTTATTGTTAATAAAAATGTAACAATTTAGGAGCATGAGGGAACATTTTCACAGTGAAGATTAATTCATCTCCAAAGCAGAATACAGGAAATAGAGAATTAAATCAATAAAAGTAAGGTATTTCATCGCCAGTGAATTCATCTCTTCGAGCATTCTTGAATTCTACATCAGTGAATTTCAGTACAACTACTATACACAAGATGTAGCACTCTTCCCCTTTCCAACCTTGCTTAATTCATCAAAAGCTAATTCCTGTATATCAACTTGGTTTGGGAAAATAACTGAAAAACTCTGTTAAATGAGTTCTATGAAAATGAGGAAGGCTAAGATTCTCTATTAAATGCTTCTGAGAGAGTATGAACTGAACATTCATTCTCTGTTGGATGAGTTTTGGTTTCTAAACCTGAAATTGCCATCATAAGCACTAGCTAGGGAAGTTAGGATGAGCTTTTCCTGTCATTATATCACATTTTTCTGCTAGGATAATACTCTTTATATTCTCAGCTATTATTGCTTATAATCATAGTTTTGAAACCGGGTCTGGTCATCGACCCGATCAAGTGCTCGGGTCACGGGTCAGATAGGTTGACCCGGGTCAACCAAAAAAAAAGATTATGCTTCCCAGTAAATTTTATCAAAGCTAGTTTCTTATCCTGAACTAATAACAAGCAACCAGATGTGGAAAATCAGCCAGCAGTCAACGAACCAACACACTCTACAACTTCTAGGCCAGCATATCAAAATCTCTACAACTTATGTTTGCTTAAATTTCCAGTCAACTGTAAAACCAAACGAATATTACTAGCCGAAATATTTTCAGCTGTTAATAATTCTTAGAACAGTTTCAATCTCTGCCTATTACAATTCTTAGAACAAAACTGGGTCTTAGAGCTAGAGATTATCCTAGCTAGTTCTCAATCAATAACACTTCTTAGAACAAAACTGCTGAAATATCAATAG
>Ga0307509_10006299_pt1 | contig 16031 bp, 15 predicted proteins | sample 10_EM_MG_FD_202245 | JGI IMG/M metagenome (GOLD analysis project Ga0307509, IMG submission 202245) | Populus trichocarpa ectomycorrhiza microbial communities from riparian zone in the Pacific Northwest, United States - 10_EM | ecosystem: Host-associated > Plants > Roots > Unclassified | place...
GAAGTATCATAATAGCCGAAGGTAAAGGAGGAGGAAAAATCACAGGCGATAAACTCAGAAGAGGGCAGGGGGGGGGTCGGGCGGTTGAATACCCTTCATGCAATCTGTTCTCAACGCTAATCTCCAGGCCTATAGGCGCCTATCAGGCCTGATAGGCTTTCGTAGGCCGATCGAATTCGGCCTATATGGGCCTAGGCTGTCTTCCGGAGCAGCCTGCCTTAGCCCGGCCTACGGCCTATAGGCCGGCCTACCATCGGCCTGGCCCGTTGGGAACACTGATTGACGACACCGAAGCCTCCCGTGCCGAGTTCCCCACAGTTGCTCCAATCATCCTTGACAATATTATGCACATTTCCCCCTCTCTCGACATATCTTGTATGTCTAACGTGATCCTGAAAGAATTCTGTTTCCATTTTATACCACTCAACCAAATCCGATTGAACCGTGGTCATTTCTCGAATTTGAGGCTCTTTGGGTACCGAACTCGCACTGAATTAAGTAAAAAAGTCGGGATAGAGGGGGGGCAGGATGGCGACGGTTGTTTATGACCTCGAAGGGAATATTTGTTAATCAAGCGAAGAGTAGCGAAGGGTGGTCGAAGGGGATATTTATGAATCAAGAAGGGTGGATGGACGAGGGTTTTTGAGCGGATACAAGTTTACATACCCCCCCGCTGCGGGATGTCCCTAGCAGTGCTTAATGTCGCGGGTCAGTCCGCTGGATTGGTGCTACCGAAAACCAGAAGGGCACTTCGAGAAAGGTTGAGTAGACTCGCATACAGGCATCTCGTTTAATCTACAGTATTGCTGCTTGCTTAGATCGGAGATTCGGGAGGCCTACCGAGAACGACTGACGCGGCAGATGCCGTCGCGGGGTTATTGGTTCATTATTATAGGTCTTTCTTAATCTGGGGTCTTCCATAGCGCACCATTTCCTAAGCCGGACCCACTGAGGCGCATGGAGCGTGGGATACTTAACCTGAGTGTCTGTATATTACGTCTCCCGAGACTTATAAGTTATAAACTAGCTTTTCTCAATTATTGCCTACTCATGGCCGCAAAGTTCCTTTAACCTTATTCACTGCGAATTCTGGGTAAACTCGACCCCGCCATGCTTCTTACGGTAGCCACTATTCCTCTTGAGGGCTAACCCCTAGCGAATTTGCCTTTCCGGGATATAGTAACTGCCATACAGGTAATAGCAGCAGGTCGAGCTTGCCCAGAACCTGCGGTATGTGGCAGGGTCGTGGAAGCAAAGCTGCACCTACATGTACTGTGCCTGTGCAGTACCCCAGTCAGCTCCCTCGGGAACCTTGTTGCAAAAACTCCGGTACCGCGTGCGCGCTCGAGCAACTCGCGACACTCAACATGAAACAGCTCCCGGCACACTTTTCCACATCCAATACTCGTACAGTCCTCACCGTACCGACCACAAAACTGGGCGAGTGATAAACAGGGATTAATCACATGTGATTTTTTTGTAACCCAAACCCTGATCCACAACGAGATTGACACCTATCGAGATAAGCCCCCACCCACGCACCAATTAGTATCTCACAACCCGCTTGGCATGGGCTTATTAAGGCAAATCCCGCTGATGGTGTCAATCTCGTTGGCGCAGTCGCTCTGGTCGTTGTGCTATTGGTGGGCAAAAAAGGACTTGTAGAATCTGATCAAGGCTTGAGTTACAAAAAATTACCTGTGATTTATTCCTGTTCGTCGCCCGCCCAGTTTCGTTGTTGGTACTTGTACGGTGAAGACTGTAAGGTTTTGTGCTTTTTTTGTTTTTTTTCTCAGGGGAGCCAGTGAGCACCATTTCTACGCCAAACTGTCTTCCGCTCCCTCTCGACTCCTCAAATGCAAAAGTATCCGGAAAAGGCGCCGTTTGTGCAGTGCACGGTCCCACTCTCCCATGGCAAGAATTAAACACCCAAAATCTATTAAGAAATCAAGGGCTAGGGTTGGCCCTTATCCCTGGTATCATACCTTTGCATTTTGCGAGTAGTAAAGCTGTGTCGGACTCTTAGATAGCTCTCTCTCTATTTTCGTTATTTTTGTGGATTGCGTAGGTTGTTATGTAGTCAAGCAAGTGAGCAGTCTGGGTGGAGGGGCCTTTGTTATTTAATCAGTGTGGAAAATTCGGTCGAGGAGAAAGGAGGTCAAACATGGATTTTTCTTCGCTTGATGGGAACCGTTCTTTCATTATCATCCTTTAATTTTCTGAGAGTTGATCGCTTCGGTTATCATAACCATCGGTGTTTGGCTTTCAACTTCAATTTATCAGTTTCTGTTTCTGTTTTCGCTTGCCGATCTTCTGTACCGGAACCCTTCCAGTCAAGATTGCCAATACCCACATACGACACCGGACGGGGAGCACCCGCCACAGTGGTTGACCACATGGCACACGGTTCGATTACCACATCAACTAGTCGGAATCGTCACGCCCTGGCGCAATTGATTAGAGGAATCCAGCCTCCAGGAACGTTCAAACACCCGAAAGGCTGGAATAACTGAATCGTGTGCTATGAAGTCCAAAATTCCCTTCCCTGGAAAGGGGGGGAAAAACAGCAAAAATACAGCCCCTTTCCCCCTTCCCATTTTTTTTCTTTACCCTGACCTTACTGAGAGAGTAAGCCCCGACGACATATGGATAGCACACGGTTCAATTATTCGAGTTTCTTCGGTAAGATTTTGGCTGTCTCGGAATCGAGATAAACGCTAACTTTATAGGCTAAGCCTTTATGGCTAGGACTCAGGCTTCCAGGTCCCCAATCCCGACGCACTTGTATTCTTCACCTTGCACGCTTCTTAGTTTGATGTAAAAGTGACCGCCGGTTCTCCCCAATTAATGTGATATTCGAGGTTCTACTCGAGTACAGTACAGTATGCCTCAAGCGCTACGAGAACCTTACCGGCACAAGTTTCTTGTGATACCAGCAGTTTCGCAAAGTATTTTTCTCTGAATTGCTGCTGTCGCTTAATACCGTGTTTAGGAAACTTCAAACTGGCATACCCGCGGCTGGGTCAGGTCCTGGGCCAACGCTAAGCCAATGGGAGCAACCACGATCTCGGCAAAGCTCAGCCATCATGATAACCACCATGGCGATTACAATAACGAGCACACCTACAGTGACCTTTTGTGCTAAGGCCTATATATTTGTGTCCCTCCCTCTTCTGCAGTCTTGCAAAAACATGTGTTTGCTGCTAACGACTCCGGGACAGGCTCCATTTGATCGTACCTGACATTGTGCGGTAAGTAAAGTAGAAGCTAGTTTCAGCAGACTAGGGAATGAGGCAGCGGTATGATTCCTCCGTGTCAAGTCTTGCCATGTGCTGCGCTAGTGCTGAACCCTTTGCCGGAGGGCATTGAGCACCGAGGGCTTCGTGTCTCGCTATTGGATCATTTCCTTCGGGAGTCGGGGACGAATCTTCCGGACCTCAGCCACCCGTATCACGGCCAAAAATGTGACAAAAGCTTACTCACTGCGATAGTCCGAACACAAGCTCCAGGCACGGGGGATCCCAACAGACGAATCGGAAATTTGTACAGTATGATTCTCTGTTGATACTAAATTCAGTATCAAATGTTCGGATTTTTTATGCCTGGAACTTGTGTATACCGCATAGCCTGGTGAAATTCGTTCTCGTACCAAGAGGTTAGAATAAAGCGTGGCTCGGGATTTTCCGCAAAGTCGCCGTTCCCGGCAAGCAATTGTCTGGGAGACTGCTTGTTATATAGCTCAAAGCCAGTACAGTTGCCACATATTTCGTGTCGTAGCGTGTTTAGCCCCCCCATGACATACGTTACCGTTAGAACTCGAATAATTGAACCTCGCGCTACGACGCTGGAGTTGCCTTTGCCGGTAAGGTGTGACTCTTTTTTCTTTTTTCTTTCTGCCCCAAGCTTGGGTTGAGGGGGCCAGTTTTCGATGTGCGCTCGTCCCCCTATCCGAGAGAGGGAACTTCGGACGTCTTAGCGTGAGGTTCCATTATTCGAGTTCTTACGGTACTCAAGTGAGCTCACCTACTGAGCCGAACTTTCTTTTGACCTCATGGTGTTATGGAATGCTCATGTTGAACAAGGGTCCATTGAATCCACAAGTAAGACTACACTCCCATTGTTGTGTTAGTAAGGATTCTCACCCACCAGTTCTAATCCGGCCATGTACCACGGTTCGAACGGGTTCATGTAGTATGTGGGAGACTTCTTGGTCGCCGGTCTAATCTTTCCGGTGGTGTAATGCAATCCATATAGAGACTAGTGCTACAGAAGAAAAGCTGGTGTTGTTTGCGGCGGTTCCAAAGTGTGAGAGGCCATTTACTTGTGGAGTTTTCAACACCGGTGATCGATCATTTCTTCACAGTTCCGGTCCGCACTGGGGCCGAGTGACCACCCATGACTCCTGTGGTTGTCATACAGTATTGGTGTTTTTCTTTCTTTTGCGGTGGATCTGTTTGTCGGGCTGTGGGAAGGTACATACATGGAGCAGGTGGTTTTTTTTGACCAGTTGAAGGCAGGTTTGTATACTTAGTATTGATTTATGAGATTGAGCATCCTTGGGCCCCCACACTTCGTCCTATCACCTAGCCTGCCCAGTGCATATGATAATTGATCGCTACTAGGAAAACGAACACCTCGAACCAATCTTATGGAGCTCTACGGGCACTTAGGCCATGTTAGGCCAGGGCGGAATGGTATTATAGAGTGTAGTAAAAACAGCCAATTAGACAAATTGCCTCTGGAAGTGTGTAGGAATTCCTATCGGTACTAGTGTCTGTAACGACCAACACTGATTGCCCAAACTTTCTGTATACGCAATAAAAGTGATGTATCATTAATACAGAGCGAGCTGGGGCGTGGCGGTGGAATAAATTCCCTTAAGAGGTCAAACATCTGAGTTAGAGTTCTTTGTTGACAATGGTCTTAGGCGTTGGAAATGCTGCTCGACAAGTTGGTTTCTTTCGTTTCATGAAAGCACGGGGGTTAAGAAAAATGTTTCATTGACGGATGGATAGGACAAATGGAAAGCATGGAGGCTACGGAACCGGGGGGGGATTTTTTTTGTCACGCATTTCTTTTGTTCAGGGATAACAGAGAATGTTTATTTCTTTTGTTTCTTTGAAGGGTAGACAAACCAATAAGGAGGCATGTGCGGAAAGAAGTGGAAATGTGCGGTGATCGTTGGAAGACTGAGAATAGTGTTTTGCTTTCCATATATACTCCTGCCATTACCGTCAGTTTAGCAATCAACTCACGTACCACGAATATACCTCTAGTTGCTCGCTATCATTATCCTCTCTTCCACTGTTGCTCTTTCGGTGCCGTATTTGCTCTGATTTCGTTTATTAGGTACAGTATTTGTGATTGATTTGGTATTGGATAAGACCTCCAGATATTGAGAAGTGTGTCCCAAGATACAGCGGGAGTTTTCATATTCCCCATACTATTCAAGTAATTGTACGTATTCAAAAGTATTGATGTGTGGTGATGTAGTTCCTATGGAATATAATATGCAAGGAAAATATTCCTATCAATGTGACTTAACTTGCGAATGGTAGTATGATCACGGCCTGCAGTGTTTTTTTCTACAATCGCCAGAATCGTTTTTACTCCGCCGGCGGTGTGGGCTCCCTTATTGGGTGTTCGGGAGTCGGAAACCGTGATAAGGGATTCTGGAGCTCTGATCAGAGTGTTTGAGCCAATCAATCTCAGTGTTTCTAGCCTCCTCTTTTCCGATTATTATTATTTTCTAAAGTAGGCTGCGGGGGTCTCCTGGGGGTATCGTGTCTGGTGGGCTGTTATGCTTGAGAACGGTACTGCCCGCCCGTAGTAGAACATAACCAGGAGTTCGCAGAGTAGCTAACACAGGATTATTAGAGTGGAAATAAAATGAACAAATGTTCAATTCCTCAGTTGAACTGAACATCCGGTAATATCATAGAGTCTCGAATGATCGAATCGTGCGTAGTGCCGTTCGGGTTACATCCTCTGATAAGGCCCGGCATCTGTCTCTTTTTTTGGTCTTTCAGAAGGGCCGATCTATCTTTTCCCTCCCTTTTCCAGCAAAGGGGAGGCTGGACTACCATGCTGTATCTGGCGCATTACTCAATACTCCGCGATTTGCAACTGCGCAAATCTAATAGTGTGGTTAGTACTCTACAGTTACGATCCATCTGAAAAAATATCTCATGTGGCGAAACTGGGGAGTGTAATACTTTATATTCAATTCCGAATGGGATGGCGGAAGGCGGACCCACAAACTCTCCTGTTTACTGGGGCTAAAGCCATCGCATAAATTTTACTAACAGACTTCCAATACACATAGCCAGTATTTATCCGCAAACCATCCAACTCCAGTCCCCCTGCAAAGAAATACCGGTACAGCCTCCACAGCCAAAATTTAGAAAATCCAGTTTAAAAATTCCATAAGTCCAGCAAATCCCAACCAACACTCCAAAGTCACTCGACTGAGTGAGTTCCTTTTTGACTTCATAATTCCGAAACTAACGCCAGAGATACAAGTAAGATAGCAGTGAAATAATGATTGGTCTTTCTGAAACCTAGCCCAAATCTCCATCCCACTCCATGATCCCACCCTCCCTGATGCGCGGCCCACCTCTCCAGTTTCCTGTAACCCCCCCACTTCCGTCCGCAGTGTCGCTTCCTTAGTCTGAACTGGGCTCGGCTACTGGCATGTTTGGATCATGGCTGACGTTTCGATTTCCTCTGGCAGTGGGTTGAACCCAATATTAGCATTTCCTCCGGTCCTAAGTTTCCATCGAACATTAGGATTCTGATTAGGGTTCGGACCAGTATTGGAATTCCAGCTATGATTCGGGACGGCGTTAAGATTCTGATTGGGATTCGGGTTAACATGGGGATTCCAATTTGGATTCGAATCAGGATTAGGATCCTTGTTAGAGTTCGAGCCAGCTTTATTCTAGTTAGAGTTCGAGCCGGAATCGGGGCTCCTGATAGGATCCGGACCAGCACTAACATTCTCGTTAAGATTCGGATCATTGTTAGGATTCCGTGCACCGTCAGGATTCTGTCCTGAATTCGGGTTTTGCCGGATGTTGGGGTTTCCAATGGGATAGATGGTTTTGCTACCCTGATCCCCGTCGCACCCCCTCCCACGGGTGTTATGGGCGGGATCCTGCAAGGGTTCATTCCCCAATGCTTCCAAATTGTCTGATGACTATTATCTGAACTAGCTCTGGCGGAAGGCAAGATTCGTGGGAGAGCAATTCGTGCCCTGGGAGCATCCGGAATGGGGGCGGGAGCTTCGCGCTTTAGGGCACGTCGTACCAGGTAATTTGTTCCCGGGTCCAATTGAAGATCATTTTTATGGTGAGGGTCTGGGGTTGTGGGACTGCTTGTGGAAGGTCTAGGATTCGGCAACCATTCTCATTAGTATCACGTTTTATGGATAGGTGGAATTTGGTATTTGGGGTGCTACTCAGGAGAGATGTTTGTGGAGCATTGTGGATCCGTCTTTTCCTCAGCATCTTGAGGCCCTTGGAATGAGTTGCCTGGTAATTGTGAGACATCTGCCATCAATCCCAATTTCATGGACCCCTTCTGGATCAGTGAACTCCCAGTATAGGCGACATTAGCTGGTGTCATTATTGTTGTGTTAATTGTAGATTTCGAGCCGGTAGGGTGGCTATCTAATCTAATTGCAACCCCGCGTTCGCCCCGAATGCTGCATCTCCTGGGGCAAACTCTGAGTCGCCCTGGGGGATCGGATTCCTTTGGCCTTTTCCGTTCTTCAGTTCGTTATGAGTAGTTGTTTTGCCTTCACTCTTCTTACTCCAACCACTCTCATCCCTATTTTGCGCCGCTCCATATTGATCGTCTCCACTATCTCCGTCGTCACTCTCGAGGCCCACCAACCATGCATTTCCCAATGCATCCTCCGCCGTCGGCCGATCCTTGGGTTGAATCGACAGCATAGACTTTAGTAATGAAATTCCGGCATCGTCTGTTAGTGTTGGTAACTCTTCTAGCTTACCTTCGGGAAAGGGCCATATCGCCAAGGAATAACGAGACATCTGAGTCACGGAGGCGAATAACCGTGTCCCTGCGAGTAACTCAAAGATCACACAACCGAGCGACCAAATGTCAACAGAATTGGTGTAGACAGAGGTTTCACTATTAGAGTCTAACCCCAGGACCTCTGGAGCACCATAGATTTGAGTTGACACCTGAGTGTGAAAGGTTGTGGTAGCTTGGGGTTGAATCCGTTTTGATATTCCGAAATCCCCTAGTTTGACCCGGATGGGAGACATCGAAACTATAAAAATGTTCTACGCATTGATCAGTATTTTGCGATACCAGAGAACCAAGCGAGGTGTTTGGCTGTGGGAGCCATACCGCAGGCTTTAAATCCCTGTGGGCCATCCCTTTTTGATGCATTACTTTGAGACCCTCGAGTACCTGCTTCGAAATACTTTGAACGATCTTTTGTTGTAGCGGCGAGCCGAGATGCTTTGTGAGATCGCCTTCCGGGAGATATTCCATTGCGATATAGAGAGTCTCGGGTTTTTCGAACCATCCTAGGAACTTCACGAACAATTCCGGACGCTAAAACGGCTAACCGTTAGCCCACAACAAGGAAATCCCAGACATGTGATAGACTGGGGAAAAATCCCGCGGGATCAAGGACACAAACCTTTGCCAATATGGCCATTATAACGAGCTCCCTATAATAGTCAAAGCCGGAGGGTAGCCTCCTCTTATCAATTGTCTTTACCGCACGATAATGGGCAGTAGTTCCCCGAACCTGCTTATTGACGACACCAAAACCTCCCGTGCCGAGTTCCCCACAGTTGCTCCAATCCTCATTCACCTTCTTATACCTATTCCCTCCTTTCTCGACATATCTTGTGTGTCTAACATGATCCTGAAAGAATTCTGTTTCGAGTTTACACCACTCAACCAAATCCGATTGAGGCGTGATCATTTCTCAAATTTGATGCAGTTTTGGTGCCAATAGTGCTCCGAATTAGCTGAAGAAGTGAAAATGGGCGCAACCTGTGGGAAGCTAGAAGCGAATATTTGTGAATCAAAGGAAGATTGACGAAGAGTGGTAGAAAAGATGTAAGTTAATCTTGCCAGTTTCGCAAGGTCCTCCGACAGCTCCAATATTTGTACCGTGCCACATTCAGCAATTTCATGTAGTAAAAGAAGACTGCCACCCAAGGAAGATTAATAAATGCCGCCAAATTGATCCCTGCCGCCTCCCCCAACCTGCCATCGCATGCAAGACACTCCTGGTCCGGCGACAAACAGGGGTATTTGGTGCGCAAAAAAAGAAATCATCAAGGTTAGGGTTACCAACATTACTGGTGATTACCGGTAATCCCTCTTCTCCCCCCGCCCAATTGGCGGGATCGGATTGGAACGGTTGGGGGGCTTCCTAGTCCGAGTTCCTCCCCTTTTTCACCACACACACCCACACTATTCTTGCGGGCTTACCTTCTTACTCGTGGGAAAGCTCACTGACCATTTGAACCCTTCCCTCTCACACACACTTCCTCCCCTTAGTCCTCCTGTGCAAGTCCACTGCACTGCTCCAACACTCATTCATCCCCCCCCAGTTTCGTGGTCGATATGATACGGTGAAGACTGTACGATCTTGGCGACAAAATTCGTGGCCCCCCCCACGTTTTACACCAAAAATGGCTGATTTCGGACTCTCATAACTCATCCCAAAACTGTATAGATTTAATAAAACCAAGATATAGTGTAGGCAATTGCTCAAAATTCCTAGGTAAAAATTATGAGAATTTTCCCATTAGCCTGTGAGAGTTGAGATCTGATGATTGTCATCGGATGCGGTTGCAATTTACCTTTTGTATGGGACTCTCATACAAAATCAGAGGTATCTTTTGCCCAAGATCATTATTTCTAGTATTGCACCATGGGCATTAACTAACTGAACTTGTCACATATAAATGATAATATCTAGATGAGTCTAAAGACTCCGAGGAATTTTAACATTTTTTTGCAAAGCAACTAGCTATGATTTTATGAGGTTAAAATGGCCGTTTTTGGTGTAAAATGGGGGGGGGGCCACGAATTTTGTCATTAGGACTGTACTTGGCAATTTAAAAAGTCTCCGGACGCCCTGCACTTATTAATACCTATCTTGGCACAAAAGCGTCCGGAGACTTTTTAAATTGCCAAGTACTCGAGTACTCGAGTACTGGGTGGCGACGAACAAGGATCAATCAATGAGAATTCTTTTTTTGTAACCCTAACCTTGACGATCTACTCGTAATTTTTCCTGATGCTTTCGAACACGACTGCTATTGCATATGGCCAAAAAAATCGACCAGAGCCTCAAAATTTTGGTAGTATGCAATAGCAACCTTGTTCACAAACATCAGAAAATTACGAGTACTTTTTTGCCCACAAAATACCCCTGTTCGTCTCCCACCCAGCTTCGTTGTTATCATACTGTGAAAACCGTAAGGTTTGGTGCTTTCCCCGTCTTTTTGTCTCAAGTGAGCTGGTGAGCTCTCTCTCTAGGCTGTTTTTTCGCTCCCTCTCTACTAGTAAGGTAGTTAACCACATAACTTGGTACGCGGTTCAATCACACATCAGCTAGCGAGAACCGTCAGACACTGGCACCTTCAAATACGGTAAACACCCGAATAATTGAATCGTGTGCTATGAAGTCCAAAATTGCCTCACTGGAAAGGGAGCAAAAAAACACAGCAAAAACACCGCCCTTTCCCCCTTCCGAATTTTCTTTTTTTCCTGACCTTGCTGAGAGAAGAAGCCCCAACGACATAGTATAGGTTCAATCATTCGAGTTTCTACGGCAAGATTTTAGCTGCCTAGGAATCGCGATAAACGCTATTAGCTGTAAGATAAGTCTTTATAGCTAGGATTCAAACTTTCAGAGCTCTGATTTTGACGCACTTGTAGGTTTCACCCTGCACGCTTTTTATTTCAATGTAAAAGTGACCGCTGGTTCTTGCCAATTAATGTGATATTCGAAGTTCTATTCCAGTACGGTACAGTATCCTCAAGCGTTACGAGAACTTTACCGGCACAAGTTTCATGTGATACCAGTAGTTTTTCGCAAAGTATTTTTCTCTGAACTGCTACTGTCACTTAATACCGTGTTTAGGAAACATTAAACTGAGCACAGGGTATACTCGCGGTGAGATTAAGTCCCGAGCCAACGCTAAGCCGATGGGAGCAACCACGATCCACCGCGAAGCTCAGCTATTATGATAGCCATCATGGCGATTACAATCGCGAGCGCACCTACAATGACTATTTGTGCTAAGGCCTGCATATTTGTGCCCCTCCTTCTCTTTAGGAGTGTAGGATAGGGGGTGGTAATAGGACCCTAAGTTATGACAGTGGCATCAAGAGTCGCTGTGGCATTTCAACGGTTGATTGTAGTGGAGAATTGTAGTTGAGCCCTTTGTCTCAGGACTTGATCTCACCGCGAGAGTCTCTGGGATGTGTTGGTATCGTTTTGGGCGTCACCACTTCAACCTGCCTGTCTATTGGCTTGTTCTTCTGCAGTCTTGTAAAACATGTGTTTGCTGCTAATGACTCCCGGACAAGCTTCATTCGATCGTACCTGACATTGTGCAATAAGTGAAGTGGAAGTTAGTTTCAGCAGAGAGCAGGAAAAATGAAGCAGCAGTATGATTCCTCGGGGCCAAGTCTTGCCATGTGCTGTGCTGTGCTGGTGCTATACCCTTTTCCGGAGGGCGTTGAGCACCGAGGGCTTCGTGTCTCCCTATTGGATCACTTCCTCCGGGCGCCGGGGACCAATATTCCGGACCTCAGCCACCGGTATCACGACCAAAAATGCGACGGGGGCTTACTCACTGTGATTGTCTTGGCACAAGCTCCAGGCACGGGGGATCCCAACACATGAATCAGAAATTTGTACAGTATGAAGGATTCTCTGCTGATACTAAATTCAGTATCAAATTTTCGGATTTTTTATGCCTGGAACTTGTATATACCGTATAACCTGGTGATATTCATTCACATGCTAAGTGGTTAAAATAAAGCGTGGTTCAGGATTTTCAGAAAAGTAGCCGTTCTTGGTAAACAATTGTCAGGGAGACTGCTTGCTATGTAACTCAAAGCCAGTACAGTTGCCACATGTTTTGTGTCGTAGCGTTCCCCCCCCCCATGACATACGTTACCGTTAGAACTCAAATAATTGAACCTCACGCTACGACGTTGGAGTTGCCTTTGCCGGTAAGGTGTGGCTCTTTTTTCTTTTTTCTTTCTGTCTTAAGCTTGGTTGAGGGGGCCAGTTTTCGATGTGCGCTCGTCCCACTATCCGAGAGGGAACTTCGGACGTCTTAGCGCGAGGTTCAATTATTTGAGTTCTTACGGTACTCAAATGAGCTCACCTGCTGAGTCGAACATTCTTTTGACCTCATATTATGGAATGCTCATGTTGAACAAGGGTCCATTGAATCCACAAGTAAGACTACACTCGCATTGTTGTGTTAGTAAAGATTCTCACCCACCAGTTCGAATCCGGGCATGTACCACGGTTCGAACTGGTTCATGTAGTATGTGGGAGACTTGGTCCAAGGTCTAATTTTTCGGGCGGTGTGATGGAATCCATAGACTAGAGACGAGTGCTAAGAAAGAAAAGCTAGCGTTGTCCGCGGCAGTTCCAAAGTGTGAGAGGCCATTTACTTGGGGGGTTTTCAACACCGGTGATCGTTCATTTCTTCATGGTTCCGGTCTGCACTAGAGCCGAGTGACCACCTATGACTACGAGGTTGTCATATTGGAGTTTTTCTTTCTTTTGCACTGGATTTGTGTTGTTGGGCTGTGTGCAGGTATATACATGGACCAGGTGGCAGTTTGTCCTGAATAGTATAAATTTATGAGATTGAGTACCTTTGAATCACCACACTTCGTCCTATCAAGTTTCTTTCCCGGTGTTGCATATGATTATTGCTTGCTCCTAGGAAAACGAACACCTTGAACCAATCTTATTGAGTTCTACACGCACTTAGATGGTGTTAGACTGGGGCGGTATGATATTGGGGAGTCTGGTAAAAACAGCCGCTCACACTAATGCCTCTGCAAATGTGTAGGAATTCCTATCGGTACAAGTGTCTATAACGATCAACATCAATTGCCTAACCTTTCTACGTACGTAATAAAAGTATTGTATCATCAATAAAGAGAGAGCCAGGATGTGGCGGTGGAATAAATTCCCTTTAGAGATCAATCCTCTAAGTTAGGGTTCTTTGTTGACAATAGTCTTGGGTGCGGGAATTGTGATTGATTTGGTATCGGATAAAACTTCTTGGTATAGGGAAGTGGTCCCCAGATACGGTGGGAACCATCTGTGCCGTACTGTCTAAGTAATTGTGCGTATTTAAAAATATTGGTAGTGGTAATGTAGTTCATATAAAATATAATATGCAAGGGAAACATTCCCAAGTATATGACTTAACTTGCGAATGGCAGCATGATCACAGCCTATAGTGTTTTTGCTACCATCCGCAGAATCGTTTTCATGCCGCCGGCTGCTGGGCTCCTGTATCAGGTGTTCGAGAGTCGGAAAACGTGATGAGGGATTCTAGACTTCTGAGTGGAGCGTTCGATCCAATATATCTCCATGTCTCTAACCCCTTGTTTTCCGATTATCACTATCTTTCTACCACAGTAAGTTGCGGGGCTCCCCCGGTAATATAATGTCTGATAAGCTACTGTACTCGACCACAATGGCATCTGTAGTAACGCATAACCAAGTGCTCTTGGCGTGGGCAGTCTAGAATTAGCAGAGTAGGAAGAAAATGAACAAATGTTCCATTCCCTAGTGCGCCTAAACATCCGGTAATATCATAGAGTCTCAAATGATTGAATCATGTGTAGTCTTATTCGAGTTGCCTCCTCTGGCAATGCCCGGCATCTTCTCTCCCGTTTCGCGCCTTTCAGAAGGGCGGCTGAACTGTGTTTTCCCTCCTCTTTCCAGCCAAGGCATGGTTGGACTACTAATGCTGTTGCTAGCGCATTGCTCAATAATCCGAGGCTCGCAACTGCCCAAATATAATACTGTAATTAGTACTCTACAATAGGATCCATCCGCCAAAATATCTCAAGTGGTGAGGCGGGGGAGTGTAATGCTTCCATTAAATTCCGAATAGGGTAGTGTGAGGCAGACAAGCAAAACCATCCAACTCCAGTCCCCCTGCAAAGAAATATAGCCTCCACAGCCAAAATCTAGAAAATCCTGTAAAACCTGCCATGAGTCCAGCAAATCCCAACCAACATTCCAAAATCTCTCGATAGAGTTCCTTTTTAACTTCATAATCCCGAACCTAACACCATAGATACAAGTACGGCAATAGTGAAATCATGGCCGATCTTTCTGAAACCTAGCCCAAATTTTCATATCCCTTCATGATCCCACCCTCCCTGATGCGCGATCCACCTCTCCTGTTTCCCACAACCCCTCTACTCCCGTTTTGAGTGGCGTTTCCTTAGCCCAAATTGTATTTGGCTACTAGAGTGTTTGGATCCTGGATGAGGTTTCGATTTCGTCCGGCACTGGGGTTCAACCCAATATTAGGATTTCCTCCGGTTCTAAGTTTCCATCCAACATTAGGATTCTGATTAGGGTTCGGGCCAGTATTGGAATCCCGGTTATGATTCGGGATGGCGTTAGGGTTCTGATTGGGATTCGGGTTAACATTAGGATTCCAGTTAGGATTCGAGTTAGGATTAGGATTCTTGTTAGAGTTCGAACCAGAGTTATTCGAGTGAGAATTCGAGGCGGCATTGGAGTTCCGGTTAGGATTCGGGCCAGCACTAACATTCTCGTTAAGATTCGGACTATGGTCAGGATTCTATCCACTGTCAGGATTCTGTCCTGAATTCGGGTTTTGCCAGGTGTTAAAATTTCCCACAGGACAGGCGGCTGTGCTATCCCAACCCCCGCTGCACCCCCTCCCACGGGCGTTTTGCCCAGAATTCCGGAAGACATCATCCCCGGATGCTCCCGAATGGTCTGGTGACTATCACCTGAATTAGTTCTCCCGGCAGGGTAGATTTGTGGGTGAGCAATTCTTTTCCTGGGCGCATCCGGAATGGGGGCGGAGGCTTCGCGCTTTAGGGTGCGCCCTGCCCGGTCATTAGTTCTGAAGGCCAATTGCATACTATTTCCGTGATGAGGGTCTGGGGTTGGTGGACTGCTTGTGGAAGGTCTAGGATTCGGCAACCATTTCTCATTAGCAACATGTTTTATAGATACTGTAGGGTGAATTTTGTATTTGGGGTGCTACTTTGGAGACATGTTTGTGGAACATTGCCGATCCGTCTTTTCCTCCGCATCTTGAGGTCCTTGGAATGAGTCGCCTGGTAATTGTGAGAGATCTGCCGTCAATTCCAATTTAATGGACCCCTTCTGGATCGGTGAATTCTCAGTAGAGGCGGCATCTGCTAGTGTCATTATGGTTGTGTTAATTGTAGATTTCGAGCCGGTAGGGTCGCCATCCGATTGCAACCCCGCGTTCGCCCCTAATGATAGATCTCCTGGGGCGAACTCTGAGTCGTCCTGGGTAATCAAATTCTTTCGGCTTCTTCCTTTCTTCCGTTCGCCATGAGTAGTTAGTTTACCTTCACTCTTCCTGCTCCAACTGCTCTCCTCCCCACTTTGCGCTGTTTCATATTCATCCTCTCCACTATATTCGTCTTCACTCTTAAGGTCCACGAACCATGCATTGCTCAATGCATTCGCCGCTGTAGGGCGATCCTCGGGTTGAATTGAGAGCATGGACTTCAGTAATGAAATTCCGGCATCATCTGTCGGAGGTGATAACCCTTTTAGTTTATCTTCGGGAAAGGGAAAATTCCCGTGGTAGTAGCGAGATACTTGCTCCCCTGAGGTGAATAAGTGTGCCCCTACAAGTAACTCATATATTACACATCCGAGTGACCAGATGTCAACAGCGTTCGTGTAAACCGAGGTTTCACTAGTAGAGTTCACCCCCAGCACCTCCGGAGCGCCGTAGATT
>Ga0307509_10006301_pt1 | contig 16029 bp, 19 predicted proteins | sample 10_EM_MG_FD_202245 | JGI IMG/M metagenome (GOLD analysis project Ga0307509, IMG submission 202245) | Populus trichocarpa ectomycorrhiza microbial communities from riparian zone in the Pacific Northwest, United States - 10_EM | ecosystem: Host-associated > Plants > Roots > Unclassified | place...
GTGTACCGCACGGCAGTTGAACGACACTGTTCTCCATGGCTACGACGAACCACTTCGGCATCGCCCTGCGGGGGTGGCGCGAGCGCGTGTCGCCGCGCGACAGCGGGCTGGAGGCGGGCGGGGACCGGCGCATCCCCGGGCTGCGGCGGGAGGAGCTGGCCGGGCTGGCCGGTCTGTCGGTCGACTATGTGGTCCGGCTGGAACAGGGCCGCGCTCGCAACCCCTCCGCCCAGGTGGTCACCGCGCTGGCCAGGGCGCTGCGCCTCGAACCGTCCGAGCGCGACCACCTGTTCCGCTGCGCCCACCTCGCACCGCCCTCGGCCGGGAACGTGTCCCGGCACGTCCCCGCGAGGGTGCACCGCCTGGTGGGCCAGCTGGCGGGCAACCCCACCGCGGTGTTCGCCGCCGACTGGACCCTCGTCAGCTGGAACGCGATGTGGTCGGAGGCGATCGGTGATCCCCGTACGTACGGCTGGGGCGAGCAGAACCTCGTGGCAGGCATGTTCCGGCCGGACGGCGTCAGGGGGCGGGCACCGATCGCGGCCTGGCCGGTCCGGTCCTGGGCGGGCGACGAGGTCGAGGAAGAAGACCTCGTCGCCGACCTGCGGGTGACGGCCGCCGCCCATCCCCACGACGCACGGCTCGCCGCATTCGTCGACCGCATGCTGCGCGACAGCCCGCGCTTCGCCCGCCTGTGGTCCAACGGCACCGCACGCACCCATGTCGGCGACCGCAAGACCGTCGAGCACCCCCGGGTGGGCGACCTCGACCTGGACCTCGACGTGGTGATGGCCGCCGGCACCGACCTCAGGATCGTCACGTACACGGCGGCGGCCGGGACGACCGACGCGGAGAAGATGGACGCGCTGCGCGCCGTCTGTCCGGAGCCGGGTCGGGGCCTGGCCCGCGCCATGTCGGCGCCTGACAGCCCGAGTTGAGGACAAGGGGACTACGTCGACCTCGTCGATCTCGTTGAGAACCTCCGCAATCCGTCAGCCATCCACTCCCGGACGGCCGCCGCCCGGTCCGGGTCCGGGGCAGGCACAGGCGTGCCGTTGACCGTCGCCACCAGGGACTGGTACTTGGTCAGCAGCTTCAGACCAGGCAACTTGGCCGGACGCCACGCTTCCTCGTCGTTCCGGTCGAACTCGACGAGGGTGCGCCGGGCCCGGTCGACGTCGGGCTCCCCGGTCATGGCGGCAACCAACTCGGCCGAGTGGGCGGCCACTTGCTCGGCGAGGTCCCGGGCCTCCGGCGCGTCCGCGGGCACGCCGGCCTGCTGGGCGGCCCGCGCTGCCAGGAGGAGCTTGCGATGCCTCTCGACGCGGGCCGTCAGCTCCGGGGAGGTCATCAACTTGCCCTGAGGGGTGCCGAATGTGCGGTGGAAGAAGTCCCGCAGCGCCGTGCGGAACTCCTCGTCCCGCACGATCTCGGCGAGTTCGATCCAGGCCTCCACCTGCTCGGTGGACGGCTCCTCCGGCAGCTGCGGTCGCAGGCTGTGCAGCCGTTCGACATAACCGGGATGGACGTCCAGGCCGTCGGTCACGAAGTCCCAGAACTCGTCTATGAGTTGGTCCCGGTCGTCGTCGGACATCGACGCGAGCTTGTGCATCAGGCTCACCTGTTCCGCCGTGGTGTGCTGCCGCGTGATGGTCCGCAGCACGGCACGGCGCGCCCGGAACCGCCGCAACTGGTCCTCGACCAGCCGCAGATGCGTGACAGCGAGCTCGTGCAGGGTGGTCTCCGCGCCCAGCACCCGGCGAATGTCCTCCAGGCCGGCGCCCAAGTCGCGCAGGGTGCGCACGAGTTCGAGCCGGGCGATGGCGTGCACGTCGTACCGCCGGAAGCCACCCTCGGTGAGACCGGTCGGTGCGACGACGCCCTCGTCGGCGTAGAACCTGATCGCGCTCACACGCAGACCGGTGCGGCGGGCGACGTCCCCGATGGAGTAGAGCTCGAGTTCGTTCACACCCGTCACTATGGGATCTCAAGTGGCCTGAGAGTCAAGGGGGTTGGGCACCACACGTTGCGCGGGAAGCTTCCTCGCACCCTACGGCTGAACCGCGCGCACTTGGTCGTAGCGGCCCAGGAAGCGGAACGCGCCGTCCCTGACCTGGTACAGGAAGCCGGTGTTCTCCGGGTCCAGCGCGTGGGTGGTGCCCTGGGCGAAACGGATCGGCGTGGCCACCCCGCCGTACGAGGTGTGGAAGAGGCGCTCGGCGACCTGCGCGGGCTCGATCGTGGTCGTGGTCCCGAGCGCGTCCAGGGCGCGGGCGATCAGACGAGCCGCGACGGATCGGAGGGCAGCAGCCGCTCCATCACGACCCGCCTTCCGTGCCCGGCGCGGAAGCGGTCGCCCCGGTGGACCGTCCGATCTCCTGCTCCACCCGCAGCAGCATTCTCGGAAGCACCTCCGCCACACGGGAGTTGAGCTCCTCCGGGTTACGGCCGCGCCCGCCGCACACGGATGTACCGGCCACCACCGAGCCCAGGACGGCCTGTTGCCACCAGTACGGGTACGGGCCGCCGTGTGTGTCGCTGACGCACTGTCCCGTCTCCAGCAGCAGATCGTCGCCGCTGGTGTTGCCGCCCTCGCCGCGGGCGAACGACAACGACTGGAGCCCCGTGAGGCGTTCACCCGGTCGCTGGTTCTGCTCCGTGCAGTCGAGGTCCTCCTCCAGCATCCGTGCCTGCTCCCACGAGGCGTCCAACGTCGTACGGTGCACGGTGACCGTGGCCGACAGCCGCACGGCTCCCTTCGCGCCGGCGGCGGGCACCTGGAAGTGCCGGGTCAGCGTGGCCAACGCGTCCTCGGGCAACGGGCGCAGCCGCCACAGACAGTCGTCACCCAGCACCGCCCACTGCCCGGGATCACTCTCGTACGGCGTCGCCCGCACCACCCCGGTCCCGAACAACTCCGGTCCCGAGACGACCTGTTGGACCAGCGCCCGAGCCTGCGTCGCGGTCTTCGGTCCCCTGCTCGGATCGGTCTCGGGGGTGGCCGACGCCGTGGGCCGTAAGTCGGCCGTACTGCTCCGAGCCGTCCCCGGCGACGCCGACGGTGACGCGGAACCGCCACCGCCCCCTCTGCGCAGTCGGGTCGATCGTAGGGCCGGGTCGCCTCAACTCGCCCTGTGCAGAGGGATGTTCGCAGTGGCGGCGGACTCACCTGACGAGTTCGGTCGGCTCGTCCAGCTGCGTCAGCTTCCGCGGATTGCGCACCACGTAGATCCGAGTGACCCGGCCGTCCTCCACCACGACACTGATCGCGGACGGTTCGCCGTCGATCTCGATCCGGCCCGCCGGTTCACCGTTGAGCCACACGGGCGTGGTGTCGAACGCGGCCACCAACGTGTGCGCGCGGGCGAGGATCGGCGCCACCAGCTCGGCTCCATGGAGCGGGGCGAGCGCGGCGGCGACCACCCCGCCACCGTCGGTCACCATGACCACGTCCGGCGCCATCACCTCCAGCAGTTCCTGCAACTGCCCGGTCCGCAACGCGCGCAGGAACCGCTCCACCACGGCCCGCTGCTCCGACCGGCTCACCCGCACCCGAGGCCGCCGGGCCGCCACATGCTCCCGGGCCCGCCGCGCGACCTGCCGCACCGTGGCGGCCGACTTCCCGACGATCTCCGCGATCTCGCCGTACGGCAGCTCGAAGACCTCGCGGAGCACGAACACCGCCCGCTCGGTGGGCCCGAGCGTCTCCAGCACGGTCAGCATCGCGATCGACACGTTCTCCGCGAGCTCGACGTCCTCGGCGACATCGGGACTCGTCAGCAAGGGTTCCGGCAGCCACTCGCCCACGTACTCCTCCCGGCGCCGCGACACCGTGCGCAGCCGGTTGAGCGCCTGCCGGGTGACGAGCCGGACGAGGTACGACCGCGCGTCCCGCACCTGTGACCGGTCGACGTCGGCCCACCGCAGCCAGGACTCCTGCAGCACGTCCTCCGCGTCGGCCGCCGACCCGAGCATCTCGTAGGCGACCGTGAACAGCAGGCCGCGATGGGCGACGAAGGGGTCATCGGTCACGCCGTCGGCAGTCATGCCGTCGACGCTACGTCGGCGCCGGCGTGCCCCGTCCGGGAGGCCAGCGGAATCTCGCACGAGTCCGAGTAACCCTGCGAGGTGATCCCGTGCGCGGTGTTGCACCTTGCCGCCATGTTGGCGAAGCCGATGAACACGGTGAGTTCGACGAGTGCGGCCGGGCCGAGGCGGTCGAGCAGGCTCTTCGACAGTTCGTCGGTGACGGTCGGCGGGGTGTTCGTCATGGCCTCCGCGTACGCGAGCACGTCCCGCTCCAGCGGTGTGAACACCTCCGACTGCCGCCAGCGCGGGACCTGGCTCGCCTTGGCCAGGTCGAGGTTCTGGTTCAGCGCGTGGAAGTAATTGACGTCGAGGCACCAGCTGCAGCCGACCTGTGCCGCCACGGCCATGTGCGCGAACGTCTTGAGGCCCGCGTCGGCCGCGTCCCACGAACCCACCTTGGCAGCGAACTCCTGGTTGGCCGCGGCGAGTTGGGGCTGGTTCCACAGCACTTCGACGGGCTCGGGCACGACCCCGAGCTGCCTGATCATGTTCTCGCGGAGCTCGGCGGGAAGCTCGGCCCTCGGAACGCGAGGTGTCACGGTGTTCTCCTTGTACGTGTGGTGTAGGTGCGCCTGGGTGGCGGTTCGACATGAAGACACCGGCGAGCTCGCGGATGTGACATGGGGCTCGCGGATGTGGCACCGGGATCGGGCACTCCGGTCGGCCCCTCTGCTTGGTCACTCCGTGCGCGGGTACTCGGCCGGCATGCTGATCGCCGAGAACGAACACGTAGAGCTGGCCGCATCCGGTGCCGCCATGGGCCTGGTGGTGGCCTTCGCCGGTGGTCTCGTCATCGTCGCGTTGCTGGTGTGGGCCGTCCGGCTGGGCATCAAGGTGCGACAGCGGGAACCGGCGCCGCCGCGGCCGGACGAGCAGCCCCGGCTGCCGGAATCCGGCCCCGTCGGGGAGATCAGGGAAGAGCGGGAGCGTCCGCGCTGGAACGAGGGGACCGGCGGTTCCTGATGTCCGGCGCCCGGACCCCGGCCGGTACCCGGACCGTGCGGGCGGGCCGCCGTAGCCTCGACATCCACCGGCCCGACAAGGTGCTGTTCCCCGCCGACGCGAACGGCAAGGAATACACGAAGGGCGACCTCGGCGCCTACTACCGGGCCGTCGCCCCCTTCATGCTGCCGCACCTGCGCGGGCGCCCGTTGATGCTGGAACGGCACCCGGACGGCATCGACGGTCCCCGGTTCATGCAGAAGAACATCCCGGCGCACTACCCGGACTGGATCAAACGCGTCGAGGTGTCCAAGGAGGGCGGCACGGTCACCCACCTGGTCTGCGACGACACCGCCACCCTCGTGTACCTCGCCGACCAGGCCTGCCTCACCCCGCACCGCTGGCTGTCCCGGACCGGCCGACTCCACCGGCCCGACCGCCTGGTGTTCGACCTCGACCCCTCGGACGCGGGAAAGGGGAGCGACTTCGCCGCCGTACGCCAAGCCGCCCTGCTGCTGCGCGAGTTGCTCGACGAACTACGGCTGCCGTCCGCGCCGATAACCACCGGCTCGCGCGGTCTGCACCTGGTCGTGCCCCTCGACGGGAGGCAGGATTTCGACGCGGTGCGCGCTTTCGCCAAGGACGTCGCCGACGACCTCGCCGAGGCACACCCCGACCGACTCACCACGGCCGCACGCAAGAAGGACCGCGGAGAACGCCTCTACCTCGACATACAGCGCAACGGCTACGCCCAGACCGCCGTCGCCCCCTACGCCGTCCGCGCCAAGCCCGGCGCCCCGGTAGCCGTCCCCATCAGCTGGGACCAACTCGACGCCCCGGACCTCGACGCCCGCCGCTGGACCATCACCGACGCCGTGGACCAGGCCCGCACCAACCCCTGGGCAGGACTGGCGAGTCGGGGGCGTTCCCTCACCCCGGCCGGTCGACGACTCGAAGGCCTGCGCGGCTGAACCACCACCACGACTGACGGCTCCCGCCCCGGGTACTCACCGGCTCATGCGGATGAGCGTGGTGGACGTGGGCTCGAACACGGTTCGGCTCGTGGTGGCGGACCTGGAGGACGGCGTACCGCTGCCCGTGCACACGGCCAAGTGGAAGTTACGGCTCTCCGAGCGCGTCGGGCAGCCGTACGGGGAGATCCCCGAGGACGCCGTACACCACCTCGTGCAGGCGGTGGCGGCCGCCGCGGAGACCGCCCGGCGCTGGGGCGCGGCAGGCCCACTCGCCTTCGCCACAGCGGTGGTTCGCGGCGCACCGAACCGGCTCGACGTGCTCCGCTCCGTGCGCACCGAGACCGGCGTACGGCTGTGCACACTGCCGGGAGAGGTGGAGGGCGAGCTGACGTTCCTCGGCGCCCGGCGCTGGATGGGCTGGCGCGCGGGCCCGCTCGCCCTGTTCGACATCGGCGGCGGTTCCTTCGAAGTCGCCTTCGGGCGCGGCCGGTTGCCCGACTTCGTGGCGTCCTTGCCCCTCGGCGCGGGCCGCCTGACCCGGGACTTCCTCTACGGCCAGGACCCGCCGCCGGAGCGCGCGGTCAAGGCGCTGCGTCGCGAGATACGGCACCAACTGAGGGACGTGGCCGCACGGATCCGCTGGGGGGGCTCCGCACCACCGTCGTCACGTCCCGCACCTTCCAGCAGCTGGCCGGGCTCTGCGGCGCCGCTCCCGGACGCCAAGTTCCCTTTGTGGAACGGCGGTTGGCGCGGGCCGAACTGCGCGTGGGCCTCGACCGGCCGGCCGCCCTCGCGGCCTTCGAGCGGGCCCTGCTCCCCGGCGTCTCGGCACCGCGCGCCGCACAGAGCCTGGCCGGAGCCGTGGTCGGGCACACGGTCATGAAGCTCGCGGGCATCAAGACCGTGACCGTCTGCCCCTGGGGCATCCGTGAAGGAGTACTGCTGCGGTACATCGAGGACGGCGGGTCGTGGTGGACGGAGACGACGCGGTGCAGCGACGACGCGGAAGCCGCGGGTGCGGTCGCCCTGCGGATCGCGCCGGTGCCGAAGCCGACACACGTCGGCGGGTAGGCGGATGGTCGGCGTCCCTACCGCGCCGACCTACGCCGGGCGGGCGATCTCGGCGACCGCTGTGGAGATCCGCTGTTGCAGGTGCGCGGGCAGCGGTGCTCCGTTGACCGAGTCGACGAGTTCTTCGGCCAGTTGATGGAGTTTGGTGTTCGTGTGCTGCGAGACGTCGACCAGGACGCTCCACGCGTCCTCGGGACTGAGGCCGAAGGAGGCCATCAGGACTCCGCGGGCCAGGTCGATGACCGGCCGGGTCAGCATCGCCCGCTTGAGCTGCCCGACTTCGACGCGCAGCTCCTCGGCCTCGTCGGACACGCCGTTCTCCTCCATCAGGTCGTGCGTCGTGGGGGAATGTTCGCGCCAGGCGTCGACCACCCCGTCGGCGGCCGTGGGTCCTGGCGCGTGGCTGAACAGCGACGACGTGTCGGTGAGCGCGAACAGCCTCTCGACCCCGGCGCTGACGGCCCGGACGCCGAGCGTCTTGCCGTCCGCCAGGGCGAGCCGCCGGACGGACAGCAGGACGTTGAGCCCGGCACAGTCGCAGAAACCGACTCCGGCCAGGTCGAGGTCCAGCCCTCCGGGTGAACCGGCGAGTGCCCGGCGCAGGGCGCGCCGCACCGCACCGCTTCTTCCGTGTCGATGTCGATCTCCCCGGAGACCACGACGACCGTCCGGGTACCGGCCGGCTGCGTCACGGTCTTCAACGAGGCGGAAACCGACAAGGGATCCACCGCAGGGACGGGTGACACCGCACAGATCGTCCGGACCCCGCTCCTGAGAGGAGCGCTACGTTCGTGTTCTCGCATGGCAGCCGCTCCCGAGGCATCCGCCCTGTTTTCTGCCTGGTCAAGTCTCACTCGCCGCATTTAGCGCGTCAAGATATACACGAAATCTATTTCGTGTCTCGGGATACGTGAAAGATGGGGCCTATGCTGGGGGTCATGGACGGAGTATCCGAGACACACGCAGGGTGGACGTTCCTCACCAGCCATGCCCGAGTGCTGGCCGCGATCGCCGAGGACCACCGCACCCGTATCCGTGACATCGCCGTGCGGTGCAGGCTCACCGAAAGAGCCGTACAGAAGATCATTGCCGACCTGGAGCAGGACGGCTATCTCAGCCACACGCGGGAGGGGCGGACCAACGCGTACCGGATCCAGCCGGGGACCATCCTCCGGCACCCGGCCGAGGCCGGAATGACCGTCGAGGCGCTGCTGTCCACCCTCGCGCGGCACGACGCGCAGCGCGAGCACTCGACCACGCCGCCGACGGGTGAGCGGGACTCCGAACTCGCGGAGTGACGCGCGGAGTTGGGGGCGGTCGAGAGGTGGCTCCCGGCCTACGTGACGGCGCTCCGGACGCCGAGGGCGATGAGGACGGCTGACGTGGCCCTGGCGGCCGTTCGCTTGAAGCGGGGTCTGTGCAGGGCGTGTGAGGCACGGACGATGAGGAAGGTCCAGGCGGCGAGCCAGAGCGCGATCAGCAGCGCGTGGGCGGTGGCCAAGGCGAGGATCTGGCCGCTGAACGGCTGGTGGGGCGCGATGAACTGGGGGACCAGGGTCAAGTAGATCGCCGCCGCCTTCGGGTTGAGGACGTTGGCGAGCAGCGCCTGGACGTAGACGGAGTTCGACCCCCTCGGTAGACGTTGGCGCTGGGCTACGGGTGCCGCGTTCGGTGTGGCCGAGCGCCATGTCCAGATGCCCAGGCCGATGAGGTAGACGGCACCGACGAGCTTGACGGCGGAGAAGGCCACGCTGGAGTGCATGACCAGGGCCGACAGGCCGGCTATCGCGAGAGTGGCGTGGATGTACAGGCCGGTGACCGTGCCGAGGATGACGGGAAGCGCCTGACGGCGGCCGCCGCCGGTGACGTGTTGGATCAGCAGGGCGAAGCTGGCTCCGGGGGTGGCGATCAGGGGAAGGACCGCCACCAGAAACCCGGCGAGGGCGTAGGGATGGACCACGATGCCTCCGGGTCGTGCGGGCGGATGGTTCAGAGCACGACGCGGTAGTGGGTGGTCAGGCGCCGGTCGTCGGACACGATGTGGAACGCGAGACCGGGCGGCTGGTCGCGGTCCGCGGCCTGATCGCCCTCCCAGGGCATGCGCAGGGTCCAGGTGATCGCCGGTGCGACGATCAGCGGGCGTGCGGCGAAGGTCGAGGCGGCCGCGGTGTGGGCGTGGCCCGTGAGGACGGCCGCGACCTGCGGATGCGCGTTGAGCAGGGCAGCCAGTTGTCCGGGCTCTTGGAGCATGCCGGAGTCGGGCAGCGGGTGATGCAGTTCGACCGGCGGCTGGTGGAAGGCGATCAGTGCCGTGGCGTCCTGCGGCAGCGCCGAGAGGGTGTCGTCGATCCACGCGAGCGTGTCGGCGTCCAGGCGTCCCTCGTCGCGGCCCGGGATGGTGGAGTCGCACATCAGGATGGTGCTGCCGGCGATGTCGTGAACCTGGTTGACGGGGTCGGGGCCGGGTGCCGCTCTGAGCAGGGCCTTGCGGTAGGCCGGTCGCGCGTCGTGGTTTCCGGGGCAGGTCAGCACCGGGAAGGGGGCGGTCAGGATCCGGGCCGCTTCCTCGTACTCGGCCTCCGCGCCGTGATCGGCTATGTCCCCGGTGACCAGGAGAGCGTCGACCGGGTGGGGCAGGGCCCGCAGGTAGTCCATGACACGGATGGCGCGCCGGGTCGCCCTCTCGCTGCCGTCCAGGTGCAGATCGCTGATGTGTGCGAGCAGCGTCATTCAGCAGTACTCCAGCTTCTAACGGAAGTTTTCCATTTACCGTTAGGGACCTTAGAGTGTGCGCCGGGATGTGATCAAGTGGCCGACGACCGGGCACCGAGAAGAAGGCCGGGCACCGAGAAGAAGGAAGGGGATGCCTCGTGGAGCGTTGGCTGGCATTGGAGCTGGCGAGCACGATTCGCCACGACGGGGACGGCGGCGTTGCCGACGACCTCGCCACGGTCCAGGAAACGACGCAGTGGATCCACGAGCAGCGGGATCTGCTGGCCGGCCACATTCCGGCTCTTCCCGCCGGAGAACTCACGGCGGACGAAAGCCTCAGGCTCGGCATCATCGAGCTTCGGCAGGCCGTCAGGGCCCTGTTCGCCCGAGTGGTGAGTCCGGCTCCGCCCAGCCCGGCGGACGCCCATCGCCTGATGCCCGCCGACCAGGCGATGGCCCGCCTCAACACGGCCGCCGCGCGGGAACCGGTCGCCCCCCAGTTGGACTGGCCCGCCGAAGGAGCTCCCGCCGCCCGGCTGTTGTCGGCGGAGAGCGATCCGCACGTGCGGCTGGTCGCGGCCCTGGCCCGGGCCGCCATCGACTTTCTCAGCGGCCCGCAGTGCGCAGAACTGCGCTCCTGCACCGCGCCCCGCTGCGTGCGCTACTTCGTCAAGAGTCACGGGCGGCAGGAGTGGTGCAAACCGTCGTGCGGAAATCGAGCCCGAGCGGCCCGCCACTACAGCCGTCAGCGCGCGGCGGCCGATGGCGGTTCCGCCGCTTCCTGATCGCCTGATTCATCACGATTCATAACGTTATGGCGTCTGACAGTCATTGCTTTTGCGCATTTGTTTCAGGGTGCTGCGCGCGGGCAGGCGCAGGGTGAGTGCTTCGGACAGGAGGCACGTCCGTGGGAGCCGGTGTCTGCCGGATCGCGGGGGTGTCGCGCCCGTTCCGTGCGTGCCCGCTCCCATGGGGACCGTCCGTCGACAACCCCACAAGGGAGTTGTGAGCACCATGGGCACAGCCACAGCCACCGTCACTCGAAAGCGTCATCCGCACGACGACGCCCCTCGCACCGCCGCCGCCTTCGCGCGCCTCTCGCACCTGCCCGACGGACCCGAACGAGACGTCCTGCGCGATGAACTCGTCCGGGTCTGGCTCCCCATGTCCGAGCGCATCGCCGGCCGCTATCGGGGAAAGGGCGAGCCCTACGAGGATCTGCGCCAGGTCGCGGCCCTCGGTCTCGTCAAGGCCGTCGACGGCTACGACCCCGAGCGCGGCCACGCCTTCGAGAGCTACGCCGTCCCGACCGTCACCGGCGAGATCAAACGCCACTTCCGTGACCACATGTGGGCCCTGCACGTGCCCCGGCGCGTCCAGGAACTCCGCAACAGGGTGCGCGTCGCCCTGCGGGACCTGGCCGCGACCGGTGCGGACCGGCGCCCGAGCGTCGCCGAGCTCGCCGAGTACACGCAGCTGAGCGAGGAGGACGTACAGGCCGGTCTGGAGGCGCTGGACAGCTTCACCGCGCTCTCGCTGGACGCCGAGGCGACGGGTGAGGACGCGGGTATGACGCTCGTCGGCCTGCTGGGGGAGTGTGACGCCGGATTCGACCTGGCCGTCGACCGCGAGGCGGTCAAGCCCGCCCTGCGGACACTCCCCGAACGCGAGCGCATCATCCTCTACCTCCGTTTCTTCCAGGGCATGACCCAGAGCCGTATAGCGGAGCAACTCGGCGTCTCCCAGATGCACGTCTCCCGACTGATCACCCACTCCTGCGCCACCGTGCGCGAACGTGTCCTGGCCGACGCCGCCTGACCGCGCCGGGGAGGCCGGCCGCCCCGCGGGAATGCTCCCGGGGCGGCCGGTGGCGGGCTCACTGCCGAACCCTCCCGGGAGCGGTTGGGCAGTGGGCGGCCCTCTTCGGACTACCGGGCTGGGCACGGTTCAAACAACGACCGGCCCGCTGGGCGGACGTGTCGCCCGGTGTGCCCGTGCGGTGACAGGCCGGTGAGCAAGGGGGGTTCGTCGCCGACTTCCAGGGGGTCGCCGCACCCTCAACAGCACGGAACGCAGGGCGTGTTGGGCGGTTCCGGCCGTGGTCGGGGCGAGTGCGTACGGGACGTCCCGGCGTACCGGTATGCTCTCGACTGTTGTCGGACGGCAACTATGGTCGTGGGAGATCGTGCGGTGGGGAGGGCAGGGCCATGGTGGTGCCACAGCCGCGGGCCGACGACCTGCTGTCGGTGGGTGGCGAAGGGGCAGGACCGGAACCCTGGGTGGCCTGGCAGCCCGCTGTCCTGCTGGTCGAGGACGATGCCGGTGACGCGCTGTTGGTGGAGGAACTGGTCGCCGACAGCGCGCTGAAGATACGGCTGCAGTGGGTGCGGTCGATGGCCGAGGCCGCCGAGGTGCTCGCGGTCGACGTACCGGACTGTGTCCTGCTCGACCTGCACCTGCCCGACGCCCAGGGCCTCGAAGCGCTCTCCCGGGTACGCGCGGGCGCCGAGCGGGCGGCTGTCGTGGTCCTCACCGGCCTCGCCGAGGAGGAGACCGGACTGGCCGCCGTCGCCGCCGGCGCGCAGGACTACCTGGTCAAGGGGCGGGTCGAGCCGGGCCTCTTCGGCCGGGCCGTGCGCTACGCGATCCAGCGCAAACAGGCCGAGCGGGCGGCCGTGGCGCTCCAGGCCAGCCGCATGCAGGCCCAGGAGAACGCTCGCCTGGAACGAGGCCTGTTGCCCCGCCCCCTGCTGCGCGGCGAGGGCGTCGAAGCGGTGGCCCGCTACCGCCCCGGGCGCGCGCAGGCGCTGCTGGGCGGCGACTTCTACGACATCGTGCAGAGCGTCGACGGCACCGTCCACGCGGTGGTCGGCGACGTCTCCGGGCACGGTCCCGACGAGGCAGCCCTCGGTGTGGCCCTGCGCATCGCCTGGCGCACGCTGGTGCTCAGCGGTGTCACGGGCGCCGAACAGGTGGCCCGGCTGGAGGAACTCCTGGTCGCCGAGCGCGCCCGGAGCGAGGTCTTCGCCACTCTCGTCAGTCTCGTGGTCGCACCCGGCGCACGCACGGCCCGCGTGGTGCGGGCCGGGCACCACGGGCTGCTGATGCGGGACGGCGGCCGCGTGGAGTGGGTCGAGGTGCCAGGCGGTCCGGCTCTGGGCGTGGTCCCCGGCCACGCGGACTGGCCGGTCGAGGATCTGTCCGTACCGACGGACGCCGCTGTGGTGCTGTTCACCGACGGCCTCTTCGAGGGGCATGTCGGGCGAGGCTCGGAGCGCCTGGGGGAGGACGGGCTGCTACGGCTCGCAGGGGAACGGGCCGCACTGGCACCGGAGCCGTTCGTCGACGAACTGATCGCCTGCGCCGAGAGCCTGGCCGAGGCACAGGGCGGCCTGGCGGACGACGTGGCCGTGCTGCATCTGCACTGGACATGAAGCGGCAGCCGCCCCGGACATGATTCACCGCGCCGGAAATGAGCAGGTGGGACGAGAGGATGTCGAAACGAGACGAACGGTGAGGGACATGGCGGGCGGAACAGGGATCGGGCGCCGGTTGACGGTGCAGGGATGGTTCTTCCTGGCCCTGTCGCTCATGGTGCTGCTGGTGGTGATCGGCACCGCGATCGGCGCCAACCTGCTGAGCCAGACGGCCAGGGTCACCGACGATCTGCTGCTGAGGGTCCAGCCCTCCCAGACCGAGGCGTACCGACTGCAGGCCGCGCTGGTCAACCAGGAGACCGGCATCCGCGGCTACGCGATCGCCGCCGACAAGCAGTTCCTCGCCCCGTACACCAGCGGCAAACAGGACGAGGCCCGCGCGGCCGCACGCCTGCGCGGACTGCTCGGTGACCGACCCGAACTGCTCGCCGATCTACGGGCGGTGGAGCGCGGGGCGGCCACCTGGCGGCAGGACTACGCCGAACCCCTCGCCGCCGCCGTCACCCCCGGTCGGCCAGGCGCCGTCGACCAGACCACCGTGGACAGCGGCAAGCAGGAGTTCGACCACCTGCGCACCCTCTGGGCGAAGCAGAACTCCGACCTCGCGCAAGCCGTCAAGGAGGGCCGCGCCCACCTCGCCCACCAGAGGACGGTGCGCGACACCGTCCTCAGCGCCATGGTCATCGCCTTCCTGCTGACCGGCATCGCCCTCGCCGTCCTCGTACGACTGCTCGTGACCCGGCCCCTGGGAGCGCTGAGCAAGGCGTCGGAACAGGTCGCGGGCGGCGACTTCGCGCACCGCATCACCGGGGACGGCCCGGTCGACCTCACCGCGGTGGCCGGAGCCGTCGAGGGCATGCGCAGACGGATCGTCGCCGAACTCGACGCCTCCCGCGACCAGGAGGTCATCCTGAGCCGACAGGCCGCCGAGCTGGACGCCCAGGCCGTCGAACTGCGCCGGTCCAACGCCGAGTTGGAGCAGTTCGCCTATGTCGCCTCGCACGATCTGCAGGAGCCGCTGCGCAAGGTCGCCTCGTTCTGCCAGCTCCTGGAGAAACGCTACGGGGACAAGCTCGACGACCGCGGCCTGCAGTACATCGACTTCGCCGTCGACGGCGCCAAACGCATGCAGGTCCTCATCAACGACCTGCTCACCTTCTCCCGCGTCGGACGCCTCGACGACACCAGGGAGCGGGTCGGCCTCGGCCCGGCGCTGGACAAGGCGCTGCGGAACCTCGCGGCGGCCGTGGAGGAGTCGGAGGCCCGGATCGACCAGCCCGAGACCCTGCCCGAGATCGTCGGCGACCCGACGCTGCTGACGATGCTCTGGCAGAACCTCGTGGGCAACGCCCTGAAGTTCCGCGACCCGGACCGCGCCCCGCACGTGACGGTCACCTGCGACCCCGACCCCGAGAACCCCGGCATGTGGCGTGTGTGCGTCGCCGACAACGGCATCGGCATCCCCGAGGAGTTCACCGACAAGGTCTTCGTCATCTTCCAGCGGCTGCACAGCCGCGACGCCTACGGCGGCACCGGCATCGGACTCGCCCTGTGCAAGAAGATCGTCGAACACCACGGCGGCCGGATCTGGATCGACAGCACGGTCGGCGAGGGCACCAGCTTCTGCTTCACGCTCCCGTCCGCCGATGCCGACGCCGTCGAAGCCGTCGAGAGCGCCGAACCCGGCGACGGGACCGGCACCACCCCCTCCACAGACGAGAAGGCCCTGACATGAACCTCCCTGACGCGACCCCGATCGACGTCCTTCTGGTCGAGGACGATCCGGGCGACGAACTGATGACCCGGGAAGCCTTCGAGGACAACAAGATCGGCAACACCCTGCACGTCGTCCGCGACGGCGAGGAGGCCCTGGACTTCCTCTACAAGCGCGGCGAGCACACCGACGCCCCGCAGCCCGACCTCATCCTCCTCGACCTCAACCTCCCGAAGTACGACGGCCGCCAGGTCCTGGAGAAGATCAAGTCCGACCCGGAGCTCGCGCACATCCCCGTCGTCGTCCTGACCACCTCCTCGGCCGAGGAGGACATCCTGCGCAGCTACAAACTGCACGCCAACGCCTATGTCACCAAGCCGGTCGACCTCGACCAGTTCATCGCCGCGGTCCGGCAGATCGACGACTTCTTCGTGCAGGTCGTCCGACTGCCCCACCGCTTCGGCTGAGGCGCTAGGGTCGTTCGTACGGAGTGGCGAGCCCGGCGTCGAGGTGGTGAGGGCCATGGTGTCGGAGGACGACCGTGCCGACGACGTCACCGGCGTGTTCCTGCACCGGCTGCCGGAGGACGCCTGGTGGTGGTCGGACGAGATGTTCCGGCTGCTCGGCCACGAGCCCGACGCCGTCACGCCCACCGCCAAGCTGCTGCGCGGCCACATCCACAGCGAGGACCAGGCCCGGCTCGACAGCGCCCTGGAGCACGGCAGGAGCACCGGGCTCCCCTTCAGCTGCTATCTCCGTGTGGTCGGCACTCCGGACGAGGAACGCAGCGTCGTCCTGGTCGGCGACGGCCGTAGCGGCGACGACGGCAAGGTGGTCGTGCTCCGCGGGTTCGCCGTCGACGTGACGACGACGGTACGGCAGGAGGCACGGCGTACCGCGGACTCCGACATCGAGCGGGCCCGCGTCTCGCAGGAGGACATCGACCTCGCGCGCGGTGTGCTCATGGCTCTCTACGGCATCGACGCGGACATCGCGATGCGCGTCCTGCGCCGCCACTCCCAGTACGCCAACGTCAAACTCCGCACACTGGCCCAGTCCGTGCGCGAGGCCGCGCCGACGGCACCCGGCC
>Ga0307509_10006302_pt1 | contig 16028 bp, 21 predicted proteins | sample 10_EM_MG_FD_202245 | JGI IMG/M metagenome (GOLD analysis project Ga0307509, IMG submission 202245) | Populus trichocarpa ectomycorrhiza microbial communities from riparian zone in the Pacific Northwest, United States - 10_EM | ecosystem: Host-associated > Plants > Roots > Unclassified | place...
AAGGGAGGGGCTTTGTGATAAGAACGGCAGGTTCGGCTCACTTTGTTTGGCTGTGGGAAAGCTTACACGTGACTACACAAAAAAATCCGACGTGTTCAATGACTTATGCAAACGGCTGTAAACTTGTACGAGATAACCGAAAAAAATGTCAAGTGGGGTTAAAAAAAAAAAGGGTCCTAAGCGGCGAAGGAAGTTCGAGTAACCGAAAATGCGAAAATTAGTACAGATCAGTCAAACACGAATGAATAATCCAGAAAACACCTCCGAGAAGGAGAGAAATTCAAATATCTTCAACCAACACCCGCTGATGTATCCTCCCGTTCCGCAGCATGACCCTCGCCTCCCACCGCATGGCCTTCGCCGGACAACCCAGGCGAAGGAGCCCTACCTCTCGGCTCAATCTCCTCACCCGCTTTCTCAGAAGCATACATTCCCTCGTCATCGTCTTCGGCCGAAGAAGCCCCAGCAGCAGCAGGATGTGCCGCCTGAGCAGCGGCGGGCAGAGGCGGGGAGCGCGGACAGGTTTGCCCATAAATAGATTGAACAAGCGGAGGCACCATTGCAAGGCTCGTCGTCTGAGCCAGGGTTTGCAGATGATTCTAAACAAAAGCAAAACAAGCGAGTTACCAACCCGAATAAAACATTAATCAAGCTAGGACGTACATTCCCCTAAATGACTCCCTCGGGCGGGCAGTATGTAACCCAGGATGTGCATGATAGTTTACCGCACCACCTTCAGCAGTGTTGTATGGACCGCCACTTATGGGCAATCCCGCCTTTTTCTCAAGCTACAACAAAAGTGACGTCAGACAATGTTAGGAAACAGAAAAAAAAGGACGAACGGCATATCCATGTGCACCAATCTCAACGTCATGGAATGCTTCTCAGAGTGCGTATAAACAGGAGGATGATCATACAAAGTTTTGGAATGCTGATCCCTTCCACACGCTCAGCAGCGACCGTCCCAGCAGCAGGCATGACATGGTGCTCGCGCTCATCACCAGTAACCGCCTCCTCCTCATCCAACCCAATCTCCTTGCCCGATTGAAAACCAAAGGCGCGAACGGCCTCTTCGACGGGACCAGTACATTCGACATGCTCGCTGGCAATGGGGTACCTCACCGCTTCATCGTATTATTGTGGCTCCTGGCATAGAAACTCCAGGCCTCTGTGCCCTCGGAGTGCAACATACCCTTGAAGGAGCCAGTCTTGATTGTTCTCAAGCCATCTTTGGACCTTGGTACCCTCGATGTGGAACTCCTTGGCATGGGCACGCGAAGTCAGAGCGGCCGAGGGTGCAGTTGGGAAGGAATAAACTGAAGGCGGGATTTTGACCTGCAGGGAGAGTGGGATCTGACGAAATGAACTCATACAGGAAACTGGCGGGGGTGAGGATGTAGTAACTTTCGGAGTGAGTAGTTGCAGGTGAAGCGTTTTTTGCGTTCAAGGTGGCCGGTGTGGATAGTAATAATGGGGTCTCTGGGTCGAGGGGGCGGCCTGAGCGAGCAGCGAACTGGATCCACTCGCGATTAGGAGAAAGAGAGGCGGGATGGGTGGAAAAAGAGCGGAATATCTCCTGCGAGGAAATTGAAGCGCGGGCTTGCGATTCGTCGAAGGTGGACCATGCGGATTTGACGATGCCCTCTTCAAAGTGAGCCGAGCTTTGTTGCATAATAAGGATGGACTTGTAGAGGAAGTTCTCTTCGAACACTTGGCGTTGAAGTTGGTAAGATACTGCAAGTTGGCAATGTATGATATATCTGAGAAAAGGCAAATGAGCTACGAGCCAAAGAACAAAAATGCAGAATGCATACGGGTCACTCCTAGCCTGGATATGCATCGGGGTGTTCTTGAAGGTAGCTACGGCGTTCGCGAGCTCTCCAACAAATTTAGTTGATTGCTCTCGTTCTCTCACGACGCCAGCAGTGACTTTGCCTGTGTCATTCTGGTGCGCATTGAGCATGAGAAATCGAAGGAAGAAGAAAGGACAGATGATACCTTTATATGGGCCTTGAAGCTTGATCTCCACCACACCTTCTGAAGATGTTGGGCGATAGAACTGCATCGGAGGTCGGCGTAGTGATTACCGATGATGCGAGTCTTGTCTCGGATGTCATAGAAACATCCTAAGCAAAAGTCAGATGTCTTGATTTAGCAGGACAGAGATTTATCTCACCTGTAGGCCACCGTCGCCTCAGCTAGGAAGGGTACGCCAGCGAGTTTCCTTGGCGGTATTATTCTCAACCAGCGATGCCCTGGTTACGAAATATGAATGAGACGTTTCAAGAGAGAAAAAGGCACAAAGATACCTCGAAGTAGACAGTGAGTTGTTTCACTACAGCCTTCCAGGCAACGTAACGTTTGTGCAGTCCAATGATAAGAGATTGATTACGAGACAACGTCGAGCGAGAGAAACGTTCAGATTTATGATGATGATGGTGAGTGGAACTAAAGAAATGTAGAAATTGTCGTGCATAGCGCTACCCAAATAACGACAAATACCGCCTTCATCACTCCTCCCATCATGAACCCAGTGTCCAGAATCTCGTCATCTCCCTTGGTGCAACGCAGCGTATGTTTGTTTTCATTCTTGTCCATTCAACCCACTGACAAAAAATTACCAGTTGCCCGAAAGATACCCTTCGACGACCCCGGACACTGACCTACGTTTGCATCAGCTCTGTTCTCACTCAGGTCATTGTTCTCGGAATCTACTACTACTTGTCCTTGGCCGTGCGTTTTCCTGTCTTTCTTCCTCGTCCCATAATGAACTCAGCGTATTTTCAGATCAAGAAAAAGAGCGGCCAAACGGTGCTCAAATACGGTTACCCCCATTCCTTTGTACTCGAAGCTTCACTCACCCGCATTGAAGTGCAGCCCTGCGTCACTCATACTTTGTTCATCTGCACCCACATCTCCAATCCAACCTCTCATTTTCATTCCCTACAGTCAGGAGACCAAGGAGGCCAGCTAGTGACTACCACCGGTCACTACTTATGACCTCTCGGAAACATCAAAACTCATACATTCCGCGTACATTGGTATCGCCATGATGGGCGACATGCACTTCTACTTCCACTTCACACAGCCCCCGTTCGTCCAATCCCTCATGGGTATCAAGAACATCCACCTCCTCGGATAAACATGCTGTGGGCGACCTCAAATGCCCATTCAAAGGTGTTGGTATGTTCTGTGCAAATGCGTTTTCTGTCTGCGTCACCTCGTTCATTCATTTATTGCTCACCTCTTCTGTCACACTAGCCGCTGGACCACAAACGGATGCTGCACCTATCGCCGAAACCGAGGACAGGGTTGGGAAGAAAGACAAGTAATCACACTATGTCGTGGAAGGAAGGCTCTCAATTGTTCTTGGGTTCATGCTCGGTTTGTTCCCTTCGCATATACACTGGATGGCATAGTATTTAAAGTACCTCTCAATACCAACCATCTGTCCCTCTGTCCTATGCGCGTTCGCAAGTGTTTGTTGATTGAAAACAGTGACGGATAGTCTTGTTCCTCATTAATGGTTGTGTCACTTAGCGCTAATTTGAATTCAGGAGGGAGGCGTGCTGCTTTCCGATTGTCGACCTCGTTCACTCCATATGATGCTGATGCTCTGCAATTTAAACAGTCCAGCTTGACTTGTGAATGTTCGACCCCTAAAGACGAACCCGACAAAACAGATCTCAAACGCTGGCAATCATCCAGAAGAAAAAATCCACATTTATTCGTCTACAGTCCTTCCCTATTGATAAGTAAGACGCTCACATCTAGCGCTGTTCAAGTTTATAATGACGCATGATTTCCATATTTCTATCCTTTGTGACGATCCCTCTCATCTGGGCCATCGTCATCTCGAACAAGAAATTCCCCCATGTCGGATGATTCTAGGCACAATTTGGTTTAGGGTCATCGTTTATCGTGTTTTCTAATTTATTTACTTCCAAAATTGACACTGAGTATTTTGTCTTCCGCCGGTGCCCCCTTTGCCACTCTTGGTCCGGCAGCAAATGCGATGAAGGTGAGCCAGGAAGGAAAAAAGGAAATGGTGTAGACGGAAAACGCACCTGCACCAAACATACCGGCGCTTTTGAATGGGAATTTGAGGTTGTCAACAGCGGGTTTTCCGAGGATGTGGATAGCGACGGGTTTGGCGTCCTAGATGTTCTTGGTGCCCATGAGGGACTGGATGAACGGGGACTGCGTGAAGTGGAAGTAAAAGTACATGAAGCCCATCATGGCGATACCGTGTACACAGAGCGGAGCTGGGGAGACGGTGAGTTTGAGCAAGATAGGAGAAGATGGATGTAGACGTACGAGTTTTGATATCTGTGAGAGGTCATAGTCACGGAAGGTGATGGTCACTAGCTTGCCTTGTGAGTTACCAGACTGTAAGAATGGAAATGGGGAGTTGGATCAGAGATGCGGGTACAAATGCACGAACCATGAACGACGCAGGCTCCACTGCAAGACGCAGGTGAGTGAGGCCTCGGGCAGAAAGGGATAAGGCTAACTGTATTTGGGCACCGTTTGGTCGTTCTTTTTCTTGACCTGAAAATACGAGTTCATTTACGAGTTCATTAGAGAAAGAAACGTGAAAATGCATGGCCACGGACACATAGCAGTGGACTCTGAGGGCAATGACCTGAGAGAGAACATAGCCGATGCGAACTTGGGTCAGAACTTCCAGGTCCTCGAGGGGTATTTTTCGGGCAACTGAAATTTTTTTTTCACGGGTTGAATGAACAAGAGTGAGAAAATAAACATACGCTGGATTGCACCGAGGGAGATGACAAGATTCTGTACACCGGCGTTCATGGTGGGGAGGGATGAAAGAACGCCGAAATGTTTGTAGTTGTTTAGACACGATTTCCAACCTACCCACCGCCATGAATCTGAAATTCTGAATGGCGACGCAGCTATCCCTTGCTCCAATTCCAGAGAAAGCGCCGGTTATCTATGTCTTCTCGCAACCAATTTCTCATCAAAAAGAACATCGGTCTTCAAGCTTCAGGACCTGAGCCCTGCAGATGTCCGTTTCGTCGTGAAACATGAAACAACGCGTTGCCTACTTTGAGGTATGTTCCTGCTTTTCTAGAACTGTTTCGTTTACATTTCTTCCTCAGGACGTTGCCGATATCGAGAACAGCACCGCCCAAGGAACTCACAAAACCCGCTGGCGTCATCATTTAGGTTCCGAGCTGGAAAGGGCAAAGGCGGCCTTCAGGTGAGACATAATTCTCTGACCGCGAAATCAAGACGTCTGACATTCGCTAAGATGTTTTCTACGAGATCCGAGACAAGACTTGCACCATCACTGATCAGCACGCCAACCTCAGACGCACCGTCGATAGGTCCATCATCCAGGAGTCGAGTACCGAAATCAAGGCTCATATAAAGGTATATTCCATCCTCCTTGTTATTTATTTCTCTTTTTCTCATTGAGCTCTAGAATGACCAAAACGACACGGGAAAACTCGCTGCTGGCGTCGCCAGAGAGCGAGAGCGCTCAACCAAATTTGTCATCGAGCTCGCTATTGCCGTATCTACACTCAAGAACACCCCATGCAAATCGAGGCCAAGCATGACCCGTACGCATCTTTTTTTTTTTGTTCGCGGCCTTGTAGCTAGCTCAGATACCTTGCCAATTTATCTCTCGTTCAGCAATTCCAGTGCCAAGTCCTCAAGGAGAACATCCTCCACACAAGTCCATTATCATAATGAAGCAACACTACACTAACTTCGAAGGAGGGCATCATCAGATCTATCCAGTCCACATGACAGACCTTCGACGAATGGAAAATCCGCCCTTCAGTCACCTCCCAGGAAATATTCAGCTCCCTTTCCGCCCATCTCGCTGCTCTTTCTCCTGATCATGAATGAATCCAGTTCGCTGCTCGCGCAGACCATCTGCTCCATCCTGACACACCCCTCCGCGACCCCGAACTTGTCAACTACCGGCCACCTCGAACGCAAGACACGCTTCACCCATACCTATACCGAATGTTACTTCGTCCTTACCCCCGCTGGCAGCTGGTTTCTTGCACGAATTTGCCTCATCAGATCCCACCCTACCCGCTGGCCAACATCCCACCTGGAGTTTATTCCTTCCTATCTGCACCCTCGGTCCCACTTCTCACTCATGCGCCCATATCAACAAATTCCACATCAAGTGCGCCCTTGATGGCGAGGGGACAATCAAGACCGGCTCCTTCAGGGGCATTTTGGGCGCGCCCAGGGCGCCAGGGCGTGGAGCTTCCGCTCATGGAGCCGCGACGATAAGATGGAGTGGCGGAACGACATTCGCATGCTCTGCTCCAAGTACCTCGTCGCCAGCGAACGCGTCGAACGCCCTGGTCCCATCCAAGAGGCCGTTCGTTCCGTTGGCTATCTATCCGAGGAGCTCGAGTCTGATGGGGAAGAAGCAACAGGCGACGAGCATGATCGCCGCCACTGCAGAGCGTGCGGAAGGGAGCAGCGTCGACGAGGAGCAGGATGTGGGGCCCACTTACGACCATCCTCCAGTCTATACTCACCCGGAGAAGCACTATACCGGCGTCGAGATTGATCCGCACGGATATTCCGTTCGTCCCTTTTTTTTCTTTCTTCTCCCTTGGCGTTGTCTGACGCGATATTTATTGTAGCTCGAGTACAACACCGCTGAGGGTGCTTTGAACTAGCATGTGCACCCTGATATCCATACCATGCCCACTTGGCCCGGAATTAGTAGAGCGATGTCCAGTCACATCGTACGAGTGTTTTATTTCTAGGCCATTCCAGTAGTATAGTATCAAGTATAGTATTATGGTATCATATTGGGAGCTTATTCATATGTTAGATTTTAGATCGTATTTGTGAGACTACCTGAAAGACCATTTGAACACTCGTCATTGTCTCTTCCATAATACCGCTCATTCGCTCGAGGTTGCTGTTCACATTTGCAAGGTCTGCTTTTAGCTCGGTGACCTCCTTCTTGAGCTCAGAGATCTGACGTCTCTCCTTCTCTTGCTGTACCCTGAAGGGAATCAATGGCTCAAGGCCAGGTATAACATCAGCGAGACGCCACCAAAGCTCCGAAATTTTTCCATAGTTGAGGAGGACATCGCTCGCCAATTCGGGCAAATGGTCTGCTTCGAGTGCATACCCACTCAATACCATCTTGTAAGAATGCCCCCTCTGCTTTGCTGCATCCCTTGCCCTATTATCCTCCAGGATGTCTTCGTAGTTTGGTGGAAAGAATATCCTCGACATCTCAACGGAAATGTGCCGAAAGGAAGGAACGCCCCCTTTGAGTCCACATTCTTCTTCGAGGAAAGTGGCGATATGCTTTGTGAGCTCGTTTGACGCCACCTTCTCGCCGTTCTTTACCCACAAAAAGGTGGAATAATTGTGGGCGGCGGACCGGGCACCTCCGGGCTCAGTGGAGTAGATCCGTTTTGATAACTCAATTTCAACGGGGCGGATAATGAGGAGATACATCTTCAGAAGATTCGAAAGTTCGGGTGGGCATTTCTTCGGGAGAAAGACCTCACGCTTTGCAATATTCTCCCACTTGACTCTCCGCACTACAATCCAGATGGTGCCTTGTTCGTCAAGAAATACGCAGCGCGGGCGGTTGGAGTTGCAGATCTTGTAGTCGATGAACTCAGCACCACGGGCAGGCTGACCAGGGAGGAAGAACGTGAGGAGTGACAGCATACGGTTGATTTCCTCGAACTTTTCCATGATTTTCATGACCTTGTAGAAGTCTATTGAGAGTGATTTTCCATCTGGGGATGAGGCGAGCTGGAGCTGTTCGTCATGGAGAATTGCATCCAGAAGAGGGAGCTTGTGGGGGAGGAAAGTGTTTTTCATGAACCCACTGTACCCTCTTTTTGTATTCGACCAGTCATCGCACACGCGCTCTGGTGTCCGGAGCCCAAAGTCACTACCGTAGCAAACGGCAGAAATGGCTTCCTTGGTTTTATCTAGCAAACTTCTCAGCGCTTGCCGCCATTTGTGGATATCCAGAGTGTCTTCCTTGTATGTGATGAACATCCCATCGTCGCTAGTCCGAGTTGTTGGAGCTTGTGTGGAGGTCTTCGTGATGTACGAGGCCAGGCGCAAGTGGTCCGCACAGCTCTTGAATGGTGACAGCACGTCTGAATTAAAATTCTTCTCCGCCTCATGCCTAACAGCTCTGAGACTGTTTAGTGGCGTGCGCGAAAGTACTAGATAAGCACTTACTTTAATAGGTCGCCATTGAAGAGGGATACAGTTCTCTTCGCCTCGAAGAATATTGCACATCGGATGTGATAGTGAACCACCGCGAATGGCTTGGTCACGTTCTTCGCCTCCTTGAAAGTACCGTCTTTGCGCAGGGCGAAGAGTGCAACAAAACACTCCACTGGGCAGTCCCATTGGGAATGAGCCTGAGAGTTGGCCGACTCCCTAGGGTATAGGAGTGGCTTGATAAAATTATGCAACTCATCCATCGCGTCTTTGGGAGCATTAGCGATGAGCTTTTTTCGTAGGGTATCCAGATTAACCAAATCACTTGGTTCCAGTGGGAATGCGTATCCAGACGGGTGGTCATGATCAGCGGTGATTGCAATAGCACGAGCAAACTGATGGAGGACCCCTGCATATGTGCCGATGGTTTTCTTGTCTGAAAGCGGTCTCCATAGCGGTTTGTATCTAATATCAAAGTGAATTTTTTTTAGTTTTAGGGATTGTTAAATGAAGAAATTGAAAGGAACTCACCCGCCAAGCACCTCTCTGATTCTTAACCCGCTCTTCAGCACATTTTTTGCGACATATTTCATCCAGTAAAGTATCGCATCCAGTAGCTTGGTTCCATACCACTTCATCCTTTCTTCCTTGGTCGAAATGGGCGCAACAACTGCGACCAGAATTCCCGCCTTGTGGATAGAGGTCAAGGCATCCCACTTCTCCCATCTTCGTGCAGCTTTCTTCCCTATCCGGCTCCTTCGTCTTGTTTCCAAGAACTCTTCATCAAGAAGGTATGCGTCATCATCGCCATCATTGCCCTCATCTACATCCATTCCATTCCCATCCCCATCCGAGTCGCCAGGTGAAAAATTCCCATCGAAGTTGTTGTCATCCTCATTAGCATCATCTGAGTCAATGTCATTGCCCAAGTCGCTTTCGATGTCCGATAATGGAGTGGCTTGGCGTTTGCGTCGCTTTCTGGCCTGTGATGGTACTAACCGGCCACCCTGCTGCGATCTGTGTCGTTTCTTGGTGCCCTGAATCCTGACATCTTCATCCTCTTCTTCTTCGTTCGAATTCTCCAGGGCCTCATTGCCCAGTTCAGCAGAATCAGCGCCCCAATCAGAATCGCTATCCAAATCGCTGACGCCGCCCAATTCACCCACGTCGCTCATTTCGATGTTTGATGATGATGGAGTGGCTTGGGCTTTGTGCTTCGTTTTTTGTTCCTTTCTAGCCTGTGCCGGCAACGAAAGGCCAGCCTTCTGAGATCTGATTCGCTTTTCAGTCCCGAGAATCCCCTCATCCATGCCCGCATCCTCATCGCTGCTACTGCTGTCTTCATCATCAGCGCTGTCCTCATTATCTTCATCATCATCATCGGCCTCCCTCAGGTACGGCCATACATGTTCAAACCACCGCGTAATCTGCAGCAGCACGGGCATCTCCTTCTCTTCTTGATAGAAAGGTATAGACGCTGCGCTTTCTTCCTCAGCATCCAACCCATATGTGTTGGCGTATAGGCTGTAGATATCGATACCATGGCTATTGCCTTTTCCATCGTTGTGCCGGTTAGGCTGGACAGGGAATAAAGCGCGGTTGCCGAAGAGGTGTTGAAGAGTTGCTCTTATCGCCACGTGGCCAGGGTTGTGGCGGAAGTGTCGTTCCATTCGATCTTCATTTGTACTGCAAAATGCGCATTTACTGCACTTGAAGCCGGGATGCTGTTTTATGAAGGGAACAGGCGGGGAATTTGGGTCCGGACACGGTGGGGGGTTATTGGATGAGCAGAGGTCGGCAGTGGATTCAATCCAGGATTTCAATTCCTTTCTTCTCCTTATGACCATGTCGATTTTGTGCTCCCCTATTTTGCTAGTTGAATGCTTCACAGCATCGTGGGGCTCCAGGCCCCTTTGACACGTAACACAAGCAATAAGCCTATATTTCGGCTGAGATGGCAGACAAACCACACGAAGGTTCAGGTCCGACAGTAACGAAATAATGGCTGGGTCGGTGTCTTGATCTACACCACCAAAGTCACCTATACCCCCCTCTGACTCGTCAGCGTATTCTACCTCCAACCAATTCATGTTTTTCGGTGGCCGACCCAGACCCCGAGGATTTCTTGGCCGTTGAGGAAGACGCCACTGCTGCATTGGCACTGGAGTAATTTTCTGCACTCGTGTTCGCAGCCTTGTACCAGTGGTTGCTGGTGGTCGAACATATGATGATGGTAGTGGCGGTGCTAGCACGTATGCGAAGTTGGTGCGCTTTGATCCAGAGCCATGAGGAGCCATGGCCTTGGCCCGAGTTGCATTCGCATCCTCCCATTTCTTTAGAGTATAGCAGCCCTTGGCGTGTTCCTGGTGATATTTTTTTTGTAGTTAGTAATCCTGGCTCATCGATGGGAGATAAGAAATAAAAAACGCCTCACCGACAGAGAACTTGGATCCACATGCGAGTACTCATTGCAAATGGGACATGTGAAGGTCCTAGTAGTTGGGTCTCGTGCGATGATTTTGGGTTTGGCCCCAATGGTAAGATTGAGGGAAAGGTGGGATTGGTGGACTCGACGTTTGTGGTACTTGAAGGACCCGTTAATTGGGCCACATTGGTCACAAGAATTCTTGTAGTGGTCTTCACCATGGTTGGGAGTTTCGTCGCCTTCTACGTTGTCAATTACTGGGTCTGCGTCAGCTTCCAGGGGAGAGAGGAGAAGGTCGTGCTGGGTTTCCACCAAAAGCGGCGTCGGTGACAATGGAGTGGTCAGGAATGGATATGGAGAAGTTGGACCTGGAAGAGGTGGTATCTGCTGCTGAAACTGATCCATGGTTGTCTCGAAAGTCGATTGATAGCGATTACCAACAGGAGGAGTAATACCCAGCTTCATTGGAGAAGCTGACGGTGAAGTTTGGTTGGCCTGAACCGATGATGATGACGGTAGTGGACAGTTGAAGTCAAAGGACCTTAATGGCGGACGTTTAGATGGCTGAGGATCCTGAAAAGGTGGAGGAGGAGGCGCTGGTGGTGCCGGTGCCAGTGGTAGTGGTGGTGGTAGATGATTGCTGGGGTTATCCAGGGGAAGGTCTGAGTTGGCAGATGGAGGAAAGGGAGAGACTGGCGCAGGTAGTGGCACATTTTCGACCATAGGCGAAAATGAGGTTGCCGATGAGGTTGAGGTTGAGGAGGTTTGCAGAGTGTCTTCAATCAGCTCTTGCTTGACCTCGACCGAGGAGAGCTCAGCGTCGGTCTGGATAGAAAGAGGTTCGCCGTTGTTGTGCTCTTTTTGTATGTGCTTTTGTAGTTCATATGCGCTTTTGTTTTCGAAGGGACACTTGTAGCAGGTGAGGGGTCCACATGGGCCTACACGGTGGCATATGCCCAAGACCTTGGTGTCTTATAGGAGAGAAAAAAGAAGATTTTACAAGGAGCAGAAAAAGTGGAGAGAGGATGCTTACCAACTTTCGAACGATACATCTGGTTTTTGCAGTGATATTCGATACGATGTTTTCGAATTTTGTGTTTTTCCTTGACGCGGACAGTGCATCCTTTTATTGGGCATCTGAAAGATGCCACATATGAGAAATGAAAAGGTTATCGCTATTTCCTTTTACTCACATATGCATATTTTCGAAGGTGGAGGGAGCGGAGCAAAGAGAGAGAGATTTTCGGTTCTCTGTGACATCCTGTCAAACATCACTTCTTGATGAGCCACCACGATCAGATCAGTGCCGTAACTAGCCGCTTCTTTCCTAAGATTATCTGAGGCAAATGGTAGAATATTGCTCAGGATTCTATCGGGTATGCATTGAAAAAATTGCATATATTGGTGCATAATATAATATTACAATGGAATAGATACTAGTACAAGTATCCCCCTCCACTCTCGTCAGGTTCATACTCCCCATCTTCACCGCTGCGGTCAAATCGAATGGCCTGTATCAAAGGTACATCAACAAACCGACAACAGGTAGCAACTGACTTACCGACGAATTCACCAACACGGTGCTTGTGCTATGCTTTGAGGAGTGCCGGTAAGAGCAAACGAAAGGTGGGTGGAAACGTGGGCTACATGAAATATAGCGAGTATCAAGTGAAGAACGCCCACAATCAAGAAGAGAATTCTTACCATTTACCCATTCCCTAGTGGCAAGCACACAAATTGACAAGAGTTTTCTAATTCGGCAAATCAACACGGCGGCGAGAAAATGAAAAGGCTGGTTAATAAATCATCGCGGTACGCGCCATATCACGTGAACAAACCGAACTGAGCTCCCTGAAATAATCTGAACTTGCCGAATAATCCGAACTTGTTGAAATAATCTGAACTCGCCGAAACAATCCGAACCTACTCAAAGATAACTGAACTTCCTCAAATAAACCGAACCCAGGCAAAGTGAACCTTTCTGGGACATTGTGAAGTTCACTTTGACGGTTCACATTTTGGAACTTGAAGGCAAGTACACATTTCAGTTCAGATTCTAGGTTCAGAAAATATCTAAACCTTTTTTTTCTACTGTCAAAGCTTTGGCAACTTCCACCTCTACCATCTAATCTGTGACCTCAACACCTCGAGAATGTATTGTAGATTACTAGTCCTTCTTCATGTTATTTTACTAATTCTGTGTGTTTACAGGACCCGGACTTCATGACGCGAGCGAATTTCCAACTTGAAGGCTATAGGCCAACCTTTGGACTTGCGAATGGTCCCAGTGTCTGGGAGACCTGCATGGTATGTTGTGAAACGAGTCTACGCGGCTCGTTTCACTTTCATCAGGAAAAACCCCACCTACTGATCTGCAATTATAAGCTGAAATGTGAAGTAATATGCTGATATAAGTTGCCAATAAGTCACATAAGCCAAATCAGCCAAATCAGCTCGGTGTCCGGAAATCTGGTGCTTATCCATTCCTGATTAGAACTTATTTGTTGTGATCAGCAGGCAATCCATCAATGATTTGCTTGTGAAAAGTAACCGGTACGATAGGATAATTGACAGAATTTTAAAAAAATGTTCTTTCCAAAAGGTACATACTGGTCCATGACAACGTGATATCATAAACTAATCTAATCCGTCAAGATCTAACACTGCCAGTGCACTACCCTTGGCGAGAGCTCCAGTATCGACTGCGTTGTCACCATCGCTGGGGATGGAGATTACTTAGAAGGAGGTTGATAATGAGAAGGTGAACACGTACACGACTTTCGAATAAAGACTTGACATGACTTGATGGTATGCATTGACCTTCTTCTTCAATTTGGACAATGTCTCGACATGCCAATCGTAGACGTTCTTGAAATTGTCGCCTTCGAATTTCTCAGCCCTCGCCGCCTTCGAACTGTCCGCGCTCATCTTGGCCTTCTTTCCTTCACGCCATTCATACAGAGCCGCAAAAAACTTGTATCGTTGTCGCGTCAGTGATAGTAACGTTATAACCAAAAGCATTGCTTACCGCCGTCGCACCGAGGGCGACCACAGGAATCGTTAATTCAGCTTCTTTACGGTCTGGATGCGATGTTACATAGTGTTCCTTGAACTTGTATCCGAAAGCGGTTGGGCCATTGAAAAAAGCGGTCTTGATAAGGTCAATAAGACCAGGGTTGAGGTAGATCTGAACGTCTGTGACTGAGTTCCTTGCCATCCAGACAGGCTCAAAGAAAACGATGAGAGCACGTCTCTGATAGAAGAAACATGCGAATACCTTTCCGTCCTTATCGGTGGCCCATTGCCCGGGATAGACGTACACGTCATTCTCGATCAAGGCCTAGACACATTGAGCACAAACGTCACCAACCCCAAGCTGGAAAATGGCGATGTGGTCGGAGGCGGCACTTCGCATTTGTCCACGGTGATGGGATAGACGATCGACAACCTATATCAAACGTATTATCAAAAATTTCCATTGAGAAATGACTAAATCACGCACCCATTTACCAATGCTCCTGACGAATTTTTCATCCCTCGAAATCCGGGTGAGGAATGCTTTATATAGTTCCTTTTGCCTCCCCTCATCCTCTCCGGTATCCTTTGCTCGCAGGGACTTAACATCATCTGATAGGACCTGCCGTTTATAAAGCGCACCTTGGTGGAGTTCCGGCCATGCATGCTGCGTAACCAACGTGGTTTCGACAATCCGGATGGCGTCACGACAGGTGGCACAGATGAGGTCCGTTTGCTGCGTCAGAGCACCAGGCCTCAGGCGCAATGCCTTGGGCCATGTGTCTTCGGGTACGGCCTCTTCCTCGTCACTTTCAACTGGTTTGACAGTGCTGGATGAGTTTTTGGACTTCTTGTCGGTTGTATGTGTAACGAGAGTTTTAGGGCGCTAGTTATCGCAGACCTATAAGCGGCGAACATAGAAATAATGATAAAGTATGGTGGGCTTACCTCGCCCTGCAATGCAGCATCACATTTACTGATACGCTAAGGGAAACTAATCAGTCAAACAGTAACAAAATAATAGTGGTATTTACCTTCGGCTGGGACTTTCGGGAAGAGGTGGAAACACGAGCTGGGAATTCGTTGTCGTTATCATCGTCATCATTGGCACGTTTACTGATACGCTAAGGGAAACTAATTAGTCAAACAGTAACAAAATAGTGGTGGTATTTACCTTCAGCTAGGACTTTCGGGAAGAGGTGGAAACACGAGCTGGAAATTCGTCGTCGTCATCGTCATCATCATTGGCATGTTTAGTGATGGACTAAGAGAAGCTGATCAGTCAAACAGCAACAAAATAGGAGCAGTATTCACCTGGGCTGGCTTTGGCTGCTTGGACTTTCGGGAAGAGGTGGCAACACGGGCTGGCAATTCATCATCATCGTCATCGTCATAATTAGCATCAAATACTCCCTCGGATTCCGACGTGGGGGGACGCGACGCTTCCGAGCTTGACCCGTGTCGATTACGACGAGACTTGATACTGGCCATTTCAACGTCGACATCGTTGTCGACGTCGAAAAGAGAAGCCGCATCCCGGGGCCTCTAAAAGTTGAATCAGTACACAAAGTGAAATGGACATTAAACATGAAAGACGTTACTTCATCATCGAACATGCGTCGTACCTCCCCTTCTGTCATCCTTGTCGCGCCGAAATCATCATCCTCGCCGTCTGCATCGCTATCCTCGCCGCCACTGTCATTCGACTCGGACTTGCCTCGATTGTTGTCAGATCCAGAGAGGTCGGAAGTCGTACTCGACGACTCATCACTGGCCTCGATTGCGGTGGGTCTTGTTGGATTCGCACTTGGCTTTCCCTTTGTAGATTTCGAACCTAGCACAGAATAGTTAGTGAGTGAAAGGAACAGAGATGGATGGTGATAAGAAAACACACGAGCAGTGGCTGTGAGATAGCAATCGTGAGAAGTCAACGGCGCGTGTGCATGCGAGAAGTCAACGTTGCGTGTAAGTTACGGTAGCCGAGAACCGCATGGATGGATTTTTTCTAACATTGTCAACTGATGGGCCACGCCGGGTCTAAGGGCCGCTACCAAACATGGCCAAAGACGCCAGAATATACCAGCTGTGCTAATTCATCACACAGTTCACCTCCCAGCAACCAGTATTATACAAAACTTGGTATACGCATCATGTAGCACTTATAGATAATAGATCTGTAAAAATTTAGATCGCCGGATGGCTTGATAAAAGTATTTCAAGTGCATTACTTTTGAAACCCATGAGAAACACATAGGGCTGCGCACCGTACCCGTTGCGACGGGTACGACGGCCGGTTCTTACGGGTGAACAGCCGTCCCGTTTAGGGCTTGGATTCATTTTTTTATGGCCGTCGTTCAACGGCCGTTACGGCCGTCAT
>Ga0307509_10006303_pt1 | contig 16027 bp, 13 predicted proteins | sample 10_EM_MG_FD_202245 | JGI IMG/M metagenome (GOLD analysis project Ga0307509, IMG submission 202245) | Populus trichocarpa ectomycorrhiza microbial communities from riparian zone in the Pacific Northwest, United States - 10_EM | ecosystem: Host-associated > Plants > Roots > Unclassified | place...
TTCGTCCAGCCGCTTCCTGCGCCTCGTGGTGCGCCCCCAGGTGGACGTGCGTCGCCTGGTGTCCGGCCTGGAACAGGTGCTCTACGGGACCAGGAGGGGAGCCGCCGTACCCGAGCTGAGCACAGGGACCAGCTACAGCTCGGGTACGGCGGCCGTGGACCGTCTTGTCGGCGCGACGAACGGTGCGGGTATGCAGATGCCTGCCGCGATCACACAGATGCAGCCGCAGCCTGTGCCCATGCAGGCGCCTGCGGCCGCTGTGCCTCAACCGCAGCCTGTGCCTGTACCGCAGCCCCAGCCTCAGCAGCAGCCGCAGTACCAGCCGATGGTGGCCGTGGCGCAGGCTCCGCAGATGCCGATGCAGCCTGTTGCGCAGATGCCGGAGCAGTTGGCGCAGGTGTCGCAGCAGATGCCGGTCATGCAGCAGCCTCAGCAGCAGCCGTACGGTGCGCCTGCGCCGGCTCCTGTGCCTCAGGGGCCCACGCCTACTGGTGTGCCTGCGCGTAATGGGCTTACGGCCGCGCAGGTGCGCGGGGCCACCAGTCCCAACGGGATGCAGAATCTCGCGCCTGCGCCCGCCACCGGGTGGCCCAATGCTCAGAGTTGGCCCAATGCCGCGGGGATGGGGCAGGCGGGCTGAGGAATCGTCGCCGGGTGCGGGTGTGCTGTGGCTGGTCGCGCAGTTCCCCGCGCCCCTTGGGTCAGCTGACCCTTACGGCGTTCAGTAGTGAGGCTCCCAGCGGGAGTTCGTGGCGGGCCTCCACCTCGAAGCCTGTCTTCTCCAGGAGTAGGCGGTAGTGGTCCTCGTCCCGTTCCTGGCCGCCGACGTTGCACAGCATGTGGATGTCCCATGCCACCGCCGTCGGAGTCGGCAACAGGCGTTCCACCACCAGTAGTTGGGCTCCTGGGCGCATTGCCTTGGCGCAGTTGTCGAGGATGGTCAGGCAGCGGTCGTCGTCCCAGTCGTGGAGGACTCGGGACAGGAGGTAGATGTCGCCGTCCCGCGGGACGGACCGCGTGAAGTCGCCCGCTACGAAGGTGCAGCGTTCGGGGAGTCGGGGGCGGGCCGCTTCCAGGGCTTCGGGGCGTTCCAGGAGTACGCCCTCCAAGTGGGCGTGGGTGCGCAGGAGTCGGGACAGCAGGGCGCCGTTTCCGCCGCCCACGTCGACCACGCGTCGTGCGGCCGAGAAGTCGATCAGCGTTGGCACCGGGGCGAACATCTCGGAGCTCGCCGCCATCGCTCGGTGGAACAGGTCGCCGAGTTCCGGGTGTTGGGCGAAGTACGGGAAGTGGTGCCGGCCGTAGCGGTGGGCGAAGGCTTCCTGGCCGGTGCGTACGGAGTGGGTCAGGCCGGAGAAGGAGTCGTAGAACGGGCCCGCGTAGAGGCGTGCCAAGGGGTGGAGGCTGAACTCCGTTCCTGTGCGCAGGGGTTGGCCCGTCGCGGTGAGGTGGTACGTGCCGCCGGACGAGGTGAGCAGGCCCAGTGAGGTGAGGTAGCGGAGCAGGCGGCGCAGTGCCTCCGGGTGGGTGGCCGTGAGGTGGGCCAAGGTGTCGGCGTCCGTGCCCGGGTGGTCGGTCAGGTGGTCGGCGATGCGCAACTCGGCCATCGTGGCCACCGCTTGGGTGGCCCAGGCTCCCGTCATGACGCCGAGGAGTGAGGTCGTGGGGTCGGGGAGCGGGGTGTGGCGGCCGGGGAGGCGGAGTTCGAAGCGGCGGTGGGTCCGGGTGCGGTGGTAGAGGACGGTGACGTTCTCGTGGCCGTTGTAGCCGCCGCCGTCGGGGACCGCGCCGCCCCGCTCCTGGAGAAGGAGCCGTAGGCCTGCGGGGACCACCGGGCCGGGGGCCGTGACCGCGAAGGCGTGGTGGGATTCGTGTTCCGCCTCGCGTTCGTCCGCCGCTACGGCCTCCAGGGAGGAGTCCGGGGGGACGGGAAGCGCGAAGATCTCCACGCTGCGGGTGCCTACCGTGACATGCACGATGGCGACCGGGGTTTCGGCGAGGGTGGGGCCGTGGCGGCGGGCGAGGCGTTCACGGACCACGACGCTCGGGGTGACGGAGCCGGGTTCGAAGCCGAGGCGGCGGAGTTCTTCGCAGAGACCGTCGAGGGAGTCCGGGAAGACCAGGACGGCGGTGTGATCGAAGACCAAGTGGCGGGCCACGTCGGCCCGTTCGGCGGGGGTGAGATCCGGGAGCAGTTCGGCCAGGACGGTGTCCGTGTCGTGGGCCTCGACGTAGGCCGCCGCTCGCCGGATGCGGTGTACGTCGGCCTCGGCCAGGCGTGCCTGTACGACGGGGAGGTTCATGTGGGTCCCGATGATCGTGGGGCGGGTCAGATGCCGGTGTAGTTCTCGGCGAAGAAGTCCTGGTGCGTGCGGGAGGTGCGCAGGCTGTCGAGGCGGGCGTACTGGAGCGCGCGGCCGTAGCGGGCCTCGGCGCCCTCGGTGACGGGGCCGTGCAGCAGGCCGCTCATCCAGTGCGAGAACTCGTGGGCCCGCCAGACGCGGGGCAGGCAGTCGGCGGCGTAGCGGGCGAGGTCGCTCTCGTCGTCGCGGGTCATCGCCGACGTCAGTGCCTGGGCCAGGCGTTCGGCCTGGAGTACGGCGAGGTTGGCGCCCTTGGCGGCGGAGGGGCTGATGAGTCCGGCGGCGTCGCCGGCCAGCCAGAGGCGTCCGGCGCCGGGGCTGTCGAGGACGTCGGAGCGCAGGTCGACGACCGTCTTCTCCAGGACCGGGCCCTGCTTGAGCGGGCCGAACTCGGCGGTCCTGAGCCGGATTTCCAGTTCGGTCCAGATCCGGTCCTCGCTCCAGTCGGCGGGATCGGTGCCGCGCGGACACTGGAGGTAGTAGCGGGTGACGGTCGCCGTACGGGCCATGTGGCCGGCGAATCCGCGGTCGTGCAGGGCGTATCCGACGGCGGCGAGGCTGGGCGGGGCCTCGGCCAGTACGGCCAGCCAGGTCACGCCGTGGTCCCAGCGGGCGGTACGGGTGCCCTGTGCCACGAGGGTGCCGCGGGCGACGCCCCGGTGTCCGTCGCAGCCGGCGACATAGCGCCCGGTGACCTCCGAACCGTCGCGCAGCCGCACCCGGCCCTCCGCGATCTCGTCGGCCTCGGCGCCGAAGCGGATCTCGCCGCCGCGCCGCTGGTACTCGGCGAGCAGGTCCCGTACCAACTCCTGCTGGGGGTAGACGGTGTGGACCTCGCCGTGCCCCAACTCGCCGTAGTCCAGGGTGAATTCACCCTGCTCGCTGCGGAAGAGGCAGGTGCGGTGCGTCCGTCCCTTGGTCGACAGGCCGGTGTCCAGGCCGTGTCGGGCGAGTACGCGGACGGAGTGGGCGGCCAGGAACCCTGCTCTGGCCCGCCCTTCCACCGCCGCGCGTCCACGCCGTTCCAGGATCACGCAGTCGACGCCCTGGTCCAGGAGCAGGTTCCCCAGGACCAGCCCCGCCGGGCCCGCCCCGACGATCACCACCCCGGTCCGCGTCCCGGAGTCGAATCGTTTCCCCACAACCACCCCTGATCTTGCTTTTTCGGCCAAGGGGTTTCATATCAGCATGATCAGGGCGATGAGGAATTCATAATGACCATATAGCCCATAAGGCCCAATTGGGCATATGTCAGTGGTCGTTGTCGTCAGCGGCCGTTGTCGTCAATGGTCGTTCTCCAGGTGCAGCTTCAGCAGGTCCACGCCGTAGTCGCCGCCGTTGGGGGTGCGGATGATGGTGTGGATGTGCTCCTGGGACGGGGTGCCGCCGCCCATGCCCATGCCGCCGCCGGGAGGGCCACCGCCGTTGGCACTCGGGCTCGCGGAGGCACTGGCACTCGCGCTCGGGCTCGCGGAGGAGGCCTCGTGGTAGAAGAGCGGGGCCTGGGCGTCGTACTCGATGAGCACGACCGGGCTGTGGATGCGGTAGTAGAAGGCGGAGTCGTCCTTCGTCTCGCCCATCCAGTAGAAGTACGTGTCGTCCAGGTGCTTCTCGACCTCGGTCATCTTGACCTCGGCGTGTCCCTCGTTGATGTAGCCGATGTACACCTGGGCCACGGCCAGCAGCTTCTTCCGCTGCGCGGCGGTGAGTTCGGAACCGCGCAGGCCCTCGTAGGCGAGCTTGAGGTTGTCCGAACCGGCGCCGGCCTTCATGTCCTCGTTGCCGTTGCCCTGCGAGGAGACCGCCTTGGCGAGCTGCGCCTTCGTGAGGGAGCGGATCATCGCGAGACCGGCCGTCGTCTCCGGCCGGAACAGGGTGATCTTCTCGCCCTTGTACGTGGCCGTGGTCGGCTCGGAGCCCATGAAGGTCGGTGTCATCACGACCTGGTCGCCGAGCACGAAGTAGTTGATGGCGACGTGGTGGCCCTCGTACTGGAAGCCCCAGGGCTTGGTGGTCGACGGGGTGCCCATGAAGGTGAAGAAGTAGTGGCCCTCGGTCAGGGTCTTCTGGTTGCCGCCGTTGGAGTCGCCCAGGAACTGGTTGAGCTTCATGATGTTGCGGGTCTGGGTGAGACCGTCGGCGGAGAGCGCGACGCCGAGCAGCGCGAACCCGAGGTCGCGCTTCTTCTCCGTCAGGTCGCCCATGCGGACGCCCTTGCGGGCGTAGCCGTCGACGTTGCTCCAGGCCGTCCACTCGTCGGCGTCGATGTCGAACGTGCAGGACTTGCGCTCCTTCGCGGAGAGCCCGTCCAGGAACGCCTGCGCCGCCTTGACCAGTCCGTCCGTGGAGACGCCGGTCGAGTGGATGGTGAACAGGTCGTCGACGACCGCACCGTTGGTGGTGACGCCCTTGACGTCCTTGTACTTGGTCTGGGAGACCCCCGGGCCCATGCCGCCGCCCGCACCACCGCCGCCGGCTCCGGGCCCGCCCGAGGGCATACCGCTCGGGGCGCCGGACTGTGCGGCCGAGGACGAACTCGCCGTGTCCGACGAGTCGTTGGAGCATCCCGTCATGGTCGCCATGGCGGCGACTCCGCCGGCGAGCAGCGCCTTGTTCATGAACCAGCGGCGGCTGCGCTCGGATGCGGGGGTGTGGGGTCGGTGTCCATGCATGGGGATCAGGGTCCACGCCGGACCTGAAGCGTTCTTGTCAGCTACCTGTGAGGAGGAGGCTGCTCGGTGGCTCCGAGCCCGGCAGGGGGTGTCGGCGTCCCCGGGCCGACCCGTTGGGCGAACCACATCATCCCGAGGCCGGTGAGAGCGATCACCGTGGTGACGACTGACAGCACGACTCCCAGCGACGGGTCGACATGCGCCAGTGCGTCCACCGCGTGGTACAGGACGACGACGCCGAACAGGATGTATCCGGCACCCCACAACCGAGGCCTGGTCACCTTGCCGACCAGCCAGGGAAGCACCCGGAGCGACGTGGCGGCCGTTATGCCCACGGCGAGGCAGAAGGCGGCGGTGACGAAAAGCAGGATGTCGAGGGCTATAAGCACTGTTCGATCATCGCACTGACGGGGCTCCCTGGAAATGGGACGACCAGGGCGGTACGTCGGCTTCCGCACGGATGGTCTTGCCCGGCGCCGGGTCCCGAGGGACGCGGTCCGCTGCGGGTGTCGGTGACCTCGATGCGTTCACAGGCTCTCACCTCGGAGGAGTCCATGAGCCTGCTGGAACGGGTACGAGGAGCGCTATGAGCACGTCCGAACCGGCCTGGTTCAAGAGCAGCTACAGCACAGGCCCCCAGCTCGCTCGCTCCCCCGCCACCTGGACGAAATTCATCCGCACCGTCTGACCAAACGCCGCATATGATCTCCGCACCATGGTCCGGGGGGAGATCACATGCAGCACGTTTCCACGCCACTCGCCAGAACTCTCGGCGCGGCGGCCCTGTTGTCGGCGGCCGTCGCCTGGGGTGCGGCGGCGTTCCAGTACGACCCGCACCACGTGCGCCTGGACATCCTCGTGCCGTTGGCCCTCGCGGGGGCGTTCGTCGTGGGGTGGCTGGTTGCCTGCCGGGCCGCGCCACTCGTGAAACAGGTGCCGACAACCGGTCCTCCTCCGGAGGCGATACCCGGCAAGTTGGGTACGGAACGGCGGGACTGGGGGCTCGTCGCCACGGCCTACCTCGTCGTCTGGGCACCCTTCGCTGCCGCCAACAGCGCTTACGGCGGCCGGGGTTCGACTCTCGGTGCGGTGTACTGCCTGCTCACCTCCATCGTCGCCGTCGTAACGTCCGTGTGTCTTCTCTCCCTGCTGCAGAGCTACCTCGGCCCCATGCAGCGGATGCTCAAGGAGGACGCCGCCAAGGGTGGTGCGCACGCGGTCCGTGTCCGGTTCGGGACCCCGGTGCGGGAGACGTACCGGTATCCGACAGGGCAGGGCGTCGGCAAGATCGCCGCCAGGACCAACTACGGCGTCGAGCTGATCGGTGAGCAGCCGACCGTGCGGCTCCAGGCCATGCAGGCCGGTCACAGCAGCGCCGTCGGCAACAAGCACCTCGCCAACGCCGTGGCCCAACTCGGCGGCCACGGCGGCTGGTTGTGCTGGCCCACCCGGTGGCGGGACATCGCCGGGACCAACAAGGAACGCCTGGTCCCCGCCGCGTTCGTCTCCGACTCAGGTCATGTGGTCTGGGGGCAGACCACGGAGGAGGACTACGCGCCCTTCCTGCGCGACGGTGGCGCCCCGCTGCGGGAGACCGAGCCCGCGCTCGCCGTCGCGCCGCTGCCCCGGCCCGCCCGGTACCTCCCGGGCGTGCATGCCTCGCATCTGCGTATCGCGGCGGTCGGCGCCCTCTTCGCGCTGCCGTTTCTGCTCGATGTCGTCCCCGGCTGGGCCGCCCTGCTGCTCGGCGTGGTCTCGGGGGCGCTGGGTCTCCTCGCGGGGATGACGCTGGACTCGGTACGCATGGACCCCGAACCGTGGACCGTGCGCACGACCTCACACCCGTCGCTCCAGTGAGTACACCGTCACCCCGGGAAGACGGACCGTCCGCCCGCCCTCGCCAGGGGCGCCTGCTGCTTGCGCAGGGGGCAGTCGGTGCCGACGCGAGCCGTCAGCTCGGCGCGGAGGGCGGCCAGTTCGGCCATGCGGGCGTCGATGAGGCTGATCTTGTCGGCGAACAGGGCGGACAGGGCCGCCGCTTGGTCAGGGGCCTCGGTCAACTGCTCACCCTGCTCGGCGATTTCGGCCAGGGAGAAACCGAGGGCCTGGGCCGTGCGGACGTATTCGAGCCAGGGGACCGCCTCGGGCGGGTAGTCGCGGTAGCCGTTCGGCCTGCGCTCGCTGGTGAGGATGCCCACCTGCTCGTAGAACCGGAGGGCGTCCCTGCTCAGACCCACCCGTGTCGCCAACTCCCCAATTCGCATGCCCTCATGATGGCTTGATGGCTTGATGGCTTGATGACTCGATGACTCGATGACTCGATGGCTTGACCTTGGACCGCACTCCACTGTTTAGCGTCGGCGGCATGAAGATCGCTTCCTATCTCCGGGTCGTGCGGGCCAGTGCCTGGTACGACCTCGTCGTGACCGCCGGCTTCGCGACCCCGTGGACGTACGCGCTGGTGCACGACGCGCTGTCGTCGCTCGGCCGGGACCGGGGGCTGGGCGCGCTGCCCGAACTCGACCCGATACAGACCCTGTACGCGAATCTGATGGGGTCGGTGGTCGTGGTCTGGGCCGTGTTGCGGCTCGTCCGGCCGCTTGCTCTGCACGGTCTGCTCGACGGGGTGGCCCGTGTGCTGTTCACCGCCTGGCAGGGGTACGCCCTCGCGCAGGGCGCCCCGCGGTTCCTGTGGCTGTTCCTGGGGGTGGAGGCGTTGTTCGGCGTGCTCCAACTGGCGCCGTGGTGTCGGCGGGGAACGGAGTTGCGGGATCCGCCGGTGCGATGATGCGGGCATGGCTCAGTCATCGCAGGATTCCTCGGTCACCAAGGACGGCATGACCGCGGCACAGGCCGTCGACCGCATCGAGGCCGCGGCGCCACCCCGCCCGCACGACCGCCGCCTGCACGCGCGCGGCGCCGTCTACGACGCGCACTTCGTGCCCAGCGGGCAGGTCTCCCGGTGGACGACCGCCGCCTGTCTCACCGCCGAGTCCGAGGCGGTCGTACGGTTCTCCAACGGGTCGGGCCGCTATGACGCCGACGACCGCGCACGCGGCGTACGCGGGATGGCCGTGAAGTTCCTCGACGATGCGCACAAGGGCGTCATGGATCTGGTGGCGGCCACCTTTCGGGTCTTTCCCAGTCACAATCCCGAGGGGTTCATCGACCTCGTCGAGGCGCTGGGCAAGGCCGGTACGGAGGGCGGGCTCGCCGACCGGGCGAAGGGGAAGCTGGCGGCGGCCGGAAAGTTCGCCACCGTGCTGGCCCAACACCCGGAGAGCCGGGGGGCGTTGAAGTCCTTCGCGGGTCAGCAGGCGCCGGCCAGTTTCGCCACTGCCCGCTACGACGGGCTGCACGCCTTCGTGTTGGTGGACGAGGCGGGCGAGCGCAGGCCGTTCCGCTACCGTCTCGTGCCCCAACTCGGCGAAGTGGAACTGGATTCGGCGTACGGCGAGACGCTGGCCCCGGACTTCCTGATCGGCGACCTCGACTCCCGGCTCGCGACCGGGCCCCTCTCCTTCACCCTGGTGCTCCAGTTCGCGGAGCCGGGCGACCCGACCCACGACCCCTCACAGGCCTGGCCCGAACACCGCCCGCTGATGCCGGCCGGACAGCTGCATGTGACGGCCCGCTCGGCCCGCGAGGACCACTGGCAGCAGCAGGTCTTCGACCCCACCCGGCTCGCCCCCGGCGTGGAACTCTCCGACGACGAGATGCTGACCTTCCGCCGCCACGCCTACTCCGTCTCGGCCGAACGCCGCCTCGCCCCCTGAAGGGTGTTGCAGATCCCCTCGCGATCGTTCTCCCTGTACGTCTTCCGCTGAAGACCTCCCGGGCGGGGACGAACAGGGCCATCATCGTCAAGTCCGATCACAGCCGGACGGGGTCTCCGGACGCCGGGCACAGGAAGCTCAACTCAGGGGTGGGGGTGGGCCCATGGGGCTTTCGGCGGACGGGCGCGTGCCGGTGGCAGCGTTCCTCAGAACTAGTACGAGTCTGCTGCTGGTGTCGCTCGTCCTGTGTCTGCTGGGCGCGGCCCGAGCCGGGGCCGCAGACGGCCAGAAGCCGGAACGGCAGACCGCGACGCTCACCATCGATGTCGGCTGGAGCCGCTCACGGCAGGAGGCACTGGTCCGCGCGATCTGCACGTACACCCTGCCCGCGCACAGCCGGGCGCTGGCGACGGTGCGCGAGAACGGGGCACCGTACTGCGGCGGATTCGACATCCTCCGTGAAGGCAAGGCCGCGGGCTGGGTGGGTTCGAGCAGGAGTTCCGCGAACCTGACGCAAAAGTCCCCCGACACCTCGGCGCGGGAGAAAACCGTCCACGGTACCTATCTGCCGCGCCGATCGGGTCCCCAGGACGTCACGATCAGTGTGAACGTGAAGAGCCTGGTTGAAGGCATGCCCGCCGAGGCGGGATTCCCCACAGTCTGGATCGTGCGGGTGAACGCTCCGAAGTGGTCGTTCGGGGCCCACAGCGGGCCCTGTTCAGACACAGACCGAAAGCGCGGTCGTCTGGCGCCTGGACACGGCGCCCGCGGCGCTGGAGAGGACGGCGGCCGTCGCCCGCTCGGTCAGCCTGAGCCGCTCGATCAGGACGACAGGGCCTCCGTCGATGCGCCACCAGACCCGCGGCGAGATGCTGACCGTCTTCGCGGTCGCGGTCACCGGCATCGTCGCCGTCACCGTATTCCTGGTCACCGGACTCGCGGGGGCGGTCGTCCGGCGCAGGTGGACGGTGGCCACGGTGGTGCTCGCGGTGCCTGTGTGTCTTGTCGGCCTCGCAGGCGTACCGGCCCCGCTGCTGTCGCCGAACGAGGCGCAGATACATGTCAGCTTGAGCGCCAACTCCACGATCCTGCCGGGCTTCGTGTGGATGCCGGGGCCTCTGCTGGGGCTGTGGCTCTGGTACGTCCTTCCGGTGGCGGGGTGGTGGTTCAGTCGCCGCGCGGTGACCGGTAGACCACCGTCGTGGTGGGTGCTCCTCGTGGGCTGCCTTCCACCGCTCCTCGCCTTTCCGCTCATGGCCGCCGGGGGAACGATGCCGGGTACCGGTGTATGGCTGAGCCTGGGAGCATGGGCCTCGCTCTTCGCCGGGGTCCTCCTGGTCAGGCCTCTGTGCACGGGCGCGATACGACGCTGGCTGCCCACCGGTACGGCCCTGCTATGGCTCGTAGGCGTGACCTATTCGCTCAGCCGGTCACCCATCATGTCCGACGAAGACCCGAAGCTGACCAGCCTTGAAGTCGTGGCCGTGATGGTCTGCACGTGGCCCACCGCGGCCTGGCTCACCTCGCTTGTGGGACCCGTCCTGCGGCGCCCGCTGCGGCCGGTGACGCGAGCCGTCTGTTTCATGCTGACCTGGGGGATGGTGACGGCCCCCTTCGTCTTCGCGCGCCTGGCAAGCCTTTCGCAGAAGGAACTGAACCTCTGGGCCACCTACCGGCATCCCTTTTTCACCGGGTACGCGGCCTCCCCGTTCATCGTCCTGACCGTCACCGGCATCGCCCTTCAGATCGCCTACCTCTGGCGGCGCGGTGCCATGGGCGACACCGGGCGGGCCGTGGAACCCGTCGGCAGGGTGCTGCTGGTGTGCGCGGCACTGACGGCGTACGGCAGCCCCAGTCTGCGCACCCTGACGATGTGGGGGGAAGCGATCGCCGTGCTCCTGGTCGCGCTCGCCTCCCTGATCCTGCTGCCGCCCGGATCCGCTACCGCCATGGCCCGACTGCGGCGGGTCAGCCGCCGGGGGCACGCCCGCTTCATGGACCGGTGGCTCACGACCCAGCTGATCTGGGACACACGGGCCGACTTCCAGCGCTCCGCCCGGGCCGCGCTCGTGGACGACATGACGGTGTCGGACTTCCGGGACCGCTGGCGCGCCATGGCCGTACCAGGACGCAACGACGACCCGGAGTCGAGGCTGAGGCGGGCCAAACGGTTCGCCCTCGGAACGAACGCGGGACGCAGCCCCTGGACCGCGGGGCTCGTCGGCGCGCTGCACGCCCAACTGCTCGCCCTGCCCTGGGCCACGTACAAGGCCATGACCAGTGGCATCGTAGGAGCGGACTACTTCATACCGTTCCACCTGGACGCGATGTTCCAGGTGCTCCGGTTCACGCACTGGGCGCTGTACGGGTTCGTCTACGGCTACTTCTACGCGCTGCTGCGCGGTCTCACCCCCGTCGGCAAGGCGGCCTGGCTCATGCTGGCGATCCTGCCGGCCGAGGTTCTCCCCATGGTGACCCTTACCGCGGACCCGCAGTATGCGGTGGCCACCTCCTGGACCGACATGGCGACGGGCTGCATCGGGGTCGCCGGGCAGACGCTCGTCCTGTTCATGCTGCTGGGGCTGTGGTGGGAATGGTCGCTGGCCCGGGTCGCCGGAATGAAGTGGTCGCAGGTCAGGAACTTCCGCCGGCTGTCGTCGATCACCGTCCCCGTCGGCACGGTGCTCGTGGCCGGCGCCACCGCGTTCGCCACCACGGTCGCCGGCACGTGGGCACAACCGGAACTCAAGTCCCCCACAGCTGTCGAGTCCCCCCAAGCGGCCCAACAGTCCGAACCGGCCAGGTGAGCGGCCTGACCGCCCCACGGCACATCAGCCGCGGCCGAGGACGCGTCTGCCGACGTCGCCGTCCTGGGCGATTTCCGATGGTCATGACAGGTATGTCTTGTGCCATCTGAAAGTGGGTACTCCACCGACGATGCCCATCGCTTTCGGGAGTGGCTCATGACGGAGCTCGGACTGTCCGAGGCAATCGAAAATGTCCGCGAGGAGCTCCGCAGAGCGATGATCGCGGGCGCAGGGGAGGACATCCAGTTTCCCGTGGGCCAGGTGACCCTGGAGTTCCAGGTCGGCATGCGCAAAACCGCGGACGGCACCGGAAAGATCAAGGTTTGGGTGCTGGAAGCGGGGGCCGGTGCAAAAGTCGAGCATGACGACGTGCAGAAGGTGACGGTCGTCCTGCAGCCACCGATTGATGCCCACGGCACTCCCATCAAGGTCGCGAGCGGTTCACAGGTCAGGCCGGGCTAGCCGGAGGGACCTCGTGGACATTCAACGCCGGGTCGTGGAAGTACTGGCCGACTGCGGCCTTGGCGCCCGACCGCGATGGCGAAGCGCCTCAGGGTTCCTGATCGACGGACGACATGTGCTCACCTCGGGTCATGCCGCCGTCGAGGGCGAGTTGACCGTTCGACGTCCCGGTGGTGCACCCGGTGCGCCCAAGGAGGAGTGGCCCGCGGAACGGCTCCTCGTCGGCGACCTCACACGCGCCGACCTCGCGATTCTCACCCTCGGCCAGGACGTCGAACCACTCCCGAGGATCGGGTACGCCCAAGTGGCGCGCCACTCACCGCAACCGGCGGTGGTCGAAGCCTGCAGCGCGATCGGATTCCCGAGGTTCATGGAGCACGGCCGTGCTGGGGAAATGGTCCGCGACACCGCGCAGGTGGAGGGGCGCATCCCCACGGCGCAGAACCTGATATCAGGGCTGCTCACCCTGCGGACGACCCACACTCCGCTGCCGCTGCCGGCCGCGCACACCGGACTCGCGGAGTCGCCGTGGTCGGGGATGTCCGGCGCGGCGGTTCTGGCCGGTGGGAGGGTCCTCGGAGTCGTGTCCGAGCACGCACCGCGCCAGGGTGCCTCTGATCTCACCATCGTTCCGGTCAACTTGATCGCCACTCTTACCGACGCGGCCTCCTGGTGGCGGATCCTCGGTGTCGAGCCCGCGCACCTCCCCGTCCTGCCCGGGCCGGCTGCCGCCGGTGCCGGGCCCGGCACCGGGAGGGCAATCCGGCTCAAGGTCCGGGACACGAGAGCGCGCCGTCTCGGAGTCCACGCCGCGATCCAGGCGCCCGGCACGGCGGACGAGTTGCCGCCGTACGTACCCCGTACGTTCGATTCCGAGCTTCGGGAGGCGATCCGGAGGGGGAAGACGGAGGGATGCTTCGTCCTGCTGCTGGGCGGTTCCTCCGTGGGCAAGACGCGCAGTCTGTACGAGGCGGCGCAGGCCGAGTTGAAGGACTGGTGGCTCGTCTTTCCCGACCGCACCGACCTTCGGGTTCTGTGGGAACTCGTGGACCTCCCCGGTCAGGAGACGATCGTCTGGCTCGATGACATCCAGCGCTACCTGGGTGAGGCGAGCGATCTCACGCCGAATCTGGTCCGTGCACTCCTTCAGACCGGGGCCGTCGTCCTTGGGACGATCTGGCCGGAAGACTATGACCGACATGTCCCTTCGATATTTCACGCACGAGAGGTCAGGTCCAAGGACACGGAACTGCTCGGCCTCGCCCACAGGATCTCAGTGAGCGGCACTCTCGACGAATCCGAGAATGAACAAGCAAGAGAGGCCGCACAGTTCGACCCACGGATCAGGCTGGCTTTGAGCACCCCCGACAACGGAATGACACAGTTGCTCGCCGCCGGCCCGCAGTTGCTGAACAGCTGGCTCCAAGCACCAAGCCCATATGCGAAATACGTCATCACAGCCGCGGTCGACGCACGCCGCCTGGGAGTTGAAGGTCCACTGCCCAAGGAATTCCTGGCCGAAACCGTACCGTCATATCTTTCGGCACATGAGAAGGCGAATGCCCCGCACGACTGGCTGGAGCAGGCGTTGGCGTTCGCTTCAAAGCCCACGCATGGGGCGACATCGGCTCTGGCACCCCATGGTTCGAAGATGAGTGTCATCGATGGCTACCGGGCGGCGGACTTCCTCGTCCAGCACGCGGCACACGCGCAGGACGGACGGTTGCCCGTCCTGTCGATGCCGCTGTGGGACGCCCTCGCTCGGCACACCATCGCGGCCAAAGACCGCGCCTGGCTGGCCTCCAACGCGGAGTACAGGGGCTTTTACCGCATCGCGGTCGCACTGACCAGGCCGGTGGCGGAGACCGACCAGCGCGCCTACGAAGTGTTGGCGCGCTGCCTTGCGAGCAAAGGCCGTCTCGACGAGGTCAAAGCACTCTGTCTGCCACGAGCCGAGGCCGGAGAAGCCTACGCCATGGACACTCTGTCGATGGCCCACCAAATCAGAGGACAGGGCAGAGAGTCCAGTAAATGGCGGGAAAGAGCACAAGAGGCCGGCGGGAGCCACTTCTACGGATTGCGCCAAAGTATGCGCGAGGACATCCAGGATGTCATGTGGCTGCTCGACGATCCGGATGTGTATGACGAATACTTTGGAGGGCAGGATCCGGACAGTGAACCGAACGATCCGTACACAATCATTGTGCTCGCGAGCAAGCTTCAGGACGAGAGACGTTTCGCCGAGGCCGAGCGGCATCTGCGCCGTGGAATCAGCTTGGGCACGGGTAGAGGGCTCGCGCTCTACACCTGCCTCAGATGGCACTTCCAGAGAACCGGCCAGAAGAAGGAATTGAAACGCCTTGAGCGCTATGGCCTGGAGCCGGACGGAACGACCTCATCCAACTGGTTCGAGTGATGGGCCGAGGACGTTCAACAGGTCCAGTTCGTCGTGGCTTTCGGGTGCCCGGTGTCGCGGTGAAGACGAGCACGGACTGGGACTGGTCGGGGTCCGGCAGGTTCTGGCAGAACAGGTCGAGGCGTGCGGCCTGCGGGTGGACGACCCGTTTGGCGTCGCTCCAGCGCCCGCCGGCCTCCTGCCCCCACAACCCTGCGAACAGGCAGGGGCGCAGCAGGCTCGCCACGACACCGGCGGCCCGCGACCGGGGCCGTTCCCTGGTGGCCGCGGCCCACAACAGGGCAACGTTCACACGGCCGTTGAGGACGTGGTCGGCGGGGAGGTACCGCTCGCGGGCGGTCGGATCAGTGAACCAGCGGTGGGAGGCGCTGCGGGCGTCCCCGGTGTAGTGGGTCTGTTCGCCGAGCAGGGCGACGGCGGGCGGCATCTGCAGCAGGATCTCGCCGAGGGGGCCCATGACCTGTGCCGGGGTGTCCTGCAGCCGGTCCAGGATGCGCGTGGGTCCCGGGTTGACGTGCTCGCCTCGCGGGTGCCGGTGCGGTGTCCGCGCAGCGGGAACAGAGGCTCGCGCTCGTCCGGGATGAGGCGCAGTCCGCGGGCGATGGCCGCCGCCATCTGGCCGCCGGGCGGGTGGTCGCGGTGAACCGCACCTGGAACTGCAGCGGCGGCTGACCGCGTCGGGCAGCCGGGTGAAGTCGGTGCTTGCCGAGGCGTGTGCGGCCAGAGAGGTCGTCAGGATCCCGGGATGGGCGAGGCCTACGGCCAGGGCGCCGACGTGCGGGAAGCGGCCCCTCAGCCGTCTCGCCCTACCAGCCTCGCCCCGTCCACCGTGAATCCCACCGCAGCGCCGCCCCCAGTCCGCGTCCCCGCGAACACGGTCGTCCAACCAGGTTGTCTCGCAGCGAACTTGACGGTATGTCACTTTACCAGCCCCACAGCTGGCCAACAGAATCCTTACCTATAGTGCCATGTTCATGACAGACACTTCTGGAGCAGGAACCACCCCGATCGGGCGCCGCACCGTACTGATCGCCACCGGCACCACGGCCGCCGTACTGGCCGTGGGCGCCGCCGCGCCCGAAGCCCCCACAACCCCCACCGCCTCCCCCGCTGCAGCCGCAGCCGCGGCCGCAGCCGTCTGCACCCTCACCAAGGAGATGACCGAAGGCCCCTACTACCTCGACGGCGCCCTCGTCCGCGCCAACGTGACCGAAGGCAAGGCCGGCATCCCGCTCAAGCTGGCCCTCACCGTCGTGAACGACAGCACCTGCGCCGTGATCCCCAACGCGCTCGTCGAGATCTGGCACTGCGACGCGCTCGGCGAGTACTCCGGCTACGTCGGCAACAACGGCCACAGCGAACCGGACGACGGCACCTTCCTGCGCGGCGGCGTCCTGACGAACTCCGCCGGACTCGCCAACATCACCACGATCTACCCGGGTTGGTACCGGGGCCGCTGCGTGCACATCCACGTCAAGGTGCACACCGGCGTCACGCTCACCTCGAACGGCTCGTTCACCGGCGGCCAGGA
>Ga0307509_10006304_pt1 | contig 16025 bp, 17 predicted proteins | sample 10_EM_MG_FD_202245 | JGI IMG/M metagenome (GOLD analysis project Ga0307509, IMG submission 202245) | Populus trichocarpa ectomycorrhiza microbial communities from riparian zone in the Pacific Northwest, United States - 10_EM | ecosystem: Host-associated > Plants > Roots > Unclassified | place...
CAGGGGATCCGAAGAGAAAAGGGTGAGGATCCGCCTGCAGGCGTGGGCTTATATACAGAGTCACGGACGTAGGGAAATAAGGCCGAGATCATAAACTACGTGTCAGGTACATAAAGCAGAAGCGAGAATGGGCCGAAGTCTGAAAAAGTCCGCAGGTCACCGGCAGTGGAACAGCGGAGTTTTGTAGGTGATATGTCCGCGGAATCATTGAACATCAAACGGCGGGTGCATAAGTGTATGGAAAAGGTCCACAGGTCATTGAACATCGAACGGCGGGTGGGTGAGCGTAGGCAATGGCATGTGTAGGGAAAGGGGGTTCCCCTTACAGATCTGTGGTCTGGGTGCGTTCGATTAGCCGGACATTGAAAAGACGACCATCACTTGGCTTATTGAAAATATCCTGTAGGTAGTACGAAGTCCTAGGTGCTTCACCTAGACTAGCAGTGAGTGGTAGTATACTAGCTGATTCAAATTATGAAACGCACAATATGACGCTTCTCCCAATGCATAGATGGCTTCTGTATGAATTTTACCAGCTGTTTCATCAATGAATACAGCGGTTCTTGTTTTTTCTGAACACTTGGAAAGCGATGAAGATATGACAGAAATGCTGCGGGCTTACAAAGTATAAATATATTATATGTGCAGAATAAAATTCCGTCTCCTTACATCAATGACCATGCCCCAAATCTCAGAAGCTCCAAGAGGGGGGTAAGCACCTCAGGTAAGTTTTCTGGGGTCAACTGTTCCATCAGAGCTACCATAGCCTGTGCATGCAGGAAAGCAATACTTATCTCTCCCCCACATAGTCCAGTTGGACTCCGGTGGACTCCACTGGACTGAGTTTAACCCAGAGAGCTGGACTCCTTTTCAGATGGACTCCACTGGACTGGACTACATAAATTCACCTAAAAGCCTAAGTACACAGTCTGGTGGAGTCCACCGGACTGGAGAACATGAATTCACATAAAAATGCCTAAGTACACAGTCCACTGGAGTCTGGTGGAGTCCACTGGAGTCTGGTGGAGTCCACTGGAGTCTGGTGGAGTCCACTGGACTGGACTACATAAATTCACATAAAAATGCTTAAGTACACAGTCCAACTCCACTACATAATTCACACAAAAATGCTAATTCTTTCAATAAGTTTTCTATTTTTAGACTCCATTTAATACTTGAACAAAATTTATATTCATTTTGATATCTATTTATTCTTAAGTAATGAATATTACCTAAAAAGGACAGTACTTATTGATGCCAATACCTCAGAAGTGGCACAAATTCCTAAGGAATGGGAATTAATTAATGTTTACTGTAATGCTATTTACATATAGTAATCTACTCAATAAGGAAATTACTAAAAAAAGAAAATTTACTAACAAGGAAAGTAACTAAAAGAAAAGAGGAAGGGATGAGGGAGTAAGGTGATAGGTGGGGTAAAGGAGCCACCTAATACCAGAAATGTGCCTTTGAAGGCACATTTCTGTGGAGGATAGATGGTTAACAAGAAAAACGTGACAGTTGCATCGCATTTTTTGTGTTACAGTGGAGGAGGTGGAGGGTAGCCAAAACAACATGCAAACCGCCATGTTTTGAGGGTTGGCGTGGAAGAGAAAGGGAAGGGAGCCATCGAAAACCGAAAATATGCCCATGTGGGCATATTTTCAGTCTTCGATGGGGTGAGGAAGATGGCATGAAGGTTGGGGTGAAGAAGGTGTCGAACACGACAACCACGCCCTTTGCGTGTTCGATGTGATGGGGAAGAGGCCAAACACGACAAACACACCTCAGAGGCGTGTTTGTTGCGTTCGGCGTGAAGGATGGGTTAGGTGGGGTGATGTGGAAGCCAAGGGTTGAGGGGTGGGTGTTGGAGCCAGTAGGGTGGAAGGGGAGAGGGAGGGCCGGCAATGGGTAGCCAACCAACACCTGAAACGCGACTTTGGGTCATGTTTCAGGTGTTGAGGTGGGAAGGGGGGCAACAAACATGCAAAACATGCCCATATGGGCATGTTTTGGGTGTTTGACGTGTGGGGGAGGGTGGGAACACAGTACCACTCAAATAGTAGGGAATTTGTCCAATTTGTCTGACCAGATTCCAATTGGAAAGGTCAGTTCTGATCGGACCACTCGGAACCGAGTCTGACCAATTTCTGACCAATTTCTGATCGGAACCAGTCATAACTGACCAGTTCCGATCAGAAAAACAGCCAGAACAGTGATAAATCATTAATATTAATAGATCACCTCACATAAAGCCCACCAAAGGGTTTAGTAATCCAAAATAATTATAAATCAACTGCACAGACATATCTAATTAAGTGGGTACAGCTGCTGGGGTCACCAGTAGTGTTTTGCATTTTGTTTGACTCGCCAGGTGAGGTCACGTGACCTCCTTGACGTGTCAACAAGTGTTGACTTCCATTTTTGGCAGTTCCTCTCATCCACTACCCTCACAACATAACACACAGCAACCATAGGCGACCACGACATGCCCCCAATACCAGAACACATGAGGGAATGCAGAGAGGTACGGAAAAGGGAAAAGGGTGGGCGTACACAGTATGCCTGCTATGTATTTCTTTTTTTCCCATCTAACTAATGTTCTTACCAGCACAACTGCTCCCCCATCCACCCAACATGAAGAACGCACCCTTTATGGCGCTTTCTTTGTGTTCGGCAGGTCCTACTAGTATGGCCTTCCTCACCCAACAGAACACGAAAAATGCGACCATGTGTCGCATTTTTCATGTTTGCATCCTGCTGCCACTTCCCCAACCCGCCGAATTTGTCCCACCTGCTGCCACATGTCTCCTACACATTCCCTCTCCCCCTCCCTCATCTTGAACACCAGAACACAACCACAAGGTCATGTTCTGGTGCCTCTCTGTCCAACCCTCCACCTTCTACCACCCAGGCACGAAGAACACAACCCTGTGGTTGTGTTCTTCGTGTCTGGGTGGTTTCCCATACCCCAACACCCTTTCCACTACCCACTACCACCCAGACATGAAAAACACGACGTGTGGTCACGTTCTTCACGTCTGGGGTGTTTCCCCATTTCCCCGCCATCCCCTTGACCCATACACGAAGAAGGCGACCACTGGATTGCATCCTTCATGTCTGGGGTATTCCCCAAAAAACCCCTTGACCCAGACATGACGCATTCTCCATGTCTGGATTGTTCCCATTTAACTCAGACATGAAAACATGATGTGTTTTCATGTCCATCCCCTTCTACAAGTATATTCTATATATGTATTCTGTACTATTAAATACAAATAATGAGTTTTTTTTTAAAAAAATTAATTCTACTCTAAGATTCCACTCAGAATCAGAATCCACTCAGAATCTGATCAGAACTGCTCAGAACCGATCGGATTCTGAGCAGAAATTGGAAATTAATTCTACTCTAAGATTCTGAGTGGATTCCGAGTGGAAATTGGATGTCTGCTCAGAATCCAAGTGGTACCAAGTGGCTTTCTTCTCTTCCTTCTCTCCTCCTTCCTCCACAGAAATTTCCTTCATATACGCATCAGCATTTTTAGCCAATGCAACTCGACCGATGCTACCATTCCCAAGAACTTCAAAACCCCTCACCCCCCAACATCCAATCGACCAGATGCTATGTGATTGTTATGGATGCAATCCAGCGGAGTGATGTAAAATAGTAATTCTATAACATTGTTGGTAGAGAAGCGGATTGGAAGGGTGGCAACCTGTATGATATCTTCGCCAAAGGAGCCGTTCAGAAAACGTAAAGTAACACGAGGAATAGAGATAAGAGGAATATTATGGTCACGGGCATAAGTAGAGTCAATAAAACAATGAGAAGAACCAGAATCTACTAAACCAGTAGTTGTAAGAGACATAGATGGAAGAGAAATGGGTATGTGGAGGGAGCCCGGGTCTCGAAGAGCTGCGGCATTGAGACGGACTGATGTTAGACTGCTGGAATAGCCGCAGTCCTCCAGCAGTGGATAGGACGGAGGACTGCCTAAGCTTTTTCCAAGCCCAAGGGGGCGGCGGGAGTCGACACGGTTGCGGCACAGGCCTTAACCTTGGGCTTCAAGAGTTGAGGGCAATCCGAAACCATATGGCCAAGCTTTCCGCAACAGAGGCAGAGCTTGTTGTCCAGACGGCATTTGCGTTCTTCAGGAGTGAGCTTCCCGTCGGGACCAAGGAACTTAGCAATCGGGTTTGGCTTGTTGTCGGGAGTGGCGGAAGTCGATGCGGTTGGCTTCTGTTGATCTTTGTTCCGTTGCTGCTGTTGGTTGTCCTGCTTGGAACCGCCAGACTGTTGATTGCTGGAACGGTTGTTGGAAGCCGTAGACTTATTGGCAGGAGCGGAATTGGAATTGGAAGTAGAGGCTTTCTTGTCCCTATTGATCTCCAATTGGTGCTCCCAATAGCGTTGATCAAGAGTAGCAACAAGGTCCTGCAATGTCTTCAAGGCGGTGGGTTTTCCAATGCGGGTGATCTCGTCCTTCAACTGATCCAGGAGATTTTTGTAAAACTGGCGGGTGAGCGCTTGCTCGTTCCAACCAGTCTTCCGAGTGTAGCGGTTAAAGTCAATAGTATACCTTGTTGCCTTTCCAGAGTCCCTTAGCTTCAGGCTCTCCAGAGAGTTCATGGCATTGGTAATCAGATCGTGTGGACTGAAAAGGCACTGGAGTTCATCTATGAAGGTTCAGTAGGTGGCGAACCAATCGTGTAACTGTCGGGAAGTCATCACATGATTGAGTTCCGACTGGAACCAGTCTTGCGGAGATCCCTTCAGATAAGAGAGAATGAAGGTAACTTTGGATTCGTCATCCGGGAAATCGTTGGAGTGGACAGCGAGATACATCTGGCACTGGAAGAGGAACACTTCCAATTTGTTGGGATCAGAACCCTCAAATGTATCAGGGACACGAGGTTTGATCAAAGTTTTAGGCTTTTGTGATGGCATTCTGCCGATCTTGTTGGCTAGAAGCTGCAGAGCCTGTGCGAGATCCATTTCCGGGTCGGGGGGATCAATTGGATCCGGATCATCTTTGGGATCGGGATCGGGCTTGTCTTCTTCCTGGATTGGGAGTTCAGCAGCAGGATTAAATAAAAAGTCAGGTGCCGGAGTATGTGCTGGAGATGGAGAGTGTTGAACACCTGAAGGGCCTGCGACAGAGGTGAGGCACTAGGTTGGCATCTAGCTGTTGCCATTAGGGCTTCGCCAATGCCAGTTCTCTGTGAATTGCATGTGGACCTGCCAGGGTTCATGTGTGAAACAAGTGGCAGTCTGAATATACTGTTACGTTTCGGGTCAGGTCGGGTGATGCAGGACAGGACGGGAGAGTGTCGGAAGCGGGTCGGGAGACGGACAAGGACTTGGCTTCAACTTCTAAGTTGCGCCCTCATTGCACACAATGTCCTTATTTGGCTGAGTCAGACAGAAGAAGAGGCGGAAACCAAAGTTGATATTCAGACTGAAGTTACAGGTAGACACAAGTAGGTATATATACTAAAGCTGTGTTTCAGATGGAACAAGTCTGGAGAGATGGTAATGAATAGCATAAGGTAGAATATCATAAGGAACATATGGGTAGGAATGAGGAATGATAAACATATGGTGTCGTCCGAAGTGGTACCGAGGTATAACGAGTAACCAACCGTGTGGGATGGTGTTCTGATGTAGTGCGAATTGTCTAAGTCCTTCCAAAAGGGTCCAGACATCCCGCGAGCCGCAGGATGCGTTCCGGTAGTGTCGGGACGGCTAATGCGTACCAGAAGGTGGGTGATGTGTTCCGGAGTCACGTGGTGGTGGTACAGTACATAACAGTGATTCACAACCGCTGTGATGGGGATATCACTGTCATCCTCAACTTCATCAGCAAAGGGTTCGGGTTCTTCCTCCTCACTATCATCAGTAAGCGGGGGGGCTTTCTCTGTGCCAAGAAGTTCACGATGGAGGCAAAGGTTGGTATTTGGGAGTTCTCGCAGGGCAGTGTGTGTGTTGGGTGATGTGAGGGATGTGTGGGAGCAGTTGACATTGCCAATACGGCAAAGCTCAAATGCCTGAAAGGACAATAAGCCAAAGCATCTCATCTGAGGCAGTACATATTTACCTTTATGATCATATCTTTCTTGTTGATTTTATAGATTGCATTCACAACCCAGCCAACTGCTTGATTCCTCAGAGTCCCAAGGCAATCTGATCAGAGAACTCCTTGACAACATTGCGATGCGCTGAGCGATGGACGCTCAGCTTCAAGATTCGCTGAATTCCAACATTGAGAGGTTGCCACAGCCCAGTACAGCCACCAGGAACAAAGAGCACAATGATGGTAGAGTGATTCTTCTTCATCCACACTCAAAACTCTGCTGACTTGTGAACTGACCAACAGTCTATCTTCCAGATCAAATGTTGAGTTGAGGGCAGACCCAAGTTCTCTTTTGTTTTGTTGAAATATGGTGCAATCATCTTGTTGACCAGACTTTCCATTGTCGCTTCTGTGGACCAGTAAGTTGCAGTTTTTGATGGAACCATCTTGAAACCGAGTTTAATTGCCTCATCATAAGCAGGTGCCTTTGCATTTGGGCGTGATGCATCAGCCTTTCCAACAAAAACCACCTGCATTGGAAGAAGGACCCCGCTGGCTGAAATCAAAGGAACAAGCATGAAAGCCTGCTTCTCCTTCTGACCAATGGTCACAACTTGCTTGACACCAGACTCGTTCCAGGTCCTGTTTGTACCATGTTGGTATGTGATCAGTGTTGACCTGAAGAGTGGCAGGATTGTTGTAGTCACGAATGGTGTGCGCTTCTCACAGGTGAGCCTCTTTCAGTAATTCCTCATGGTTCGTTGGTAACTTCTGAGCAGCCTTTGTAGCACGACACTCACTCCAGCCCATTTTATGAAGAAATTTGTGGACGTATGCCTCTGAACACTTGAAATGGGTGCCATCCTTCCAGACCTCATCAAAAACCTCCGGTGTCTTCTTCTGGATGATGGCAACTATGATCCCACGGATGGAGAGGATAGTCAAGGGGACACCACTCTCACGGAGTGAGGTTAGTTGTTTCTTGATCTGGTTCTGAACCTCAGGAAATGGATCCTAATGGCTCTGATTAGCAAAGTGCAAAGCATGAGCAAGATACCACATACCAAGACCCCAACCCTTGTATCCTCGCCTCCTGGTGCATTTCCTTTTGCAACCTGCATGAGTACTGGCTCCTTCCACTTTGACGTCCCTTCTGCCTTTGCAATGGGATCAATCCACTGCCCAACAACTTGATCCGTCAAGGCCCCAAACACCTTGGGGTCAATCTTCCTGACTTCTCTAGTGATGGTGCTGGGGGACCATGGACGCCCCGCTCGCTTAGCAGTGATCTCAATCTGCTGCCAGAGGAATGGCAAGAACCAGTTAGTACATCTGGCAACCTTCTGTTCATTCTTTCTCTTCCTCCCAGCAGGTTTCTTCAACTTTCTTGCATCCTCCTTGTACTGTCAGTGTGGTCGGGAAGCCCAGGAACTGATGGTATACTATCATCTTCTTCGAGCTCCACTGCGCGCTAAAAATAACAGGTTAGACTGCAAAGAACAATCAAGCGCAATGTATCACTAACCTTCCGCTTCTCTCCAGGCTTCCACCCATCTGCAATTCTCTGTGCTCGTTTACAAGCACAAAATCACTGCTGGCTTTCTTTATTCTGTTCCTTCAACCTCTCCTTGCATCGATAAGCTGCCCATGCCATCTCAGCCTCTTGAAACTCAGTCTCCTCCCTCAAGTGCTGAAAGGTATGATGATTATGCTTGTTCTTCTCCTCCTCTGTTGCCTTCCTCCAGAGTGATGTCATCTTCTGTTGTTTGAGCACTGGGGCTTTGGTTCCAGAGTTGGAAGCTGACACTGCTTTCTTTCCAGGTTCCTCAGTCTTTGACCTGTCTCCATTACTTCTCCACCCTGTTTCCACCCCTCCTTGATCTGCACTATCAAAAACATCGCCAGGTCCGTGGGACTTGATTGTCAAGTCAGGAATATCAGAAGGCTCAAACTGAAGGCTTGGTGGAGGACCCGATGATTGAAGTGAACTCTTTATGTGCTTTTTTGATGGGCTTGCAGCAGGTGTGGGGGGCATTTGAGGAGTTTGTAGGCTGCTTGATTGCTGTTGAATCAGCAGTGGATCCTGGAGATTCGGTGATAGATGGCAAATGGAATGCAAAGGTAAACTCCATCTTTTCATCAAAGCCTTGCCAGTTTCTGCTGCAACGTCAAGCTAAACCAGTCATTAGGATATGCAGATAGGCCAGGGTTTGTAACATACCCATTTAATAATATAGTTGGAAACTGAGTTGAATGTGTTCAATCTCTCAGATACAATACTTGCCTTCAAGCCACCAACAAGAGGATACTTTGTTGGATTGATGAAGTGTCGAAGACTGTTTATGGTCAAGATACCACATAAGTGGCTGTTGGTTTGAGTCGTAACTGGGAGGATCTTCAAAGAGCTTGGTCCTGTGGGGTTGTGTTGCTGTAGCCACCAGATGTACACATTGTTGAGTTTTGATGGAATGGGTGTGCCAAGTAAGTCGCCATAATTGATAGTTGCACCACTGTCACTGATGATAAGTGGAACCCAGTGCTTTGCATTTGTGATCGTTCCAAGATAGACAGCTGTGATGAGTATTGAACATTTTTGCACCAGCTCATTGCCAATGGTGCGGATCCATGCGTATGCCTGGTCTGTTGCATATGTCTTATCCTTCCGATGATGGTACGCCTCGATAATCTTGTCTGTAAATGGAGTTCCTTCAATCTGAGTGACGTGTTTGCCAACACTGACAACTTCCCGGATCTCAAGCAAATCGTTGATATGAACTTTGGACAACCAATTGGTGCCCAGATAGCGAGATAGCTCATGAATTGGTGAGGTGTCGGACAAACCGGATGGCCTCAAGACCCCATATGGCAACAGGGTCATCAGCGAGGATGCCTCGCCTGCCAAGGTACGTATATTAGTTGACTTTCGCTGGTGCTGCTGGCTCAAGACCCAGTCCTTGCAGATTGCCCACTTGGTGACAATATGTTGTGCATCAAGAAACCCCTTCCAAAGTGTGACAACCCAGATTGGTAATACCGTCGCAGTTTCAGTCAAGAGATGACCATAGTGCAAAGACCGAGCACCATTTGCACAGGCAATGGAGGCTGTCTTGATCAACATTTGGATAGTGGTTGTGTCAGGAATTGGGAGGTAGCAGAGTTTCTGGTGCATTGCCTCAGACAAGTCAGATGGCTCTTCGTTGGAAAAATAAACTGCATTGTTGATGGTTGGCGCCTTCTGAGGTGGTAGCTTGAAGTCGGCAAGCTCATGGATGGACAGGTGCTCATGAGGAAGTATAGTAGTGCGGACTTCAGTGGAGATCACAAGGAGCTTCTTGATTGCTCGCCTTGCAGAAGGAGGAATGCCCCCAAGATTGCTTGCAATGTTGGTAGAGTCAGTATCCATGGGCTGCTTGATGATCCCTGGCCACCAACTCGGGCATTATGTATTTCCTTTCTCTGCCCCCCATTCTCCAATACTCCTGAGAGACAACACTCACCACCCCAACCAAATATATTGTTGAAAATTTTTCTCATTTTCTTTCCAGCTATTCTACTACATTTCGCGATCACTGATTACTGTCATTGTGGACCTGTGCACTTAGAGTTTCTGATGCAATTGTCCGAATTAGTTTCAGTTAGATACAAAGAAATGCACAAGGCACCAGGCCATGTCTGGCTGTGAGAGAATCAGGATGGTTGCCATTACCACCAATGATGAACACCTGTCATGTTCAGTCATCCGTAATATGTGGACCTGAACACCTGTTTACAGCCGTTTGCAGAAAGGTTGAGACTTAGTCAGGCCAAGTTTAAATGATGACGTCGAGGAACTTCAAAAAAATTTGATGAATTCGGACTTCGAAAAAATGAGCTTCAGTTTTCATTCACATACATAATAATAATTTTGCATGAATTTACTATTCTCATGCCTCTGTCTATTCATCTCACATACATATCAACCAATTTTATCCAGAATTCCGATGATGGAGGCATAATTACAAAAGTGCAGATGATTTTTATTTTTCTAAGTCCAAATTCATCAAAAAAATTTGAAGTCCTTCAATGGCATCATTTCAACTTGACCTGACTGAGTCTCAACCTTTCTGCAAACGGCGGTAAATGAACACTTGCTGTCATGTGTAATACCCCCTGAACACTTGGTCAAAATAGTACAGTATATGTCCTTAACTACACAGTAGTGTGGGAATTAGACTACCAAGTGCTACATAGTGCTGTATAGTGTCCATCAAAAAAACAGGATTTGCTGATGCAGGGCAAGTGGTTCACAGAAAGGTACTTGCAAAATGAAGAAGTAGCACTTGCAGAATTTTGTTGATGATTTTTAACTATTTTCTCCTTTTTTGGTATAAAATGTCACACTGTTCGAAATCTTGGGTGACCCATGACAATGCCAAAAAGTGTTCTGTTCAGAGGCCTCTGTGACCCGTGACTGAACACTTGGTCGGAATAGTACAGTATAACTCAAACCTCATCATAGAAAGTGACAAAAAGATATATGAAAATGTATAGCATTGTAGCATATACAATTCTAGTTTTGAAATACAAGGCATAAAACAGGGAATGTATAAGAAATATATGACTTCTACAGGAATTGTGCATATATTGTATAGCAAAAACATTTAGGTACAGCAATGTGGAAAAATGTAAGCAACCTGGATTCTGCCACAATTATGGCAGACTTATGGTATTGTGTCTAAAGAAATTTATTTAATGACAATACTTGTGCGAATAATGAATTTACACAAAATTCTTGTAGTCTTATTATATTCACCAGCCGGAATTGTGATGTTCATGTATTTGGTCCGAAATCAATGTAGACATTGTGTTATGTTCAAGTGTCTATTGTTGGACACAAGTCACATGCACAATCAATGACGTCTATCACACGTCATGATTCAGTGCCAGACACTGTGAATCAATAAGACAAGTCCTTCATGAACTGCTGTGCAGTCCACATGTCGATGCTGTATACTGAATGCAAGCTCAAGGCTAAGGTCAAAGCCGAGCAAAGGCGAAGGCGAGACTTAGATGACAACGAGACAAGAGGGCGAGAAGGCACATTGATTGCTGAGACACAATGTAATGTCTATACAGATGAACCTGCTAGGTAACGACCAAGACTATTGGTCTACCGTAGCACAGGCAGGCAGGTATGATAAGCTAAGGACTAGCTACTTGTAAAGACAAACCTTATATACAAAGGTGAAGTCGTATCTGCCAGATCTTATATACTAAAGAAGGAAATGGGGCATAATGTGAGGATGACGAAATGGGGTGACATAATGTGGAGTAATGTAGTCCGTAAGCATAGCAGTCCAAAGCATATGGTATGATGTCATGGGGATCAGAGATCCAGGGCAAGGGGCATGACAGCATGGGCGGTTCTAGAAGGGGATGGTGCCACAGGGCCAATGGAGGGGCCAGGATCCGCAGTCCCAGGTGCGAGTTCCAAAGGTGCTAACCTGTTAGCTAGTTTATGATGCTCATTATGGAGCCCACTAGTTTAGCCTCATCTCGGAGGTTCTTAGTTTAGCCTCTTTGCGGAGGATCTTAGTTTAAGCTCTTTGCGGAGCATCTGCGATGACGAGGGCGAGTCATTGTGGGGTCAGGATGATATCATAGTGGAGCAATGATGTCATCGTGATGTCAGGCATTCATCATGACATGGAGCGGGTCATGGAATGACGTAGTGATGTCATATGATGTCATCATGGAGCGTGTGATGATATCATGGTGTCGTAGAGTGACATCGTGATGGGCACGTCATAGGTGATGCCATTAGTCGAAGGTGATGCATGGTGACATCGTGTGGAGCGCATGGTCATAGGTGACGTCATAGGCGTCATGCATACGTAGGTGCGGAGCTAGAGCGTATGTCATAGGTCCGAGGGCAGGCAGGGCCAAGGGGCATGGCCGAGAGCAAGGGCGAGGCCGGAGGGCAGAGCCAAGGTAAGGGTTGCATGATGTTGTCATGCATATGTGGGTGGCCATAGAAGAGAGGTGGTGCTGGGGATAAGCAAATGCAGAGCCGGGGTGCATGGGCATAGAAGCCTGTTAGATGCAGGTGTAGGGCCTGGGTGGCAGAGCAAGGCCAAGAGGCGGCGGCGGGTGCATGGCTAAGGGCGGCGTCGGATGAGGTAGACGTCATATTGGTGAATGTGTTGGTAGGGACGTCCAGTGTAAGTTGGTGGCATGGAAGATGATCAGGGATGATCATGGTTGTCGGGACAACTAGTGACGAGCCAGGCCAATAGTAGTAGATCGGGGTGATGGTCGGGCATTGCAATCAAAGAATGATTGGAGGCGATAGTTGGGATCAGATCAGGATTGAGACTAGAAGTTGATCGTGGAACATTGTGGGTGAATCAGATGTTGATCGGAGGCCATCGTTAGGGTCATGTGGTTGTGATGGATGTTGTAGGTCACGGTGGGACATCACGTGATACAGAAAAATTGAATTACCTGAGGGTTACATAAAGTGACCGTAACACATTGTATTGATTTCACAATGTATGTCGGCACTATGAATTATGTGACAAGAATTGTAGGAAACATACATTTTCATCACGAAATTGCATTCTACTATGTGCAAGTCATTCACAAGTCTCTTTCATGAACACTGATTGTATGCCTAGCCGAAATCTTCATCTATTCCAAGTCCCTCTTCCTCCTCGTCTGTCTGACTTCGAAAACTCCATTTGTAACAAAATCGTAGCCATGCAACCCAGAACAGGTGCGATTTGTTCGATAGCATGCAAATTCGTGTTGTCTCCTGACATGGTCGACAGTGGCAGACACAGGGCCTTCAGGTATGTTGATTCACCACGTAACCATGTTTGGAGATGGGAGGCGTCAGAGGGAGAGACAAGTCATTGTTGCATAGCCGATTCGCACCCATTTGCACATTTGTGTCGGACTCGAAGTGGGGGACATAGCAGGTGCAGTTTTTGACACCAGTGAAGGTGGTAGGGTTATTTTATTGTGTTTGAATAGGGAATATGGTCGCTGACCCGTTGGGTTGTGCGATTTTGCACTGAAATTGTGGGAGAGGGGGTTGCCTGTAGGTGACGCGATTCACATCATTTTCGGTGCACGCAAGGTAGAGGTGGTGTCTGGGGAATGCAAATAGTAGGGGGACAAGGTTTATTGATTCCCAACCATGATCCGCAGTTTCCCCCTTTCAAAACGCACAACTGGCATTTCTCCTGGTCAACCCCTTCGTTCCTGTTGCATCTCAAGGTCGTCATAGCCTCATTTTGCTGTTCAGAGAGGGCCGTTGGCTCTGGGAGCTCGCATTGTGCTGGAACAAAGCGGGGAATCTGAATTGCACAGCCTGCTATCTTTGTCCCTGCAAATTCCAGTGGGTGGTGGCAGCTAATCGATAGGCAGAAAAGAATTGCGGAGGGCTGATGGGTTGTAGTGGTGGATGTAGAAGTACATTGGCATCAATATTGGTGCCACTGGTGTGGATGAAGCAGAGAGGCTGAATCAGGTTGCAGCTGTGTGATGATTTCAAGTCCTATCACCTTCCTCCCATGGCGTGCTTTTAGTTGGGACGGCAAGGAGCTTGTGATACATCAGTCAAGAAAAATACACAGTAGGAGAATGTTTGTATGCCAGATGCAGGTCGGCAAGATCTTGTTTCACAGTCTCTGGATAGTTCCCAAAACCTTCGCAAATGATGGACTTGAGTTTTGCTGAATCAGCGCTGGGCCCCGCGTTTTGCGGTGCGGTGGGCAACATCATACAATCTGACACTCCCATTGTTATTGCTGATTCCAACACAAGGCTCAACACTGCTCTCATGATATCTCGTCAGGTTCAAAGAAGTCAGCAAGACCGAGTTGTTGATCGATCCTGTAAGACGATGCTGACAAGAAAACTTTGAAGATGTTGACATCTTCACATTCGATGATATTGATGTGGTGAGCCTAAGCAATTTAGAACGTTAATGAATAAGGTTGACTCGGAGAGAGTAAAAAAAAAGGCACCTTGTTGGAACATACAAAGGTGAATTGAGATACTAATTGGAGGGATTGCAAAGATTCTATTTCCATCGTTTGTGAACACGGTCCAGCGTTTGACAGAAAATTGGCGAGTTTCCGGGCAGCTGTGCGATCTCGGCCTCCTCCAATTGGGACCAGAATATCCATGCTGCGTGGATATACTTCGTCGTAGACGTTCTCGTTTAAGCACATGATATGTCGCACGAAACCGCCAACCAATGCAGCGGATGAGATATCAACGAGTTCTAAAAAGCGATTGATGGAGTCTGGGAACACGAATCGAGCAAGGCAAGTAGCGACGTGTTTTCGAATAATACGGTTGACCACGTTACGTTCACGAATGCAAGTATTGCCGACTGCTACAAGAGTCAGCCAATCGCACAACTGTACAATCGCATCAATGAGTTCGACAGTATTGTAAACCCCGAAGGTGGCTCCGGTGTAAACGTAGTCATAATCAATGTCTTTTCGTGCATGTCAGCACACATAAGTAAAGACGCAACAAAAAATTAAAGAAAAAAGGGGCATACTGTGTATGGGGAGCACGAGCAAAGCAGGTTCCTGAGAGACAGACATGAGAGAAATTGAGTCAGCGGAAATATGTCCAAGAACAGAACAGTAGTAGAAGAATGTCGTGTTAGTTCAGTCAAAATCCATTTTGGCGAAATTCGCAAACAAATCCATAATCTTAGCCGCAATCACGAGTCAGGATTAAAAAAGGGCAAGACCCAAGGTTTATGAAACTATCGAAAATCACATAACATGCACATATCGTATATTCAAAACAGGATTAGGCCAGGAGACCATGCTTGATTGCCCTGTAAAATATTACAATCAGAATGGAGAGCACAGCACGGAACAAAAGAATTAAGAAAGAATAAAATAAAATAAAAAGGAAAAAGGAAGTTACAAGAAACTGGAAGATGAGAAAGCAGGAGTCGGACCTACTCAGTAACAATATCTCGTACCTGAATTTTGTCGCGTTCGTTGAAATCAATGATTTCGCCATCATGGCTACTCTTGATTACGAGAATGTCGCCAAACCATGGGGACTTTACTCCAAGATTTGCAACACAGTCATTAACCGGCCAACCAAATCCCTGCAAGTAAATTCAGCAATCTAGTAAAGAAGCAAAGAAAAAGAAGAAGAAGAAAAAAAAAAGGAGAGACCGTAAGGACTTACTTGATCAAGATAAAATATTGTGTAGATCGCATGCAAAGGCACTGACCCGTCTCCGAAAGGGAAGTGGTCCATGGTAAGAGCTGTGGCCACGACGTCGCGCACCGAACGAGAAAACCCATTGAAGGGCACCCGCAGCCAGTAGCGAGTCTCGAGGTCCTGAGGTCGCGAAATCTTGGAGCGTCCGATACGAGGTGGAACATCAATGACAACAGGCAATGCACATAGCGTCGGGAACATCAAACAGCGAAAAAATCTTGATCGGGACTTCAAAAATTACAGTCAGATCGTTTCAGATATAAGTAAGACAGTAACATTCCAGGAACGAAGACGTTAAGGACGTAGAACGCTCTGCAATATCTGTTTCGTCCATCAGTTCAATAGTAGATAAGGAAAGGAATAGAAATCGCGGAAGTCCACATATATAAGCAGCTGGATCTGAAATGCTTACTAATAAGAAACGCGAAACCGTCGCTGCATTGTGCATCGCAAAGACATTGCAGTATGACATCTCTCAGCACTAGAGAAAGAAAAGAAGAGTAAGCTTACCAAACATCCAGCTAGATCATAGCTTAACATTTTCTTCAACCTTTAACTTTCGTTTCGAAAGACTGCAGACTATTCCATTCGGGTGAAGTAATCGACGCAACAATGAAAACACAGTCGGCGGCCATGATCCGAAAAATATTGAGAAAACATTTCCAAGCGAGGTCAAATTTGTTATCGTCGAGAATTGATATATAC
>Ga0307509_10006305_pt1 | contig 16024 bp, 19 predicted proteins | sample 10_EM_MG_FD_202245 | JGI IMG/M metagenome (GOLD analysis project Ga0307509, IMG submission 202245) | Populus trichocarpa ectomycorrhiza microbial communities from riparian zone in the Pacific Northwest, United States - 10_EM | ecosystem: Host-associated > Plants > Roots > Unclassified | place...
GAGAACGCAAACGAACGTCGAGTGGGATTCTGTGGACGCATGAGTGAGTTGAACGAGTTGATCAATTTGAAGGACGTACGTGTTAAGATATCCAACGCTCCCCTGTCCACATCCAGCAATATTCTCTGGAGGTCCTTGTATTTTTGCTTCGCTACCAGGATGTGATGTTCGCGAAGGATCGGATTATGTTGCGAGAGGTATTGAAATCCCCTACCCAACTGTCCTAGGACGTGATCGAGCCGTTTGATGAGAACTTCCCGATGGTGCCCCATCCCGAGTCCACTGAGGTCTTCCCGAATTGAGGTACCCATTTCGGTGACACCTTCCAAGTCAACGTGGTGCCACTCCGACCAGACGAGGAGCAAGTATGACTCGAGAATGTCAACATCTCCAAGTTCTCGAACCCTGTGAACAATAGAACCCTCAGTTCCCGCAAACCGCCCTCTGCATACAGGCGGGAGAGATGGCCGCCTCTTCAACAAGGCCCAAACGTCGACAGGAATGTATGGTCTTAGACCGTCAACAGATGCGATTTGCAGTAGCGTGTCAACCACACTCTGGCCAACCTCCTCCGTATACGGGACTGCCAATGCCGCCGCAGCCCACCAGGCGACTGTGTTACTGTTGAAACCTGAATTCCACCATTCTATATGCGGCGACACAAGTGTCACGACCCAGTCTGGGTAATCAGGACACACTCCCTCAAGCAGCATGGTGATCGGCCGGCCCATGAATGGCCCAATGTTTGGAATCCTAAAAACGCCCGAGAACGCGTCAACCATTCTATGGGCCCCACCCCGTTCCAGCCATGCCACATATGGGAAGACCGCGATGATAGCTTTGCACTTGGACTTGACCTGATCCAGATCTCCAATCCGAGCTGTATTTTCAAGTTCCTCGGTTATCAGGTTCAAAACCTCATCCAGCTGCGGACTGGTTCTCGGTCAGAACGGCGATATCTGTCGGATATGGACATACCTCTTGCCGAGGGATGCAGCGTTTGAAACAGTGCGCCGCAGGTCCATCGCGATGATCGACAGACAGTCGGCGACAATTGAAGCGGGAGGTGGGGGATCCTGGGATAATATACGATGGCCATAACGGAGGATCCAACGTGGCACCTTCCGAGGCTCTTTCTCTTGGTATCTGAACCGTGCAAGTTGGATGAGAACAACATGCTCAGTGGTGGACAACTTATAGTCCCTCCACTGAACCTTTGGCCGGTGGGTACACTGGTAGAAGGTTTGGTATTCAACCAATTTGCGGGATGGATGGAATATGTTATGAATTATGCAGAAACGGTGGTGAGATGGGAGATCTCCAAAGTCGGTCTTGATCGGGAAAGCCTTTGTATACCGCCGGCGCATGTCTTCGAAGACACTTGATGCTGGATCCACAGTCATGAGATGGGACAATGTGCGGAGGCAACACAGCAAAGATAACACCGCGAGCTCCTCCGACCCTTGAAGGATCACCACTTTGTCGCTAACAATTGACACGCAACCGGTGAGGATATTGAGGCAAGCGAAGACGAGGGCAGGGTCCAGCGTTGTCATTGTTGCAAGTAATCTCAGGGTTGACAGCTGGATAGTCTTGTCCAACGACGTCCGGAGCATCCACGAGATGCATTGTAGGTCCAACGCGGCGGTTTGTGGGTCCAATCCATGCGCCCTGCGAAACCAACCAAGAGCATTGGCAGCCTTCACCATTTTTCGTGCAAGGAAGTAGATGTCCGTGGCCGCATTAACCAACAGAACAATTGGTAGGAGGAGGGTGGCTGCAGATACCCGGGCAATGTATGTAATTGAACACTCGAAGTCATCTGTTACCATATCCCACCAGCAGGTAACCTGGTAGATAACACTGGAGTGGAGGAATGCTGAGCGAAGTGCGCTCAGGGCGAGGGGCGGGACATGATGGAGGATAAAACGGAGGGTATGTGCACCGGGGGTTTGATACGGGCAGCTGACGGAGGCTGTCCCTGCAATGATGAAGAAAACGTAGGAGACGACACCCAACGAGGTGACACCGAGGACAACCGATGCGACAGTTGTGTCAATCTCCCAAAGGTAGCGGGAAAGTGCACAACCGAGGAGCAAGAACGCAAATTGTAGCATGATAGGTAATGACTCCATAACGTAGTCGAAGTACCAGGTGACGATGCCGTCAAGCTTCTGTTGTCGGTTCTGGCTGCGTTCGGTGGCCGATCCCCGCATGTCGATGGAAGCGTATCGGTTCAACCATTGTTTTCCGAGCATCGCGAGGAAGGCGGAGAAGAGTGAGGCAGCGAGACTTGCGTAAAGGATGGCTTGGACCTGGATGATTGTGTGTGGGGGACCGGGCCACTGTGGGATCGTAGGAACGTTGTCGCCGAATGTCGTATTATCGATCTTGTGGATGAGGACTCGGAGGAGGGCGGCTGTCTCTTCGTTCGGGTCAGACTGGAGCCCGGGTTGGACCTGGATGATGAATGCGGAGGTCACGGCGGAGAACAGACCGGCCTGTAACGCGAGTCAGCATGTCGTAGACACAAGGAACATAGAAAACACACAAAGATCAGGGTCGTGTTCAGGTCTTCGTCGCATCTCTTGATGAACTCTCGGTCGTACTCCTCTGCTTCGTGGCGATACATCTCGTAGAACTTTGTTCGGTGATCCTCCTGGGTTGACGACGAGTCCGGTTTCTGACTGCACAAGGATTTAACATTTAATAGCAGTTCAAAGATGAGAGGCCAAGCTGACCCATCCACCGGCTGCGTGCCCCGTCCTCCACTTCTGCCCCCCCGACTTCCCTTCATGATCAGGATCCCGGCTATGGTTGGATGTTAGAGGGGTCGAACGTAGGCAGACGCGTAAGCCTTACCCTGATTGAGGGCTCTGGACAGGGATATCCGGGTCGCTTGAATTCCGACGTTTTCTGGACCTGAAGCCCCAATGTTCAGCGAAGTGAACGGTGATGCTGCGATGAAACATACCTTCTTCTTCTGTTCTTTCTGGGGGTTGTGGGCGGCTCTTCTCCAGTCGGACACGCCGACTCCTCACCTTCACTTTCTCGGCTGCGGGCGAGGTAAGAAAAGGCGAAGTCGAAAAGCCATCAAATGTCTCACTTCTCCACCCTTACCTCCTCCAGACTTGCCATGATGTTGAGGGTATCGGATTGATTCGCTGGAGGGCAGAAGGGAGGAAGTGGGGTGACCGTTGAGTACTGAGTATTGGGTGGCCTGTACAAATGAGGTGGTCGTATTTGGGATGGTCACCAGCCTGGGGATATGAGGTCGGAGTCTGCCACGGGGTGAATTCGGAACTGACATCCCGGCGCTGTGGGTAGTCGGTAAAACCCGCCAGGCTGAACAGCGACGGAAAGGCCTGTCCCATGTCCGCTCACACCAAGGCTCGCCTCCTTCCCTCACTGGACTGAAGTACACGAGAAAGATCCGCCAATCCACCACGAGGTACCCCCAAACTCCCTCATCTCTGCAAGAGGTATTCGCTCACTGATCTTGTTGTCCAGTGGTTCAATGGATCGTGGTCCCAATCAAGACTACCTGACTTGGGTCCATTGAGGTCTGCTACAGTGCCTGACCGGAATAGCCACAGTACGGATCACCGTCGAGGTCGTTAGACCGCTTGATCCTGGCGTCGATGCACCACTTTGTTAGCGGACGCATGTTCTTACGAGTTCTTTCCTGCCCGTAGGCGGCACTACGCCCTGAGTCCTTTCACGCCGTGGGGCGGGTCGAGATAAAATTGGAGCCTACGACAAATGGAGAAGAACCCTGCGACTACGACGTCGACGCCGCCCCGGCCCACCCACTGGGACCATAGCACAGTGGGAAACGCGACGGATATTATTTTGACACGATTGCATACTAGAATCCGGGATCAAACGCGAACACGAAAAGCGATATAAAAACAAACACGAGGACCTGCATTCACGGCTTCTTCTGAACTTAGCTGACGACCGTCGGTAACATTACCTTCCGTGGAACGGCCTCTCTTCAAGCGCTTCCAATTCCTACACGGTAGTCTCCAGCCGCAGTGGGTCAACCCCAGGCTCCTGACCGTCATTCTAACACTACGCCCCTCCCCGGGAACGTAGGGGTTTTTCTGGTCAACAACTGCGTCCGTTGGTGACTAGGATCCCGATTTATCGAATTATCACTAACTGTCCTGGAACTGCTCGACTGGACCTCCCGGACCACATCGCCTATGCCCCCAGATACGCTCCCACTCCTGGAGTGAGAAGCCGATTCAAGACTCCGTCAATTCGTATGTCTTGTCGAAGAGCCGTTTTGCGGACGGGAGGGGTGCCGTTCTTGATCTTGAGGAGGAGGCGCATGATCTTGTGCTCCTTCATTTCGTCGATAGTTAACTCCGCCATCTCGTCCTCCTCCCTGAAAATTTTGGTGAAATATTGGGCGTCCTCCGGCTTGAAGAACGCGAGGTTTCCGTTCTCGAAACCTCCGATGGTCGTAACGGGGGTAGCCTGAAGTTTTCGGGGAGCGACGGGTGCATATCCGGTGGTGGGGTGACAATCGCGTAGCCGGAGTTCGAAAGGAGAGCGTCGAGTTCATCGTTGGTGAGGTAACGGTTGTTTTCGTCGTCCTGCATGAAACCCGGCGCGTTCACGTTAATGGGAACCACGGGTGCGTCGCTGGAGAGGAAGGGAACAGTTCAGAGGGGAGCCGGGTGAGAAGGCGACCACGGTTTGTGCAATCACCGGTGCGGGGTCGAACCAAGCGGCGCATAGGATAGTGTGAACATGACCAGGCGACCTTGGGCGGATAGACGGTGGAGAACAAGATCCCGCGTTTGGCAATCACCGAACCTGCCAGGGGGTCGAGTTCAGGACAAGCCTAGGGGCAGGAGATAGTTACTCTTTCTTAAACCCCCACGACACCATCCCATCTCCAGTCCTGCAGCAGCTTCCATGACCCAACCCAAGTCTCCCGGGTCCCTCATCCAGCGCACCACTTCCCAGGAAGAGTCGGTCAGTTCGCTTTTGCATAACTACCTAAGTCCCATCCACGACTCCGAGGATGCTCCTTCCAGCTGGGAAGCATTCCACAACTCCTATTGGGGGAAAGGTCTAGACTTCTTGCAGGAGAAGATGCTGGTCGAGAGAGGTGAAAACCCCGTTGAGGACCCCACACTTCCAGATCTCTTCCCTCCCACGTGTTCCGTTTTGTCTCCTCACCCCATCCTCGCCGCTGCCTGGGCCTTAAGCAGCCGGAAAGTCTTGGTACGCTCCGAATACTATGAAGCTGAGGAAGCGGCCCTGTCGGCCAACGAGGAAGGCAAAGACGTATTTATCGTCACCGGGCAACCCGGGATCGGTCCGTCCCTTTCCCTCCCTATCTCCCACAAAATCTCAAGTCTGATCAGGAAAGTCCCCATTCCTCCTTTGGCTCCTCGTGTGTCGTCTGGCGCGCAAACTCCCCACCGCCCTCCAGATCAACAAGGGTTATGCAATCTTTTTTCGTGAATCTGGTGTTTACCAGTTCACCAATCTCGACAACCCTATTCCCCACGACATACTGGCACTCCCATCCAGCAAGCACGCCGAACGGATTTGGGCACTCGTGGATATCGGTTGGCGCTTTCCAGAACCTGCAGGGATCTTCAAGCGCTCTGAAGCCTTCTTCATTGTTGACGCAACATCTCCGAGTCCCAAGCGCCCCAGGTGGCTCGATGAAGTCACCCACAAAGAATTCTGCATGAAGCCTTGGTCGCTGTTGGAGGTCCTTCAAGCGTAGGTGAATCCAACCTCTGGTGATTTGCGAAACTCACATTTTCCACAGCCGGACAATCATAGGGGATTTGCCCCAGGTCTACAGCGAACAGGAGGTTTACCACCTTTACAACAAGTTCCGCGCATCCGCCAGGTGTATAGCCTTCTACGCATCCGACCCTGAGTGTTACGAAGATCACGTGAATGAAGAAATCGCGGAGATGGACCCGGAAACCATCCGACACATGTTCTCCCGTCCGTACGATACCCCCCGCTACGTTGGCATCATCGAGCCCTCACAGACCAGACGCGACGTCTTCGAAACAAGGGTTGCTTCAAAACACATTCTCGAGCTCCTCTGGAAGGCATACTCCCTACACCGCTGGCCGACCTCCGATGTGACGCACTTCTGCCGTCTGTTCCAGTCCAGCTCGGACACGACCGCCAGGTGGACCTTCGGGATCCAGGCGCACGAGTTCCTGAGGAGGCAGCAAACCGTCCACTTGATCCCTCTTGTCCGGGACAAACCTAAGGTGGCGAACTTCATCTACAATCGTCACACTGGAGAAAAGCTGGTGGCACTCCAGTTGGCCAAATCGGAGGAGTACCGCTTTGGTAAAGGAGACGAGCTCTGCGCAAACCGTTATTACAAGCCTGACCCCGCCGACTTTCCCGCCATCGACTCTTTCCTCCTGATCCCCCGTTCTCGCCTTGCGTCACCCATCCTTGTTGTGTTCCACATCGCATGGGGTGCGGGGGAACACCGTGTGAGTAGGACCAGCTTGTGTAGCATCGACAGTTTGCCACTTCCCAAAAACACTCGTCAGTATCACGTTGTGGTCTCACCCGAAAAGTGGTTCCCGAACACACTTATTTTTTGGGGGGAGGAAGGCGGGACGAAGCCGTCTAAGAGGTCCCAGGTGTTCAACTATCCCATCACGTTCAACAGAGACTCCCGCGACGGCCACGCAGACCCAGGTGCCGAGTGACCGTGATGAGGATAGCAAGAGTGCATTACATTGGGAGTACTGCGGTATGGATAATATCCCGGAACCCCTCAGTTCACGTAACACCCAGAGGGAGGCTCAGGCAACGTTGCACTCGAAGAGCCAGAATGTTTGAAATTGTAATTACTCTCCCTCTTGTGGATATCATTTTTGCACTCGCCTATATATTGGATTCTTAGCCGTCACCAAACCCGCCAAGTTCCAGTAACACCTGGATACCACCACGGTTTCGTCTTGGTATGTATTTCGAACGGCTTTGGCTGGTTTATTTGCTGCGATGGACGTTCTGGGGCGGCGCGCGTACGTGAACTGGTTATGGATCCACCCGTGAAACCAGAGCTCTTCTTTTGCCCAAGGCGCGTCTGCGAACATGGGCTACCCCAGCACGAGCGTTTGAAATGACGCTCGGGCGTGCCATCTGACCCGTAATACACGATGGTAATCCTGTCGATCAGTCGGTGCAGACCGCGTGTGTCTTGTCAAATCGTTCTCACCACAACTCACATCACGCCCGTGCTGAGATGGGCAAACGGTCGCGTTTTGAAAAGGCCCGGTGGTGCTGATTGATGGAGCTCGGGTCAAATCACCGTTGATTTCTCCCGCCGACTGCCCCCCGAGCCGATTCACCCACACGTTGAATCGAAGAACTCGCATTCCATATGGCTCAGTTGATCCAACGCCCGCACCCGCGGATTTATATCACCCAGTTTCGCCTTCTTCTCTTCTTCGACGCCGGTTCTTCCTCCCGTCCCTCTGTCGTTCCGGTTGGTCCACCATGAAGCTCACTTCTCTCCTGCTTCCAGTCGTCTTCTTGGCCTCTACCTACGCCGTCGTGGTCGCTCGTGACGACGGCGTCAAAGTCCACGCTCTAGAGACCGAGCGTCGCGGTTACGGCGGCGACGATACCTTCGATATCACCCTCTTCCATGTCAACGACGTCCACGCTCACTTGGACCGCTACCGAGCCTCCGGAGCCAACTGTACCGACTTGACCCAAGGATGCTTCGGTGGATACCCCAGTATCAAAGCCACGGTGGATCACCTGCGACCACAGAAGAAGAACAGCCTGTTCCTCAATATCGGTGACGAGTTCCAGGTCCGTTTCTCCAACTTTGATCCGCTCCACCTGCCAGTGATGTGACGTTCTGACGCGCCGCTCGCAGGGAACCATGTACTTCCAGTACTACGGTGGCGAAAAAATCGGCGAGACCATCAATCAGCTCGGCTTCGATGCTTTCGTCTTGGGGAACCACGAGTTCGATCGTGGTGATGATTATCTCGCTCAATTCGTGCGTTACTGGCTGCCTGTGACCTCACCGAATTTCATCTAACTCGGCTTTCGATCCTAGTTGCAAAATTTGACCTTCCCGACCGTCTGTGCCAACATCCAGAGCAACAATACCGACCTCATGAAGCACATCCAGCCATACAAGGTCTTCGACAAGTACGACCTCGCTGTCATCGGTGTTACCACTGAGACCACCCCTTCGATCTCCAAGCCCGGCCCCGGAACCAACTTCCTCAACGTCACCGATACCATTCAGAAAACCATCGACTACATCAAGAAGAAGAAGCTGGCCAAGCACGTCGTCGCCATGACCCACATCGGTTATGATGAGGACAAGAAACTCGCCCAAAGCACCAAGGGTCTCTACCTCATCATCGGCGGCCACTCCCACACCCCCCTCGGAAACTTCACTGGGGCCCAGGGTCCCTACCCCACGATCGAGAAGAACTTGGACGGTGAAGAGGTCTTCGTTGTCACCGCATACAGGTGGGGCGAGTACCTTGGCGCTCTTGACGTCAGCTTCGACAAACAGGGCCGTATCGTCAAGTACGCCGGTGGTCCGATCCACATGATCAACACTACCGCCGTCGACGCGAAGCTCCAGGCCCAGGTCACCGAATGGGCTATTCCCTTCGCCAACCTCTCCAACCAGGTCGTCGGAAAGACCAACGTTCTCCTCGACCAAACCACTTGCCAGGCTAAGGAATGTAACATTGGTGACGCCATCTCCGACGCCGTGCAATGGTACCGCGGAAACAACTCTCACGCAACCATCACCAACTCCGGAGGGTTCCGCGCATCAATCGATGCCGGAGATATCACCCTCGGGGAAGTCCTCAACACGATCCCCTTCGGAAACGCCGTCGTGGATCTCACCTTCTCTGGAGCTGATCTCTGGAAGAGCTTCGAGAGTATCGTCTCCGGGGTTTCTCAATTCAACGGTCAGCCTGTCACTTCGTTCGTTCAGGTTTCGAAGAACATCAAGGTCAAGTACAACCCTGCCGCTGCGGTCGGATCGCGTCTTGTCGAACTTTCCATCAACGGTACCCCCCTCTCCGCTTCTGATACCACCGCTTACAAGATTTCTACCTGGGATTTCTTGGCCGGTGGTGGTGACAACTTCTGGCCGAAGCGGAGCGATTATATCGTTTTGGACAAGCAGGACGAGGTTTTTGTCGCCTACTTGAAGCAATCTGGTCCGCTCGCCGGCCAGTTGGATGGGAGGATTAGCACTGTTTAAGTGTTTCTAGGGCACCCCCCTCGGTCACGCACACTCATCGTGTACCCGTCTCACCCCCCTTTGTTTTCCACCAGGTCCCTCGATGTCTACTGTACGTAACTTGTAATCTATCCAGAGGCTCCGTCGGTTTCCTGCTCCTTGGGATAGGCACGGAAATGGAGGACTACCGTGTAACCGGGGTCCACCCCATCATGCGGCACGGGCCTGGGGAGAGGACGTACCTGAGCTCAAACGTGAATCATTGATGTCATAACCGAGTTTTCGGGATTACAGCGGGAATCAAGATACAATACAAAGTACAATACAACGTAGATGTTATCCAAGAAGGTCCCAAGGAAAAACAAACGGGTAGAGGGGTAGGAGAGAGGCGATATGCGAGAGCGTTAGGGGGCGTGATATTGGTTGGATCGATAGGCGAGGAACCACAAAGATGATGACCACCACCTTCAGGCTAAAGATAATGAGAGGCAGCGATAGCAGATGAGTTGAACGGCCACGGTGGCGTAGTAGCACCAAGAGATTTGGGGTTGAAGTATAGTTCGTTGTCGGGTGTTTGGAGGAGCACGGATAGGTCTTCACCGGGGAGGTAACCATCCAGGAGGGTGGCGAGAGTTGTATCGGAAGAACTTGACCGGGGAGGCGGGAGTCGCTGAGTTTTGCCCGGAAGCTAGAATTATGGTAGGATGGGCGATCCGACAGGAGGCGAATGAATCGGATGAGACGTACCGGTATTGGGGCGGCTGGCGCTGTGGTCACCGGGTCCTCCTCTTCGAGATACAGCTCCGACAAGGGTATTGATTCCAGTCCTGAGACGTCCAAACGTAGGAGGTCGTCTTCTGTAGGTATGAACGGTAGGGGGTCCAGGTCGAACAAGTCGCATGAGGGAGGCTGTCGGTCATCCCGAAGGGAAACTAGATCCTGTAAAAGTAGAATCAAATGAGATTTCGACTGGAATTGATTCAGTCATTCCTGACCTTTTGAGAAACGGCTTCAGCAAATTTCGAGAAGAACCACGCCAGCGCCACGGCTCCGTGTACCGAATATTCCACCGTTCGATTAACAACATCCCAAAATGCGGAGTCTAGGTGGTGTGGGGATGGCATTGGCTGTGACGGAGGTGTTTGGACTTGAAAGATAGGAAAAGGGACGATTGCGTAGAGTGGTATAGCAACGTATGAAGGTTGTAAGATCTTGGTCGAACTGAGGGTCGTGGAAGGGCTCGTAGTCGTAGGATTCGTGAAGTCGTAGTGGGTTATGGGGGCGAGAAAGATTATAGGCATTCGACCCGGGAACGTGTAGGGCGTCATACAGGACAGGATTCCAGCGGCCAAGGCGAGCTTCAGAGCATCGGAGAAGGTTTCATCTTGGAAAACTCCCATAACGATGTCGAGTGGAAGGGGCCGGGTCCAGGTGGCGGGTTGGGACAAGCAGAAGACAGCAGGGCGGAGGGGTTATAAAGGCATTTCGTACCCGTCCGAGTTAGAGGGGGCCGGTCTCTGAGAGCCATAACCGGCTCATTGGATGGACGAGACCGACGTGTGGCGGAAACGTCTGGTGCCGCTCGGAAGTTTCCGACCACCTCGGATCAAGCGAGCACAGGTAGATCAGCACGCCCTGTATGCGTGCCCTCCGATAACAACTGCCGCTTTTCTCTACCAACTTCCATAGGTTCCAGGTTCCTTCTCACAACCTTTAAGGCTTTTCCGCGCCACGTCAACTCTGAACCCATGGATCCCAACACCACGCAGTCCAAACGTCGGGGTCTCGCTACGCGTCGTTGGAGGAGTGGAAAAGGAGACTCTGACCCCGCTTCGAGCATCGTCTACCTCGCACCACAGCCAAACGATCCCCCAGCATCGTCCGGAGATGATCAACCGCCAATTCCTCAACGGGTGGCATTCCTCTTCGCACACCGGGCAGAAAATCGAGTTGGAGAGCTGCACGATCAAGGCGACGGCGGCGTCCTCAGCATCGTAGGATAAAAACTTCAATTCCAGGGCACCTTGGTTCATGGTGGTCACCGCAGAACGTGGATTCCTCAGCAAGGTCATGTTTATGGCCCCAAGAACAGAACTGGACTCACCGTGATTCAATGTTTAACGTAACTGTTGTCGAGCGGCTTGGGCGCCTATATTTGCCTCCATCGATGTTCACTCGCATAGCCAAAATTGGTGATTCGAAGAGATAGAGGATAGATTACAAAGGGAGAGTAATAGGGCCGAAAACCCCAGTGGATGTATATTATAACGATTGGGAGACACTGCTCCCTGCAAGCCCTCCCGACGGTAGAGCCAGAACTAAAGTCCGCCGTGGCCCAGTCTCGAAACCCGGAGGTCTCTTCCCGATAATCCCGGTGTTCAAATCGAGAACCAAGGTGGACGCAGTCTGGGAAGGATCCGAGACCACAACCTCCCCCTTGGACCGGTGATAGATAATCGCGGAATTGATATCCGAGGAAACGGTCACGGCGGTGAATCCAGGGGATCCTGGAACCGTAACTGATCCCCCATCGGCACCCCAAAAGATGATAAACACCGTGTCGTCTTGCGCGTCCAGGATGGCGGAGGCTGTCTTGTCGTTGACGAGGACCCGGTGATTGAATCGGGACCACAACGCCTTCTGTTGGAAACGCTTCTGATCTGTGGCTGGAAAAATTCTGTACGCCAGGTTGGTCTGTCCGCTGGGTTGCTCGATCCAAGCGGCAAACATATCAATGTTGGACGGTGGCTGGGTGGAGATTCCAAGAGTAGTCCAGTTTCCGGTCTTGTTCCCGGTCTGGACGGAAACGTCGACGGGAGAACAAAGATCAAACGAGTATCCAACGTTCGCGTGCCACAAAGATTGGATACCGGAATGGCGGGTTACATTCGCAGTGGGCAGAGCCGCAAAGGTCGTCCGAAAAACGTGATGGTGGTGTCCGTGACCGTAAGATCTCGGATGTCTGACCACAAGGCCGTCCCTCTTCGCGGTGTGTTTGACTTCATTGCCATCCACGTAATAGGACCCAACGTGCTTCTTCTGGTCCAGAACTGAGATGATGGGGGACGATAAATCCGAAGCCACATCGGACAACATGACGACTTGGACATCATCGTCCAAGAAGAACCACGCCTTTTGGAAGGTGATACTCCTAGTAACTGGATTCGTGTATCTCATGACCGCAGCTCCGACTTCACCATCCGATATACCCCCAACGAAAGCTTGAATGCCAATAGCCTCGGTGAGACTACAGTTCAGGGTTGTTCCGCCGTAATCGGTGGTGATGCCGGGGATGAGGTTCCAATCCCAGGACGCGGCAATGTCCTCGTACTCGTCTCCATTGAGGTATGTGTATAATGTTCCATCCGAGAGGTGGAAGCCGAAAACCTTCAATCGACGTGAGCCATCTGCACACGATTTAGTTATATGCCCTTACGTTCTGAGAGTTCAAGCACTCGGTGTTCTTCGTGCGAGTGGAATACATCTTGAGGGTACTGACGTAACCTGATCCGCGGTGAATCTGAAACCAGGTGAGGAAACCTGAATGATGACATTGCGACCCTTGATCACCGACCATGTAGTCGTTAGCGTAAAACATCTTATTTCCCCGGATATCTCCAACGTTCGCGTCGTTCCCGGGCTTGTTCAAGCTATCCCCCACGTTGATTAACGTTTCTGAGTCCCATAGGTGGCCGAGGCCGATAAGGTCGGTGATGTTGAAGCGGGTACCCGAGGTCGCTCTGTGGGCGGTTCAGTAGTATACAAAACTTGACCCAAGGGTTTCCCTACTGCATATCCGCCACCGGGAAGCTGATGAAACGGCCCTCAACACTCTTACAGAGTCGTCAGAGTAGGGAATAAGATCGTAGGGTTCGAGCGACTCACGAAGTCCCAGTGCAACACACCAGTCTTAGTGTTGCGATAGATGATCCAGGCATCTCCGTCAACAAGGACCTCAAATGCACTCTTAGGTCCGTCTCCCGCCGTGTACTGGGTCCCGGCGGCCTTGTTTTCGAATTCCAAATTGGTATTCAAGCTGTACAAACCGAAATGAGGGATGGCCCCCTGCGATGATCGAAACAACTCACAAAACGTTCCCATAATTCCCGTTGTATATAACTGGAGGTTGCCGTTCAGTGTACCACACGGGGGAACCAACTAATTGAGGAACTCACCGCCGCTGTGTTGTCCAAAACTTCCGTCGCGACGAATGCCATCAGCCCTGACACCATCTACGATGATCACTTCGTTATGAAGTCGACGATAGGCGTCTGCAACGACGGTAGCATTATTGTTAAGTAAACCGTAATCCAAGGCTATGTGAGCGACGTCGAGTGTGTTTGCGCCGGTGAGGTACCCAACACCCCCAACGAAACGGTCGAATGTTCCGTATGTCCGAGCAAGCATGCGATTGCAATGATTAAACTGCATTTCAGAGAGCTCTTCACGAACGAGGGTACAAACTTTTCCCACGAAACCAGGGATAAGAATGATCTAAACCCAACTTGGTCAGTCCCTCGCAATCGGGGATAAAGGGGATGGGTAGGCTGACGTTCGAATACCAATTCGTATTCCACGATCCAGGAGTTCCACAGGGACATTGACTCTGCCCACCGTACTCAAGACAAGCATCGTTGGTATAATCGTGTGCGAACCAATAATCCATAGCCCTCTTGAGCGCGTCAAGGACACCGGGGTCCGTGACGTATTTATCGCCGTCAGGAATCGGGATACCCCCATGATACGCAGCGGCCATCGTGACTGTATGAAAAGGTAGTCGTCAGATCGGGATCACGATTGACGTATGGTGGTGCTCCATCTTACGAATTCTGGACCAGTGTCGTTGAGCTGGCCAGTTCGCGCGTCGTGCGTCACACCCAGTGGTCAGGTCCACTTCGCTCGCCGGCCACATTCCCTCCGCGTTCAACGTTTGCATCCTGAACGGTCGTGAGCTATGGGAGACGGGAAGCGGGGGGGCACACTCACCATACGGGAATTTGGGACACGTCAGTCTGTGCGCGTGCCGTGTACGTGAACCCATGTTCTAGTATCGTCTTGATGTCTCCTGTTGGAGAGGGACTGAAACCAGGGGAAGTTAAAGACGAAGACTGTCCAGTGACAACGCTGAAGCTGTAGAGAACGAGGGGGGCGCAAAGGGCGAGCCGTTTCAGGGAGAGCATTGCAAAAGAAGGCGGTGCGCGCTGCCATTGAAGACATTGAAGGAATAGAAGCCAGTCAGGGAAGCTTTTCAAGACATGTCCAATCGATCCAGACCGGCCAGACCTTGAGGAGTGTTAACTGGTAAGTATTGCTCCTCCCATAGTTTCCTCTTCAATTCCTGGGTCGAGTTCGTGTAGCACAACAACGTGGTTCCGTGGCGATCCGCAGTGCGGAAACTGTCGTGTCCAACGCAAAAGCCAGCGAACCGTGCGAACCGTCAAGTCACCGTCAAACTCTGACATCTGCTGATTGTTCGCCTCGACCACGAGATCTGGCCAGTCAGTCTTACAATGGGGACAGACATCGCCCCAGGTTTCTTAGCCGCTAACATCCGGCAAGATGTAGCCAGCTGAACTTCGATCGGCCAGACGGCCGCATATCTGGGGGTTCGTGGGAATATATTGCAAGATCTTTGTGCGGACGAGTTTGGTGATGCCGCAAACCAGGGATTGTGGGAGAGATTGACCGAATGTTGATGCGATACTCAGATATCCACTCACGCCCGCCAGGTGATCCAACCCCACCCCCCAGGCAGGTGGTCGTCAGAGACGAGGCAACAGCCACACATCCGAGAGTTCAACGCTCGGTTGAGACTGCTTCAACACCCAGCCCACCGGCCCCAGAGAGGTGATGCACTCAGCGTGTACCCGCGGCGGGGAAGGAAGGAGGCGGACGAAATTCACACGCTTGTTCCGCTTCTCGATTCCACCGCTGAGACCGCGAGTGGGATAACTTCGCCAGGCGCGTCATCTCCGTCGACCTTCTGAGCGGTTCCGGCTCCCACATGGTGGCTCTCTTCCTCATCCCGGCATCTTCACTCGGAGCTGGAACACAGAAGTAGAAAGCACTACTGCGGAGCACCTGGGTTTCGGGTAAAACGGTGAGCACATACACCCTTGCGCGAGCCCCGCGAATCAAACGCGTTCGCGACTGTTTTGTTCACCGTGGCATTCCCCTCCGCTTGCGTCTACGCAGATTTCGGCTCCGACGACGCCTGTGCACCGCTTTTTGCCCAACACGTCGATCTACCCGAGAAGCGGGGGTCGGCAATAACATCTCACGATACGGGAGAGAGTACTTATCCTCACCATAGCTCAGTTGGAAGAGCGTGAGACTGTAATTGGATAATCTCAAGGTCACTAGTTCGAACCTGGTTGGTGAGATTTTTTTCCCCGCCTCCCTCGACTCACCCCTGTCAAAAACCCTTTCCCCGTGGACGGCGGGTACCACGTGATACCCGCCATCGCTGCACACCCTCTGCCCAAACCGAGGAAAACTCGACCGGATATGGTAAAATATTCCATATTTGGTAGAGGGGCTGGGGGTTGCAACTCTCAGAGACGAGTGGACGATGTCGATAAAAGCTGGGGGGTTGTTGGTCGTCGTTTCTCCATCATGCCCTCGAACGACCTCGTCGAAGTGCACCCCCTCTGCAGCCAACTACTCTTCTTCGTCGTCGTCGTCGCTCTTAAGCTCACATACTCGGACTTCTCTTCCCCGCTCGGCGTCCTTCGACTCTCCATTCTACTCCCTCTCTGTCTTTACCCCTCTGTTTGTACC
>Ga0307509_10006306_pt1 | contig 16023 bp, 8 predicted proteins | sample 10_EM_MG_FD_202245 | JGI IMG/M metagenome (GOLD analysis project Ga0307509, IMG submission 202245) | Populus trichocarpa ectomycorrhiza microbial communities from riparian zone in the Pacific Northwest, United States - 10_EM | ecosystem: Host-associated > Plants > Roots > Unclassified | place...
TGAGAAGGAGGAAATTTAGTTACCTGAATTGGAAGCGGAGAGAGTGTTGTGCGAGAGAAACGGGGTGTTCGTGCTGTGAATAAGAGAGTGACCGGGCGAATGTGAGGAAGACGAGGAAGGAGACGAGGAATTGGGTTTTATTTATTTTTTATTATTATTATTATTAATGTATACGTCGGCTTATGCTCACCTCAACCAATCCTACCGGCTTTGAAGCTAATGACCATATAAACTTTCAGCGATCCTGAGGTTTGTGGGACTCGAATTGGTGATCTTTAGGAAGCAAACTTAGGGTCTGACCAGTTAAGCTACACCCCTCATGATTAAAAGTATGTTTGGGAGTGTGGTTGCGGTTGTTTTTTAAAATATTTTTTACTATAAATGTATCAAAAAAATATTTTTTTTATTTTTAAAAAATTATTTTTGATATCAGCGTATCAAAATGATCTAAAAACACTAAAAAAATAATAATTTAAAATAAAAAAATAAAAAATATTAAAATATTTTTGAAACATAAAAACAAACCGGATCTAAATGAGTTTTATTTTACAGGGATGAGTTTTATTTTACAGTGGGTGGCGGGTGGTAGGGGATGGGTTTTATTTGATTACGGATCTTTTCTTAAGAAGAGAGTTCTAGGTTGCGTTTATTTCTCGGAAAGTGATTTTCGAGAAACCACTTTCCAAACTTTCATGTGTTTATTTACTATTAAAAAAGTTGATTAATGAAAAATACTTTCCAGTCAAAAAAAAATTGGCTTGGTTTTTAGGAAAGTGTTTTGCTTTTATTTTGGGCGGAAAACACTTTTCGGAAGTTGTGAAAAATTTAGAAATATCATATTATTTGCTGATTATATCAAATTTGGTCCTCAAACTTTTGATTACTATATATATTTTGTTTTAAATATTTGTTTTTCAATTTCATCTATTAGCATTTAATTTTTATATTAACTTTGGTCCTCATTTTTAGAATTGTTATTTGCTTTTCCCTTATCATTTTTTTAATTGAAATTTTTTATCTATCAAATTTGGTCCTCATTTTTTTTATTGCTACTTATTTTATTTGAAAGTTAATTATTATTATTTTAATTTCTTCATCTTTCAATTTTTTATTTTTCAGATTTAATCTTTATTATTTTGATTATTATTTATTTTATTTGAGATAATTTATGAAATTATATTTTTTTTCAATTTCATTCTCATTCAACTCTTTAATTTGTAAGATTTTTTCTCATTATTTTAATAAACTTGAAAAAAATAAAATATTAATAAGTTATTTTCCAGCTCATTTTCCATGACATAACCAAACATTGGAAAGTGTTTTCCAACTTATTTTTCATTATACTACCAAACATTGAAAAATAATTCACTTTTTTAAAATTTATTTTTTCAAAATTCACTCTTAAGAAGAAAATTATTTTTCAGCAAAAAAAAAAAATAGCCCTAATGTAATTGGAATTAGTTCTACCTTATCATAGGTTGATGTTATTGGAGGCCCAGATATACAGGCTTGTTGATTTCATAGTCAGGCCTGGCCTATTTTCTGTTCTGTTTATTGAGAATATATGGGCTCTTAGGAGGGATAATGGGCTTCTAATTATGCTCAAAACAAACATTTAAATTATAGATAAATGTGTAAAAATGTTGTTTAATGGAGGACAATTTACTTGACTTGGAATATTTTATGACGGAGATTATTTTAGAAGAGTTTACGATTTTTTTAATTTTAAATTTTCCTGTTAAGTCGTTGTAAGGAATTCAAAGTTTTATTTGTTTAGGATTTTTGTTTCCTTCTTTGATTTGGATATTAATGTTTGTCTTCGTTAATATCTTTTAATTTGATCAATTTTTCTTATAAGTAAATCCTAGGTTATATTTATAAGGTATGTTTGGGAGTGTAGTTGTGGTTGATTTTCAAAATATTTTTCATGCTGAAATGCATCAAAATTATATTTTTTTACTTTTTAAAAATTATTTTTTAAATCAGCGCATCAAAATTATCTAAAAAAAAAATTTAAATTTTTTAAAAATACGGGTACAATCACGTTTCCAAACGTTCTTTTAAACTACTTCGATATAATAATTTTAATATAAACTTTCTCAAGTCTTATGCAATACATTTCTTTCTTTCAATTTATTCTTTATAAGTTTATTGTTTTTAACTTTGATATGCTTTTTTCAGTACGTAATTTATTCGTCTTCTTTACAATTTTATTTACAACTTCATTTATCATCTCTACATGATTATTTAATTTTCTTCCCATGCAATTTAACAATTTTTTTTTTGTTTTGCAAGTTTCTCGCTAAGTGCAAGCCTTCAATGTTTAATAACATAAATATTTGACTCGCTCGATGTTGGCATGGCCTTGATGAGGACAGCTTATTAAAATTTCTTCTTCTTCTTTAGAAAAAACGCAAAGGAAACTAACAGAATATATGTGCCATTTAAAAACAAGATTATCACACTGTTTATTTTTATATTTTAAAAGTATTTTTTAAAAAATTAAAAATATTTTATTTTTTTCTTTATTTTAAATATTTTTTTGTGTGTATAAATCATTTTGATACGCTAATATTAAAAATAATTTTTAATAAATAAAAAAAATATTATTTTGATATATTTCTAAATAAAAAATACTTTAAAATACAATCACAATAACAATCTCAAACAGGATACACCACATCGATAATTATTTGGTGAATCACACAGATCTTCGAATTGTAGAATTGAGAATCAGCATGAATGACGAGAGAGGGTGCGTGTTTTTTTTCAATATTTTCCCTTGATTTTCCACTCGATCTCTATCTACCTAAACTTTAACATCTTCTTTTTTATATATATATATATATATATCAGCCCAAGTTTTGCTGTTGGAATGAGGCTGCGAGGACCATGTGATCAACACTGGAGTGAATAAGGTTGAAGTGGACGTAAAACTGCTTCTAATTTTAGACCAACAATATGTTCATGTTATTCTTTTCCCTGGACGGTCTGATTCGAACAATGATGGTTTTAAAGCAGTTTTTCATGTGCTTACTGGCTTTAATATAAATTAATTTAATTATATAAGAAAATTAGCAAACATCATTGGACATTATATCTTATATTTGATTGTTCAAATTGTTTATAATTAGTATGAGAGATTTAGGTTTAGTAATTCATGTTTTTCCATTCAAATAATTATTTAAAGGAAGAGTATATCTTCTTCATTGCAAGTGTTTTAAGAGGAAAAAACCTTTAATGTAATTAAATTTATGAAGAAAATTATATTTCTAATTATTTTCATGTATGTTTATTAATACAGAGAGATAATCAGTGTTTTTAATAGTCTCTTTATATATTAAACATATGTACATTGATCGAATAAAGATATTAAATAGAAGATTATATTTTCAAATTAATAAATAGGGTTTTAGTATTAATATTGTTATTAAATCACTTAATAGCACATTATCTCATTCATATGGACTACATCTTACCGCTAATTTATTATTTAAAATTTTAGACCCCCAATAAAAGTATATATATATATATATTTCAAACCTAAATTTTCAAGTTAATTAAATACCCAAGTCTCATGTCAAGCTGGATCTTGGAAAAGAAGTTTTAATGTGTTCTAGAGAATCCAAATTAAATGAATGGGAAATTAATGAAAATTTTTAAAATTCCCACCGCAAAAATATCAAAGGAAATTAATTTGTATTTTCTAGGTCTTGGTGCTAGTAAATCAATATTAATGAAAATCTTTAAAATTCCCACTGCAGAAATATCAATGAAGTCTATGACAATATTGTAAATTAATTGAAACGAGGATGGATATTGAGGAAGAAAAATCAAACCTAGATGTCAATCACTTGCGTACAGAACTTCATGATTAAGGTGTTTTAATTTCCATATCTTTTATTTTAGGATTTGATCAAACGGTCAAAGCATGCTTATTAGTTTATTAGTTTGAGAGTGTGGTTATGGTTGATTTTTAAAGTGTTTTTCATATTGAAATGCATCAAAATAATATTTTTTTATTTTTTAAAAATTATTTTTGAGATCAGCATATTAAAATGATCCAAAACATATATAAAAAATTAATTTTTGAAAGTGTGGTTGTGGTTGCTTTTCAAAGTGTTTTTCATGTCGAAGTGCATCAAAATGATGTTTTTTTATTTTTTTAAAATTATTTTTAAAATCAGCGCATCAAAATGATTCAAAACATATAAAAAAAAATATTTTTTCACAAAAAAATAAATTTAAATTTTTTAAAAACACGAATTGACCTGCGTTTCCAAATCCCTAAACTCTTACACTATTAGCTTTAACATTTTTGCTTTTTTATCACTTTTCTATAACATTTTCACTGTGCTCCAAAGTACAAGTAGAGGTTAAAATCATTTCAAACGGTTTAGTCTAGTTTAAAAAGTAATCAAAATGAACTAATTTTTTCTTGAAATTTTGGAACCAAACCGAATCAATCAGTTAAGTTCGATCCAATTTGGTTTTATATTAATAAAAATCGAATAAATCCAATTTAATTTATAGATCTTCTAGTTAGATTAATTTTTATGAGGATTTTAGTTTATGAAATAATTTAGTCCAATTTGACTGAACACATTGACGTCTCAATTCTTTCCTCTTGTACTTATCCTTTAATGGTAAGTGGATTAATGACTAATTAGAGACTTGTAGTTATCTAATTGTAACAAAAAAGCTCATTAGGATTATCTTTACTAATTAACCACACCCACAAGAAACTGGGTTGCTAAGCAAGTTTTGTGCCTAAAGTCAAAGATTAGGTTAAAATCCATATGCATGCTGATGAGTTTCAAAATGGTTGGATTTATACAAAATAAAAAATTTAATAAATGTAATGATTATCAACACTGGACCGATGCAAAGCATATGCACTGAGTAATTCCCTAGAAATTTAATAAAAGGCTACTATGTGCAATGAGCCGATGGCCAAGTGATGAGCATGAGTGCTCTGATTTTGACATGCTTTTACCATGGATGCATGCACTTCGTCTTTTCCATAGGGAATTGGGCTCAACCTCTTTCTGGGTTTCCCTGCATAGTTACCATCTTTGTTCGTTCAAACCTTGGACCTTTCCTAATTTGGCAAATTTCACAGAGGCAAGCTTGCATGCATGACAGGCAGTAGTGGTTAACAGTCACAAGTCACAACATGGCGTAATAATTTTGTTCCTTTATTCGCTTTTGAACGAAGGGTTTTTGTGTTCTTCTGTGCCAGTCCATGTGAAGACAATGGAAGAATCAGAATCAGAATTATGGCATCATGCTTTGTGTAACATGGAGACTGATGGACTCCTCCAATGGTTACCAGTGAATCAAGAATGTTGCTAGAAACTAGAATTAGAAGTCATAAACTTGAATAACTATTTCTTTCTTTCCTTTTTTTTTTCTTGGGAGAACTTTTCTAGTTTCTTTCCTTTGTCTGGGAGGCTAGGAGATATGAAATTAATAGCAAAGCAATCAAAATTTATTTCTGTTTTGTGTCAACAGCACCAGCAAAAAAAAAAAAAAAAGCCCTGATTTTCACCAATATATATATATATATATATATGGAAAAGCTATCACTTGGTTTGGGTTTTTTTATATTAAAATTATAGTTTGATTAAGAATAATCAGGATAACTATGTTATTCGCTTAAGTTTAGCTACGTTAACCAAGTTATATGTTAATTTTGTTGAATCACATAATCAAGTTTTGGATTGCAAATTTATTGAAATTTCTTGGATTAACTCATAATTAACTTGGTAAATTGCATAATTAGATGTCGTTTTTACACTAAAATTTCAAATATCATGCATGTGAAGCGCATGCACATCTGAGGTTTCTCTCTCTCTTTTTTTTTTCTCTTCTGCAGAGGTAATAATCGAGTTAAAGCAATAGAGGCATGCACTTTGGTAAATTGCATGATTAGGAAGGTTATAACATGGCCTCCACAGTCAACATTATATATATTTATCAAACTTGAAGTTGAACAAGCAGACAAGAGAGTAAAGGCAGGGAAAACAAAGATACAAAACATTTTCTCCTCCTACCATACTCTCATTTTCTGATCTCTACCATCTACTCCCAAATATACTCATTGTCCTTCATTAATATTTTCCCATCTTCATATAAGTAATGTGCTTATAGCATGGATCCTAGTTAACATTTATTTCACTGAATCATAACCTATTATTTTGGTGCCATCAAGCAGTTTTCAATTTCTAGCAGTGCTAAATTGCTGTGTTTTTTCCCCTCTTGACATTACCAGGAAATTAAGTGAGGTGCACCAAAAGAAGGCAGGATTCCTTTTCATAGCATTTTCCTTCCAAGAGAAGAAGGCGCTTTGAAAAATGACAAGAGGAAAGATAGCAATAACTAGGATTGAGAACCGTACAGCCAGGCAAGTCACCTTTTCCAAACGCAGGGTAGGGCTTTTCAAGAAGACCCATGAGCTCTCTGTGCTCTGTGATGCTGAAATAGGACTCATCGTCTTCTCAAGCAATGGGAAGCTTTCTGAATTCTGCAGTGAGTCGTCCAGGTAAAAAAACAAAAAAAAGACCATGATGCTACAAATGGTCTAATTTGTATCTGTCTAAATCACTGATGGATTTGAAGTAGTCAGCTAATGTTTTCTTGGAGGAAAAATGAGTTCTTTGATGATACAACTAATTTTACAATGAGATGATTAATATTTTCTGTAAGTATGTTTACAATTTTATCATGTTTTAATCATATGTTTTGATCACTTCTTGTTGTCTTTTAACCCTGTAAGTCCTCTTCCAAAGTTGATAGTCATTTGTCTCAATTGATAAGATTTCTTAGCTCCTTTAGCCTCTGCAAGATCCAAAGTTTGGCCATCATTGACTCAATTTTTTGAAGCTTTTTTTCTTAAGGAATTCTAAGAAAGTTGTTGCCTTTTAGCCTTTTACATGCCATTCTTAAAATTAAAAAAAAGGGTACAAACCATTACCATTTTATCTTGACAAATGCAGCATACCACACATCATCAAAAGGTATGAAATTTCTAAAGGAATGCGCGTTTCAGAAAGCGATGACTCGGTACAAACCTCCTCTTTACCATATCCATGACCGAAATATATACATACATATATAACTAGATGAGGGCTCTGATGTTTTGTATCTTAATATTTTAGGAACAAATCCTGAAGGAGTTGAAAAGAATCAGGAAAGAGACAGATGATCTTCAGTTGAGTATGCGATGCTACAAAGGCGATAGCTTGAGTTCCTTGCACTATGAGGATTTGGTTGAGCTTGAAAAGCAGCTGGAGTGCTCAGTGAACAAGGTTCGAGCTCGGAAGGTATTGCTTCGTTTTATGAATAAAGATTTTCGTTGATCTCTAATTGAGCACAGAATTAAAGGCATATATTAAATCGAGAATATGCAAAAGTGATGCTGCCGAACCGGTAGCGGAGCTAAGATTTTTTAAATAAAAAGGTAAATTACTAATAAATATTTAATATTATATGCTATACAAACATATATTATAATAAAAAATTAATTTGAAATATATATACCAACTCAAGTCAAATAAAATTAATTTAAAAATATTTTTAAAATAAAAAAGTTTACATTATAATTGTTCTCTTCGAGATTTTATATTTTAAAACTGTTTTATAATAATTTTATTTTTAATCTCATTAAAAATATCTTTCTCGATATATACAACAAACTTTTATTTATCTATTTCTAAATCTTTCAAGGACTAAGAAAGTTCTTGGCAATAATTTTATGCTGACATATGGTACATAACATCTAAAATCATAGCTTAAAAGGATTGTCACAAATTGATGTTGTTTTTGCTGACTTATTGTTTCGTACAAGTGGATTAAAAATAAATATTAAATGTTTTCTTTTTAATTTATTTATTATGTCCCTAATTTTTTGAGTTGTCCTGTAAATCATTTTTAATCACTAGTAAATTCATCACCATCATTTTTCATATGAAATTCATAGCAAAATACTTATTAATTCATCAAAACTCATTTCAATTAATATCCATTAGCATATAATATTATCCATACACATATTAATTCAACAAACCCATAAATTATTATAAACCCCAACATTTTCAATAACTAATCATAAAGAAATAAAACTAAAATTAGATAATGAAGCAAATAGAAAAGATGAAGGATACTTTGCTAAAATATAAAATATAAGAGGTTATTTGCTTAACTAATTAATAGCTTAGGGCTTTAAGAGAAATTTTGTAAAAAAACAACATAAAATCAAATATTAAATAGGAAAACTAATCGATACTGAAAATTATATGCAACTCGAGTGCATGTAAATATTTGAGTCCTAGAAAAGATGCCTCGTAATTCTCTTTATACTGTTTGGGATGCAGTTAGAGCTTCTGCAACAGCAGGTGGACAATCTGCGAAGAAAGGTAAATCATTTGTCATCTATCTCTGCAATTTGTTATTTTCTTGTATTAATTATAATTTATTTTATTCTTCTGCTAGGAGAAAATGCTGGAGGTGGAAAATCAACAAATACAGCACCATCTTGTACGTAAATGATTTTTTCCTTTAGTTTACAAGGTGGCCTAAACACATTGTCTTCCGTCCATATTTTGATTCATTGATCTATCTTTCATCACATACATTGCTTTCTTTTGGCATTGGATGCAGCATCAAGTTGCAACATTGGAGCGGCAACATGCAGCTGTAGCAATGGTGAAGCCAGATGAACATCAGAGAATGCTCGAGGAATTCCAGTTTTTTGGTGATGCGCAGCCTATCAGTAATCTGCTACAGCTTGCTCCTCTCCCTCCACAGTTCCAACCTTGCCGTATCCAGCCTACACAGCCCAACCTTCAAGATTCCAGTCTCTCCATCCCTGATCCCTCCAATTACATGTGGCAACACAATGCATGCACTAGCCTTTTCCATTAGCATTGCCAGTTTCCCTACCCAAAAGTTCCTTCAGGCACAAAGCAAGGTTAATGCACTTGCCTGGATTGGGTTTGGGGTTCTAATTATACACGTTCTTTTGCTTTGGCTCTTCATCATTGAGTTCCGATGGGGCATCCCCGGTGCAGCTCTGGCCTATGACATTACCTCCCGGGGAATTGCTTCGGCTGAAAAAATTATTAGACAAACTAATTTTTTGCCTCGTCAAAACTAGCAGTTATTAGACAAAAAATATTTGAGGGGAAAAAAACTGGCTCATATTTAATACAGTGGGTTGCACCCCCTAGCAATGGACCCATCGGAGGAGCATCACTCCATTGGTCCAACAGGGAAGTTGCACAAGCACAAGCCACAAGCGACTGAGCGCTAAGTAAATTTAGCTCACAAATTGCTTTGGTCATCTTAACTATATGCTTGTATAGTTAATAAAAAACATTTTACAATTAAAAAATTGAGTTTAAAATAAATAAAAATAAAAAAATATTTTTTATTAAATTATGAGATCTCACCAGTAATTAATTATTGTCTTCTTATAATAGAAAATGATATTATTTGTTTTGTTTCAAAACAAGTGAGTTGTTCTAGAGTTATCAAAATCATTTTGTAATTGCCGGTGACTTGTAAATCCAAGAGTTGATTTTGGTTATATTTTATATTAAATTAAGTAAGAAAGGATCTGATTTGATAAAACTTGATGAAGCAAGTTAGTTCTTGACTTGGTTAAAATTTAAGTAAGATTTTTTTAAAATGATTTAAAATAATGTTATTTTATTTAAAAAAATCTTAAATCTTAAAATAATATCATTTTGAATTAATTTGGTTAACTCGTTCAACTTATAAATCAAACCTTAAATCAAGTCACGAGTGAGATAAGATTTTATAATTATTAATTATTTCTCTTTAAATTTTATCTTTGTTTCATGACTAATTAAAAGTTGGTTTCATCTATTATTAAAGCTAAGATAGCGTGAGCATCCTTTTATCTATGCGTATTCAGCTAGGTTTTAAGCTAAGAAATTTTTATCTCTAAGATTATAGTATCAATTACCTATCCATCAATTTTAGCAAAACATATTTAAGCATAATAACGAGAATTTTGTATAATATGATATAAATAAACTTAGTATCTATACAAGAAAGTCGCGAGGTAGTCTAGAATCCCACATCGAGGAAAAACAAAAAGGGACATAAGGCATGCGGGTATAAATTAGAAGGCCTCACCGTCGTTACACATACTTACCTGGACGGGATCAATGGGTGATCTTGAATGCTCATGGTCTAGGTCTGTGACCTCCATTGCACGCAGGAGGGGTGCTGGCTTAAGGTCTCCCCAAGAGGGAGAGCCTACGTCAAAATTTGTGGCAGAGGGGGCTGCGCGAGTCGCGGCCCCTGTCCAATACTAGTTCAAAATTTGCTTCGCTAATGCAGTGGCTTGTAATTGTCGGCTAAACCTGTTCCATACTAGACAGTCGAACAGGAGCTACCTCTATATTTCTTGATAATATATAAAAGAGGATAAAATAATCATACGAATGAAAAAAAAAACAGAAGCAACTGAAATAATTCATTATAATAAAAGAAATAATACAGTCACTCAAGTGTTTTCATGAACTTAATAAGTATTTATTATAATAGAAAATACCTTTTAAGTAATTTTGTCCAACTCTAGAATATATGAAATATTAGGTCAGTTTGTTTTTGTTTTTTAACCTATTTTTTGAATGAATAATATATTAAAAAATATTATTTTTCATACTTTTCAACCTATTTGTTATATATATAAAAACAAATTGACAAGCAAAAACAAAACGGAGTACTTAATATTTTTTAAAGTCCAATGTTGATGCGAGATCAGTACCTAAAAATCAATGCTAAATTAAGTTCTAATATCCTAGACACTAAAAATCCTTACTTTATTTTTCTGCCGTGTCAATTGGCAAAATCTCAAGGAGAATAAATTTTTACTCTTGGTGGTCTCCAAGGCAGCTTCTCTATATAAGAGAATTCAATTATTTTATGCATCTAACAACCTGTTTGTCTTTTCATTTTAAAAATATTTTTTTAAAAAATAATATTTTTATTTTAAATTAATATTTTTTTAATGTTATTAGATCATTTTGATGTGCTGATGTCAAAAATAATTTTTAAAAAATAAAAAAAAATACTATTTTAATACATTTCAAGTGAGAATAATAACCACAATATCAAACGTACTAAATTAATTGTTTACTCTTTCTTTGTTTGTTTTAACACTCCACACAAACTAGCACACACTCACGATCTGCCCTTCAATTTCCTTTCCTTTTCAATTTTATCCCTTTCCTCATTTATATCTTCATAAATTATGCTTACATCACTCATGAGGTGGACGTTTAGCACACACCAAACACTTAGTACATTTAGTATGATTAAAAGAATGATTGAGATTGTGATAAATATTATGTTTTAAAGTAAGTTTTATTTAAAAATATATTAAAATATTTTATTTATTTATTTTTTAAAATTTATTTTTGATATTAATATATTAAAACAATATAAAAATATAAAAAAATAATATAAAACTAACAAAAATTTAAAAATTTATAAAAACACAATTGAATCACAAAGAGAAACATTGTCTGGATTAGATAGCCTAACTCTGATGTGCTTACTCATTATATAGATCTAATATTAAGATGATGTAATGCTAAGTGAGGATTTGAGCATCCATCGGCTCTACAGTTTACATCGAAATATCTTGACCAGTCTCATATCCAAATATCATGAGACTTGGGGCTTACTGTTTAATATCTCTACCAATACTTTATACTATTTGGATAAATTTAAATTATTAGGCTAAACCACGAGTTGAATTAATTATTTTAATAAAAAAAATATTATTATATTATTTAAAAAAAATGAGTTTAACATATTGGGTTTTGAATCGGATTTGGTTGGGTTAATCAAATTTTAAATCAATATATTATTGTGGGAAGTATTTGATACAGCAAATACAAATAATGCAACAAAAACCACATCTTTTATACCAAATAATCAGGAGAATAAAAAACAAAAAACCCAAACTCATCAAATCCAATAAATCAATATATATCCAGCTGCCTCCTGTCTTCCTTAAAATTTCCAGAATCCACCCCTACCTCTCTCCAAGCTCCTCTGTTTCTCTCTCTAAGAAGCTTTGATTTTTCATTTTCAGGAACACACAGCAAAAACCCACCATGGATCTTGAAACAGAAGAGCTACAATTCTTTACCATACCAGAAATCTTGAAAGAATCCATTTCAATCCCAAAACAATCACCAAAAACTTTTAAACTAATCACCCTTGCTTTAATCTTTCCTTTATCTTTTGCAATCTTGGCTCACTCTCTTTTTACTCATCCTCTTTTTTCACAAATTCAAGATCACCCATCAAGGCAACACACTCATCAATGGACCCTTCTTTTAGTTTTTCAATTCTTTTATCTAATCTTTTTATTTGCCTTCTCTCTTTTATCAACTGCTGCTGTTGTTTTCACTGTTGCTTCTCTTTACACTTCAAAGCCTGTTTCTTTTTCCTCTACAATGTCTGCCATCCCTCGGGTTTTTAAGCGTTTGTTTATGACGTTCTTGTGGGTTTCTCTGTTAATGTTGGTTTATTATTCTGTTTTCTTTCTGTTCTTGGTGATTTTGATTATAGGTATTGATATTCAGAATGCCCTTTTGGTTTTGTTCTCTTTGGTGGTGATTGGTGTGCTTTTCTTGGTTGTTCATGTTTATATTACTGGACTTTGGCATTTGGCTAGTGTGGTTTCTGTTTTAGAGCCAATTTATGGATTTGCTGCTATGAAAAAGAGTTATGAGTTGTTGAAAGGGAAGATTCGTGTGGCTGGTGTTCTTGTTTTCGGGTACTTGTCTATTTGTGGATTGGTTTCTGTGATTTTTTCGACTGTTGTGGTTCATGGTGGAGATAATCATGGAGTGTTTACAAGGATTATTGTTGGTGGGTTTTTAGTTGGGGTTTTGGTGATTGTGAATTTGGTGGGATTGTTGGTGCAAAGTGTGTTTTATTACGTTTGCAAGAGCTATCATCATCAAGGGATTGATAAGACTGCCTTACATGAGCATCTTGGTGGGTATCTTGGAGAGTATGTGCCTTTGAAATCCAGCATTCAGATGGAGAATTTGGATGCTTGAGGTGGTGGAAACAGAGAGAAAGAGAGAATTGGTATCATGAGTAAGTTGTTATGTATGGAAAGAGTTGGCATCATGTGTAAGTTATGTTTGTAATCAACTTTTTTAAATTTGTCTTCTTCTCTTGTAATAAAACTGGAGAAGTACTTTTTTTTTTCTAGTTGTTTGTAATTAAACTGTCAATTTAACAATGATTCTATGTTGTTAAATCTACTGGTTGTCATTGCTTAACATAGTTCCTCTTGAATTGTGTATTTAATGGTTGACATTGCTTTAGTTGATACTTTGTGGCTTATATTTCAGTGTTTGGGTTAATCATTTGTGTTCAGATTATAGTCTTAATAAGAAACAGGTTATGCTTGTCTCTTTTCATGTTGAAATTTCCATCTTTTGGATTTCTTCAATAAGAAGTTTTACACTAGCTCGACTTGTTGACACTCTCGTGATTGGCTTGTTGATGATTAATGATAATTTTATATTCTTGGACGCGACGAAGCTGAAAGACTTTGCAAATATTTTGTCATGCTTATGGGTTATGACTATATTGTTTGTAGATAACATATTGTTTGTAGATGTCAGTATTATGGGTTATGACTATAAAGACAGAATTAAGCTTTGATTGCTTCAATAGTTTTGTGGCTTGAAAGCTGATTGATGACTGTTAGACAAACGTTTAGTGTTTGGAATTGGAGTCTTTTAAATGTTTTCTCTCACGAGCCAAGATATATAAGCTAGCTTCTGTCCTCTTGTGTATTGAAGGTACATGCTAACATGCATCTTCGGTCTTATGTGGCATTATGAATAGTTGACTTAACATACCTGAACTAATATAGTGCTCTCTCTTTGGGGAACGTCATGTTCTGATATCCTACTTCTTTGTTTTGAATTCATGCATGTTTCTCAGTGACATGTTGGTTTTCCTTTCACGACTGAGCTTGGCATCTCAAAGAAACATCAATTTAGTAGATAGTAGCTTAGTAGGGCAAGTCATTCCTTCGAGTTCCATCCTAGTTTTCTTTTTGACTAATGTAGTGGATGGAAAATGTGTGTTCTAAGACTGTCTAGTTGATCATCAAAGGGTGGTGATTTTTACTACTGTGTGGTTTTTGGGAGGCTAGACACAGGTCTGCTAATTCTTGAGCACTTGTCTGTTCAATATGCCTCTTTGGGTTTGGATTATCAAAATCTGATCATCCCTTGTACTCTCTTTTGTTTTTATGCCCAGTAAATGATTTTGTTATTTTCTTTGCATGTCACCTACTTCTTGGGGAGTCAAATCCCTTCTTGTGGACAGTATGAAAATATGCATGTTACTTTTTTTCTAGCAAGTGAAGGAAACATAAACAGGGATGCTAATTCTATTGCGTTTGCCTCTTAGGCTTCTATGTTTGCCGCTATCTCTATTTCTCTACAACATCTTTGAACTCCCTTTTCTAGCTTGTGCTTCACAAACTCGTGCAAAATCGTTCCTTTTCCTAACCTGGCCGATCAAATTCATGATTCAGAAAAAGTCTTCTTCTCATAATTCTTCCCCTCAGTCTGTCATTGTTAGAGTAAAAGGATTTGTTAGAACACTCGTTCTCTAGATATCTTGGTGATTCATCCTAAGGTGTAAGAGATTTAAATGTCTTCTATCTCCCAAATATAAAATGAGGATGATAAAACCACAACAATTGATTTATGATTCTCAAATACTATTATTCAGTGGTATGACAATGTATTAGTAGTATCTCATTCAATCTTGTTTCTTACTGCTGTTCATTGTTTCTTGTTACTTGAAAGGCTGACGTGTTTTTTATTTTTTTATATAACTACAATCAATATATTATCTTTTATAATTATTTTAATGAATTTTATGAAACTTGACTTCTTGATCTTTTGATTTCAAATCTCCTAAACACATTCTTTCAGGTACCTACCAAACGCTACAATTTAGTGTTTACTTTGCATGATTTTAATGTATTTTCTGCCTAATGTTTTGGTTTCCCATTTTGAATCACAATTGTACTTTTGTAAATTTTATATCATTTCAAAAAATTAAAATAAATTTCATCTCGTTCAACATCTTAAGATTATTCCAGATTTTTCATTTAAAATTCCAACCAAATGCTCGTTTTATTTTGTTCATTTATTTGACAAAACTAAAGTGATTTAGTTTTTATTTGTTCAAATTTAAAGATTCAACAAAAATAAAATATATTACTATTATCATATTAACAATAACATTGAAGATAATTATTATTATTTTCATTAATTGGTGTTATCACAAGGCATCCGGGTACTCACTTAAGCGCTGGAGGGGAGATGAGGCCAAGACACCTTTCTTAGGCTAAGGTGTTGGAGTTTGAAGAGGCGCTACCTAGACGAGCGACTGTGCAGGGAGGCAAGCAGGTGATAAGGGCGTCACCTAATGAAATTCTCTTTGATTTCTGTTTTTTTTTGTTAAAAAAAAGACTTATGTCTTGTCGTGTTTGTCTTCTTTTTTTTCTACTCGATTATATCATATAGTTGGAGCTTTGTATATGGCAAATCACAAAGACCATGTCATGACACATGTAGTTTGCAGGTGATAAGCGCATATGCAGTTTGCTATATATATATAAAGGTGTTTTTAGATTAAAATAATTAGTGGAATACACAGATGAAAGACATCACGTAAATAAGGAATGCACATTACACGGCCCTTCTTCACAGCGCATACAAATGTCCACATTATCAGCTTTTCTCCGAAACCTTAACTAGGATGAAACTCATGGCTCGCGTCGTCTAAAACTGAGACACAATAAACAAAAAGCAAAGGCTATAGGATAAATAGAAAACTGTGTAGGATTGTTTTGGTCTCGAGACAAATAGTGGTAGGCAATTATTGCAAAAACACATTGAGAGACGGAGAAAAGAAATTCAAGAATGT
>Ga0307509_10006307_pt1 | contig 16021 bp, 14 predicted proteins | sample 10_EM_MG_FD_202245 | JGI IMG/M metagenome (GOLD analysis project Ga0307509, IMG submission 202245) | Populus trichocarpa ectomycorrhiza microbial communities from riparian zone in the Pacific Northwest, United States - 10_EM | ecosystem: Host-associated > Plants > Roots > Unclassified | place...
GTACCCCAGGAAGCCCTCTCTCGATCAAGATCGAGGAACACGAAAACGGGGAGACTTGGGTCTCCATAACACCACCACCGCAACTCGCACCACCACCACCACCTCCACGAATGACGACACCAAGACCCCCGACACCAAAAACCGCCCAAGACGGGTGGGAGACCACCGTAGGGCTACCAACGAGCCCCCCATACCGAGCCCCACACGAGTGGGAGGAAGCGGAAAAGAAGGAACAAGCTCGCAGGGAGCACGATCAGCTGTCATGGACAGCATGCTACAACGACGGGTGCCAAACCGATTTTCGGGACAAGGAAGCCTCGGGATGGTTTCCCCAAGACCGATCTCGGTCTGTGCCATCAGTACCGGTATCGCACCGAAACAAAAAACAGCAGAGGAAACGCTACGGGCAGAGCGTGACATGGTACGAATGCTACGACGACAAATGCTTCTTACATGTGCACGAGAAGATCAAAGCGGGATATTACCCACAAGAAAACGGAGAGAGGAAACCCCTCACAAAATGGCATCGGAGACACCCCGAGCCGGAACAAGAAAGGAAATTCGGTGACGTGAGGACACGGCAGGAGAGGGAGGGGAGCGAAAAAACGCAACCAGATGTCGGAGCCCTACAAAGGCAAATCCAGGAACTGCTAGACGAAAACCAACAAACACTGGAAAGCGACCAAAAAACCCGACAGGAGCTAGCCAACTACCAGACCATGATAGGACGAATGCGCGAAGAAATCCAAGGACTTCACAGAACGGTCGCGGGATCAGGTTTCAGCATAGCGAGGTTGAGGAACGAGGCGGACACCAGAAAGCGAGCAAACGAGGAGCTCGAACACAGAAACCAAAGCCTCCGAAAGGACCTAAGAAGAGCTGGGCAGAGGTTGTTAGATCTGGGAGTGTAGCATCGTGGGACCGATGCTAGGGGGAGACGGGAGCTAATGTCACAAATCGTGACTAAGCAAGGCAGATTTCACACTATGACTTCGCTTGACTCATAGTTCTCACATGACTACGCACTCGCGAGTGATTATTATATTATGATTGGTTGATTGTTTCATGACTGACGATTGTGACGTCATATGATGTAATGACTTTTGCACATGACTCATATTATGAGTCATGGGTTTCACGCATGTGACTCGCTCGAGCACATGATGTGTTTTATGGGTTGTGATTGGTTAACGGAATGTTGCGCGATGACTCATATGAGTCATTGATGGATTTCGCGCTATGACTCATTACGAGTCATAGAGAGTTAAGCAGTACGAGGTGATGAGTCACCAGGGATAGGGTTGGGAGAAGATGCCTATATAAGGCGCTTGGTTCCGACCAAGGGATAGGATCTTCACGCAACCATCTAAGTACTTTTCTATACTTCAAGATATTGCAATAGGATTACGCTTTACTCTCTTTACACACACTCCTCCTCTACGAGAGCCTACACTCTAAGAACCCGGAGACTATTGTGATACTCTCGACGGGCCGCCCGAATGTAAGAACTATTGTGATAGTTCTATCAAACCCGACAATCCACCCATGTTACTATTCGAAGAGATAAGAGCTCTTGACGAATCCCTCAAGACCAGCAAGCCAGTTCCGTACTAGCTGAAGAGCTAGTATCTCCCTACACTCTATTAAAGACGAGAAGTCTCGCTCACACTAGTAAACGAGTATTGTTGCCTGTTGCCTAAAAAAACCTAACAATAGGATTGTTACACCGGTCTACATGACGATCGGCAATATCCTTTCCCAGACGAGAAACAGCCCTGCCAAAATGTCAGTACGACTTGTGGCATTGCTGCCTGGACCGCCAAAGCTCACTGCTGAATCAAGCCTGGCCGATGAAACCCAACGGCACATCAATGCGGATACTCTGCGGGCTGTCTTTGATCTTGTCCTCGCACCTTTGCACTATGTTTCCGAAGAAGGTATGGTTATGGATTGTGCGGATTGTAAAACAAGCCTTTGTTTTCCCATCCTGTCGGCCTGGATTGCGGACCATGCTGAACATACGAGCTTGCATGGGATAGGCAGCAAGTCATGCCCAAAGTGTGAGGTTCCATACAGCGAGCTTGGTGGATATCAGCGGGAGGTATATGAGGTCCGCGACTACGCCATATATGAAGAGAAAGCTCGGCAGCTTGAGTTGGGCGAGACTGGTAGCACCCGGGAGTATTTTGGGCAGGTGGGCGTGAAAATAGGCCGGAATGTATTCACTGGACTGCACGGCGTGAACCCGTCTGACCTACACAAGCCGGACCTCTTGCACAACATTTACCTCGGCCTATTCAAACATATGATGGAATCGGTAGAAGGGTTCCTGAAAAAGCATAAACGGCGGCAGGCATTCGACGATACCAGGAAAGAAATTCCGCCTTATCCTGGATTCACTCTACCAAAAAAGGCCTATAGAGAAGTCATACAATGGCAGGGAAAGGAAATGCGCAACCTTAGCGCTGTATTTCGGCCGTACTGGCGTCCGCATTGCGAAACCCGGACAGTTCTCATCATCACGATTTTCAGATTGCCTTGAAGTGTGTTAGTGCTCTGGTTGATTTCTCCCTTATGGCCCAATATCGCGGCCATACACCAGATACACTTTCCTACTTGGAAAGGTATCTGCTGACATGTCACCAGACGAAAGACATTTTCCTTGAATTCCGTACCTCGAAAGCTACCCGGGCGGAAGCAAACCGCCAGGATAGGGAGTTACGGGAACTAATCACCAATGAACGTGCTCATGTGATTCGCCGTACCTCTGCGGCCAAATGGCGTCGGCAGGCGGATCAAGGGAGACTTCAGAGGGTTAATCAGCGGGCGGATTTGATCCGCCGCGAAAACCACTTCTACTTCATCAAAATGCACTATCTTAGTCACTTTTCCTCCCACGTACGACATTTTGGATCGATATCAATGTATTCCACCGAGATCGGTGAGCTAGCACATGAGGATCTAATTAAAGAGGGCTACCGCAGGTGAAACAAACATGAAGCGGCCCGCCAGATCTTGTCACACTATGGCCACAAGCATGCCCTAGGAATGAGGCTACAGACACTAGATGTTCTTTTGAAAGCAGAAAATGTCGTCGCAATAGAAGGCACCGGGAGGGAGACAGCGGCTGCACCTCGGAGAATTCTCAAAGGCCGGATGAAGAACGTAACCGCGCTGACCGAGCTCTGCAGAACCTGCAACATCGATTATGGGGACATATTGGTGGAGATGTTACGTTTTACCAAGCAGACTGTAGCGGATGACCATCCGCTGTCTTCTGACCCTACCGAACTGGGGTTACTTCCCGTAAAGCAATTTACGCACATTGAAATTCCGGTCGCTGACTTTCAGGAAACGGACATTTTCCAGATTCACTGAGCTCGCAGCACCGGAACAATAGCTTTCCCTAGCGCTGGTCCCAGAAATGATTGGGTATGGATCCAGGCGGGCGGAGAGGACAGTTATGGAGATCTTCGGGGGCGGGGAGTGGCGCAACTGTTAGCCCTTTTCAAAATAAGAAAGGTCTTCAGCGAGGCCGTTGGTGTCCGGTGCCTAGCACTACTTCACGTACTCGATCCGATCAATTCTGGTAGATTTCATCTCGCAAGCGGACATATACGAGTTGGGAAGCGGCGTAGTGGTCGAGAGATGCGAATAGTTCATATAGGGACAGTGATTGGACAGGCGCATGTAATTCCCACGGGGAGGGCCAATGGATAGTAAATCACAGAATTGATCTGCGGGCGTTTAATGAAATAGATTAGATTATTCCATACTACTAGATTGTGTATAATATGCACACGGCCGAGTTGAAGCCGGAGGCTTAAGATAGCATTGCCACCCGGGTGCCCGGATTCAACTCGGCCGTAAGGGTAGGCTGGATGTGTGAAATATGTTGTGTATTAGGCTACAGAATTGTGTATAATACGCACGCGGCCGAGTTGGAGCCGGACGCTTAAGATGGCAATTGCCACCCAGGTGCCCGGATTCAACTCGGCCGTGAGAGTAGGGTGGATTTGTGAAATATGTTATGGATTGGACTACAGAATTGTGTATTATAGGCACGTGGCCGAGTTGAAGCCGCACGCGTGAGATGGCAATTCCCATCCAGGTACCCGGATTCAACTCGGCCACAAGGGTGTAGCAGACTACCATTAATGAAATATATAAAATTATATATAAACTAGGCTAGAAATCGAGAGGGTGAAAGCGGACAAAGGTAGGCGTCAGGGTAGTGGGACCGGCAGGGTGCGGACGAGGGTAAGAGTCCGCGAAGGGCGCCGGCAGGGTGCTGACGAGGGTAAGAGTCCGCGAAGAGCGCCGGCAGGGTGCGGACGAGGGGAGGAGTCCGCGTACAGTGTCGGTAGGGTGTTGAAAGCATTATGGGGCGTCCCCGGACGAATCTAGGCCGTTGGGCTCGCAGAATCTGGCAGGTCTACTCGAGAGACCACTGGGCGAGAAGAGACTGAAGGTGGGTGTTCGGACGGAATCAGGCCGTGACAAGTGCGCCGAGTGGTGAGGACGGGAACAAGGGTGTTGGGAGGCACAAGGCGCAGAAGGTGCAATTCTAGGACGCGCGGATGTTCAGGACGTTCTGGACCCACAGGACGCAATGGCGGACGTTCAGGACGTACAGAACGAATGGGGCGGACGGACACCGTCCGGACGCGGGCCCTATCTGTCTGGAGTAAACCTTTTTTTGCTGATCTACATGGAAGATTATCTGGACCAGTTTCATAAGCTAAAAGATATCTTCTTAGAATTTCGAGTAACAAAACGCACACAGGACAAGGTTGACAAGCAACGAAACGAGATTCGACGTGAGAGAACCCTGGTGATTGAGCGAGTGGCCCCATCCCTACGCCGCCGGATGCGCGACGACAATCGTGAAGATGAAAGCGACCTCTGTCTGGACTTGGTCCGTGGCGAATCGCATTTCAACTTTATCAAGATGCATCTACTAAGCCACTTTTGTGACCATATACGCCAGTTTGGCAACATTCCGATGTATTCCACGGAGATCCGAGAGCTCGCTCACAAGACGCAAATCAAAGACAGATGGCGCCAATCGAACAAAAATGATGGAGCGGGCCAGATCGTCCACAGCTACGGTGGTCAACATGCCATCAGAATGCGACTGTTCAACCTTGAATCTCAAAAGTGTCGCGACGCCGATCTCTCAGGTGACCTCTTGCATCATTTAGACAGGGCGGCCTGCACCGTCACCGGAGCAGGGCCGGTTGTCCGCAGGAGGGTCCTGAATGGACGTCAGGAAGATGTGTCCAACGTCGTGGATTGTAGCCGGATCTCCGGAGTCTCACTCGAGATTATATATCGTGAATTGATCCGATATAGCAGACATAACCTGCCGGCAGCGCACTGTCTTCCTGAGGACCATGCGATGCGTCGATCACTCCCTGTTGAGCTAGTCACACAACTTGAAATCCCGGTTCTTGCATTCCCAGAAGCCGATGTTTACGAGATCCACCGTTCACGATCCACCAGCGATCTACACTTAAGAAACCAGGGCAGTCACAATGATTGCGTTTGGGTACAAGCGGGTACGGAAGAAATATATGGTGCGCTGAGGGGTCGTCTGTGGGCAAAGCTAGTTGCCCTCTTAAAAATCAGGGACTACAGATCTGACTATACTGTGCGTCGGGTCGCCGGGGTTCAGATGCTGACCGCGGTCAACTCAGGGCACCTATCTGATCAACATGGCCTTGTTACCGTGCAGATAAGGGAGAACGCACGAGGGTTTACCATAGTAGATATAGGGAGAATCCTCGGTCTGGCGCATCTGATCCAGGAGGAGGACCGGCGCTGGCTTATAAATAGCCGGATTGATTTGAGAACATTTAATGAGGTTTATTAAAGAATCTGGATGAGAGAATCAGGACTCGGCTATGCGGGAGAATCATACATGATCTTGATACTGTATATAGAAGATATAGAAGCGACTTTAAACCCACATCATGTGTTCGCCACACCAGTGAGGCATGATACGTGATACGTGAGATGCGAGATGTGAAGAAAAAGGTGCCGCTGCCCCAGACGCCAGCAGACCAACGTCTGAGGAAGCAGCGAATTAATTCAGGTTGAGAGTACTTGAGCGGGGATGAGGGGCGGGATACGTCAGGACGCAGAGAAGAAGTGACGCGGAGCGAGCACGATGAGGAGGAAGAGGCAACGAGAGGGAGAATCTGGGGTAGTCTAGACGTCGGGAGAACGCGACGTTGCGTCAGGACGTAAGGAATGTTGCGACGCAAGTCTGGACGCACAGGACGCATGGGATATAGAATATCCGGCGCATGCGTCAGGACGCAACGCCGGCGGATCAGACGCAAGATCTGTTTTCGCTGATGACAAGTGCCTGCATGCAGGCACATCACGCTAACCAGCTAATAATGATAGATTCTCTACCATCAACCCCCTCTCTAAATTAAATAGATAAGACTAGTTAATACCTTGTATAACCTCCCCTTGCCTCCCACACTGCAGCTACTCTATCAGGCATTCATTTCTACAATTTTTCAAAAAGCTTTTAAGGAATTCTTTCCTATATGAAAGGTAATACTTGTACCAGCCTTTTCTTAACAGTTTCTTTTTGACCTGGGGTATCTGCAATTCTTGGATACTGCTGGTGTAGTCGCTTTTTAAACTCAACCCATACATGTTCAATAGGATTTAAATCAGGGAGGTGAGGGGGGTGATCTACAACTTCAATATACTAGTAATCTTACTCCAACCAATCCATAACATAATAAGCCTTCTGAACAGGAGCATTGTCTTGCTAAAAAAGACTTATCTTCAAGTTGCATACTAGAAGAAATCATTTGATTAATAACAGGAAAAAGATACCTTCTTAGGAGTCTAATATACACTTGTTGATATTTTGAGTAATTGGAACTAAAGAACCTTTTCTTGTACCCAAAGCACCCCTATACTATAAGCGAAATTCTCTTATCCTTTTTCTTCGGGTGAATGCAATCTGCTAGCCACTTCTCACTAGGTTCTTGGAACAGCCAGTGTTGCCTTGGATCCTTGGATTTCACCACACTGCACTCATCACTCCAAATCACTCTGTCAAAATCTATCACAGTCCAATCCCTATAAGCTGTAGTTTATATCAGCAAAAAAACCATTTACTCGAGACGGATAGGGCCTGTGTCCAGACGGCTCACGTCCGCCCCATGCGTTCTGCACATCCTGAATGTCTGCCCTTATGTCATGTGCTTCCAGGACATCCGGGCATCCTAGGATTCCACCTCCAGCGCCTGCTGCCTCCCAACCCCCTTGTTCCCGTCCTCAACATCAGGTGTACTTGTCGCGGCCTTATTGCGTCCAAATACCCACCTTCGGTCTCTTCTTGCTTGGGAGCCTCTCGAGTATACCTGTCAGATTCTGGGAGCCCGATGGCCAAGATTTGTCTGGCGACGCCCCATAAAGCTTTCAACACCCTACCCATTCTCGAGGCGGACTACTCTCCTCATCAGCATCCTACAGGCACCCTCCCCAGACTCTTACCCTCGGCCACACCCTGCTGGCGCCCTTCGCGGAATCTGACCCTCGTCCACAGCCTGCTGATCCCCTTTGCGGACTCTGACCCTCGTCCACACCCTGCTGGTGCCCTTTGCGGACTCTGACCCTCGTCCCCACCCTTCCGGTGCCCATCACAGACTCTTACCCTCATCCGCCCCCTGCCGGCACCCTTCGCGGACTCCTACCCTCGTCCACACCCTGCCGGCATCCTTCGCGGACTCCTACCCTCGTGCGCATCCTTCGCAGGCTCCCACCCTCGTCCTCATCCTTCGCGGACTCCTACCCTCGTCGGCATCCTTCACGGACTCCTACCCTCGTCGGCATCCTTCGCGGACTCCTACCCTCGTCGGCATCCTTCGCGGACTCCTACCCTCGTTTGCACCCTTCCGGAATCCTTCGCTGACTCCTACCCTTGTCGGCATCCTTCGCGGACTCCTACCCTCGTTTGCACCTTTCCGGAATCCTTCGCGGACTCCTTCCCTCATTTGCACCCTTCCGGAATCCTTTGTGGAGTTCTACCCTCATTTGCACCCTTCCGGAATCCTTTGTGGAGTCCTACTCTCGCCCGGACCCTGCCTGCCCCACTACACAGATGCCTACCTTCGTTTGCTTTCATCCTCTCGATTTCTAGCATAGCCTGTATATAATTTTATATATTTCATCAAGGATGGTCTGCTACACCCTTGGGGCCGAGTTGAATCCGGCTACCTGCATGGGAATTGCCATCTCACGCGTCCAGCTTCAACTCGGCCGCGTGCGTATTATACACAATTAGGTAGCCTAATCCACAACATATTTCACACATTCGCCCTACTTTCATGGCCGAGTTGAATCCAGGCACCCCGGTGGCAATTGCCATCTTAAGCATTCGGCTTCAACTCCGCTGTGTACATATTATACACAATCCAGTAGTATCGTATAATCTAATATATTTTATTAAACGTCTGCAGATCAATCCTATGATTTACTATCCATTGGCCCTCCGATGTGGGAATTATATGTGCCTGTCCAATCACTCTCCCTGGATGAACTATTCGGATCTATCGACCACTACGCCGCTTCCCGACTCGCATATGACCGCTTGCGAGATGGTATCTACCAGAATTGATCAGATTGAGTATGCGAAGTAGTGCTAGGCGCTGGACACCAGCGGCCTCGCTGAAGACGTTTCTTATCTTAAAAAGGGCTAACAATTGGGCCAACCCCTGCCCCCAAATATCTCCATAACTGTCCTCTTCGCCCGCATGGATCCATACTCAATCATTTCTGGGACAACCGCTAGGGAAAGCTATTGTTCCAGTGCTACAGGTTCGATGAATCTCGAAAAGGTCCGTTTCCTCAAAGTTAGTAACCGGAATTTCAAGGTGCTAAATTGCTGAAGGGGAAGTGACCTCCGTTCGGTAGGGTTAGAAGACTGCAGATGGTCATTTGCTACAGTTTGCTTGGTAAAATGTATCATCTCCTCCATTATGTTCCCATAATCCATAGTGAAGATTCTGCAGAGCTTGGTCAGTCTGCTGACGTTCTTCATCTGATCTTAGAGAATTCTCCGAGGTGCAGCCGCTGTCTCCCTCCCGGTGCCTTCTACTGAGACGAGATTTTCTGGCTTTAAAAGAACGTCTAGTGTCTGTAGCCTTATTCCTAGGGCATGCTGGCGGCCATAGTGTGACAAGATCTGGCGGGCAGCTTCATTTTTGCTGGACCTGCAGTAGCCCTCTTTGATTTGATCCATATGTGCTAGCTCACCGATCTCGGTGGAATACATTGATATGGATCCAAAACATTGTACGTGAGAGGAAAAGTGACTAAGATAGTGCATTTTGATGAAGTTGAAGTTGTTTTCCCGGTGGATCAAATCCCCCAGCTGATTAACCCTCTGAAGTCTCTCTTGACCAGCCTGCCGATGCCGTTTGGCCACACAGGTACGGCAAATCTCATGAGTACCTTCATTGGTGATTAGTTCCCGTAACGCCCGATCCTGGTGGTTTGCCTCTGTGCGGGTAGCTTTCAAGGTACGGAATTCAAGGAAAATGTCATTCCTCTGGTGAAATATCAGCAGATAGATTTCCAGGTAGGAAAGTGTATCAGATAGGTGGCTGCGATATTGGGCCATGAGGGATGAATCAACCAGCGCACTAACACACTGGCAGGCAATGTGAAAATCATGATGTCGAGAACGGTCCGGATTTCACATTGCGGATGCCAGTACGGCTGAAATACACCAGCTAAGGTTGACCATTTTCTTTCTGTGCCATTGTGTGACATCTTGATAGGCCTTTTTTGGTACACTGAATCCCGGATAAGGCAGAATCGCTTTCCAGGCATTGTCGAATGCCTGCTGCCATTCATGCTTTCTCAGGAACCCTTCTACCCATTGCATCAGATGTTTGAACAGGCTGAGGTTAATGCCATACAAGAGGTCTGGCTTGTGTAGGTCGGATGTGTTCACTCGTTGCAGTCCACTGAATACATTTCAACCTATTTTCACACCAACCTCCTGAAAATACTCCTGGGTGCTAGCAGCCTCTCACGACTCAAGCTGCCTAGCTTTCTCTTCATATATAGCGTAGTCGACGACCTTATATACCCCCTGCGGATTTCCACCAAGCTCGTTGCATGGAACCTCACACTTTGGGCATGACTTGCTGCCTATCACATGAAAGCTCGTATGTTCAGCATGATCCGCAATCCAGGCCGACACGAGGGGAAAACAAAGATGTGTTTTACTATCGGCACAATCCATAACTATGCCTTCATGGAAAACATAGTGCAAAGGTGCGAGGACAAGATCAAAGACAGCCTAGCCCGCAGAGAGTCCGTATTGATTTGCCGGTGGGTTTCATCGGCACATGCTGATTCACCAGTGAGCTTTGGCGGTACAGGCAGCAATGCTACAAGTATGACTGACATTGTGGGAGAGCTGTTTTTCTTCTGGGAAAGGATATTGCCAATTGTCATATAGACCGGCCAGGCTTTCTTGTCCCCTGAAAAATTGGTTAGGTGAGTCTGGTCCTACAATCCGATAATAGGTACCACAGTTGACCCGGCAGGCAGAGTAGTCTATCACGAAATGCAATAAACCGTCAGCACTCGAAACAGACCGCACTTGCCGATGTTAGGACATATTGCATACCTGCGTATCACACCAACAGTCCGCCGTATGCATCTTCGAGCATAATCGCTCCCCACTTGAATGGTATTCCTGCACAGGCGCGTAGACCATATGTGATCTATATGCAATCTGGCGGATCAGGAAACGAACGTAGTCGATCACATTCCGATAATAGAAAGTTGTCCCATGTTGAGCATCGTCAATTGAGGCTTCGCCCACATCAGGTAATTACCAAACAGGTCCAGTTCGGCAAGATGTTGTCGCATAGTATAAGCTGACTGAAATGATCTGGCATCAGTACCACCCAATCCGTAGACAAAGTACTCGTCAATCTGGGACTTGGGTACCTTGTTCCGGACAAACAAATTCAGTAAATTACAGTCCGCTTCCGACGAGAAAGGGCTCCAGGGGTCATTTGTTGTGGCCAAATTGAGCTCTGGATAGTTAACAACATTGATGAGTGGTCTTTCAGCACCGGGAAGAATCTCTTGGATGGATGGGCGCCCGCAAGCCGGTGGTGCGGAAGTGTCCTCTACATCTGAATTGTCTTGCCTATCATTTTTATCTGGTTATATACCTCCTGGTCTTCAATCTCCAGCTCGGGATCAGATTCATAGTCTGAGTCGTCCGGATCGACGTTTTCGTACCTTCTCAAAGCAGTCGGCTGCGGTGAGCCTGAGTCTGCATTTGCACGGACTCGGAGAGATGGAACAATATCAAGATGCATTGTTTAATGGTGCTTTTCATATGCAGCTGCCTGTTGATAGCATCGCCAGCAATAAGGACACTTGGTTGAGTTTGCGGTCATTGTGTTCAAGTGTAGTGATTTTCTTTCAGGTGGTCTGACGGAGCGGATGTGTGCTGATGGGGTGCGACTGCCTGCAGCTGATTTAGTCTTTCAAGAACAAAGCAGACTTCTTGTAACAGACAGGGGGTAACTTCAAGCTTGTTTGACAGGATGGCAAACAGGTCCGGACGTTCAAACTGTCATTCACTAATATTCACTCTGACGATCAACTTGTGAAATTAAACTTCGAGGATCACTCGCTGCTGTTGACTTATAGGCTGCTCGTCTTCTCAATATGGAAGGGAGATGTTTAGGAAGGTCTTGGCTCTGGGTTGTGGCTCCTGTCCGGCTCCATTGCGGCTTAAAAGCTTATGCCAGAATCATATTGCTGGGAACTTTGGTTTGGCTGTATATACACTAAATCTCCCACGGCCAATTGGAAGTGTGAGCACTCCTCATAGTCTGGTTCTCTGTTCATTAAAGCAGGTTTGTGAGTTCGATATCCATTGATTCCATATAAAGAGCATTTCATCGTTACTTACGCTCCCCCTTCTGCGGGGCGACTGGTAGCCGCACGTGTCTGAGTCCTTCCTCGTATACCGCTCTGAATTTCTTGTGACTGTGGCTGCACGACGGGCTGTCTAAGAGTCAGAGAGGTATTAACATTTGTTACTAATACTAGTAGGAGAGGGGTTTTGTATACTTTCCCTTCTGCAAGTGATGTCTCACTATTCCCAGGGGCGCCATTGGTCTATCACTGATCCTTGAATCTGATATCCAGGGCAAAAAAATGGGAGGTTGATTGATACCAACTTGGAGTGTGTTTTTTTATGTTCGTATATCTCAAGACACCGGACGTGGGGATGCAGAGTCAAAACGAAGATGGACATCTTCTAGGTGGAGAGGTAAGAGTGAGGGAGTGGTCAGAGGTGTCTTAATATAGATTTCACTGAAGTTGTACATTTCGCCTGCGGTAAGCCCAAGGGAACGTAGAAGTAGAGAATGCGACCTAGGATGTACCGCGATGTCATGATGTAGATCTGGATCTGTATGGCTTGGATACTGTATCGTGGGATAGATAATGAAGGCACTTTGCCACTGACGGCGGAAAAAGATATAGATCTTATCTTGTCGAAAGATCATGAAAAGTACTGAGGCTTGATTTTCACGGGTGATTTGCAGCACCCCCTGCGATAGTGTTTTAAGCAACACAAGGATGCATGCACCAAGAGATATCACGTACAGTGACGTCTCTTGGCATCAGAGTCTGCCAAGACCCTAGCTCTCGGCCTGAATCTGAACACAATACCACAAGCTATCATAGTACGCCATATGCCAACTCAGACGAAGGAACTCATGAGAGCAAGATATAAACACTATTCCAAAACTCTTAGGCACTCTATATAATCTATCGAACAGAAATTGAAATTACTAATATATGTCGGAGTAGACTTAGCATACAAATGATGCGCCGTCAAATCGACCACACAATGATCCATCAGACTCTGATCCACTACACTGTGTGGACAATGTCAAATGCAATCTCTTAACCGGACTCGTATCTTCGTCATCTTTTTCATCATCAAAGAGTGCCCGATTCTTCTGCTCCTCCATTGCTTTCAACCACCCGCGAATAGTTGAAGCTTGACGCAATTTCTTATTCAAATGCGCTCAATATTCTGAATCGGATGGAGGACCACGCTTCCATACCTTGACATCCGGAGTCTGATCCCCGTGGCCCCTCAGCTCCCACCCATGCTTGGTATTCATTTTGGATGACGATTGAATAGCCAGGGGTATACAAAAATGGGGGAATTCGGTGGAATCTGTAATGGAAGATGGTGGTGTTCCGATGATTGCTTAACATCTATCGCCGGCATCAGAGACATCAGATGATGAACTGTGAGATACCGGGAGAAAAAGTGGAGAGTTATTTGCCTGGTTACCTCTAGGATTGGCTGGGCCGTGGTCAGGTCTCACTTCCTTTCGTGGGGCTTGAATGCCAGTACGTGCCCCTGCTTGCAGTGCTCCATTGGTGATACAATTTTTAGGAAGATAGTTGTGCCTCCTGAAGGACGGAGTGGCTACCCTGTTCGCAGTATATTGGCGATGACAATAGACCAACAGATGCAATGGATCCTCGAGAAGCAGATTCGACAGCAGCCAGCCTCTTACGTCATGATCATTCTCGATGAAGAGGTAATTTATAAAAGATAACGAGAACCCGGGATGCAGACCCAGCTCTTTGCGGCCTTTACCAGTCGCGTCAAGTAAGTAGCGAATCGCCTTTTGTGGCACAGTTCTTGAAATAATCGCTGACAGTCCGCATATGCTATAGGCATTTAACTCAGGCAAATCTACCCCATTGATATGAGGATTGCGCAAATGGGGAAGGCGATAATTCGGTTGTGGTGCGTCGATATCTATCAGCAAAAAAAGATTTTCTCCGGGTGGACAGAGCCCACTTCTGGACGAATAGCGTCCCCTCTTGGTGTCCAGTCCTCCAGGATCTCCCATGGCTTCTTTGCCTTTCATCTCTTGCGTCTGGTTCATCCGGACGCCCCACCTTCCCTCGACAGGGTCCGACGTGCTTGTTGAGGCCCCACCCCCTCCTAGTTCCTCCCCCTTGTATCCGCCCCATTATCCACTGGTCAACTGGCCTCATGCGTACTCCTTGCGGTTGTGGGCGTCCGGCGGCCATCTCCCCTACCCTCCCACCACTGGCAGCCTAGATCTTTCCGCTTCCATCCGCTTACGTCCGCTACTATCCTATGGCTCCTTTTTCTTAGTCTGCACTCTACTATCACTTCCATAATTCCCTTACTATTCACAGGATGCCGGCGTTTCCACAATGCAGAGCCCCTACTTTGGTTGGCTTTCCTCCCCGCAAGAGAGCATTGTTGCCCATTACTCATCAGAAGATTTCAGGCAGCTGAGTTGAATTCTGACACTTTCTACGGGAATCTCTGCCTTAAGTCGCTGGCTTCAACTTGGCCGCCTATTCAATTCAACATATTTAAAACATTCGCTTAAACGCTCACGGATCATCTAGTACTCCTGTGGCCAAGTGGATGTCGGACACTCAATGGGTACTCCCACCATAGGTATACGGCTTCAACTTGGCTGTATATTCATATGGAACAATTCACCCTATTTAAAACATTCCCTTCAATGCCCACTTGTAAGGCGGATACTCAGTAGAAAGGCCGATCTTAAGAATGCGACCACACCGAAGACTCAAAGTAGAAGTAAGGATCAAAATAAAGATAAAGACAATTCAACATAGAATCAAGAGGTAAAACTTAATATCGTTAAGCCTGAAAGCTTCACTCAATAAGCTCTCTCTCGAGGATCGTTGGTTCTCAGAATAGGGTGTCTCTCGCTTTAGTTAAGCAGAGTAATGTAAAGCCAGAGGACACCCGTTAACCATTCTCATATTTCGTGAGCACCCTTCTCAGCGCAGCGTTGTCCAACTCACCTACTTAAACTTGGATAACACTCGGAGGTAGTCGGACCCCTCAGATATTAACTATCTCCACATAGAGGAAGTGCTCTTGGTGATGTGTCTCCAGCTACATCTGCATCAGCGAAAGTTCTTTCTTATCGGTGGCATGTTAGTGGTCGACCGACATGCCTACCATAGAGATAATATCCATTGGGACTCACTGGCCTAGTGGTGGTTTCGTCTATACAAGCTATCCAGTCCATCGGCAAATCTACTGGGCTATCCTAAGCTTCTAAACCTGACTGCATGCCCCGGCGATAACAAATCTCCTGCTGCTTGACTGCATGGGCGCTAGGTACAGACAACTATACGCAACCCTCTTAAATCATGACAAGGCTCACACCTCTAGAGTCCACTAATAACCCATGGTAATGCTAGAGTTCACTGGGTAGCCTGGGACTGGCATTGAGGTGGTTGTCCTGGAAGCCTTGCAGCTTTCCCGGTCAGCCCCAAGCCCTCTACTGTTAACCTGTTACGGGGTAGCTAACACGGTAGGATTCCAGGTTAACTAGGCCGGGAATATTCGAGCCAATGGATTGTAGGTCAGAAAGGCTCAAGAAGAATTTGTTCGATAAAGTAATAGAAGAATATCGTAATAACTTATAATATTCTTAAGGTCTCTTCTCCGTTGCTTGATGATGTTCTCAACCATCGGGGAGAGCCCTACTATTTATACTAATGATCACGCTACTTTGACTTCTCTAGTAAAGAAGTATCTTTCTAGAAATTCAGTTCTTCAGAACAAAGTGCGAACATTGTTTGACCCTGAATCTTGCCCAGCTTGACTCTGAGAATCTCCTGACAGCTATTTCTTCTGAGGGTTTCCCCACTCCACCAGTAGTCAGTCTTCGATCTCTTCATCCTGATAGACTATAATGGAATATGCAGTCTAAATGCCTACATACCAATAGTATCATGAATATGGAGTGATCAAGTCTGATATTCATGTATTGTCGGGGGACAAAAATAACGGCGGTTCAACGATCAATGGCAACGCACCCCTCCTCATCACCCCGCACTTCCTACACCACCCAAACAAATCCCTCTAAATCAACCAAAACTAAACCATCCTATC
>Ga0307509_10006308_pt1 | contig 16017 bp, 22 predicted proteins | sample 10_EM_MG_FD_202245 | JGI IMG/M metagenome (GOLD analysis project Ga0307509, IMG submission 202245) | Populus trichocarpa ectomycorrhiza microbial communities from riparian zone in the Pacific Northwest, United States - 10_EM | ecosystem: Host-associated > Plants > Roots > Unclassified | place...
CTGTTGGGACGGGAAGACGTCAACCCGGATATGCCTGACAATGATGGCCGAACACCGCTCTCGTTGGCTGCCGAGGATGGGCGCGATGGAGTAGTGAAGCTACTGTTGGGACGGGAAGACGTCAACCCGGATATGCTAGACCATCGTCGCAAAACGCCGCTCTCATGGGCTGCCGAGTATGGGCGCGATGGAGTAGTGAAGCTACTGTTGGGACGGGAAGGTGTCAACCCGGATATGCCAGACCATCGTGGCCAAACGCCGCTCTCGTTAGCTGCCGAGAATGGGCGCGATGGAGTAGTGAAGCTACTGTTGGGACGGGAAGACGTCAACTCCAATCTACCAAACAACGATGGCCAGACACCGCTTTCCCTGGCTTCCCAGAATCGGCACAAGCGAGTGGTAGACCTACTGCAAGCCCGCCCATAAATCTGCTAACTCAGCACAACCTAGCCCCAATAATCCAAACTCTTTTCTATAATCCTCAAAAACCTCCGTGCGCCGACCCTCCGCATCCCCGTAAACACACCCATACATATTGCCGGTTTCCCCCCTCTCCAGACCACTTTCACCTCCCTCCCGTGAGTCCGCACTCGTCTCGCGGACACCGCTGTCTCCCCTTTACTTCCCTTCCCTTCTATACGCATTCCTGATTCCACCCGAGGACAGTTCAGCACCAGATATAGATGCACTATTCTTGTATTTACAACGAGAATCTTCACCCCAGCTTTTAGTCTCTACTCCCTCCCTTGCAAATTTATTCGCCGTTAAGGCTTAAATTTATTCTTATTTCCCATCCCTTCACCCTAACTTTCGTCCTTTTTCATTTTTCCCAGTTATTCCTCTCTTCTCCCTCCATGTACTCTAGTAACTTACTGAAAATTTCTTTACCCTGTCCGTGGTTCAAAATACAGCGTTTCAATTGCAACCTCGGGGCATCGCCGAGATTGAGTGGATAGAGCTTAAGATGGCTGAACTCCTAGGTCTTTCCCAGACCGGAGTCAACCGGACACGCAAACAGCGCTTGAGTTACAACGCTTGGTTTAAGCAATCTGGTATACAATGTATTGCTTGCCTCTCCCACGCTCTTCAACCATCTCTGTCCGCCCATCAATCTCCATCCTAGTTCAACAATCACTCACACTAATTGCGAAAATCCCTATTATTCACCGAAGATTTCCGTGACGCCTCTATCCCCCCACAGTCCCCACCTATGATTTGTATTCCTATCTAGCCTCTTTATTACCGCCTGTTACTCCTAAGCCCTTCATCTGCTATGAGTGTTTTCTCCCTCATATCTCTCCTGTTTTCACTGTAGCTTCCGCCAACAAGTGTACATACGCGCGCAAACAGTAGATTTCTAAACCAAGGACACAACATCTCACTAGGAAAGAAACATTGTTAGATTTATCTTGCAAGCCTAGGATTGAGTAAAGCAAGATATTCCTATACAATTCCATACCTAAGCCCCGCCCATACACAACTACCCAACACCCCACCCCAGCTCCCCGGAATAGCGATACTAAGCTCCACACCCCACTGCCAAGCACTGCAAGACTACCCACCGCATGGTGCATCCCAGCCCACCAATTCCAAATCCCCTCCTCCACTCTCTCTCCTCCTGTTGGATTTCATGTTACTGTCTGAGTCTTCCATCTGTCCTCAAACAACGGCTTTGTCATGGGCGTTTCTTTACTATATCATTCCGTTCCATGGGGTTGTCTCTTATATGGTGGTGAGACATACTTGGTTGGTTCTTGATTATACGGCGGCTATTTCGTTCCGGCTAGGCTTCTTTGCGCTCTCCAGCTTTGGAGGCGTATACTAGGCTGAAAGTCATTATACGTTATGGGCTGATGATGGGAACAGGTTCTTTCTTATGAGAGATGAGGTCACTGAAGTTCCCTATATATGCTCGGCCATTTGGCCCCTTTTTCGTTTTGGTTAAGCAAGCAAGCAGCCGAATATCACTGCGAGTTGAAGTTACGCAAAAGTCTTTACCATTTCGTTTCTACACATTAGGGCAAATTCCAACACCTCCACCCTTTAGTGCCCCGAGTGACCACTCATGATTCCAGCCCTCCACTTAACCTTATCCTCAGTCTAAACAAAACAATCTACAACACATTGTATGATATCAGAAGTACTGGGCTAAGAATTTCCCTTAGCCCCATTACATCTTGCCCCATCCTTCGACGATTGTCGGACCGGAGGATAAAACCAATGAGCAGGGGGGTGCAATTAATTCAAGAACATTTTCCAAAAGACGAAAAATCTTCTCGGGAGGGGGGGGCGCGGGTTCGTAGAATATGCGAAAGCGAAGCTATAGTTTTGCAGGGCGTGCCGCTCTTTACATGGTAGTCGGCAATTCCATGGAAAATAAAAAAAACCGTGGCCAAGGACCCCCCGGGTTCACTCCCATTCCTCACTTTCTGCCTCTGTTCATGGTAGCTCTGTCCATGGTAGCTCTGTTCATGGTAGCATTATTAGCTTTGGAAATGAGAATGCCCCCTTGGGAATTTAAATATGTGTGTAGGGTAAATTAGTTAGTACACAATAGGGCGCCACCGCCGTGAAAGTACTGCAGGTCATATAAAATTAACACCAAATCCGGGCTGAAGATTATATTCCGGATCATGGCCAACTGACTACCATGCTGTGAGTGGCAATCTTAGATTGTAATATATGGAAACTTTTTGAGCTGATCGCATGATCTGCCTGCGGGGCAGGTACATAACCTATCCAGTTACCGTTTCCGACATGGGAGTCCGGATATGCGCTCTGGATCAGCGCATCCCCCTGGAAGGAAAGTGGAAGTCTTTGACACGATTCAGCATGCTCAGCATATGTGTAGCCTATTTCGTTAGCATTCCGACAAACCTTTCAGATATGCACTTGGGATTGGTGCAGAGCTGGAAGGAACGCCGCAATGAAAGAATGAAAGAGTTGAATACGAGAGAGAGTCGGATGCGCCGGGGGTACAGAGCAGGAAGGATTTCTCTTTACGACATTTATATTTCTTCTGTGCGCATGAAGGGTTAGCGGAAGGAAATGGGGAACATGTGTGGAAGAAAATGGACCCGTATCGCGGACAATAGAAGGATGGAAAGATCGGAGGAAGGCATTGTTGTCTTTATATTTACCCCTGCCTCAACCGTTAGTTTAGTAGTTATTTACGTTGAGTGTTGACTTGAGCGGGAGCGAGCAGTTGAATAGCAGTGTAGTTCTTCTCTCTAAGTGGTGCGTAGGCGATCTGTCTTTAGGGTTGCTTTAATCGTAGCTTTTTCCCTTTCTTTTATGAATCGCCCACCACCGTTTCGTCGTCTTCCCAATCTCCGATTCGTCCTCCGTCGTTCACAGATCAGACGTCGCCCCTCAAAGCAATACCCGGACCGGCAATTCGTTAGCGTGCATGGCTGATGAGTGCAGTGCCACACCTCTCTCCTCCTCCCTGATGGAGCAACCCTATCGTGGTATGTTAGGTTAGGGCGCACTTGTAGGTGTGACCGTGTGAGCAGGGCTATGGCCAGGCCGCGCGGCGGGGACTGGGGTTGTGTGGTAGGAGCCTACTGTGCGGGCCACCACAAACTGTATCTAGTCTGAGCTGCGTTCCCCCCTTCGTACTACACACAACTTACACTCCTTTGCGAGCACACTTGTCACATACATCACACATCTCAGTTTTCCTATCAGCGACTGACCCGGATCTTTCTTATGACGATGGTTCAGCTCATAGCTGTCATTGCGGTGCTTGTACGACGGCATATTTCCCTGCTCATAAACCAGACCTCCATCACTCCCCACTCCCGGATGGTACCCGCAGGACCCGCACGTCATCCGGAGCGACACGGTAGATAACCCGAGACACCTGCTCCAGCTGCCTGCTCTTCCCTTCCGCATACTAAACTTAGCTGACTGGAGACTTGGGTTTCACTGCCCACCTTAAACACCCTGGGTCTCCTGGCCCCCAAACTCAGCTAAAGCTGGGCACCCGATTATGATGTCGAAAGGTTTAAGCCGTTATGCTACAGCACTTGAACAGCATGTCCTGGTTTCGCTCGACTAATCTGTTTGCCTCCTAAGGGAACTTTTATAAACCCCACGTGATTTGTCCTGCCAGCCTAGAACTTCCGAAGCACACCGTTCCACAGTATCAAATTTATATTTGGCGATGGTATCCAGCTTGTTTAGCGGTTGGAAGTGGTACCATACCATATTTATCAATCATATAAAAGCCACACAACTACTACTGCCATGTCTCGGCTATTCACAAAAAAACTATGGCGAGGAAGGGGAGCTCGTCACCCCTGATCACACATCTAACTACTTTTCTGAGAGACCTCTCTTACAATGATACTGAGTCGTGAGATCGGCGACAGGCCAGTTATTGGATTGATAGTGCCGCAGTGCCGAAGGCACATGTTTGCGTATTCGCATAGGTTCGGTGTTCCCAACCGGCCGGCCCTTCCGGCTCTGGGTACTGCCGGACTGACACGGGCTTTTCCAGAGACGGCCCGGCCGGACTGTGGGAAACCGGCTTTCCGAAACAAATTCCGGGCCCGGCATAGGTGACCTGCAGGCATCAGGTTTTTCAACCCTCCCTAACCTTAATGCGCAGAAAGCCATTTCTACAGATTAAGATTGGGGGTTGATACACGTGACTTCCGGTGTTTCAACATCCTGTGATCACTCGGCTTGAAACTTTACTTCCAGAGGTAAATTTTCCAGGAGAGGGCTATCTTGGGGTGGCCGACTAAATACGCAACGGCCAAACACGGGAGCACAAGAACTAGATATTGGATATATGGATAAGCTGACGACATTGATTGACTTTGAGATGATCCAGAAGTGCACCACACTGTGTAGCTTTTATTGTTCTAATCTAAGTGAGAGCCGCCAACAGCCTGACCCTGGGTATCTGTCGGTTAATTTATGTGCCCGTAGTTAAATTTAAAATAAGTCTTATTCTAGAAGCTTAGCCAATCAGTGTTGAGTTTGATGCAAGCAGCACTCGTTACCAAGGTATTTGGCGGCTTTACCAGGGATAGGCGGCCCTGCCTGGAGATATGTGGGCTTTAGCCTGGGTCGCATATCCTCCCGACCTGGTGGTTGCCTGGGCACCAGCAGGCTTTGGCAGCAGCTCATAATTTAAGCCGGACTGGCCCAGGGTATTCAGAACCATGGCCGGGCTAGCCGCTTGGGAACACTGACTATTCCTCTGTCCCTGCCACTCCTCCATGTACAGTAGTAACTTTCTCCCAAAATATCTTTACCCTGTTCGCGGTTATTGAAGATACGGGGTTTCAATTACACCATCGTGGCATTTCCCGTGATTCAGTGGGCAGGGCTTAAGATGGCCGAAGTTCTATGGTATCATATGTTCCTTTCCAGACCGGAGTCAAGCAGGCACAAAAACAGGGCTTGTGCTACAACGGTTAGCTTTGGCAATGCGGTATATAAGGTATAGATTACCTCTCCTATGCTCTTCAACTCTCTCCGTCCAGCCATTGATCCCCATCCCGGTTCAACAATCACTCTCGCTAGACCTCACAAAAATCCCTATTATTCCCCCGCCACTTCCGTGATGTTACCAGACTCTCATAGCCACTACTCAGGATTCGTAGTCCTATTTAGCTCCCTCATTCCCGCCTGGTACTCCCAAGCACTTTATTCGTCAAGGGTGCTCTCCCCCTCATATCCCTCTTGCCCCCACCCCAGCCCCCACCAACAAATATCCTTACCTGCGTAAATAGTTAATTTTTAAACCTAACACGCAAAATCTCGGTAGAAAAAAATACCCGTCAATTTGTGTGGTATGCCCAGGATTGTGTAAAGCAAGGTATTCCTACGCGATTCCATACACAAAACTCCCATTACCAACCACAACTACCTCAATCCCCACCCCAGCCCTACACCCCACGAGGCAAGACCGCCTGCTGCTTGGCGCATCCCAGTTCACCAATTCTAAACCACCACTGTCCCCCGCTCTCCTTCACCTTTTCAGCACCACCCGAGTGACCACTTATGATCCTGGCTTTGCATCCAATACCACCCTCTCTCCAAACTACAAAATCCACAATGCATGTATGAAAAATAAAAAACTGATAACTTACTTTTCTCCTCTCACATTCCGCCCTACCCTTTAACTGCTGTCTGGCAGGAGGATAAAACCGATGGGGGGAGCCATAGATACAGAAACTGTGGACTTAGACCTCCCGAGTTCACTCCTATTCCTCACATTCTCCCTCTATTCAAGGTAGCATTATTAACTTTGGAAATGTGAATGCACCTTGGGTATTTAGGTGTGTTTATAAGGTAAATTATCCAGTACACAATAGGGCACCCCCGCTAACATAGTACTCTACTGCAATTCCGACTTGCGGGTTAACGCCCAATCCGGCCCGGAGAGCACATTCCAAATCACCACCCGCACCATGAGCGACATCCTTAGATTGTAATACCCCATTCAGCCAACCAGCAACATTGACTGGTGAGTGTAATGCAACGCCTCCCACAGTGTTCGCAACGGGGCAGTCCGTCCGTCCTGGGGCAGGACGAGGACGGACGACATTTCGTCGTCCCGTCCCGTCTTTTCCAAAACTTGCCTGACAAGTAAGAGCCGAGGACCAGGACGGACGACATTGCAGGGTTCCGAATGGTCCGACCGGTCAAGTCTCAGAGGCAGGACCAGACTGGCCCGTCCTGGTTGAAGTTGATGACTGGACCCGACTAACTTGGGTAGTCCGGTCCGGTTTGGACTGGTCCCAGACTAGTCTTTATAAAAGATCGCATGGGAGTCGGAATGACACCCCGGCCAACACTCGCTAAGAATAGAAGTATAGCTATAGAATGATTTTAAAGCCGCTTGCCACTGTATAAATCAACAGCCCCTCAATACAGGTTTATAGAACACCATGGAGAGGATAGCATGTGGTGGAAATGCAATTACCCGATGGATAAGTGGCATCGAATACCCGTACTGTGGTAGTTGGTCATGTAATATCACTCACTTGACGCACGAAAAATAGTTCGATACTTGAGAACCTATTTTCGCCACCCCTAATCAAAGCGAGGCACTATCTCCACTGTATAATCCATGGAAACAATAATTTTTATTAAGAAAAGCTTTATTTGAAAGTAATATATAGTGATAAAAATAGCATATCCCATTGCTTGGCGGGCCTGGTCGGACTAGTCCTGGTCGAGTCGGTTTCAATAATCTTGACTGTCCAGTCAGTCTAATTTCCACCATTAGACTAGACTTGACTTTCGACTGGACTAGCTGGTCTAGTCTAGTCTTCCGCCGACCATTCGGAACCCTGCGACATTGTGTCGTCCCCCACCATCCCCCGTCGTCCCCTGTGGTCCCCCGCCGTCTTCCGCTGTTTTCCGCTGTTTTCCGATGTTTTCCGATGTTTTCCGCCGTCCCCTGCCGTCCCCCATCGTCCCCGGCGGTCCTATGTAATCACCTGCCGTCCCCTACTAGAAGATGTCTCACATCGTGGGGCTCGTTGTCCTTCCTAATGACGGCCGTCCTCGAAGTTCAAGGACGAGAACGGACGGCATTTTGTCCCGTCCGGTCATTTTCTAAAGTTGCCCGACAAGTAGGAATGAAAGACGAGGACGGACCACGTTTTGCCGTCCCGTCTCGTCCCGGGCTCTTGGCAGTCCCCCCACCGGGCCCACGGGGGCCCCGAACGGCTGCGAACACTGCCTCTCACCCCTTCTCCTCTCCAGGGTGGTATCTGAAGGGCCCGTGCGCCACCCAGAGGGGTTCTGTTGATTCTACAGCCTGAACCACCTGCATCCCCGGCCTTCCCATCCCGGGGAAGTGGTCCAGATGGACACCAAGATACCTGTCTGCTCAGGGAGTCCTTTCAGGGCATTGCTGTCAGTCCGGTCCGCATTCGGAGAAACGCGGATAGGAAGCTCACATTCACTACTTGCATCAAGCAGCCTCAGGTCTTCCCAACTCAGAACTGATTTAAGGCTATGAACCGTGTCCTAATATGTCTGAATTCCCAAGGCGCTTCCCCACAGAACCAGTCACTGCCCAGAACTTGCACAGCACTTCCTGGTTTGATTTGACCAACTTGTAGGCCCTCTAAAGTGACTTTTATCCAACCTTATCTTATGGAGCCTGTATGCCTAGGAACTTTGAAGGTTTACTGTGCTGTACTACTATATGCAGTACCCAACTTACCGGCATATTCGGCAAGGGTATCTAGCTCATTTATGAATCTGGGGTAGTACCCGGAGTACAGTACGGTAGCGGATATGGTGATGGCGTAATCGCCATGCGGGGACTACCATCACATTTCAGCTATTTGCTGAATTAACCACATGTCAAAACAAGGCGCGAAGGATGAGTCCGCTGCCCCTGTTCACGCTTCCGGCCACCTCTCGCCTTCTCCCGTCATATTCTGTTGTCGTTTTGACGACTCGCCACTATTGAATGCAATACCGTAGTGCTTAGCGTACAGGTTTGCACGTTCACATACCTGTAAGTTACGATGCATACAAGGTATGAGCAGAAAGCCGGGGCCTGGGAAGTTTACTCCTTCCGAGTTCTTTCAATAATTATTGGCGTGATGAGTTGGAGATTGCTGGCTTTGGCTGCCAGGGGTTTCAAATATTGTAGGATTGTAGAGGGCGGCTGCATTAAGCGTGTCTTTTGCAGTGCACAACATATCATAGCTAATTATGTGTCTATAAAGCTGGTTAATAGCTTACCGAGTGTTGGAGGCGGATAACCCATGGGTATTCGTTAACCTTAGAATGTAGCAAAATGTTCATATCTCCGGCCCCCCAGCGACTAATGGGGAAGGATAGTCCAGTTTGTAATTAATTAGTGTATTAGCTTGAACAGTGGGGAGGGGGAATCCGGAAGGATGGTAGTAATTCTTGATCGCACTGTATTTCGGGTTCGTCCCCCCCCAAAAAAAAACAAAAAAAACAAGGGCCAGTGGGGATCCAAATAAATCCACATCGTGCAAGAGCATTCGCCTCTGCCACAGCTGGAAAAGTCCTTGTCCAACCGCAGCCTGGTTAAACTCCACCAGAACTATGGCCTAGCTTACTACGATATATTATTCGCTAATGCCATCATAGCTTGATCTCAGCCAGCTAATATAGCCAATGAGGGATATACAATATTTCCCTATGTTATACGAGGGCGGCCGATAAGATATGAGAGTCACGTGGATCTGATAAGAAGAATGGTGAGCATTCTGGTTGCAGTGCGCCTGCTCGAGTAGATAAGCCACGTGACTGTTATATCTATCCGCTGGGCTTATATTTCCAAATGGTTCCCCAGTGCCGAGAACTCTAATCCGCGCTCGGAAATGTTGCAGAGGAACGGAAAAGCATCCAAGGCTATCAGGGGGATTTAGCTGGTTCGGCAAACGAGGCGCTAGGGTGAGAGAAGTGGAATGGTCGCCGAGTAAGGCTTCTGCTGGACAAGGAGGATTTAGCTGGTTAGGCGAGAGGTCCATTAGGGTAACAGGAGTGGAATACTTGGCCGATTCAAAAGTCTCCGATAACCTCGGCGCCATCTCACCCCTTTCGCCTGGACACTTGGCACCAAGATTTCCGGATACTTTTGAATCGGCCAAGTAGTGTATTGTCGGACCCTTAGATAGCTTTCCTTTAATTTTTGTTATTGTCGTGGATTGCGTATGATAGTTTGTTACGTAGTCGCTCCAGTGAGCAGTCTCGGTGGGTAAGGGTTTGTTTGTTAATCAGTGGGGAAAACTCCTTGGAGGGAGGGAGGTTGAGTGGAGATTTTCTTCGGTTGATGGGAACCGTCCTTTGTTCATCATCCTTCATCATTTTTCTGAGGGCTGATCACCTAGGTTTATCGCAACCATCAGTGTTCGGCTTTCATATTCAATTTATCAATTTCAGTTTCTTTGGTTTTCTTTTGCCGGTGACCTTCACCTGAACCATCAACCGTCAAGATTGTCAACACCCACGAAAGAACGCCTACCGGAGAAGACCCACAACAGTATATACCAGTCTATGAAAGATTTAAGAACAATAGTGCATCCGCCCAGTTATCATGTGTGAAATTTTAAAATTACACTATTCTCAACTAGTCTCCTAACAAAAAATTTCATCTTCTCTTTCCCCCTTCTACCAGTGTCAAAACTGCATTCCTTTTTGCCAATTCTGCTTCAATAAATAGCCTAGGTATTTGGCTTTATATTCCACTTCAGATATCTATCACAGGACCATCCGTAGTTTTGTGAGAAGTATTTAAAGACAAGACAGCTTCTGGGCGGGCAAATACCCGCCTAGGGGTGACCGGAAAGTCCTAGGGTATTCTCGCTAGACTCTTTTCGGAATTTTCTTGGCCTAGCGACCATACTCAGGGCAGGGGTAAAGTATTGGAACAAACAGGGGGGCAAATGTCTGTGCGAGGAACAAAAAAAAGAGCGGTTATTTTCCTTCTTAGATATGATATCTTGGGATCTGAACGACGGAAATTTCGCATTAGCCATGTTGACCCCAGTTTGTTCCAATACTTTGTCGAGTACTTGTATTCTCATCGCGTATTCGGAATCCGGTTGCTACAAAAGTGCCGGCCAGTATGTCAGTATTATGAGAAATATCAAATGTATGATGGGGTTTATATAAAGGGGGTAAAGCAGCCGATGGTAACAGGTTAGCTGATAGGACTAGGGGACGGAATGCTCCGGTTTTATGTTTTTAGTGGTGATAATTGTGGTGCGGGTACCACAATTGTGATGATAATATGAGAGGAGCGAGTTGTGATTTCTAAAATGTTACTTTGGGTATAATATAAAGCTGGGGTGAAAGAGTCTCAAAAACCTGCAGAGTTTTTATTACAACTATCGTGAGCCGATACCCGGGGAAAAGCTGTGAGGAAAAACTGTAGGAGCACATGGTAGGGGCCCTGTCAAATGTACTTGTAGGGAACTGAGCAGAAGCTTGACCCAGACGAGACTAAATAATATATGTAATAGTGGCTCCTCCTAGCCATATTTGGACATAGCACTAAGCTATATAAATGTTTATTAATACCAGATTCCGAATACGCGATGAAATTACAAGTACAAGGGTCAAGCATTTAGTCATGGTACAGAGACAGGGATTCCAACTGGATTGCAATTGTACACAGGTACCTATTTTGCTTTAGAGAAACGGGAAAAATTGGCTTGAAAATGAATCGGCTGTCAAGTACCATAGTTTATAGGAAAGTGAAAAAACAGTATAACCAGAGCATTTGGACAAATAGCCCTTATCCAATAGAAGACCAATAGGCATTGAAGTATTATTAGATTCTCGCTTTACGATGTGAACCAATGTTAATAGAATAAACTATAGATATGTGTGCATAAAAGTCCAAAGGAAAAGTAGCTAAGCTAGTAGCCCGACCGAAAGGAACTACATAACCAAACCGAATAACCAAGTGAATAAAAAGTCAGATGAATAAGCAAAGGAATAAATAAGGAATACAACACGCAAATAAACAAAGCCTGAAATCAGCAAAAAAAAGAAGATTCGGATAAAATAAGCAAATAAAAATAATTAAAGAAAGTCAAACTAGTATGGTTAAGAGCAAGGATAAGGTGATGGGGCAATGATGGGAAGAAAGGGAAGAGGAACGACTAGCAGAAGGTATGGGGTAAGAATAGGAAAAGAAAATTCGTAAATCATAACAAAACTCTTCCTAGTATTTAGTATGTCCGCCATTTGAGTTTCGAACTGCAGAAACGCGATCTGCCATCCCAAGAACTAGGTAATTCAAATCATCCTCATCAACTGCATTCCACTCCTCCAAAATTGCAGCTTTTATAGCTTCGTTGGTTTGGGGGTGTGGGATGCGATGGTTTATTCGTCCTTTCATCCGCCTCCATACTCCCTCAATCAAGTTAAGGTCTGGTGAGCAGGCTATCCAAGGAAGGAGATAGGCTAGTAAACCACGCTGCTGGTAGTAATCTTTCGTGTATTTTGATCTGTGTGCCGATGCCCCATCTTGCTGTATATAAACATAATCATTAACTTCACGGGAGCGTTCATACCAGAACTGTTCAAGGTGTGGAACAATATGTGTACAGTATGCTGCTGATTTGATCGTCTTTACCATCGCAGCCTTATCCCAAATAATGAGCGGACCTTTCTGCTTCCTCATAAAGCATCCCCAAACATGGATAGTTTCGAGCTTTTTAAAGCGAGGCAGAAGGCATGAGTCCTCGTACTCTTCATCCGCTCTACGGGTAACATATACCCGGCCCGGAGAACCACCGACATTAAACGCACATTCGTCTGTCCAGATGACATTCGACCATTCATCTGCCGTCCATGTAAAAAACCGAGAGGCCCATTGTAGCCGATCCTGTAATATAACCAAATAGTTAATAAACCAGTTACCCTCTCCAAAGATTTGTTAGTTATATCACACTCTTTCAATATAAAATACATACTCCCTACACTAGAATAGCTAAAAGTGAAAGTACACAAAAGATAATACTCGTACATTGAAAATAAAACAAAAAAGAGATAATATAGTAGAGCTTAGTCAAGTTAAGGAAATTATTCATACATCTGATATCATAATACATGATATAAACTAAAAAGATATATAAGCATGCTTAACCAAAAAGCAAAGTTATTATACATTTTTACTCGTACAAGTAGGAAAGTGAAATAAACAAATAAGTAAAAGTACAAATAAACTAACACATGGGCGCAAATTGAAGATTCAGAAGATGTGACAACAGAAAACATGGTAGTAACATGGATATCAATATCACATCTTTGGAATCTTTAATTTGCGTCCACTTAGAAGCTTAGGCAAAGAAGAGGAGCATGAGAAGAGGTGTTGCCGGGAGGGGCAGGGGATACTATAGTTGAAAAGGGATTTGGTGGGAGTGAGGAAGAGGTAATGGCAGTCGATAAAGGGCGCACATGGAGAGGAGGGATAGAGGTTGTGGGGAAGGGTATAGGGAGAGAAGAGGGAAAAATGTGGTCGCAAAGAGGTAGTGTGCAAGGGGAAACCGTAGTTGAGAGGGAGGCAGGAGAGCCAAGAATAAAAAAGGAAGAAAATAAACGAGAAGGGTATGATCAAGAGGAAGGAGAGGAGTAATAGGAAGAAAGGGGAATGGCCTAGTTGGCAAAAATGAGAACAGCGATTGGGTAACCATATCTGCTGGAAAAATGACATTCTCACCGTTTGGAAATGGAAGGAAAAGGGTCATTTGTAAAGGAGAACTAAATAGAACTATTATATTCAAACAAGGCCATGAGAAGAGATAAAAAAGAAACAGAGAGAAGGAATAGGACACAAAAAAAGGAAAAGGTTTAACAGACCGTCTTGTGCTGGGGTTTAAGAAATGGCTTCTTACGAGCCACGCGTCGGTGATAGCCTTCCTCAGCAAAAGCACACCGAAGGGTTTTATTGTTTGCCTGAACTCCAGCCATATAGGCAATTTCGGTCAATGGCTTACGTCGATTTGTTGCTGTAGCGGTGGCAAGATTGACTAGCCTTTTGCGTAACTGCAAGGTGAGTATTGCTGGACGACGACCAACTTTGTGGCGGACGGGGGTGCTGATTGGATGTGCGATTCGGTAGACAGTTGAGAGGGAAATCCTAGTTTTTTGCGCGATACCACGATAGCTCCATTGTGCGATATGGCGCAATGCACGAATTTTGTGGCGCATGGGGCTAGATATTTCTGAGCGTTTTTTCTTGGATGAGGCTACTATAGGGTAAGGCGTTTGGGGAGCAGTGTTGCTAAGCTGGGAGAGAGTTGAAACTCCATATTATGGGCTGGGGGATATGATATTGGGTACATTGCTATATGCCAGAGCGGTAGGGTTGTTGGGAGTATTGCTGATGGATAAAGTAACTAAAAAAATAATACATCAGCGAAAAGGAAGGCACAGCCAAAAAAATTATAATATGATAAAGATATTATTTGCGGGGGTTTTTACCTTGATGACTACCTTGGGGATGGCGAATTGGAGTACTGGATATAGATGACAAACTTGGGGAAACAGAAGTATAGTTGGAAGAAGTAGGAATTGGTTCCGGCTCTACACGGTGGAACCCTGGGTCATCCTCCAACCCATACTCTCCTGCTGGAAGAGGAGAAATGCTCGTATCATGGAATGGGCGGCAGGTGATTGCATCCTCAGAGTGGCTTGCAATAGTAAGGAGGCTAATTGGCAATGAGGTAGAAACAGATAGTAAGGAGGATAAAGGCTGGGTTGGTCCGGCAGAGAGAATGTCAGAATTGTGAGTATATGGAGAAACCGAAGTTGCCTGAAAGGCTCGAGTGATACTTGGTGCCCTGTCAACCATCGTCACTGGCTTTCAAGTAGTTGAGCATTCGTATCTAGAGAATACCTGAACATGGCCCTATTTCTCTACGCTATTTATCCTGTCATAATCTAAAGAATTTCGGTAAGTTCTCTGCTATTCTCACGCTTTCTCACGGCATTCTAGTGAGAAAATTCACTTACTTTTGCACTTTTTTGTTCTTTTCAACCAAACATCACGAATCACAAAATTTCTACATACCAGTGTTGCCACTTGTCTCGGCTTCTCACTGTGTACCAGACCTTCGTCCAAAATCAGGTTCAACCACCCCGGCTCTGTACTACGACTAAATGCCTGACCCTTGTACAGTACTGGAGTCTCCGCGCCAAGAGTTAGCACCCTTTCCGGAATAACTACTCTCGGCCTATCCAAGGGGGAAGCGGTTTTCCAATTCTTGGCGCGGTGACACAAGTAAAGTGACGGCGCTCCCATGAATAAATCAAAGTTCCAAGTCAGAAGTCCAAGGACTTGGCTTCCATGCACGAGGCAACGCCGAGGCAAACCTCTCGCTGTAAAAGAGTTTTCTTCCCCCTCAAATATTCTCCAAGAGTTCCAACTTCCCACTCCGAACTTTCACTTCCGCGCTGGGCGCCCTAGTGAGCTAAATCCCTCTACCAGTAATCCTAGCTCTTCCACATCCTTCTACAAGTATTGTACACCCTCTCACAACACTAGCGAGCGGCTACCACCAGATGCCAAACACCTCCGTTATCCGATAACCCCGAGAAACCTCCCAGTAGCCTTTCTAGTGATCTCAGGAATTTTCATACTCATACCGGAATTGGAGGTCAGAAAAGATGGCCAGATGGGGGGGCGGCAAAAAGTAACCGCTTGCCGTAGGCTTCAGGTAGTGCCTTAGGGTGTTCGCAAAGAGAAAATCCCAGAGGTGAAATAACTAGCGCTCTTAATAGTCGGTTGGAACAACCCGTTGCCAATTGGGCAAGCACAGGGAGTAGCACTTGGCGAATAGGAGCCATGTCTCGGACGAAGGTGGAAAAACGTATACCCGGTTGCCGGGCCAGTGCGGGGTCATAGCTCATGAACACCAGGTCCGTGGACCTCCCCATACATATACCACCTTCGAACTCCCCCTTTCACGAGATCACCATGCCTCCCACACCTCGCGTTCTCGATTTTCCTAAACCCCGTGTTCTTTATTCCCCACCAGCCACCCCTAACGGATTCCCATGAGCCCACACTGCCATCTAGGGATGCATCGGCGATAACGATCTCCCATGGCAATGGCAACGGCCACATCCCCAACGCCTCCGACAGTGGAACAAGCGGGCCTACACCCAAGCGGAGGATATGGTCATGTGTTTTCCTTTGGCGTTTTTTTTATTTCATTTCTTCTCTACCCTTGTTTCTTCTCTCGTTTAGATATCTGCAATACATGGGTTCTTGCTTTGAAAAATTGGACTAAGATTACCTATAAGTAGGAAATTGCGATCTGCAGGAGAGAAAGAAAATGGTGGTGCAACCGCGCACGCCGACGCAAATTGCTCACTCGGAAAAATCATTAACCCCGCAAAATATCTAAAATTTAAGGAGAAAACCTTTTAAATACCATGCATTTTTGTGCATACCTTTCGGATACCATCCTTGGCCGAGACATACCATCCAAAAGGTTTCACATTACAACAAAAAGTAAACCATTCTCAGAGTTTCAGCAG